>Ga0209777_10004039_pt1 | contig 17632 bp, 18 predicted proteins | sample FrelakmetHBP12HB_FD_187147 | JGI IMG/M metagenome (GOLD analysis project Ga0209777, IMG submission 187147) | Freshwater lake sediment microbial communities from the University of Notre Dame, USA, for methane emissions studies -HBP12 HB (SPAdes)... | ecosystem: Environmental > Aquatic >...
GTTGTCCTCAAGGTGCGATCTCTCTTTCGTTGACGGATCAGAATGAAAAAGGAGTGGAGAACGTCCGCTGTGTGCTCCAGGTCGACAACACAACGATCGCAGAAGCAGTATCAGATTCGGATGGCATGGTGCATCTCTTTGCTCCCTGCTATACCCTCAGACCGTACCAGCTCATGATCTATTATCAAGGTTTTTTAATTGGCGATGAACCGGTGACTCTGAATGCTGTACGGCGATTCATTGATTTGAAAAAATCATTTTCTCTTGATCGATATGGTCTTTCTCTGACCGTTATCGACACCTGGGGTTTTCCCCCTGCGGTTGACGTCAACCCCACGCTGGTGAGTAACGAGATGGCAACTGCGATGAGCATCAGAGGGGAAGCAATGGACGGAGGGACATACCATTTCAGCAATCTTCTCCCCGCCTCCTATCGTCTGAGTCTGAGTTATAAAGCTTTTCGACTTGAGGAAAATTTCACTCTTGAAAAAGAAACAACTCTTGCGGTCACGTTCCCCGCGGAGTTCTCTGTTGACTTTTCAATCTTTGACTCCTACGCAGAACGGTTTTCTACTGGTGAGATTTCTCTGCAGAGGAACGGAAAAACCGAATCGACGTCGATTCTGCAGAATGGGGCGGCATCTGTTCTCGTACCGCCAGGGGATTACGAGGTCGTTGTTCATGCGAATAACGAGGAAATCGCTCCACAACAGATAATGGTACGAGGAGAAAAAGCTATGGATATCGTCACCACACAGGGTTCTTTGATTCATACCATCATCATGTATGTTGGCCTTATCGTGCTCATTGGCGCGATAGGATATATTCTTTGGAAAAAGAACGTGACTCCGGGTTTGAAACTCTTGATAATTGGCCTGCTGATCATTGCGCTTGTTTCCCCATGGTGAGTGTTAACCGGTGAAACAGATTCGGTGTCGACAACGACGAATTCCTATGTGATTCCTCCTGCAATCATAACCCTGACGAAATCATCGAATGCGACAGGGGGAGAAATCAGCGCAGTCCCTGCTGAAGTTACCATGGTGTTAGGAGTATTATCCCTGGTGGTGGGTGTTAGCGTTCTTTTGCTCTTCTTAAGCATCTTACTGATGAGACGACTACGGAAGACAACGATAATCGTCTCAGCCCTCAGTCTTGTGATGATCCTCTTTGCTCTGATTCTTTTCTATTATGCGTTTTCTCAGCTGACGCAAGTAGGCGTCGGGAGTTTTATGGGAAGCAGAAGGCTTGATATTACTATCCCAGGACAATCTATACAAACAGCTGTACCTTGCTCGTGGGGTCCGGGCATCGGTTTTTACCTTCTGATTGCATCGTTTATCCTCCTCTTGGTTACGTTTTTTATCAAGAGAATCACAACGAGGTTTTCTCGAAAATATTGAAATCGAAAAAAACGATGATTTTTCAATAAAAAAGACACGATTCTCCTGATGAGAGATATATTTAAATGTACAAGTTTCATCTGGTTTGGCCAGAATCATAATGTACGCGGGTATGATCTAGTGGTTATGATATTAGCTTCCCAAGCTAGTCACACGGGTTCGAATCCCGTTACCCGCATCAATTCCTTGATTACTGGCCTTACTTACTGCATCAATGAATGTAAAATACTCCTGGAGTTTATTCTCCAGAAACTTACTGATTACAAGTCCATGGTCTCTTGCTTTTGTTATCAATTCTTCATCCACTAGAAGATTCAAAGGTTTCTTTGCCATGCGCATGAATACGCATATAAATATTAAAGCATTATGGTATAAAACTCCAAAAATAGGGTAGATTACCATTTAGTAAGTGTTTAAGAAGGGTTCTATTTACTATATTATATTAATTTTATCAATTTCTGGTTAAGTAATCATTATACTGTTTTAATTTTGTAAATACTTTTGTATTTCTATTAGGAAGGGCTACCCCACTCCGTACCATTTGATTCCTTAATTTGTCAATATATGAATGGCTAACATCCCACTTCTCTTCTAATAATTTATAGGGCTTTCCTAACTCAATATCGTATTTTATTGTCTCTGGAGTCGTTAAATTCCTTATATTCTTTGAAACATCTGGAATTGGAATTAGATTAATCAAATCTATGATACTTTTCATTAACGAATCTACTAGCATTAGGTAATTTTTTATGTATCTCCTGTCTGTGAGATGGTGGAGAACCTTAATTGGTTTGATTCCTGCTGATTGAAGTATTTTGTTGACTTTAGGGATTAATCTATAATTCAAGACCATGAGCTTATAATTAGCTGTGAATGAATGGAAAGGAATGATATGTTCTCGAGCATATCTTTGTGCGTCCTTTGTGTAATATCTTGTCCAGTTTTTAGAATCAACCATAAGAACAATGGTTTTGCTTGAAGTTGTAATTTCTACTCTGAAATCAATACGATGTTTTCCATCTTTACTATAAAATTGGGGTTGTATGGTAAACGAATTTCCCCTAATTCCATTTAATGCATATCCTTTTTCCCAAAGCCATAATTCGATACAGTGCCCGACATATCTTTCACCGATTTTTTTTAGGATTGCATTTCTTTCATTTCTATTATTTTGGGGCAATTCCTTGGACATTAATTTATGACATCTACTTGCAATAAGAGTAAAATCTGAAATTACTCCCACTTTAATCATCAACAATATTATCTCATTTTTTTCCTTCCTACTTACTTCTCTAAATGAACCCATAGCTTCAAAATCTTCGTAGGTTGGTTCATCAATTCGCCCCATTGGGCAATACTCTGGTCCCATTGAATTCACTCTCAATCAGAAATGAATCATCTGTTGTTTCATAAAAGCAATAGTTTTGTCTTTTCGTTAAAATTAACGGAGAAATGGCTTTTTTCGTTAAAGTTCAAGATTTTTCATTAAGAAAGAAGAAATCATATCTATTGTTGTAGAGGTAACATAAACAAACCTTGGGAATTTTTTCATTCCTATCAATGCTCTTAGCTGCATGTGCATTTCTTAACGTTATTTTGAAAATATATTCTCCAATCTTATGACCGAATTCCCACTAATAACGAATTCACCTATTCTCTCAGTGTTGGGCTAAAAATACAAAAAAAATGCCATAGTAAAGTGACATCCTCAATTCAAAAGGCCCCTATATACACACTTTTTTTTTTGAAAACAGCAATATCTACACACATTTTCAGACCCATCCCACAACTTGAATTTCTGTATACAAAAAAGAAAAAAAGAAGAAAAGGGGTCTATACTGGAGACTACTTAAACCCATAGGTTTTGAAGCAGAAATCATACGAAGCATACTGCGTCCAAGTACTACCACCATTAGCACTATTCCACTGCATCCCATTAGTATATGGTGTTTTAGTGCCATACCCCCAATAATAACAATTCTTACTCGTACCACTAGTAGTCTTCAGAACAAGATAATACGTATTACCAGGAGTTACAGTCAGGTCACTGAAATCAAACTCAACCCAACCATTACTCGTAGGAATCTGAGAAGCAGGTTTTGCTATACTCACCAGATCAGTACCTGTAAGAGATCTGCGAACCGATAACACCACATCAGATGCAGGACTACCAGCCTTACGAATATATACCTCCACTCGAGTCAATGACGTCACAGTTGGTTTGAATGATTGACCACCCCAGCGAGTAGTATATACCACAAAATTGTCCTTATACTGTGTCTGCTGCTGATCCAATACCTCAATCGGCTGAATCACCGCCACAGACACCGTAAATGTACCAGATCCCCCATCTGAACTAATACCAACTGGACAAGTATATGAACCAGGGCTCAGACCAGCGGTTTTAATGTTCACTGTTATTGTATCATGCTCACCGCTGGAGTTTCCACTTGTTGGTGTGACAGTCACCCAACTACTGGATTTACTCAGATTATATGTGAGTGTCCCTGTACCATTATTCCAGATCTTAAAACTCGTCGAACCAGTACCACCCTGAGCAATATTCCCGAAATTATATGAAGATGGAGTATATGAGAGAACAGGTGCCGTAGAAGTAGGTATCCCATAGGTTTTGAAGCAGAAATCATACTTAGTGAACTGCGTCCAAGTTTTACCACTATTAGTACTAGTCCACTGCATTCCATTCGTATATGGTGTGCTAGTGCCATACCCCCAATTATAACAATTTTTATTATTTCCACTATTAGTTTTCAGAACTAGATAATACGTTCTACCGGGAGTTACAGTTAGATCGCTGAAATCAAACTCAACCCAGCTGTTCGTTGTTGGGATCTGGGAAGCAGGCTTTGCTATACTCACAAGATCAGCACCACTTAGGGAACTGCGAACCGATAATACCACATCAGATGCAGGACTGCCAGCCTTCCGCATAAATACTACTGCACGAGTCAATGAAGTCACAGTTGGTTTGAATGATTGGCCACCCCAGCGAGTAGTGTATAACACAAAATTGTCCTTATACTGTGTTTGCTGCTGGTCCAATCGCTCAACAGGTATTACAAGTGGGAGATAATCCCCTGGTCCATATGGAAGATTTGTGTCCCCGAGACCATCATTGTTCATATCAGTTCCGTTATAGTCGCTCCAGTAATTACCACCAAGATAAGGACCACCAATAATATTTGTTCCCAAGGTCTTACTAATATTCCATCTATTGTTTCCATCGTCATATGCATTATTGGTATTATTCAGATAGTTGTCGTAACACAGATTTTGAGACGATGAATTTAATAAAATACTCACACCTATTCCATCTGGTCCTTTGGCTCCTACATCACTTGTTCCTCCTATTCCTCCAGTACAATTTGAAACAACATTACGAGTAATAGTAGTGAAGAGAGTATTTTGCAGAGAGATACCTGTTCCATTACCACCATCACCTTCATCATAATATCTATTTGCACCGGTTCCCCCTTTAATATGATTGATACTATTAGATGTGATGTTTGAGTAGGTTGAAGATGTCATAAAAATAGCAATACTGTTGCCACCGGAATGATTATCACCAGAATAACATTCACTACCATTTCCACCAATTATATTGTAGATATTGTTCTGTGTGATAGCATTATTTGATGTAGATGTTGATAAATAGATACCTATTCCAAGACCAGCTGAACTATGGTCCCAATAACCTTCGTTATAAAACTCCCACGGCCCTTCATTCCCACCAGTTATGTTATAGACATTGTTCTGCGTGATAACATTATTTAAAGAGGTTGACTCCAGATGTATACCTACTCCAAGACCACCGTCACCCGTGCTCATATCTCCATCACCTCCGTTGCCACCAGAAATTTCATAGATGATGTTATATGAGACATTATTGGATGAAGATGAAAAAAGATTGACGCCTTCCCCAGGTCTACCAATTTGGCCGCTATCTGCAGCAATTGTACCTCCCTCTCCTCCTCTAATTTTATATACGATATTAAAAGTGATATTATTACTATTACAAGATACCAAGGATATTCCAGTACTATTTCCACCATCCCCGGGAGGCCAACCATTGGTGGTACCGTTTTTGGCAGCTACTTGAGAGATAACATTATAGCCAATATTATTTAATGAAGAAGACTGTAAACGAATACCATACGCATGACCATTCTGCATATACCCATGATATCCACCTCCTTCTCCGCCGGTAATATGAGAGATGTTATTGAAGATGATGCTGTTTTCTATAGCGGATTGTAGGAAAATACCTGCACCAAGACCACCTCCGAGGTAAAATCGAAGCGTTCCGCGTCTCCACCGATGATATTTGTGATAGTATTCATATAAATAATATTTTTTACAGAGGAATTGAAATAGATACCAATTCCAGAACCACCATCTCCATGGGAAACAATAATAATACGGTTTCCACCAAATATATCTGAAATAGCATTAAACGCTATATTGTTTGATGAGGAGGAATAGAAGTATATACCATATCCGTTACCACCAAGCCCCCTCGTTCCATCTTTGCCGCCAGTTATGTTAGAAAATTGATTATTAAAAATGTTGCATTCATCTGTATATTCTATATCTATGCCAGCTCCAATACCACCACCATTATGATCTCCATTTCCTCCTGAAATACGAGAAAAAATATTGTAAGTTATATTGCTTTTATCTGAGTATAGGAGATAGATTCCTATCCCAATTCCACCATGATGACCTTCGTCTTCATAATATATGCCATCTCCACCTTTAATATTATTGATATTATTATGAGAAAAATTATTATTCATTGAGGAAGCATAGACACCTGCTCTATTATAACCATTTAATCCTGTTTCATCGGGGTTCCATTCATATCCACCTGTGATATTGAAATTCCTGATTACCGCGTTGTCTTTAGAGACGTTAAATCCACCAACAACAATAGTGTGAATGTTATCTTCACCTTTTAAGACAACAGATTTTGTCACATTTATCTGCTCTTCATAGGTTCCGTTGTAAACAAAAATAGTTACACCTACTGGTGCATGGTTGATTCCCTCCTGAATTGTACGAACGTGTATGAAATCATACCAGCTGGGATCAGCATCATCATTGACATATACAACTGTAACAATACTTTTAGTCACAATTATTGGTTTTGTTACGCTGTTTATTGCACCATCTTCGTCCGTTACAGTTAGAGTCACAAGATATATGCCTTCACTGCTGTATTGATGTGTTGTGTTTTGCAACGTGGATGTGTTACCGTCGTAGAAATCCCAAAGCCACGAAACTATCGTTCCATCTGAATCGTATGAGGCATCAGCGAAAGAGATTACATCTGACGTAATTGGGTTCTCTGGTGTGTAGACGAAGTTTACATGTGGTGGTTGATTTCCTATTGTGGTGAAAGTATACCATTTTCTTGTATACAGACCACTACCAGTCAGATCGGTTGCATTCACCCAGACAGTGTAAATCGTTGCTTCAGCAAGACCTGAGAGATCCAGAGATTTCGTCCCATTGGTTGCATCAGTGGCACTATTGGTTTGTCCGTTACTGCATTGGATAGTCCAGGAGAAGAGATCTCCTTCAGGATCGTTGATCAAAATACTCCAGGTAAGACTGAACGGATTGTTGATTGAGCTGTTTGCCGGGGTAGGCATCCCGAATATTTGTGATTCATTTACATACACGTACGCAGAACCAGAACCGGCCCACTTCCCAGAATCATAAGGTGAGCCGATGAGGGCGGTGCCCCCATCAACAGAAACAGAATTACCAAAACGGTCATTTTCTGCTCCGTCTGATGGGATGAGCTTTGCCTGCTGTGTCCAGTTGGTCCCAGTGCGAGTGAACACATATGCCGACCCAGAATTTAATCCATTGTCATCATCCATTTGTACTCCGATGAGGGCGATGTCAGAATCAAGAGAGACAGAACCGCCAAACCCGTCCCCTGTTGCACCGTCTGAGGCGAGGAGCTTTGCCTGTTGTGTCCAGGTAGTGCCAGTGCGGGTGAACACATAGGCAGAACCAGCATCGACTCCGTTATCATCGTTACTAATATCTCCGATGAGAACGTTGTCACCATGAAGAGAAACAGAAGAAACAGAAACTGGGAGGATGGCTTGTTCACTCCAGGTGGTACCAGTGCAGATGAACACGTACCCACCAATTAGGGCGGTGTTACCATCAAGAGAAACACAACCAGAAACTGGAAGGATGGCTTGTTCACTCCAGGTGGCATCAGTGCGGATATACACGTACGATTTACTTTTTGAGCTGATGAGGGCGGTGTCCCCATTAATGGAAACGTCATAGCCGAAATAATCCCCTTCTGCGCCGTCTGATGCAGTGAGCTTTTGCTGTTGAGTCCAGGTGGTGCCGGTGCGGGTGAACACATACGCAGAATCAGAGAGTGTGCCGATGAGGGCGGTATCCCCATCAAGAGAAACAGACCAGCCAAATCCCCCGATGCCAAAGACGCGGAGTTTCGCTTGCTGGGTCCAGGAGGTCCCGGTACGGGTGAACACGTAAGCAGAATCAGATTCCGTTCCGATGAGAGCGGTATCACCATCAAGAGAAACAGAGAAGCCAAAATAAATATTTGATATGTCATCTGCGGCGAGCAGCTTTGGCATCTCAATTCAGTTTGCTTCCATACTTGGCAAAGGATCTCTTGGAGCCGTTGCATTTATCGCACTATTTTTTAAAGATGTGACTGTGGGAACAGCAGTAGCTATCAACAGCATACAAATCAAAATACCAATTATTTTTTTCTTCATAACCATTTCGCTCCCCAAAATAATAAATTTTGTAAGTGTTGTTATCCTGTAGATTCATTTAAATGTATTGTAAAAATAATTTTCATAACAGATGTAACAAAAGATCACGAGACTGATTTCATTTCAACATTACTATAACCCTATGGTTACTTCTTTGAAACATATCTATTCTTGAGATAAGTGAGGGTCTTGGAAATCATAAACTTAAAGCCTGATATCCTGTTTATTGTTACTAATGACAAATGGAGCTAAACCTCAAAAGAAAAAAGAGAAGATATCTATTCAAGAATCAGCAGAACGTCTCGAAAGATTTCTCCGAAAGCCAGTCAAACCATTCCAAGACGAAGACGGAAGAGGAGTAAAAGTAGGGACCAAACGAGGATCATACAATCCAAGAGCTAAGGGAGTTATCAAGGACAAGAATTTTATCACCACTCAATGTAAACAGTGCAGACAAGAATTCACCTACAAAAGAAAAGGCAAACGCCTCAAGAAATTCTGCTCTGACGCATGCAGACAGAAACATTACAGGATAGTAAAAAAACAGAAGAAACTGGAGAAACAAAGCAAGTACCTTACCACTTAAAATGAGGGGGGGTAGTGTAATATAGCCACCTTTTTAAATTGATATAAATCTCTTGGAGGGAATATTACTCAAAACGTAACATATCACCCCCTTTTTATCATTCTTTCGAACACATTACTTTATCATATATCTTTTTCAAATCTTCTTCAGATTGACAGTTATAATGCATAAGGTCAACATCTCCTTTGAGTGAATGCCCCATAAGGATTTTCTTAATGGATGTTGGTCCACCTCGCCTATCCCATTCCTGGGAGAAGAATTTACGAAAGTCTTTAATTTTCACAGGGGAATCTTTGAATATTGGAAAAAGATGACTATGACCGAAAAGAACCTCAAGTCCATTTCCATTATTGAAATATTCCAGATACTCAGATAATGCTTTATGACCATCCTTATTAAAAAATGATATTCTACTTCGCTGAGTTTTCGTTGTTTGTTTATTGCGGGGATTATGATTGATATGTACAATTCGATTTTCTAGGTCAATGTCATTAGGTGTAAGTTGATATAATTCCTCAGCTCTCATTCCTGAACTACAACCAAGAAGTATAAGTGCCTTTATTTGCTTAAAATACTTATTATCTTTAAAATCAAATAAGATTTTATCAATAGCATCTGAGGATATCCGTTTAGGGAGATATTCTGGTTCAGGTGGTAATTTAATTGTAGATGCCCAGTCTATTTTCAGGTATTCTAAAAACCGTCTAATCTGATAAATTTGCTTCCGATAATATGTGACAGATGAAGCTTCTTTTACCTTTTTACAGTATGATAAGGTTTTATCTTCATCAACCTTCCAAGAAACATAATCAAGATAAGTTTTTATCCATCTTTTACTATTCTCTTGCCACTCTCTACATATTCCTTGAATATCTCTTAATGTAAAGTATTTATTAACATCAGAAGGATAAATATGAGCGGGTTTCTCCTGTTGGGCAGGGTTTCCCAAGCTAGTCACACGGGTTCGAATCCCGTTACCCGCATACGATACTTAGGGGGATAATAAATGAAAAACAAAGTAAACGTCGGGGATCGAATCGAGCTTGTTTTCATTAACGACTCCTGGACGCAATTGAAACCAGGAATTCGAGGTACGGTTATGAAGATAGAGAGCGAAACAGATGAGACACTGGTTTGGGTTCAGTGGGATACTGGTGAACAGCTCGCGCTGCTTGATCCAATCGACAAATTTAAAGTGATTAAAAAATAGAAAAATAGAGTTGTATTTATACTCCAAACCTGCTGAAAATTTCATTAAGAAAAGAGAAAAATATGCGGAAACCATCACTCCAATTTTTCAAAGAAAAAAAACATGAATATCTGGTTTCGCGGCATGGTCACCACGAGTGGATCTAACCAATTGCTTTCGTCACCCTAGACATCTTTTGCCTTTACCCGTATTGAATAGATTCCCTTAATCGTCCAAGATTTCTGAGTGGATGCTGTTTGTCCGGAAACATATGGTCTAAGCTATTCATTTAAAAATCGAACAGGTTTTTTTGTTTGGTGAGCTGGTTCAATGATGAAAAAGTTTCTAGGATTGGTTCAATGCGTTTCCTGGAGAACTGATGCTCGTCACAGAGGATGTGGATCACGGTAGAGGGATCCGGTTTTGACCATTGAAGAGAGTAGTCTGGTGTGATAGTTGGTTCAAGAAATATTTTTCTGACGGTCATGATTTCATCAGATGATAATGTCAGTTCTGAGTCTGAGATGGTATCAAGTGCATTTTCAAGGCTACCTTTTTTTTGAAGAAGTTGCAGACTTTTTTTAGGACCGTATCCTTTAACTCCTTCATTAAAATCCGTACCTAGAAGGATTGCGATATCAACGAGTTGTTCCTGTGAGATACCTAGTTTCTGAAGACCGGGTTCAAGGCGGATACACTCAGGGTGAACAGTGGTGTACGCTTGTTTGTTTGGGAGTTTTCTCTTTTCCGAGGCTGTTAAGTTTCTTACTAAAACAGGGGATCCAAAGAGGAGACAATCAAAATCTTGTGACCCGACCGCGTAGCCGTCACCTTTCTTTACCATGTAGCTTGCTTGCGCTTCTCCTTCAGATGGTGCCTGGAGATGCGGGATTCCTAGTGATTCAAGGAGTTGTTTGCTCTGTTCAATAATCTCGTTTGTTACCCGAGAGGTTTGCTGCGCTTTTGATTTAGCTTTTTCCAGGTCGCCTTTTTCGAGTGCTTCTTTCCATTCCCGTTCCGCTTGCTCTTTTCGTTTCCGTCGTTGTTGAATGGTTCGAGCTTTTAATGGATGAGGTGTTCCATCGAACACATACACCGGGTGGATCTTCGCTGCGACCAAGTTTGCTGTTCGATAGAACAGACCAGATAAATGCGAGGTGATCCTTCCTTGTGCATCTTTTAAGGGCGTTCCATCACGCTGTCGGATACTGGAGAGAAACTGATGAAGTACGTTGTATGCATCGATAACAATAACTCGATCTCTGAAATCCTCAAATGCACATTGTTCTTTGGGGAATAAATCTTTTAGATCAATACCCATCGTAAGACTACATCTCTTCAGGGGATAAATGCCTTTCGAGGTATTCGATATGTTTAAAGAAGGAATATCTATTCCCTTGTTCGATGAAACGAGACCTCATTTCCATGCTAGATGTGAAGGATGATCTACACGACATCATCAAGCTCAGCATAAAACTCAAACGACAATCAAAGAAAGGAAAACGTATCGAGCATCTGAAAGGAAAAACACTCGGGATGATGTTTGAGAAACCGAGTACGAGGACACGGATTTCTTTTGAGACGGGAATGACTTTGCTTGGCGGTCATGCGATCTTTCTTTCCAGCAATGATATCCAGCTGGGGAGAGGAGAAAGCATCGAGGATACCGCGCTAGTGCTCTCCCGCTATGTTGACCTGATCATGTATCGCGCGAAGAGTAACGACGCGATGAAAGAACTGGCAAAACATGCGACTGTACCGGTCATCAACGGGTTAGACAATAAAGAACACCCGTGCCAGGTGATTACCGACCTTATGACCATTCAAGAACACAAAGAGAACCTCAAAGGATTGCAGTTCGTGTATCTTGGTGATGGAAACAATAACATGGCGCATTCATATTTACTCGGCTGCGGGATAGCAGGGATGAATATACGAATCGTTGCACCAAAACAATACTGGCCCGAGAAATATTATGTGGCAGAAACAAAAAAATTCGGAGTGAAGGTTGAAGTCACTGATAAAATACAGAATTGTACCGCAGGCGCTGATGTTATTGCAACCGACACCTGGGTATCCATGGGTGACGAAGCAGAAAAAGAAAAACGCATCAAACAGTTTAACGGATATACCGTTGATGCAACACTCATGGGGGCAGCAAAACCAGATGCGATCTTCCTCCATTGTCTTCCCGCGTACTACGGGTATGAAGTCACCAAGGATGTCGCGCACGGACCACAGTCAGTGATCTTTGATGAAGCGGAAAACAGGATGTGGGCGCAGATTGGAATCATGGTTAAATTCTACCGGGACATGTTCCCATAATTAACCAGTATTTCACTTGCCACGGTCCAGGCGGGAAGCATATCAGGATGGAGAGAGAAGACGTCGGTTGGGATTGTTGTAAGATCAGTATGAAACATGCCTGAGGGAAACCCACCGATGATACACAGAACATGGCGTTTCTTCTGTTTTTTTAACTCTTTGAAATAATCCTGGAGAATAACCGATGTCCCATCCTTTGAAAACGTAATGACCACGTCTGCTTGTACTTGTTCAATTACTTGCCTAAGCGGGATGTTTTGCCGTAAAGAAAGAAGCGGTTGTTTCTCATCTGGAACCACATGCGTCTCAAAGAGTTTTTCCATGAGTCCAAGGAATCGTTCGTAGTTGCGCATGATTCGAGTCTCGGGGTTCACCTTGATAACAGTATCATCTCTAGTATGAATAACGACGTTCAGCTGACCCTGTTTATTCACGATTGAGTCCAGAACGGTAAGCAAAAAAAGATGGGTGATATCAGGTCGTCCTCGTCGTCGTCCCTCAGGAAGATTCTTCATCGCCGCATGATGATAGTTTGAATCCAGAAGAATCTGTGTCGGTTGTTTCCCCCGTTGTCTCGCATGTGCGATCACGGCAGGATGACGGCTGAGTTCAACAGGCATGAGCTCTATTTCAGCCTCTGCTAACACCAAGGTCAACATATAAGGCCTCAGCTGAGGATATTTTCAAGCTGGTTCTGCCGTATACCATACCGTATCTCTTGTGCGATCCTGCGGCCTGTGGAAAGATCAGGTTGAATCAACTCAGAATACGGTGAGCCTGCGATATATGGGTTGGTTCCAGCGACAATACGGGCAGATATCTCAAAGACCTTAAATTCCAAGTCCTCCGTCACCACTGTCTCCAGACAGAACGGTCCGATGATGCCACCGAAGAGCTCAAGTGATTTTTCTACGACTGCTTCCCCCATTTTAAAGACTTGTGGCAAAAGTGATTCTCGCATTACAATCGGGATGTTGCCCGTGACGACGAATGTCGGGTGAATCCCCAGCTCCTCAAGCTCTGCGATAGAACCAAGACGTTGCACCTCATCAATAGTGGTCTCATCACGACGATCCATGGAAAGCAATTGCAAACTTCCTTTCGTCAGTTTGTACGCATTGTCCTGAATCGGGGAGTAGAAATAGTGAAGATAGTACCTTGTCCCCATCACAAATTCCTGGATCGTGTAAGGTTTATCGTGCTTCACTCGTTTGGAGAACTCTGCGAATGTTTTTGCGATAAAGAATCCTTTCCCACCTTTCGCACCATGATACTTTACTATCACGGGTTTCTCGATGTTCCGCGGATCTTTAATCTCCTTTGGCATCGTAATTCCAGCACCCTCAAGCCAGACCCGTTCTTTTTCACGGTCTGATTCCCACATCAACACATGCCGGTTTCCAAACGTTGGTACTTGGAGGTTAAGAAAATTCTTCGGACCAAGATATTCCACAAACGAACCATGCGGGATTACGATTATGTTTTTTTGCCGTAGTTCATCAGCGCATTTCGCGATATCCTTGTAATTGTCAATGGTGAAGAATTCATCTGGTTTTCCCAGTGGAAAGGCGTCATAAAATTTCTTAACTTCACCAACGGAGATTCCCAGGGTTTTGAATCCTTCTTTTTTAGCACCGTTAAAAATCTGAAGACTGGAATGTGAGCACACTGTTGCGATCGTCAGGTTTTCTATATCATAGGTGGAGAGTAGTTCTTTGATGTTTACTTCATTCATAACGTATCTAACTCCCAATGTCAGGATAACGCAGCGCCTTTTTTTATCAGTTTCGATGTAAAAAAAATATATTCAAAAGCAAGGAATACGATTAGAATCGTTTTCTATTATCCTTAAGGCTTTCAACAATTTCCTTGCCAAAATCAGTGAGCCGATACAACTTGATATCCCTATGTTTTCCGCCCTCAATCTGCTCCACAAGATTCAAACTCATCAGCGAATCATCATCACGATACCGAGAATTCATACCACGAATAGCCCCAATCACGTTCGTCGGTGTGGTCTTGACATTGTACGCGATTTCAGAGGTGTAACTGCCACCGGGACTAATCTCAAACAGGTAATCTGCGATTTTCTTTCGCACGCTACTTCTCCGAAGCGACCTGATAATAAGAGGTTTTAACATCTCTGGAGAAATAACTGTTTTCTCTCCATCCAGCATCCCATTTCACTTAGTTGAATTGGAATTGCGTTTCTTATTAATAAACTAATCGGTTCGATTTTATTGTACGAGTTGATTGTATGTTGACTGAAACGAAACAGATAAATGCTTGTTTTTTAATATCGGTGAGAAGGATGGGATAATAATGTCGATCAAAAAAGAACTCTTAAATGAATTAACAGAAAATCAGTTGAAGCAACTTGCGGAAAGCAAAGGCATCGCTTTTTCTCTAAACAAAGTACAAAAGAAATATTACGAGAATTGGGCGGAGAAAGATAAACTCGTGGACATGATGACAACGGACAAACATATCACGGTTCCTGAAATAGAAAAATTTATTCAAACAAAGAAAATCTAAAAAAATCATCTGCTTGTCGATACACCAACTTTTTTACAATATTGTTCAACAGGACAACGGCTACAGAACGGTGAGATAGGAACACAAATTGTTTGTCCGAACGTGACAAATAAATCATTAAAATCATCCCAATATTCTGGGGGGAGAATTTTTTTCAGGGCGTGTTCTGTGTCTTCTGGTGTTTTAGTTTTAATCCAGCCAAGTCTGTTTGGGATCCGATGACAGTGGGTATCAATTGGAAGATATCCGTGTTTCTTATGACCGTAGACCATGACGATGTTTGCGGTTTTTCTACCAACTCCTTTAAGACTGAGTAATTCCTCAAACTCGTCTGGTACTTCCCCATGATATTTCTCAAGGAGTACTCGTGAGATTGCCCTGATTCTTTTTGCTTTGGTTTTATAAAACCCAACAGGATAAATCATGGTTTCAATTTGTTTTTCTGTCAATCTCAGGATTTCCTCAGGTGTATTATACTTGGTAAGCAATCTACGTGATGCTTGCTCGGTTACTTCATCCTTTGTCCGTAGACTTAAAAGACAGGAGATCAGAGTAACAAATGGGGTATCAGGGATTTCTTTTTTCTTTCGTGAAACAATAGGTTGTGTATACAACTGTAATTGCTGTTTTAATAATGTAAAGATTTTATCGATGTGGCGAATGGTCTTTACCATAGAATCCCTGAAGTGATCTGTGTTTAAAAAAACATTCTTTGGCGGATAAAAGAAAAAAGAGAAAAAAAAGATGATGTTTATCGACGCTTTCTCAACTGAATTACTGTACATTATTTCTCTTAAAGTTATTGAAGATCAACAGAGTTCGAATAAAAATACAACAATTTCCTAGCTCCTATCATTTTTTTCTAAAGATTCAAAAAAAAACGCTGGGAAGAACTTGGACTCATTTCTCCTAGAAAATTGTATCCCTATATATTATTCATTACTTAGATACAACAATATACCTAATCCAATACTTTCAAATAATGTAACAATAACAAGAATCTGACCTAAGCCTCCCATTTCAAATCCAATACTTTCCTGGATGCCATGACCGGCCGGGATTGCTGGAGAAGCAAATAATGAACGTAAGGTATATACCAAAAAAATTGATTCAATAAACAAAGGGACTAAAACGAAAAATAAACCTATGATGTACTTTGATTTTGTTTTCGCGAAAACCTTGAAATACACAGCGATAAGACCGATTAGGAGGAACATACTGATACAGACAACAATAACACCGAGCGTTGGTAAGATTATTTCAGAGCTTGTAAGAGGTGTAACTCTAATGTTCATAAAAGGAGGTATGGAACCACCAAAATAGTCAGAAAGTGCCTTAGCAAATTCTTGTATTTTATTATTTGCTTCAGTAATAAAAACACTTGATAATATCAATCCTAAAGCAATACCACCAATAACCAACACAATTAGGAGTCGAATTGCCTTTTTATTGTATGTTGATATTTTTTCTTCCTTTATCGGAGTTTCATCCATATTACTCGTCACCTCATTCTATGTCGTCTATTGTTTATTTGATTTTTTCCCAATTTTATCCCAAATCTCTGTAAAATGTTGTTTACTTCCCTCAAATTTTTCGGTCGGAAAATAGGTTTTACCATACCCGCCACCAACCGACGTAAGAATACCATTTTCTTCCAAAACCTTGAGATGATACCGAATTGTTTTATATTCGATTTCAAGATTCTTAGAAAGTTCATTAGCATTTTGCGGTTTGTTACACAGCTGCTCGATGATTCTCCCACGGTTGAATCCACCAAGAGAGTTGGCGATAAGCCAATACAGTACATTTTTGAGAGAATCCATCACATAAACCTTTAACGGAGAATTCATTACCTCATTTAATAGGTTTTTTAAAAAAATTTGGGAAGAATTTGGGAAGAAATAGGCATCAAATTGTAAAAAATGAATACATACAAACGTGAGGATAAACAATCTTGTAAAAAAAAATGAACACAAGAAAAAAACTCATCGCAGGACTCATGGCTGCAATGATCATCGGAACTATTGGGGCAGTGTTTGTCACCGCACAAACCAACGAAACCACCCCATATAGCACCACGCAGAAAATGCCCTGGAACAATACCCAAGACCAAAATAGAACTAGGTTTTTTGACGGTAATATGACCCACCGAATGGGCATGTTCGGATGTTTCGACTATAATTTGACAACAGACCAACAAACAGAATTACAACAACTCATAACAACCCTCAGAGACCAAAATGCGACTCCTCAGGAAATGCAAGCAGCAACTCAACAGAAACTTGAGGAATTCGGCGTGTTCGACACACAACTCGACAACCAGATCGCACAAACCGAACAACGACTCACTATCCTGAACAGAGAAAAAGAACTCAGAAACCAAGGATACAACTGGACAGAAGTACGGAACATGATACAGGACGAATTTGACCTGCAAAATTCGACGAATGGAGACCTTGGTACGATACAAGGACAGGGATTTGGACGAGGACCAAATAGAGGACCAAACGGAGGAAAAGATTTCATTCCTGATGAAAAAATAGATCAATAAAAAAACCAGCGTTGCCCCCTAAAAAAATATGAGGAGGAAAATAATTCCTCCTCACTCTCCTTTTTTAGTCAGGCGATTTTGGAACAAAGAAGACTATTATCAAATGAGGTCGAACAGATCCGAGGCAATTTGGAATAGTAAATTGATTAAGGCTTTTTTATAAATTCTCAACACAAAACATGAGTTGTGCCTTTCTTTTTTCCCTGCCTCCATTGTGGCACAACTCAATTTTTCTTTAAATTTTGG
>Ga0209777_10004040_pt1 | contig 17629 bp, 17 predicted proteins | sample FrelakmetHBP12HB_FD_187147 | JGI IMG/M metagenome (GOLD analysis project Ga0209777, IMG submission 187147) | Freshwater lake sediment microbial communities from the University of Notre Dame, USA, for methane emissions studies -HBP12 HB (SPAdes)... | ecosystem: Environmental > Aquatic >...
GTTCACCGCGGCGATCGTAGGCTTGGGAAAATACCAGATATCTCTGTGATATCTTGCCGACGTTTCGTAAATGTCATTATACAGGGTCGGTTGTTTGAATTCGCCCAGATCAAAACCGGCGCTGAAGGCCTCGCCGTTGCCGGTCAAGATTACGGCGCCCACCGTTTCGGATTCCCGCCAATCTTTCAGACATGCAGATATCTCACGGCGCATCTCAATAGAGATTGCATTCCGTCTCTCGGGACGATTCAAAAAGACCGTACCGATTCTGCCCTGCACATCGGCCTTTATGGTCCTGAATTCCATAGTGCTCCTCCTTCAAAAAATCATCTGTTGAAATGTGAGCCCACTTCACGGGAAGGGGAATTCATATCTTAAACAAGAATCTCAATAACGAAACATCTAGCGCCTTTCATTTATTACGCCTAATAAGCGTGTGTCTTCGTCATCTTAGCAGTTTCTGTAGGCCGGTGTTCTGTACCACATTTTGCAAGATAATTCCGCCATTTTTCAGCCGCCGACAGTCCCGGGGCTATTCCGTAAGGCAGGAAGTTCGTGCGGTCTAGGAGCGGATCACTTTCTCCTTTAGATTATTCCAAGTCTTTTCCGAGTACCAGATGTCGACGAATTCAAGAATGGAAGCCTTTTCCCTTTTCATCATCTCTTCTGCTGTAGGATTACGCAGGAGCTTCTTAATACTCATGAAGGCCGCAGTGTCCTGTGAGGCATATTCCAGCGCTTTTTTTCTGGCTTCGCTGTCCAGATCATCCTTCGATACAATCTCATCGATTAATCCGATCTCAAGAGCCTCTTCCGCAGAATACATGGCTCCGCTGAGCAGCGCACTTTCCGCTTTTCTCTGTCCCAGCCACAATTTCATCATTTCGACACTTCCAGCAAAGACAGAGGAACCAAAGTTGATTTCATTCAGAGATATTTTGGCGCTGTCCTGCACCATGATCCTGTAATCGCAGGCGATGGCGAGCATGCATCCGCCGGCAATGGTGTGGCCGTTCAAGGCAGCCACAACGGCTTTGGGATAGAGGAAGACATCTGTATAGAGACCGGTGAACTTTGTCAAATAGCGGATGAAGGCCGCTTTCGAGTAACCCAGAAATTCAGGTATATCAAAACCAAAAGTGAAGAACTTGCCCTCACCGGTCAGGATGACAGCTTTTACTTCCGGATCATAAGAAAGCTCCCGGAAGCAATTTGTCAATTCGTCTACGACTTTTTCATTGATTGCATTGACTTTCCCCCTGTGCAGTGCGATGCGAGCAACGCCTCCGTTCATAGTCAAACCTACAAAGTCCATGGTGACACCCTCCTTATGCGTATTTCTTGCAGACATATACACTACTTCTGTATGAGAAGCGAGATAACTTGCGCAATATGCGAAGTTCTCAGGGCTTATTTTTAAAGGAATCGATGGGGTGAGAGGGTAGGATCCTGGATATAGGGCATATCAATATGCTGTCCATTGTGGGTGTGAGCTACGCAAGCTGCAGAATGACTTTAAAGCGAGCCGCCCCACCGGAAGGCGAGGCGGCTCGTAGATTTTTTATCTATAGTTTCTAGATTCTATATTTTGGAGGAACACCGAAAGCTACAGCAGATCCTGCCACATTTCTGCGTAGACGCCGCTGCAGATGATTACGTCATCAACCTTCTCAAAATACACGTGCTTAACCAGATCTTCTTTGGTAATCGGGTTGTACCATTTGTAGTCCACAAAACCACTGCCTTTTGTGTTGGCGACTTCAACGATCTCCCTGATAAAGCTCCTGCCATCGGAGTCTTTAACGTCACAGAAGTCCATGCCTATGTATTTTTCGTTGACTCCGTGTGCGAGCATCGTCCCTTTGAGATTCAACACGAAGACATATTGTTCGCCTTCCACAAAGGGTCCCTTCGGATTTGTAAACTCCGCCATGGTAACCGCTTTACCCGCTTTTTTGTAAAATGCTATTGCCTTCTTCACGAACTGTTTCGCCTCTTCCCCTGCTGCTCCGTACATAAGCCCCTCCTCCTTCGGTGAGTTATTGCCCGGTCAAGGTTATATTAAGCCGGGCTGGTTGATCTTAGCCCAATAAACTATTCCAGTAATTACAAATATAGTATGCAGTTTGGCAAATGCAATAGCGAAAAACCTTGGAAGGGCATGAGGGAAAATCTGATTTTGTTGTGAGTCATAGGAGTAGATTTAATTCCTTGATGATCCTGTCACTCGTAGTTCTTATAATCCATGAATGCATGACATCAAGCGCCTGTTCGTGCAGATTTGCACTCCATGCTCCCACTGCATCTTCCGGCACGATTACACGATAGCCCGCATCGGCCGCACCGATACAGGTTGAGATAACACAATGGTTAGTATACATCCCCGTCGCAACTATTGTATTGATCCCCTTCTGCCTTAAGACATGATCGATCATTGAGGAATTAAATGCCCCCTGGGCCGCCTTAGTGATGACAGGCTCATCAGGCAGCGGAGAAAGGGATGGCATGATGGCATATCCGGGATCTCTGACAGACACAATTGCAGGAAACCCCAGTTTTTCCTTGCATTTCCTGTTCCACAGGCGGACATAGGGGACGAGGTCGGACCCGTCTTCCGTGAGCGAACCGAAGGCCGTAAATGCGACGCAGGCGCCCGCTTTCCGGAATGCTGAAAGCAGATTCCCGATCACCGGAACGACTTCCTTCCCCCGGCGGACGGCTCCTTGTTCCGCCTTCGGACCATTAACCACGCCGAAGTAGCGCGGCAGATTTCCCCCCTCGCCCGCTTGATATACCTGCATATCGATAATTAAGAGGGCTGTTTCCGTTTTGCTCTTTATCAGTAGCTTCCCGAGGGCGTTTTCGGCCATGCGTATATCCCTGTTTTTTAAAGTGCACGAGTGGCCCTCATTTGATCGGCCATTCTCCCCGTTCTTTCAATACGTCCCGATAAACTTCAAGGGCTTCATTAACCGCAGGCATGCCGGCGTAGGTCGCAACCTGGAAAAAAATCTCCGTAAGTTTCTTCGGGTCACAGCCCACGTTTAACGCTGCATTCACATGAAGTTTGAGTTCACCCGTCGCCCTCAGGGCCGCAAGCATGGCGCAAGCCGCCATCTGCCTTTCGGGGAGGGTCAAAACAGTCCGAGAATAAAGGTTGCCCGTTATGAAACGGGAAAAATCGTTGGCAAGGTCCTTATCAAACTCCCTCCACATCAGATAAGGCGGATCCATCTTAATCCCTTTGCCGAAAAGGGTATTCGCTGTTTCCTGGGTTCTCTTTTTGATTTCGTCGCTCATGATCTCATCCTTAATCCTTAAGTTATTCATTCATGGTCATCGTTAAGCTTGCCCCCGTAAGGGTTTACCTTAATGTCGTCAAAACAGGTATGGCAGAAAACTTTTGTATCCACATGGCCGCAGCCGTAGCCCCAAAGGTCAAATTTACGGCAATCTACACAGAGAGGAATTTCGCAGCCGTCACAGAAGATGACGGCAGGAATTTTTCCGCAACGAGTGCAGGCAATGGTTGTGTCTGTTACGATAATCATAAAATATCAGGCTGGCAGATGCAATAAAAGGTGAAACGGGTGGACATTTCATCAGCTTGTCCGGAAATTTATTTTTTTTCTGCTCTTGCTTCTTCTTCGAAATCGTCAGCTCTCACATAATCGTGTTGTTGAAAAAATGCAGGGTAGCATTCTCGGAAGTTAGCGACTATCCTTTCATAGGGAACGTCGGCAAAATGACCGTGATCCCTAACGTACTCCATATGCTTTTTTCCCTCCCTGTCATAGGGATGAAAGAGGCTGTCGTTTCTGCCGTCGAAGCTGAGAGGATTTACACCGAACTTTTCACACAGGGATAGGTTGAAGGTTGGTGTGGCCTTAACCCATCGGTCTTCAAGAAAGAGCTCTGTATATCCATGGAAGATAAAGGTGTCCGTCTTCATCAACTGACGGAGTCTTTCCGTTGAGAGGTGGTTACGTACATCGGCGAAGCCGAGGCGGCTGGGAATACCGGAGGCACGTGCCACAGCGGCAAGCACAATTGCCTTGGCTACGCAATAACCGTAGCCCCTTCCGATGATGACGCTCGCCTTGAAAGACTCTCTTTTTTCCAATTCGATCCGGTATGGGTCATACCTGATTTCGTCCCGAACCGCATAAAATAGAGCGATGCCTTTCTTAAGTGAGGTCTCTCTGTCGCCCACAGCATTTCTGGCGAAGGCTACAATCTCCGATGCCTCACTGTCAATATAGTATGTGGGGCGAAGGTATTGACTGAGATCATTTCCCATTTATTCTTATTAGGAGTCTCCCCTTGTTCGACAGGAATATATGAGAAAAGGAAATTATTCAATCCTGGGCAAAAAAAGAGGCAATAACGCAAGGGATGCTGAAAAGCTGCTAAGCAGCAAAGCAATTATTATTTGTGAAAAATTTTCTTAATCTACAGGGTGGAGCAGAACAGGGGTACGGCTAACCTCCTCCAGGTCATCCCTCCAACTCTTATTTTCCAGGATTTTTCTCTTCTTGACAAATGTCCATAAATCATCAAACTCGGCCTCTGTCATTTTCAATGAGTGCAAGAGATTTGACAATACGGACTCACAATGTTCGCCCGCACGAAGAAATACGCGCTGTACAATGCCTTTATCGATCTTCAATGATCGCGCAGTCGATTGAACTCCGTCCCCTTCTGCCGCATGGTGCAGGATCTGTCTGATAACATCTTCGGATAAATGCATCCTGTAGAAAGCCGTCGACGTCGATGCGGCAAAACGTTTTCCACAGGTTCTGCAATATAATAGCTTTCTGTTTTTATTCTTGCCATAGTTGCCACGTACACCAACATTACCGTTGTCCCTCAGTCCGAAATCTTTACAGCCTCTGTTGGGGCAATATATATATTCAATTTCCATCATGTTGAAGAACCTCCAATCAGCAATTCTAAGTTTGTCAACTAAAAACTATGTCATCTTTATTTGAACTGAATTATTAAGGCAATATTAAAAGATTCATAAATAATATTAAGAGTTATTTAATTTGGAGTTCGCTATGGAATGGAGGCTCCAAATTAACGCTTCGCTGTAAGGTTTAACTTGCATCTGATAGGGTAGCAGTGTATATTAATTAGACTTTTAGAGAAATTGATGAATTCATCAATTTCTCTCTAGTATCCCTTCCTTGATGAATTTTCGATCTGAATTTCTCCGGTGGCAAGATTCAAATATAGGATAAAGATACGCAATGATAACTCAAAGAGGTGCATAACAGCATGGAAGATGACATTCGCTGGGTCAGGACACATTGCGCCAGGATGGACCACGGAGGCTGTACCCTTCTGATCGGCGTGAAAGATAATAAGATTGTTAGGGTGAAGGGGGACCCGGAGGGCTACCTTAGCAAGGGTTATATCTGCCCGAAGGGCGTTGCATCACCGGATCGACTGACACACCCCGATCGCCTCAGGCACCCACTCAAAAGGGCTGGAAAACGCGGCGAAGGCAAATGGCAGCGCATAACCTGGGAAGAGGCCTTGCAGGAAGTGGCCGGGAATCTCCTTGACATCAAGGAAAAATACGGCGCAAAGGCGGTGGCCTTTGGCGTCGGCATGCCCAAAGGCCTCGAACATTTTGTCCTCATTCGCCTGGCCAACATTTTCGGATCACCAAATGTGATCGCTTCTCAGGATGTCTGCCACGCTCCCCGCGAAATTACGGGCATCCACACCTGCGGCTTTTACCCTGTCGCAGATTTTCATCACTCGAGCAAGCTCGCCGTTTTGTGGGGAAGCAACATTACCTCCACGAATGAAGAGGGTGAGATCAACAGCCTCTTCCTCGAACAGCTGAAAAACGGGATGGAGTTGATCATCATCGATCCCCGTCGGATCGACACAGTCAAGAAGGCCAGGATGTGGTTACAGATACGGCCCGGCACAGACAATGCCCTGGCCCTGGGATTCCTGAATGTAATTATCTCCGAGGGTCTGTATGATAAGGAGTTTGTGGAGAAATGGACTGTGGGTTTTCCTGATCTGGCCGAACATGTAAAAGAATTCACACCCGAGAAGGTTTCCGCAATCACATGGGTTGCACCCGAACTCATAAGAGACGCTGCCCGATACTATGCCAAGGCAAAGCCGGGAGTCATCCAGTGGGGGAATCCTATAGAACATAATATTTTTACCTTCGATACTGCGAGGGCCCTTATCTGCCTCATGGCCATCACGGGCAATCTCGATGTGCCCGGCGGCAATGTAGAAGCAAAAGACCCGGCAATAGTGGGTTTGGGTCCCTTTGTCCGAGCCGACCTCATACCGGAAAAGCACAAGAATATGATCAGCACCCACCACCGCGTCATCCCGCGCCTGATGACAGTTGCGCCTGCATATTTTAGGAAGGCCGTTCTGGAAGAGATTCCCTACCCAGTGAAGGGGTTTTATGCCATGTGCTGCAATCCCCTCTTGACTTATGCGGACAGCCGTCAGACCTATGAAGCCTTGATGAAACTGGACTTCCTCGCCGTAGCGGACGTCTTCATGACACCGACGGCGGCCCTTGCTGATATTGTGCTTCCTGCAGCCACCCAGTTTGAATTTGACGATATCGGCCACTTGGGAATCGGTCACGGCTACATCCTGGCAAGGCCCAAGATCGTGGAGCCTCCGGAGGAATGCTGGCCGGATATGAAAATTATGAATGAGCTGGGCAAACGCATAAGTCCGCCCGAGCTGTGGCACGATGATTACCGTATATTCCTGGAAGATGTCGTCAAACCGGCAGGCCTTACGTATGCCGAGTTCGCGGAGAAGGGATACCTGAAAGGGCCGGACCGTTTCAAATCCTACGAGAAAAAGGGGTTCAGGACCACTTCTGGAAAGGTGGAGCTCGCCCTCAGCACGGCAGAGAAGTTTAAGCTGGCTCCCCTGCCGCAATATAATGGTCTGCCGGAAGCGGAGGACCCCGATTATCCCCTGCTCCTTACCAGCGCCAAGAGCCGCTTCTTCCTCCATTCGTCCTACCGATGGCTGGAGAAGCTCAGGAAACTGAGGCCCCATCCACTGGTGGAGATCAATCCCGCTACGGCGCAGAAATTCGGTGTCACTGAGGGTGATGAAGTTGTTATCGAAACGAAATACGGCCGGATCACACAGGTGGCTCACCTGACGGAAGGCATCGATCGGCGCGTGCTCTGTGCTGCCCATGGATGGTGGTTCCCGGAAGGGAGGCCGGAAACCCAGTACGATTGGGAAAAATCGAATTTCAACATGCTTACCTCAACAGGCAAACTGGGCAGGGAGTACGGCACGCCCAATCTCAAGGGACTGCCCTGCAGGATCAGCAGGAAGACATAAGCATTATCAAACAGGCTATACGCAGCAAAATGGACGGACGGATATCCGCGTATCCTGAATTGTATGGGACCTGCCAGGCAATCTCTAGCAAAGCATTTTTTCCTGTGATGTTGTTTTTCCGATTCAGACCATTTATGCGACATTTCTTCTTATAATGGTCATTGCAAAACAAAAAGAGGCAGAGCCGCTATTGACTCTGCCTTTTATTTTGATACTTGATTCAATCTGTTTTTCTAACTTCTCTCAATCTCAGCGCTGCTTAGCATTCTGAGTTTTCACGCCTTCAATTCAGACGTGCAATGGGGACAGCGAGAGGCTTTTATGGGAATGGTCGATAAACAATAGAGACATTCCTTGGTTGTAGGTATCGCCGGTTGCGCTGCCTCTTTCCTTTTCAATGCGTTGATCTGCTTAATGATAAGAAATACGGCAAAGGCAACTATGAGAAAACTTATGACCGTATTGCAGAACACACCGAGATTCATGGTAATGGCACCGGCAGCCTTTGCGTCAGCAAGAGTAGCATAGGGGCCTACCATCTTCCCTGATTTTATGACCATGAAGATGTTAGAGAAATCAACACTGCCCAGAAGAAGTCCAATGGGCGGCATGATAATATCATCAACTAAGGATTTTACTATTGTTCCAAAAGCAGCACCGATGATAATGCCGACAGCCATATCGACTACATTACCACGCATAGCAAACTCTTTGAATTCCTTGAACATCTACATTCTCCTTTCGAGCCACTAGGAGAAACAATCTCCAGGAGCCTTTATGAAAAAGAAATCTTTGAAAAAGAAAAGGCCTCTCGCTCAGGTTTTACAGATATTGAGAGGCCTTTCATATTAAAGAATCAAAGAAGAGACGTTATTTCTCGTAGGTATAGTCTACAGCAGCTTCAACCCTCCTGTTTTTCTGTCTTCCTTCCTTGGTTGCATTGCTGGCAATTGGTTTTGAAAATCCAAACCCCTTTGCCGTTATCCGGGAGGGATCAATATTGTATTTCGTCACCATGACATTTTTTACTGCTTCGGCACGCTTCTGGGAAAGATTAAGATTGTATTTCTTTCCCCCAACATTGTCCGTATGACCTTCAACGACAATCTTCAGATCTGGATTTTTCTTCATAACCTCGGCAATACTCTGAATATCTTTATAATATTTTTCCTTTACAACTGCTTTGTCAAAATCGAACTCTACATCCAGTGTGGCTCGACCTTTCTCGAGTATCTTATGCTTAACCTCTGGTGCCTTCTTCATCTCTACTGGCGGCGGCGGCGGTAGTGGCATCTCGGCTGGCTTCTGGGCCAGGAATATTCTTTCCACAAAATTGTTCATTGCGGTGTCGTCTGCAAGGGCGTCACCTGTTACAGAGATTCCGCATTCTCCGGCCTTTGCGATCTGGTCGAGGACCTTGGCTCCTTGTTTGTCATCTCCTATCTGGACGGTGTAGATGCATAGCTTATCACCATACTGGCTCTTAACGTTCGCTGCAGCCTTCACCGGCGCGTCGCCCATATCCACTGCATCCGTGAATATTACAAGCGCACTTTTGCCCTGCAGGCCTTTCAGGTCATTGCCTGCCGCCAGGATTGGCGTCTGGAGCGGGCTGTCCCCGTAAGGAGTACTCAAGTTCTGTATTACCCCTTCAAGGCTGTCTGCATTGTACTTCGTCATCCCATACGCCAATTTTGTGACGTCAAAATCCGCATAGTTCTGGCCCAAGGTCCTCAGTCCGGCATTGAGGGGCACATCTGGAATGTAACTGTTAAATTTGCTCACAAGAGACTTTTCGATTGAAAACTTCTCCACCCCCGCATAGGCGCTCCCCATCGATCCGGTCTTGTCGAAAATTATTTCAAAATTATTCGCGTTCTGAATGTACTTCCCCGATTTCATCTTCATGGTGAGATCCCCCGCCTTGACGACAGGGCCAGCCTTCTGTGCGGTGGCGCACCCCACCAAAATCATGGAAGCCAAAAACGAGAATACCAGCAAATACCTTGAAACCTTGTTCTTCTTTGACATTTGTTCACCTCCTGCATTACATAGTTTAGTTGTAACCAAGAATCCTTTTCACGGCCCTTGCCCTCTTCTTAAATACAGATAATACCATCAAACTCTACAGTCAAGAGTAATCTTTCATAACTTCTAAAGTATATTTTTCAGTACGTGAATCTACCGACAATCGTTGAATGGTGAAGGGTTACTGCAAAACTCCGTCAGAGTCTTCTCCGTCCGTGTGACCCTCTGTGGAGCGCTTAAGGGAGGAGAAATGAATCGCCCTATCACCCTCATTGCGTTCTTCCTATCATGGGAGGGAAGTCAAAAAAAGCGCGGGAAGATCTCGGTGATTGTTATATTTCACAATTTATCACGCCATTGCGAAATAAAACAAGCACTATTACGAATATTCGTAATTTAAATCTCTAGCTTTTGTAAGTGCCCTATTTTGTTGAAATTAAATTTTGGCATATTCTATGCCTATTTATCGTGACAGAAAAGTACTGCGAACATCATTGGAAATTATGCTGCCATCTGGCGACGAGACAGGAAAAATCTAAAGGGAGGAGTAAATAATTATGAGTAAAGTTAGTATAATCGGTGCCTATAACACAAAGTTTGGTTCCTTCGTCGAAAAGAACAAAGAAACCGGTGAAATCAAAGATCTTAAAAGCTACTATGATCTTATCATAGAAGCAGGACAGGGAGCTCTTAAAGATGCAGGTGTCGAGGCAAAAGATATCGATGGCATCTGGCTGGGTACTTGTTCACCGTCGATGTTTGTTAATCAGGAACACGCAGGGCCCCTGGGATTGGAAGTAGCACCAAAGGATCTTAGATTTGTCCATACTACTAGGACTGAAGGCGCTTGTGCTTCATCTTCAATAGCCCTATACAACGCCCTTTTTGGGGTTGAATCAGGAAGATTCAAGAGAGTCCTTGTCATTGGCGTTGAAAAAATGAACCTTCTTGATACGAAGGGAACAACTCACGCGTTGGCCTGTTGTTCCGACTGGCCGACTGAAGGTGCAAGAGGCATGACCTTCCCGGGTCTCTTTGCCGAATACGCAAAAGGATACATGAAGCACTATAATTATTCCCTGGAAGAGCTTAGAAAGATGCTCGCGCATGTTTCCGCCCTCATGTACAGAAACGGCGTAGAGAATCCGCTGGCACATTTCGGCAAAGGTTCTCCGCCGGATAAGATGCAGCTCTTTACCGCTGAAGCGATTCTTAAGATGCCTCTGGAAGGAAAGGGAAGCAATCCGATAGTTGCCGATCCTCTGAGACTTCATGACTGCTCTCTGATATCGGACGGCGCTGCAGCGCTTGTGCTTGCACCGACGAGTGAGGCGAAGTCAATCAGCAAGAGGGTTGTAGAGATTGCAGGAATCGGTTCCAAGACGGAAAGGATGGCGGAGAATGTCCGTCCGAACATGTATGAGCTCACTGCCGGCAAACTCGCGATAAAGCAATCTTTCGCTGAAGCAGGAATCACGATAAAAGATGTGAACCTTGCCGAGGTCCATGACTGCTTTACAATCAATCAGCTTCTTAGCACAGAGGCCCTCGGACTTTCTAAAGATGGTCGGGCCGGATTTGATTATATGGAAGGAAAATTTACCCGCGATGATACATGCCCGATAAATCTTTCCGGCGGTCTCAAGTCGAAAGGCCACCCTGTAGGAGCAACCGGAGTTTCCATGAACGCGCTTATTTATAAGCAGCTTGTCGGCGAGCCCATCGGGGCTAAACCCACCAAAGGCCAGCCGGAAATCGGGGTTGCCTTTAATGTAGGCGGTTCCGCGGTAACAAATTGTGTCACAACGCTGAAAAGAATAAAGTGATAATGGGATAATTATAATGAGGAGAAAAAAGTGTAAAATCGACGCCAACATACGAGGAGGGCAAGTAAAGTGGAAAAGACAATAAGTATGGAGAAGGCTACAGAGATGGTCAAAGACGGAATGACCATCATGGTCGGTGGTTTCCTGGGAGTAGGAAACCCCCTGACTCTGGTAGATGCATTAGTAGATAAGGGCGTGCGTAATTTAACCCTTATTGCTAATGACACGGCAACACCACAACTGGGCATTGGTAAATTCGTAGTTAATAAGCAATTGAAAAAAGCGATAGTGTCACATATCGGGACAAACCCGGAAACGGGTCGGCAAATGATTACCGGGGAATTAAACGTCGAACTCATACCTCAGGGCACGCTGGCAGAACGTATTCGCTGTGGAGGAGCAGGACTGGGAGGATTTCTTACACCCACGGGCGTAGGGACAATTGTCGACGAAGGCAAGCAAAGATTAGTAATAGGCGGCAAGGCATATTTGCTGGAATTGCCTTTACGCGCCGATGTTGCTTTATTGTCTGCGCACAAAGCTGACAAATTCGGCAATTTAGTTTTCCGGCGCAGCACCCGTAATTTCAACCCTATTATGGCTTTTGCGGCAGATATAGTTATTGTCGAGGCGAAACATATCGTGGAGATAGGGGAAATTGACCCCGATGAAGTAATGGTTACCGGAGTTGTTGTCGATTGGATTGTAACGGGTAAAGGAGGAAATCCACAATGAATAGCAAAGAAATTATCGCAAGAAGAATCGCTTTAGAGCTCAAGGATGGGGACGTCGTCAATCTCGGTATCGGGCTTCCGACGATGGTATCCAATTATCTGCCTAAAGGCGTTAATATCATGCTGCAATCAGAAAATGGTTTTATTGGTCTAGGGCCATTGAAAGATGTTGATCCGGATTTGGTCAATGCCGGGGGACAGCCTGTAGGAGTAGTCCCGGGCGCAGCGATGTTTGATAGTTGCACCTCCTTCATGTTGATCCGCGGAGGACATGTCGATGTTACTGTCTTAGGCGGGCTGCAAGTGGACAGCAAGGGAAACCTGGCTAACTGGATGGTGCCGGGCAAGATGGTTCCGGGCATGGGTGGTGCGATGGACCTGGTATCAGGCGCCAAAAAAGTCATCGTGGGCATGGAGCATACCTCCAAAGATGGTGAAGCAAAAATCCTTGTTACTTGTGATCTGCCGCTTACAGGAAAAAGCGTTGTCAACGTGATTGTCACTGAACTGGCCGTAATTCGTGTAATACCCGAGGGTCTTGGTCTAATTCTGGAAGAAACCGCTCCCGGCGTTACAGCAGCTGATGTTGTTGCCAAGACACAGGCAAAGTTAACAATCAGTCCCAATTTGACAACCATGAAAGGTTTGTCGAATTAGGATGAAATTGAAAGAATATTTCTCACGTTTCAAGTATATTCCGGGGCCATCTCCTGCCCGCTATGGCCCCGGTTATTTGGAAACTGGAAATAGAGACACTTCTCAATTAACTCCTAATTCCTACCTGCTGTGTTGATTTTCAATCGAGTTCATCCATAAGATGTTTCAGCCATTAATAAACACAACCTGGACGTTTTGGAAAAGGCAGCCTCTTCAGCACGGAGTAAAACCCGGTGGTTCTCTAACTTGAAATGTGGTAGGAGTTTTTTACGGCAGGTCGGGTGTTAATTGTCCTGGAATCTCTAAGGGAATTTGTTTAGGGAAGTTGCCTTCATCAGGTAGCACAGAAAGGAGCAGTAGCATGATCAAGCATGTCGTCTTCATGAAATTCAAGGCAGGTGTTACCGAAAAGGATATAACAGAACTGGAGAGGGCCATGGCAAAGCTCCCCGGAAGAATTCCGGAAATCAAAGAATATCAATTCGGCCGTGATATCGTACGTTCCGAAAGATCATACGATTTTGCTCTGGTTTCCGCTTTTGAAGACCTGGATGCACTGAAGCGTTATCAACCGCATCCGGACCATTTTCCCGTCCTTGCGAAGGTTAAGGAGATGTGTGAAACCATTCTGGCAGTGGATTTCAAACTATAACGACAGCTTTGAAAATTTTTCGCGCTTCATTTCAGCTGATGAGAAATCTTTTGATGCATTAATGAATCAAAGGATTGCCACACTTACTTTGTTGGCTCCCAATGACATCAGGTAGATTCTGTTGTAAGAACTCGTCTTTTGTGTCAAGAATGTGACCGTGTCAGGTGGGATACCATGGCAGGGAACTTCTGCCCCATGTAGCGTTCAAACTGCAAGCTTGCTTCGATGAGCATGTCCAGGTTTATGCCGGTCTCTACACCTGTCTCATGGAGCATATTAACGGTGTCTTCCGTGGCGATGTTTCCTCTGGCGCCAATGATGAAAGGGCATCCGCCCAGTCCCCCGAGAGACGTATCGAAGATCGAGACCCCCTCATTGATTGCCGCCCAGACATTAGCGAGTCCGAGACCGCGCGTATTGTGGAGATGAAGGGAAATCGGCACCTTCTCCGCGACTTCTTGCACGCGTACCAAAAGCTTTCTTATTTGTGATGGATTAGCCATGCCCGACGTATCGGCAAGACATATTTCGTCCGGTTCTTTTTTCAGGAAATCCTTCACCAGCTTGATAACTTTAGCTTGAGGAACATTTCCCTCGTAGGCACAGCCGAAGGCGTTCATCACTCCCGCCCTCACTTCCATGCCTGCACCTTGCGCCTTCTCTATGAGTAGCATGGCTTCCCTCATCGCCTCAGCGGTGGACGCATTGCTATTTTTCCTGCTGTGCGTTTCGCTCGCGGACACATAAATGCCTATCTGCGGCACCCTGCAACGCATGGCTCTCTCCAAGCCCCTCCCGTTTAATACAAGTGCAGCATAGACGACGCCTTCTTTTCGCCTGACCATGCTCCAGAGTTTCTCTGCATCTGCCATCTGCGGCACCAGGCGCTCATTCACAAAGGATGATACCTCGATGCGCCGTACTCCGCAATCTGTCAATGCATTGATGAGCTTTATCTTCTGATCAGTGGATACGAGCTTCTTCTCGTTCTGTATGCCGTCCCTAAGGACGACTTCGTGGATTTCAATCTTTCGTGGGAGGCAGCTTTGCATACACAGATATTATGAAGACTGTTAAAAAGTTCAGTTCACGTCATTTCCGCGCAGGCGGGCATCCCCAATACGGGCGTTGAAAACGAGGCATTCCTGCTTTCGCAGGAATGACAGGACTGCTGGTTTTATGCATTTCATTATATGTAAAAAAACAGAGGGGGAGAAATGATTCTCCCCCTGCATAAGACATCTTATTCTATTTCTTCCAGGCTGTTGGTCCCCATTTTTCACCTAGAACAGCTTTGGGGGACCATTCGGGCGGCACCAGCTGGCCGGGTTTCTCACCCACTTTCTGGATGAGTTTGGCAAGACCGGGACGGGCGTGTTCCGGATGCCCTTCTTTCAATGTCCGGCCGTTGATGACGGCCTCGGAACGGAGCCTCCGTCCAATCGTCTTCTCCATCTTCCTTCCGAGCGACAGCACACGGTCCACATTGTACCCGTGCTCGATACCCAGCTCGTCGATCATGACCAGGAGATCCTCCATGGTAATGAGACCCACATACCTGGGATCGTAATAGTAATCGCCCGTTCCCCTTACGGGACAGTCATCGAGGAAATTTGCCGGCTGTCCGCCCAGACCACCCAGGGTTCCTTCAAAGCGGGTGATTCCGGCCTGAAGGGCCGCAAGGATCGATGCCGAGGCGACACGCTTCGTTTCATGGAGATGGCAGAGATGAGCCTCAGGATTCGGCATGGAGTCCAGCACCATGGAAAAATAACGGTAGACCTGGGCCGCGGACGCCGAGCCGTCATGGTCGGCGTGCTCGATGTCATGCGCACCGATAGATAAAAAGCGCTTCGTAAACTCCACGGCATCCTCCAGTTTCGTGGCACCGGTAATGGGGCTCCCCCAAATGGTGCTCACGGTGCCGCACATCTTCATGCCATGGTCGGCGGCTTTCTTAATGCAGCGCTCTGCCTCTTTCCAGTACTGGGTAAGCGTCGTTCCGGAGTTGGCAAAATGGTGTTCCGGATCGGTGGAGACCATCATCAGTATGCGGTCCGGACCTATCCCTTTTTTCCTGAGCTCGATAGCCGTATCGACAGCGGGCTCGCGGATCGTAACAGCAGTCATGACAAGCTCATCGTATTTGACACCCGCTCTCTCGCAGCGTTTCTTGAACGCATCACCCCTGAGGGCTGTAAGGACCTGCTCTGCGTCTCTGAACTGGGGAATGCCTGCCGGGTTTCCCAGGTTGGTAACCTCGATCTCCTTTGCACCCGCCAGGATCATCTCCTGGGCGTAAAAGATCTTGGCGTTAGTGGATATGAATTTTTCTTCGTGCTGGAAACCATCGCGCACAGTTATGTCTCCGATGGTTACCTTCTTTGGCATTTTGGGAAAGATTTTCCAATAATCATATTCCGTCATAGAACAGTAATGACCTCCTCAATTTTATTATTTATTAAGTTCAACGTTTCTCCGGGTGAGAGAGTGTTATTCCCCCTTGAATACGGGTTTACGTTTTTCGGCAAAGGCCGCCAGCGCCTCCAGTCGATCCTTCGTTGGGATGGTAACCTCATAAGCCTTGGACTCAAGCGGGAGCGCCACTCCTAGGCTCGCCTCGGAGCCGTAGTTGATGGCGAACTTCGCCTGGGCGACGCCGATGGGGCCGTTCTTGGCGATCTCTCTCGCCAGTTCGAGCGCGGCTTCCATGAGCTTATCGGGTTCCACAACCCTGCTGACAAGGCCGATCTGTAGCGCCGTCTCCGCATTTATTCTTCTCGCCGTGAAGACCAGCTCCTTGGCTTTTGCCACACCAACAATCCTGGTCAGTCTTTGAGTTCCGCCGGCGCCGGGGATAATCGCCAGAGAGGTTTCGGTTAATCCCATCAGGACGTTGGACGAGCAGATACGGATGTCAGAGGCAAGGGCGAGTTCCGTACCGCCGCCAAAGGCAAATCCGTTTATGGCGGCAATCACGGGGACACGGACCTGCTCTACGGCCGTGAAAGTGTTGCGTATCGTGAAGATGAAGCGGCGGACCTGGTCGTCTGACAGCGTCCTTCTTTCCTTCAGGTCTGCGCCTGTAGAGAAGGACCACTTCTTGGGATCGTCACCCGCCTTGGCACCGGTAATGATGATACAGCGGAGACCCATGTCAAAATTTGCTTCCCTTACGGTGTCAGCCAGTACAGCCAATAGATCAAAATTAAAACAGTTCATAGCCTCAGGACGATTCAGCGTGAGGATAAGGATGCCTTCATCAGTCCTTTCTCTTAACAGTATATCTGCCATAGGAATACTCCTCCTTCTTTCACTCTTCAAACGGGATTAAACCTTCAGATCACCCCAGTCTGACTTGTCTATAGGTACGCGATAGCAGAGTTCCAATGATCTGCCCAGCTTTTCCCGCGCTTCGCTGTAAGTGATTACACCGTCATGAAACAAGAGCGACCCCGTCAGGAAGGGATGCCCTTCGGCATCATAACGGTCTATCATCATCTGTCGAAACTTGGCCATTTCTTCCTCGTTAACTGTTTGTCCTCTGTCGACGATATTCTTCCTGCGGACGCTCTCCACGATGAATCCAGCCGTGCGGCCGGACATAACGGTCGTGCGGCCTCTCATATTGGTGAAGCAGAAGACCGGCCTGAAGGCCCTTCCGCACATACCATAGTTTGCCGCTCCGTGGTCTGGACCAATGACGTACTGGATTTTCGGGACGTTCAGCACGCTGCACGTACGGACCATGTCGGATCCGTATTTCCCGATGCCTCCCCATTCCTCGGCCTTCCCGACCATGTAGCCGGGAGATCCTTGGAGAAAGATAACCGGCAGCTTCGAGTTTCCGCACCGGATCATCCACTCCGTCGCCTTTCTTGCCGCTTCAATATAGATGACGCCAGTCCCGTTGGAAGCGATGACACCTACGGGCATGCCTTTTAGCCACATCTTGCCGGCAACGACACTTTCACCGCGGTTGAGGCCGTATGTCGGTTTGTATTCATGGAAATAGCTGTCATCAGCAAGACACTTTAGGGTGTCTCTGATATTGATTGCATTATAGGTATTCATGGGGGCAGAGCGCATCATGTCCCTGTAGTCATATCTTGGTTCCAGGGTTTGTCTGCGGTCGCAGTGAAGCGCCTGGGATGGTTCAAACTCAACGATATCTCGCAGCTTCTGGATCCCCTCTTCCTGGGATGTCACGAAATGGTCGCAACCTCCGGAGTGCTGGGTGTGGACATAGGCGCCTCCCAGGTCTTCCATGGACACGGTCTCACCGATGGCGGACTTCACCATAGGGGGACCTGCCAGGAAGGCAAAGGCCAGCTTTTCTATCATGATTGATTCGGAAGCGAGATAAACGA
>Ga0209777_10004041_pt1 | contig 17623 bp, 17 predicted proteins | sample FrelakmetHBP12HB_FD_187147 | JGI IMG/M metagenome (GOLD analysis project Ga0209777, IMG submission 187147) | Freshwater lake sediment microbial communities from the University of Notre Dame, USA, for methane emissions studies -HBP12 HB (SPAdes)... | ecosystem: Environmental > Aquatic >...
GACCGTCAATGTCTATTTTCCGGCCAAAGAAGTTGAAAAAAAAGCCGGGGATATTGTGGACGATATTCGAAAAAAGGAACCCGCTTCTCCAAAAGCCCCATCAGGTCCTCAAAGTTCCTTAGAACTGCTCTATGCCTGGATGACCAATCAAGGCCTGGCCTATGCCCAAAAAGGGGCTGAAGTTTCCAGTCCAGCTATCCAAAGCCTAAAGAACCAGATCAAAGAGCGCTTTCTGCGACTGGTTCCATTCTTCCAAAAAGGGGCAATCGGCGAAGGGAAAACGGGATTTGTTGAGCTCCGAGATGGCAAGGGATTATCTCCGGCAGAAAAAAATGATTTAAATTCCTTGCTGGATGCTGAAAATCGGGATCGCCGGGCATTATATCAGGAAGTGGCTAAGTCTATGAATATTTCTTCGGACCAGCTCAGCAAGGTGCAACGCATCTTCGCTGAAAAATGGCAGCACTCAACGGAACGGGGCTGGTGGATTCAGAAAGAAAACGGACAATGGGTTCAAAAATAGAATCAGCAGGCCAAATGGAGGGCTTGAATGAGAGAGTGGACAAAGTTTAAGAGGAAGATTTCCTGGTCCTGGGTGGCATATTGAACACAGGCGCAGCGAAGCCGTTTGCGGGAACGGACCAGAAACTCGAATTTCAAAAAGTTCTTACCCATCTCAACAGCCAGGTAATGAGGCCCGCATTCTTTATGTTCTCGTTGAACCAGCGAGAGCAGGTCTGGCGGAATCTCCAACCAAAAGATCTTCTCCAAGCCCGAGGGAACGGCCTTTTCTTTTAAATAGGACTCAATCTCTTCCATTCGCTGGGGCGGTATTTCATCCAAGACAAACTGGCGCATCAGGATTGACCTCTGTCCGCCTTCCTGGCTACGGAAAAGGCATCCCATACCCCATAGGCCCAAATAACCATCAAAACCAACACCAGGAAAATGAGCACGGTTTTATCCTGCTGAGACAGGGCTTGAGCAACGGTTGAAAAGGCAGAAGTGTTTTTTTCAAGGGTCTCTAAGGGTAAGGACAAGAGGATCTTATTGAGGTCATAAAGCAATTTGAAAAACAGGGCCAAGAACAATAAAGAAACAGCAACCATCAAGAGGCCTGCTTTGCGGAACTGCCGGTTCACAATTTGACCCAAGCCGGGCAAGACAAAAGCCGATAGTAGCGGTGCCAGGATGATTCTTTTCATAATTTTTTATTGAAATTATTTTTGGCTCCTTAAAACATTAATTATAAAATCAATGAGCCGGAAAGGCAAGGAACGATTCCTTTGGAGAAAAAATTGATTAATCTTCAGGAGATTGGTATAAATGGAAAAACACATAGGGAATATTTAATTTAGACAATGAAAAACGATACGAATACTCATCGTCTTCATACCATAACCTGGGATGCCCCTAAACTTAGTACCAGAGATGCCGCTGCCATAAGCGGGTTGGATTATTTGCTTTCCCTCAAAGAGGGCAAAATAAAACCCCCACCGGCAGCTAAGCTCATAGGGTACCGTCTCTCCAAAATTGAACCAGGCCGGGCTGTTTTTGAATTAGATCCTTCCGAGTACCATTATAATCCTTTCGCTACGGTTCATGGGGGCATCTTAACCACATTATTGGATACGACCATGATCGCTGCTATTCTCTCTACCCTGGCGATCGGCTTTAGCTGTTCCACATTGGAGATCAAGGTCAATTTTATTCGTCCCATTCGTATTAAAACAGGTATGATACGAGGTGAAGGCAGGATAATCCACTTGGGACATAATATAGGCATAGCCGAAGGGAGGGTGAAGGACAGTCAAGAAAAGTTATACGCCCATGGGATCAGCACCTGTTCGATTTTCGAGGTATGAATAGGAATTCTCTGTGGGCTTGGCTGTTTTTTTACGGGAACGATCTGAATAGTATCTAAAATAAGTGTTCCTTGGCCGGAGATCTTCAGGCGGACGTCAACCCACCCTGTTTTTTCGACCTCAATAATATGGGTTAGGATAAAAGAAGGATGTCTTTCGATAGGAAGGGTCCTATCTTCTATTTTATAACCTATGAATCCAGTAATAAATTCTGCTACTGCCCCAGCCGAATATTGAGAGTCTCCTTTGAATACGATTTGGTAACACCCTTTCCCCAAGGCAATATTCGTCAGTTTGATAATTTCTACAGGGGTCCTTTCCAAATTTACTTTTACCCGGTAGTGGTGCTCTTTTGATTTCAATGGTTCCGGGGAACCGGTGACCACAAAGGCATAGGCCGGGGTCTCTTTAAAATGCTCCAACCCAAGCAGATGCAAAAAGTGCATCGGCAGCCAATCCCGATAATCCCAGACTCGTTCCTGACGGTAGTGGTCCACATCGGGAAATACATTCCATTGCCCCTGTTCGCGCATGAAAAAAAAGCCGGGAAGGCTGATGACTATAGAAATAATAATGAGTGCCCAGCCTGTTAGACGGGCCGAGAACCTTTTAATCTCAAGGAACCAATAGACACTGAAGAAGACCAACACTGGGATCAGTTCACTGGAAAAGCGCGGGGCCACACAATAGCCTCCATGCCAGTGCACATATTTGGCATGGACTAAGAAAAAAAGCAAAGCGGCCAAGCCGAAGGATAAAGCGATGACGGAGCGTTTAGCCCAAAGGATTCCTCCTCCAATTACACCCAATAGCAGAAAGGGAGAAAAAATAAAAAGTCCTCGATTCGGTGAAAAAAGGGAACCGATTGCCCCTTCGAGAAAAGGGGAACTGAAATCACTCCCAGAAGCTTGATAGCCGTACCCGCCCAGGATGGAATGGTAAAGTCCCAGATTAACCAACAGGGTCAGGCCAATTCCTGGAATCGACCAGAAGAAAAACCGTAACACCATTTTGGGCTGAAGGATCATCACCGACGCAAAGCCCGCCAGATAAAAGAAAACCGCTTGGGAGCGCATCAGGGGCAAGAAGGCAAGAGGCAAGGCTACCAGAGGGTAAAATGAGCGCTTTCCCTGTTGGCCTTTTACCAGAAAAAAAAGACCCAGACTAATAAGAAGGACCGCCGGACCATGTTGCCAAAGGACAGCGGCCGATATGGTGGCTTGGGTGGTACCCAAGGCAAAAGCAGCGCTTAGAATGAGGCTTAACCAAAGTTTACGGCTTAAAAGATAAACCATCTGGAAAACCACGGCGGCCGAAAGGGCGGCCACCCAGACGGCAGTCACTTTTTGGTTCCAGGCAATGAGTTTATTGATCGGCTCCGTAGACCAAAAATACTGGATCAAGGCAGTCGGTAGACCCAAAAATCCCGGTCCCATGGGAAAAGTTGGGAGATAGGCATCGCCAATCTCAAGGAGCCCCCATCCCCCCTTAGCAGCCACGTACTCTTTGGGGAAAAAAAGGCCCTCCCCTTGGATAATCCGCCAGGGAAGGAGGCTATTAAAGGTTGTATCCCCGCCGTAACCAGAGTGGCCATTGGCCAGGTAAATAATCAAACAAGGCAAAAAAACAAACCAAATCGAGGACAGGAACAAGTGCTTATCCGGCGAAAACCATTCCCTCTTGCGCCAATAAAGCCCAAAGGCCAATACAAGATAAATCAGGCCAGCATATTGAGCGGTCTTTGTGAAATGTTTTTGGTGAATCAATTCCGGACCAAAATCTTGGATCGGAAGCCCGACCCCCAAAACAGTTCCCATAAGAACCAAAAAAGTTGCGACAATCAAGGCGACTAACAAGGGGACTAAGATCCTTTCTTTAAAAATCTTGCTGGTCAAGGCCAAGAAAAGGTACCCTGGAAAGGCAATAACCATCAGGGATTCCCAAGAAAGCAAAAGGTGTACACCTTTCAGACGTAAAGTCATAGCGATAGCCAGAATAAACCAAGGGAAAAAGAGTTGTACCCATAGAAGCCCGGGGGACCCTCGGCTTTGACCCCTTTGCCCAAAGAAGATCAGGCTCGGTATCATTAATATGACGGTCCCTAATGCCAAGAGAAAAGCCGCGGTCAGGGGAAAAGCCGGTGAAGGATAAGGGCTGAGGAGGACTGCAAAACGGGGAGGTCCAGTGTTAATCGCCGAGTAATTCGTTAAGCTGTACTTCTGAACGACCAGAATATGATCCGTGGGATTGACCAATTCCAAATCAGGGGCCTGAGGATTATTAGTCTGGAGCTGATAGGTGGCTTCGTTCTGATTTCCTTGAAAGGGCTTTCCCACGGTTTTTTTCGTTTGGACCGTGGTTCTAAGGGAGGCACAATCTTGATCCGATTCACAGCGGATCCAAAGATTGAATCTTTGCCAAAAGAAGGGCAAAGGCCCGGTCTCCAGCCTTGATTGCCCATTGGCCGGTACGATCCGACCAGGGCCTTCAAGATTCTGAGCCAACTCTATGGGCCCGGTGAAGAAAAAAGACAGGGGAACCAAGGCAGAAATCAGCCATAGCCCCCAGACACCTACTTTTTTTCTCAATTCAGTCTGCACGATACCGCTTATAGATTACCCTCCACCTATTAAGGCCAGGGCAACGTTTTTTTGTATCTTAGGAGCGGTTCTAATCCGGTTTTTCTGACGATCGGCTTCCATTTTTTTTATTGCCTCCTGCAGTTCTTTCTTGGTCTTGTTCCTTTTCTGGGCCTCAGAAATCCAGGGAGAGGGGGAGCGGGCCTCCAGCCAAGCGGAAACGGGTAGAAGCATACATCCTCCAAACAGTAATACCAATGCGTTCATAAAGATCTCCAAAATCTGAGTTGATAGAGAAATTTCAGCATTAACGATTTTCTTGATAAAAATTTGTTTTGATATGAATTCACTATAGGATGGGTAGATAACAGGGGTCAAGTAGAAATAGTCAAGGACAGACTGTCAGACGAATTTTTCGCTGGCCCATTTGGGCAACCTGTGGTAACCAATGATTCATTAAAAAAATAGGAGGGAAACCTCAATAAGGTTATGTTGAAAAAATGAATAATGTCTTTATCCCTATCCATGTTAGTGTCCCTTTTTTCATGCTTAGAGATCAATACCTCCCCCTGATTCTGTCCAATCAAATCCTAGTAGAGATCGGTCTGGATTCCCATGTGCTGGACGCCTTTCCTCTTGAGGACTTTAAAAGGGTAGCAAACGAATTATCTCAGGCGGGCCTCAACTGTTCTTTCCATGGCCCGTTTTTAGATCTCTCTCTGGGGGCCATCGATTCCCGGATCCGCCAGGTTTCTCTGGAAAGGATGCAGCAGGCCATTGAACTGATTTCCATCTTCCGGCCTCGCTGGGTCGTCTGTCATGCTGCTTATGAAGCCCGCCATTACAGCGATGATCAGGAACAATGGCTGGAAAACATCGTCGAATCCTTTAAACGATTGCTAACTCAAGTGGAAAAAACTCAAACCCCTCTTATGGTGGAAAATGTCTTTGAGAAAGACACCCAACATCTGACGGCCATTTTCCGGGCAATCTCCTCCCCTTTGCTTCGGTTCTGCCTGGATATAGGTCACCATCGAATTTACAGCCAGACCGAGCTAAAAGATTGGATTGACAAACTTGGCCCTGTTTTAGGTCTGCTCCACCTCCACGACAATAACGGCCGTTTGGATGACCATCTGGCCCTGGGCCAGGGTTCCATAGATTTCCTCAATTTTTTTGCTCTTCTCAAAGAAAGGAACATTCAACCTTATATCACCCTCGAACCCCACCAGGAGGATTGGGTACGGCAAAGCCTGGATTTTCTGGCCCGGCATTGGCCTTGGACCTGATTTATTCATAGTCGCCCTCTTACCGAAGGCACAATTTTTAGAAAAGAGAGTATGTCTGCTTTCTCCTTGACATATCCCTCTGTTATGATAAGGGAAAGCAGTAGACCTTATTGCGGGAGGTTGTATGGATTACAAGCAAACCTTAAATCTGCCTAAAACAGATTTTCCCATGAAAGCCAATCTGGCCCAAAAGGAGCCGGAATGGTTAAACCAATGGGATCGGATGCTGTTATATCAAAAGATTCGGGAATCTTCAGAAGGCCGAAAAAAATTCATCCTTCACGACGGTCCCCCCTATGCCAATGGGAATATCCACATGGGTACCGCCTTCAATAAAATATTAAAAGATATCATTATCAAATCCAAACAGATGTCGGGATATGATGCTCCTTATGTGCCAGGCTGGGACTGCCACGGCCTGCCCATTGAACATCAGGTGGACCTGGAATTGGGGCCGAAAAGAAAAACCCTTCCCCAAACGGAAATCCGCCGCCTCTGCCGGGCTTATGCCGAAAAATTTATTAACATCCAGCGTGAGGAATTCAAACGCCTTGGAGTCCTGGGTGAATGGGAGAATCCTTATCTGACCATGAATTATGCCTATGAGGCCGTTATCGTCCGCGAGTTTGGACGCTTTGCCCTGCAAGGGAGTGTCTATAAAAGTAAAAAACCCATCTACTGGTGTACATCCTGCAAAACGGCCCTGGCCGAGGCGGAAGTGGAGTACGAACCGCATACCTCCCCCTCTATTTATGTTGCCTTTCCTTTGATCTCCGATTTGTCGGAAACCTATCCGGCCTTGAAAGGTAAAAAGGTCTCGGTCCTTATCTGGACCACAACCCCTTGGACCATTCCGGCCAACTTGGCCTTGGCCTTTCACCCCGATTATGAGTATGTTGCCGTAGAAGAAGGGGAAGAGGTCTTTATCTTAGCCAAAGAGCTCTTAGAAAAAGTTGCGCAAAGGCTCTCCTGGCCTGCCCCCCATATCCTTACCAGCCTGGACCCTAAATCCCTGGAAGGCAAAAAATGCCGGCATCCCCTTTATCAGCGGGAGTCGGTCATGATCCTGGCCGATTATGTAACCCTGGAGGATGGTACCGGCATAGTCCATACCGCACCCGGCCACGGCCAGGAAGATTATGAAAGCGGATTACGCTATCACCTGGACATCTATTCCCCGGTGGACGATGAGGGAAGATTTACCCCTGAAGTCGAATTTTTCGCCGGTCAGTTTGTCTTTGATGCCAACGATTCGGTTAAGGACCACTTGCGCCGCAAACAGGCCCTGAAAGGGGAAGAATCCATAGAGCACAGTTATCCCCATTGCTGGCGGTGCAAAAAACCGATTATCTTCCGGGCCACAGAACAATGGTTTATCTCCATGGAAGCCAATTCCTTAAGGCAAAAGGCCCTGGCCGAGATCGATCGGGTGACCTGGATGCCGGCTTGGGGCCGGGACCGGATTCGAGGCATGATGGAAAATCGTCCGGACTGGTGCCTGTCACGCCAGCGGTCCTGGGGAGTCCCCATTCCGGCCTTTTATTGTCGGAGCTGCAACAACTGGATCATTACTGCGGAGATCCTTAATCATCTGGAAGCCCTGGTTCTGAAACATGGAACAGATATCTGGTTTTCCTCTTCGGAAGAGCAACTCGTACCCCCAGGCACCATTTGTCCCCATTGTCAGGGAACCCAATTTCGAAAAGAAACCGACATCCTGGATGTCTGGTTCGATTCCGGTGTGAGTTACGCCGCGGTTTTGGAGGCCCGTCCCTATCTCGGCGCCCCGGCCGACCTTTATCTGGAAGGCAGCGATCAACACCGGGGCTGGTTCCACAGTTCCCTCCTTGCCGCTGTTGGGACACGTGGCGAGGCCCCTTATGAGGCGGTGCTGACCCACGGCTTTGTGGTGGACGGTCAAGGCAAAAAACAGTCCAAGTCTTTGGGAAATGTCATTTATCCCGAGGAGGTCATCAAAAAATATGGGGCGGAAATATTGCGCCTTTGGGTTTCAGCCGAGGATTATCGAGACGACATCCGCATTTCCCCCAATATCCTTCAACAACTGACCGAGGCTTATCGCCGCATCCGCAACACTTGTCGGTTCCTGTTGGGAAATATTTACGACTTCCAATCCTCCATCGACCAGGTCCCCTTAAAAGAGATGGAAGAATTGGATCGCTGGGCCTTGCTCCAATTACAGAAGGTAATCACGAGGGTCAAGCGAGCCTATGAACACTATGATTTTCATGTGGTCTATCACACGCTTTACCAATTCTGTACTAATGAATTAAGCGCCTTTTATCTGGATATCCTCAAAGACCGCCTGTATACCTCGGCCTCCAAAGCCCGAGAGAGAAAATCTGCCCAAACGGCCTTATTGTTGATCCTCAAGACCTTGGTTCGTCTCATGGCTCCTATTCTATCCTTCACTGCTGATGAGGTCTGGTCCTGTCTGTCGGCCTCTGATAAAGAGGCTGAAAGTGTTCATCTGACCCAATTACCGGTTTTTGATCCATCTTTGTTAGATGATGAACTGGACCAACGCTGGAAGATCCTCCTGGATTTGCGGGCGGAGGTGACCAAAGCATTGGAACAAGCTCGTCGTTCCCAGCGCATCGGACATCCTCTGGATGCCCGAGTGATCCTGCACCTCCCGGAATCGCTGATGCCTTCCATCCGCCCCTATTCCGAGTTTTTACCGTCCCTTTTTATTGTCTCTCAAGTGGAAATTATTTCAGAGGCCGGTCCTTTGGAAGGATTCTCCAGTTCGGAATTCCCGGGTCTAAACATTCAAGTGGAGAAAGCCTTAGGGGAAAAATGCGAACGGTGTTGGAATTATCGAATTGAGGTCGGCAGTTTTCCTGAACATCCGACCCTCTGTTCCCGGTGCTATCTGGCTATTCAAAGAAAAGATTAAAGGACCTTTATGGGTATGAAAAAATATTGGTCTTTAGCCCTGCCTTTTTTAGGGGTGCTTTTCTTGGATATATTGACCAAGGAATATGTTATTACCCATTTCCCCTTATTTTATTCCAGGTCGGTGATTCCCGGCTTCTTTAACTTAGTCCATATTCAAAATAAAGGAGTGGCCTTTGGGATCCTCGGTGGATCTGCTCCTATCTGGAGAGATATTTTGTTGCTTCTGTTCCCCATTGTGGCCATGTCCTGCATCCTGATCTTTGCCCTCTGTTATCCTCAACAAAAAATCGGGATCCTTTTGTCCTTAGGGGGTATTCTTGGAGGGGCTCTGGGTAATTTGATCGACCGCCTCCGTTTCCGAGCGGTAGTAGATTTTCTGGATATCTACTGGGGAAACTATCATTGGCCCGCTTTTAATGTTGCCGACTCGGCCATCACCATTGGAGTCCTATTCCTGGTCTTTTGCTATATGTCTACGAAAGAGACCTAAAGATGCTCCCGATCCTTTTTCAAATAGGAGGCATTACCGTCCACACGTACGGCCTTTTTGTTGCCGTTGGTTTTCTGCTGGGCATAGGGCTGGCCCTCAAAGAGGCCCGCAGGATCGGGATTCCGTCCGAGAAAGTCCTGGATCTTTCCTTCTATGTTATCCTTTCGGCCATCCTTGGATCACGACTCCTCTATGTATTCATCAATTATCCGCGCTACCTTGAGCACCCTCTGGACTTCTTCAAGGTCTGGGAAGGAGGTTTGGTTTTTTTTGGGGGCTTGATCCTTTCCTTCTTGGCAGGCCTTTGGTACATCCGCAAGCAGAGACTTCCTTTCTGGGAAACAGCCGATCTGATGGCCCCGTCTATCGCCATAGGCCAAGTGTTTGGACGTTTGGGGTGTTTTGCTGCCGGTTGCTGCTTTGGACAGGCAACCAGCCTCCCCTGGTCAATAACTTTTAGTCATCCGGAATCCTTGGCCCCCACAGGTATTGCTTTACATCCCACACAACTTTATGAGGCCCTGACCACCCTGGTTATTTTTTTTATTTTATGGTTTCTAAGGAATAGGCAAGGGTTTTCAGGCCGGATCTTCCTCACTTATCTTTTTTTATATAGCTTCGGACGATGGGCCTTGGAATTTTTTAGAGGCGATAACCGAGGGTCTCATGTAGGGGGAGGTTGGTCCGACACTCAATATATCAGTGTTTTCTTGGTTTTTTTTTCAATTTTCATGGCCTGTTACTTGAAGAATAGAAAAGCCCTCCCCGACTAAAAAAAAACTTGCTAATTTTAATTGGTTATATTAGACCTCATTTTAATAAAAGATGCATTCCCAAAACTTAGATATACCCGGCAAGGCTACTAATACAACCGAAAAGGGGGGGACATTTTGGTTATCTTAGAAGAACTAAGATACAGTAAAGATCATGTCTGGGCCCGTTTGGATGACGATAACCGAATCACCATCGGGATTAGCGATTATGCCCAGGAAGAGCTTGGGGATATTACCGGGATTGACCTGCCAGAAGAAGGAGATGAAGTGGTCAAAGATGAGCCCTTTGGCTCAATAGAATCTCAAAATAAAGTCATTGATCTTTTTTCCCCCTTAACCGGGGAAATTGTCGAGATTAACCAAGAACTCCTGGATTCTCCGGAAGTCATGAATGAAGATCCCTATCAAGATGGCTGGATCATCCGAATAGATGTCTCGTCTTCCACGGAATATTATGAATTATTGACGTCCGAGGAATATGATGAATACCTCAAAGAGATTATCGGAGTGGAACAGGTAGAAGAAGCGGAGAAGGGTGAAGAGGAATAAATTTTTAAAAAAGGAGAAAAATTATCCTTTCTGCTATTGCCCAAGAAATAGCCGCTAAGCTCAGGAAAGCTAAAAAAGCAGTGGCCTTAACCGGCGCGGGAATGTCAGTAGATAGCGGTATCCCGGCCTTCAGGGGTAGTCAAGGGCTTTGGGATCGATACGATCCGATGGAATTTGCCCACATTGATGCTTTTAGGGCCAATCCCCAAAAGGTCTGGCAGATGCTGGTTGAATTAGATAATATTGTAGCCAAAGCCCAGCCCAATGCAGCCCATTGGGCTTTGGCCCAATTGGAAGAGATGGGGCATCTGAAGGCCATTATTACCCAAAACATCGATGCCCTGCATCAAATGGCCGGGAGTAAAGAAGTCATTGAATTTCATGGAAATGGACAACGCCTGGTCTGTCTATCTTGTGGAAACCTTTTTCCCAAAGACGCTGTGAGCCTCAATGAGCTTCCTCCACGCTGTTCTTGCAGGGGAATCTTGAAACCCGATGTCGTTTTTTTTGGTGAACCCATCCCCCTGGAGGCCAGTCAGCGGGCCTTTCAAGTGACCGAGGAATGCGACTTGATGTTGGTGGTGGGCACTTCAGCTGTCGTCGCTCCTGCCAGCCATCTTCCCTTCCTCGCCAAACAACAGGGGGCCATCATTGTCGAAATTAATCTTGAGAGGACCCATCTTTCGGAAACCATATCCGATTATGTCGTGGAGGCTTCTGCCGGTCAGGCCCTATCTGCAATTCTTGGACACATGAGATCCTGATTTCTTGGGCCTTAAAGGACGTTTAAATTTCTCTTGTCCTCTTTATCAGATTCAAAGAAATAAAAATCAATAGGGAAAACAAACCTCATGCTTTCAATCATTAATCAAAACGAGATTCTTTCCATGGTTTTTAACGCCGGGGCCATGGTTAAATTTGTCCTTTTTTTGCTTCTGGCCTTTTCAATACTTTCATGGGCCATTATTTTCATGAAATATCGGATTATCCATAGGGCCCGCAAGGAAACCAATCTCTTCCAGGAGATTTTCTGGAAAAGTAAAAGCTTAGCCGTAGCCTACAATGAATCAAAAAACCTTCATTACTGCCCGGTGGCCGAGGTCTTTCGAGTCGGCTATCAGGAGTTGGGAAGGCTTTACAAGATGCAACAAGAGACCGAGGAAGTCACTAAAAGGGAATCGGCGGATATAATGTCCACCAGCGTGGTTCACTTTGAAAATATTCCCCGGGCCTTACGGGCGGCCATGAATTCTCAAGTCACTCGTCTGGGATATGCCTTGACCTTCCTGGCCACAACGGGAAACACTGCCCCTTTCATCGGGCTCTTTGGAACTGTCTGGGGAATCATGAATTCTTTTCATAACATCGGTATCCGGGGAGGGGCCAGCTTGGCCGTTGTTGCCCCGGGGATCTCCGAGGCCCTGATTGCCACTGCCGCGGGACTTGCGGCCGCCATTCCATCGGTTATCGCTTATAACTATTTTTCCAATCAGGTCCGGGTTCTGGAATCGGAGATGAACAACTTTTCTTCTGATTTTTTGAATATTATCGAGAGAGACTTATTAAAAAAGTCTGGATTTAAAAAATAGGGATTGTCTTCTAAAAAGTTGATAGCCTTATCCGGATGCGAAAAGGCAAGAGGCTAAGGAGAAGGACCTAAGGGACCAAGGGGTCGAGTCAAAACCAAAAAATTTAAACCGCGAACCCTGGAAACCTTGAACCCTCAACTCTTTTTTATAAATTAATAGAGGGAAAAAACCTTAATTAGGTAGTAATCTATGGATGTCGGCGGCGGCGATAGAAAATTAATGTCGGAGATCAATGTTACGCCCCTGGTGGACGTCATGCTGGTCCTCCTGATCATCTTTATGGTGGCCGCACCGATGATGATGCAGGGCATGGATGTCCAACTCCCCCAAACTCAGTCTAAAGTGATTTCCTCCCAGGAAGAACGGCTGGTAATCACCCTAAATAAAAAACAGGAAATTTACATTAACGAATACCGAGTCAGCCGAGAGGAACTGCAGGAAAAATTAAAAATCCTTTATCAAAACAAAAAAGAAGGAGAGGTTTTTTTACGGGCCGATCGAATCCTCCCCTATGGCTTTGTCGTCCAGATCATGAGCGATATAAAAAATGCTGGGATAGAGAAATTGGGCATGGTAACCGAACCGGGGGAAGAAAAGAAATGACCGCTTCCACTTTTCCTTTCTGGAAAGAACCATCGTGGGAAAGAAAATGGACAAAGATGATCTTCATTTCCCTTGGCCTGCATTTTCTGATCCTGGCCCTACTTCTGAACCTTTTCCCTAAAGGAGGGGTTAAGAGAAATTTAGAACCTGCCTATATCGTCAATTTGGTCTCCTCTCCTGGGGAAGGACCGATCCACAATAAAACAAAAGAAATCCCCTCCACACCTGCCCCGCCTCCGCCCCGAGTCGAACCTAAACCTATCCCTTTACCCAAACCGGTTCCGGAAAAGCCTATCGTGGTTAACGAAGATCGCTCCAAGACCTTGGATCAAGCCATGGAACAATTAAAGAAAAAGGTCCAGCGGGAAAAATCACTGGAACAGACTCTAAATCGGTTGGAAAACAAGGTAAAAGATGACCAGACTCTGGAAAAGGCCCTGGCCCAAATCGAGAGCAAAAAAAAAGTGCCCTCCTCGTCCGGGACAGGAACTGGCGTTGGCGTGCCGGGGACCATTTCTTCTTCTACACCAGGTTCTCAAGATGGGTTGGGAATTCAATTCCAATTGTATCATGCCTCCTTGAGAAGTCGGATCAAAAGAAACTGGGTCTTGCCTGAAGGGCTGTTAAAAAGAAATGATATCTCCGCCGAGATAATGATTAGAATCAGCCGCAACGGCCGAATTGAAGACTCTCGATTCGAGCGGAAATCCGGCCTAGAGGCCTTTGATCAAGAAGTCCTTCGCACTTTAAAAAAATCCGATCCCTTGCCCGTATTGCCCGAGGGATATCCTAAAAATAGTTACGAAGTTGTTTTAACTTTTCATTCCAAAGATCTGTCTGGAAATTAAATGGATAAACCAATCCAAAAATCTTACCGAATACTTGGCCTGCTGGCCGCAGCAGTGCTTGTTGCTTTAACCATCCCTTATTTGCTTTATGCTGTAGTCTATCTCGACATTGATTCTCCCACCATTAAGAGGATCCCGATTGTTATCCCGGATTTTAAGAATCAGGGTAATTCCGATGCCACCTTGGGGAATGCGACTGCGGCCCTTTTGATGCACGATCTTGATTTTACGGGGTATTTCCAAATAATCGATCCGAGGGGATTCTTGGGACGCCCCGAGGAAAAAGAGTCCATAGATTTTAATGCCTGGTCTTTAACCGGTGCCGAGTTGTTAGTCAAAGGTTCTTATAAAATTGAGGGTAACCAACTTCGTTTGGAGTTGCGATTGTACGACCTTCTCAAGGCCCGACAATTATTGGGAAAAGAATATGTGACTTCTTCCCGGGAATACAAAAAGCCGATCCATCGCTTTGCCGAAGAAATCCTTTTCCTTCTAACCGGAGAACGCGGTTTCTTCCAAACCAAGATCGCCTTTATTTCTACGGGAACGGGGAAAAAGGAAATCTATTTGGCTGATTTTGATGGAACCAATTTTCAACGTTTGACCCACTACAACTCCATAACGCTAACGCCTCGGTGGTCCCCGCGAGGCAATGAGATTGCCTATACCTCATACAAGGATGGGGGACCGGCCTTATATCTGCTTCAACTTCCAGGATTGCAATCCACCAGGATCTCCAATCGTCCTGGAGTCAATATCACCCCGGCCTGGTTGCCGGATGGAGAATCCCTGGCCGTGGCCTTGAATCATAAAGGAAATTCGGAAATCCTTCAACTGCACCGTAGCGGGACCTTCATCCAGAAATTAACCCAAAGTTGGGGCATTGATGTCTCTCCGACCTGGTCTCCAGACGGGAAACAAATGGCCTTTGTCTCCAATCGTTCCGGGAGTCCACAAATTTATATCTTGAATGTCAGCACTCGTGAAATTCGGCGAATAACTTTTCAGGGGAATTATAATGTAACACCGGTTTGGTCTCCCAAGGGAGATCTGCTTGCCTATGCCGGTCAGGCTGGAAGCCAATTTCAAATCTTTACCATTTTGCCTTCCGGAAGTGAACCTCATCGCCTAACCACTGTGGGCAGTAATGAATCCCCGGACTTTTCTCCGGATGGCCGGATGATTATTTTTAGTTCCAACCGGCACGGCAAGTCAGCCATTTATGTCATGAATACCAACGGGGTCAATCAACGGCGGATTACTTTTTTACCCGGGGAACAGTTCAGTCCTTCATGGTGTCTTAAAAAATTTGACGAGTAGTCCTCATTTCTCCCTGACTTTTGGGAAAAATTTTTGGCTGTAATTCCGACCTAAAATAAGATATAATAAACTGGTTTTTAAAATTCAATAAGGAGGAAGGTACAGTGAAGGCAAAACAGACTGCTCTTGGGATATTGATCATGATCTTTTTGGTTTCTGGACTTTTTCTTTTTTCCTGCGGCAAAAAGGAAGTCAAAAGCGAAGGGGTTGTTTCCCAGCCCCCGGCCGCCGTGGAGGATGAGGCGGAAAAGGCTAAGAAACGGGTGCGTATTAAAGAACCGGAACCAACCGATCAGGGATTGAAAGAAAGGGCACTAAAGGAAGAAGAGGCCCGACGGTTGAAGGAAGCAGCCGAAAAAGCCAGATTTGAATCCGAGGACATCTATTTTGAATTCGATCAATACATCCTTTCGGATACGGCTAAACAGACTTTAAATAAAAAAGGCCAATGGCTAAAAGACTTCCCCTCGGCCAAAGCACTGATTGAAGGTCATTGCGATGAAAGGGGAAGTGCTGAATACAATCTGGCCTTGGGACAGAAAAGGGCCGATGCGGCCATGCAGTACCTGATCTCCCTGGGGATTAGTGCCAACCGACTTTCAACTATCAGTTACGGTAAGGAAAGGCCTTTGGATCCAGGACATACGGATGCAGCCTGGGCCAAGAATCGCCGGGCTCATTCTGTTTTAAAATAGCTAAGACGGTGGCCATATCAATGAAGATTCTATTGATGACAACTACTTCCAAAACTGGATAGGGAGGATGCGGGTGAAACGGTTTAACCGGTTTATGATCTTAGCCCTGCTTCTTTTTCTGCTCGGCTGTGCCGCCAGCAGGGAAGATGTAATCATTTTGGATAACAGGACCGCTTCTCTGGAGCGTCAAGTGAACAATCTAAGAGATTCAAACGAAGAAATGAAAACCACCATTTCCCGACGGATCGAACAAGCGGAAAAAAAGATGGATTACAATTTACAACCGGTTCACCAAAATCAGGCCAACACCTTGGCCCAAATCGAGACCCTGAAAACGCAGATCGAGGCCCTTCAAGGCCGCATCGAATCCTTTGAGTATAGTCAGAAAAAAGAAATGAGCCGACTCAGCGAGTCTTTGGTCAAAGAACTAAAAGAACTTAAAACCCGCCTGGAACGCTTGGAACAACCCCCACCTCCACCACCTCCTTCTCCGCCAACCGAACCAGGGACTAAAGCGGAAAAGGCCAAAGAAATAAACCGAGATTCCAAGGAGGATCAAAAGGAAGGTAAAGAGCCGGTCAAAGAAAAAGGAAAAACTAAAGCAACGCCGGAAGATATCTATGAGGAAGCCAGTGTCTTATTTAAAAAACAAGCCTTTGAGGGAGCCAAAAAAAAATATGAAGAATATTTAAAAATGGATCCCAAAGGGAAATATGGTGAAGAAGCCCGATTCGGGTTGGCCGAATCTCTTTTTGGGGAAAAAGACTACGAAGAGGCTATCTTGACTTATCAGAAATTGATCAAGTCGTATCCCAAGAGTAAATATGTCCCTGAAGCCCTTTATAAACAGGCGCTGTCATTCCTCCGTCTGAAAGATACCGGAAGTGCCCGTCTCCTCCTGGAAAAAATCGTTAAGAGCTATCCTAAATCCAGTCAGGCCAAGCTGGCCCAGAAAAAATTAAAATCCTTGTAAAGAATCTCAAGCCTATAAAAAATCTGTTCCGTCCTCAATGAGAACGGAACAGATTGGAGCTTCCACTCCTCCCGCTAAAGCAGGATTCATATATAAGGATTAGTTTTTATTTATTATTTTTGTTTGCTTGCTAATCACGCCCCGCTTCAGGTGGGATTATGGGGAATCAGCTTGCAGTAGATCTTCCTCGGTTTTTATTTATTTATACAGACCTCTTTCGTGGCCTATACGCATAAAGGTCTCAATGATCTTTTTGGGGGGTACATAACATTCTTTTTCCTCTTTCCTAATCAGGTCAATAACCTGCCCGCTACAGGTGGGCACACAGAGTCCGCAACCAATACAGCGATCTCGAATAACCTCTGCCGTCCCATCCTGCATTTGAATGGCTTGCATCTGGCACCGTTCCAGACAAATCTCACATCCAATACAATCCTCGGTTCGAACCTGGGCATAGTAATTTGAATGAACCACTTCTGCCGGTTTGGGATGACGGCTAAAACCCTTCAGGACCTGGCAGCAATCACCACAGCACAGGCAGATATTAATAATTTTTTGGGCGTTGGTGGGTTGAATGACCAAGGCCTCTTTTTCAGCAACCGTTAAAATATCCAAAGCCTCTTCCTTGGTGATCGAACGGCCAAGACCGTTTTTCTCATAATAATAGGCCCCAGCCCCAAAAACCAGACAGGTTTCGAGGGTCTTGCCGCATCCTTTCCCGACCATGGTACGTTCTTTCCGGCAAATACAAGGGGCGACCAAGATCTTCGATTGTTCTTCAATAAGCTTTCTGGCCTCCTCATAGGGCAGGACTGCCCCTTGCCCCTCCAGGCTGCCCCCTATGGGAATGGTCCTGAGCTGCTGAGTTTTAAGTCGGTTCAAAGAATCGAACAAAGCGGGGATGTATTCATTCATATCTTTGATCAATTCCGGATCCAACTCATTAACCTGATATTCCCAGATGCCGATCACATACTGGGCGGCCAAATATAGGTTGCCTTCAGGCCGATCGACCCGGTTGATCAATCCCTTCAGAGACATTTGATATAATTTGTCAACTAATTCCTCGGCTTGCAGGTTGGCCCGCTTTGATATTACCCCCACCGATTCAGGCATTATAGTTAAATA
>Ga0209777_10004042_pt1 | contig 17617 bp, 17 predicted proteins | sample FrelakmetHBP12HB_FD_187147 | JGI IMG/M metagenome (GOLD analysis project Ga0209777, IMG submission 187147) | Freshwater lake sediment microbial communities from the University of Notre Dame, USA, for methane emissions studies -HBP12 HB (SPAdes)... | ecosystem: Environmental > Aquatic >...
CCCACACCGAGTCCCACACCGAGTCCCCCACCGAGGCCCACACCGAGTCCCCCACCGAGGCCCACACCGAGTCCCGCACCGAGGCCCCCACCGAGTCCCGCACCGAGGCCCCCACCGAGTCCCACACCTTTTTACCGATATCGGCCAACAATTTCTTATCCAAGATGATAGCGCGAGTAAGTCCCTGCGATAGCGGTGAGCCACACCACACGATACGCCGAGGTGATTCAAGACCGGCTGCACGGTAACTTTCAACGATGGCCGCCTCTGCGGCTGGCCGGTCTGCCGGTTCGGTGGACAATCCTATTTTGATCCATCGGTCACGAAACTCGACCATACGCGCTATCTGCGCATCGGTTAGCCGTTCAATCCGTGACATTGCGGGTCTCGCTCGGGCTATATTCACGTTGTCGGGTTACCCGGTAATCACCGGGCGGGATCGGAACAGGTCCGTGCTCCTGATGTCGGAGTACGGTCTCCCGAAGGACTCGCAGGTACATCTCCGTATTGATCACGACGATAAAAGCTCGTCTGGCCGAAACCGAGTGGTGATGCCCCGTAGCTTCTCCGCGTACCAGAATCAGCCGATTGCCTTCGGGCTTGACTTTCGTCTGCTCGCCGTCCGGGAGTTTATCGATCTTCTCCAAAAACACGTCGCCCTGTCTTATCTGCATGGTTTTCTCCTCTGTTGAATTTTAGTTATTTCTTCGGACCGCCTTTTTGCTCGCGCGAGTCTTTCATCAGGATCGCACCTCCGAAAAACTCACCTATCTCATTGCTGCGCAGAATGAGCGCGGCCCTCTTTTTCTTCCTTTTTGCACTATTCCTTTTTTGAAATTCCATCATTCCGGCGAACGCGCAAGCAGCATCAGAGCCCAACTCGCCCTGGTCCACGATAGGCCCACACCTGTCCCGCAGGTCTACTTTGCTCGGCAATTTAGTCTTTCTTTTACCCATAAGCCTACGATAGCACAGTGCAAGCGCTTGTCAAGCAAATAGTAAAAACTTTCTTTTGCCCCGGTTTGTCTCCCCTCTTGACGGCTTTTCGCGCCCGGTGTACGCTGAAAGTGGAGATCGACGGAGTGTCCCCCCGCTCCGTCCGCGATCGCACTATCTCTACGAGAAGGATAGGGTCGCCGTAGGTCAAACTACGCGCGACCCCTTCTCGTTTAACGGGGGAAAAGAAGATGAAGCTACTCGGTTACAGATTGATGGTTTTGATCGGGCTTTGCCTGGTAGTGCCGGGGGCCGCTTTTTCGGCGCGGAGTCAAGAGAGCCTGCTCGGGAGTCATACCGTTGATTCGGATGCGGTTATAAAAAGTCTTCTCCTTCGTTCTGGTTATTTTGAACCATTCAACAAGCACGTGAGTTTCCCCTTTGATCGTGATGTGGCGGTTATGGGAGTTGTTGCGGTTTTGCTGTTTAGAGACGGCCCACCGGACGTTGCTGGGCTCGTAATTCCCGTCGTTATCGATTCTATCAACGGAATGTTTTGCGGTGGGACGGCGTCCCATGTCCGCCAGAAATCGCTTGTAATCATGCCATTCGGCGCAAACCAAAATCCCGCGGGCTCCGTAATGCGGCCAGTTGACGTGATTGGTATTTTCGCATCGGCTAATCATAGCCCCCCAGGCTCGATACTCGGGCGTTTCTTTCCCGTTGCTTCCCTCGCCATGCCGCAAATTGACTTGACTACCATGGATACGGCCCCGATCGACACGATAGCAGCCGCAGCTTTTCGTGTTTCCGTCGCGCAACATTGCGCCGGACACGACTGCCATCTTTCCGCAGTCACAGCGACAAAGCCAGCAAATGCAGCCTCGTTTTTTACCTTTTGGTTCGAGCGCAACAAGGCGACCAAACCGCTGATTAGTTAGATCTATATACATGTCGTTATTATAGCATAATGCTAGAAAGGGTCAAGACGTGCAACGTTTAAAAGGCCAAGAGACAGAATTGGTGGTCATCGTAGACGGAAAGCCGCAACGAACGCTCGTTGACATTCGAGAATTCGAAATCGAATGGCAGCTTGAAAAAAAGTCGGAAGGCTATCTCGGGGAGACGACAAATCGCAAGGATTCCATCTTCATGGGCGTCGCCGGATCTTTCTCGATGCACCTTGAGAACGAAGGCATTTTCGACTTTATATCGAAAGTGATCGATCGCGCTCGCGACAGAACGGCGGGCACGAAGATCAACATCAAAACGACGCTCAGATTTCCGAACGGCGACCGCCCGAAAATCATTATCCCGGACGTGGAATTTGGCGCGATTCCGTTGAGCGTGGGTGGCCGATCTGAGTACGCAAACGTCAAGCTCGACTTTGAGGCCAGCGAGGCCCAGGTCATCAGCTGATAGCTAACCGCCCGGCTAATCGGGGGTTTGTAAACGGAGGGAATAGAAAATGGCAATCGACATAAATCAGGAGTTGATGGAGCACGCGCGCAAGCAGGCGGAGCGGCCAGTATACGTATTTTCAGTACCACCGGATCTCACAAACGAGATCGGATGCGAGAAAATGGGCTTCGTCAAAATATTAGGTAACGAGGTTAACTCTGCCTCACAGCGTTGCCGTAACGATGCGGTTCGACTTTCGTTTGAGTTGGCTCTGGAGTCGTTATGTAAGATAGACGACAAGCGAGTTTCCCTGGCAGACGGTTCGGCGGATCGCGCGTGGTCAAGAATGGGTATGAAAGGATGGCAAATGGCAATAGCCGCCTACGGTAAGGTTAACAATCCCACGGAAGCTCAGATGACGGATTTTTTATCGGGCATGGTGGTGGAGGCTGGCTAACCTTCGCGGCGCTGGCCGCACAGCTATCTCAGCCTCCATCTTTGGAGGTCCAGTTGCGTCAAGCAGTGGCTTTTCTCGGTAGGTACGGGCATCAACCAGCGGACGTGGTGATGGCCATGCCCTTTGCCGAGATCATGGAATTGGCAGAAGAGGTGGGCGAACTGTTGCGCAAGGAGCAGGACGCCCTTTCATCCCGGATGGAGACGGACGGGTAGATGGCCGACGTAACTGAACGGACCAGGACTGTATTCGAGGCGGTAGGCGTCTCCCGCTACCAGCAGTCGATGGGCGCGGTCGGGGCCGCCGCGGGCCGCGCGGGCAGCGTTATCCGTTCAACCACCGGCCTACTCCGTCCGTTCAATATGGTGCTCGGCGCTCTCGGTGTCGGCGGCGGGATGATGGCCGTTCGCTCGCTGGTCCGGATGAACGAGGGCTTTCACGAGATGCAGCAACGGCTGGCCGGCACGTTCCAAGCGTTCGGTCATGCAAAAAACTTCACCGCGGGCATGGCACTGGCGGCCACGACGATCGAGCAGGTGCGCAAGCAGACGATGACCCTGCCGGGTCCTACAGCCGAGTACGTCGAGGCGGTCAAGCAGCTTTTACCCGTCGTTCAAGGATCGCTGGGCGGCACTACGGAGAGCATGGTCAAGTTCTCTACCCGGTCGCTCGAAGCGTTCAATGCGATGGGCGTGGGCGCCATGGGCGCAGCGTCCGCGATGCAGCGTATGTTGATGCCCGATAAGGGCATGATGAGCGCACGGATGGAGGGCGGCCGACAACTACTTTTGCAGATGAAGCAGCTTAAGGGCCATGCCGATCTGACATTCAAATCGTTCAATGAGATGACGGCACCACAGCGCGCGTTGCTGCTCACCGCGGCTTTGGACAAGATGTCGCCAACGGTTTTGGCGATGCGCAACGACTTCGGCGGTATGTCCTCGACCGTTCACAAGACCGTGCTGGAAATGCTCAGGACGGCGAGCACGCCGCTGTTTGAGCATATGGAGCGCGCAATGCGCCACGTCCGGGACCTGCTCGTCGATGCAAACGGGAACCTCACGCCCTTCGCGAATCATATCGTAGACGTGGGCAAGAATATTTCTGACCACATAGGCCGGGCTTTAGACTGGGTCTTGCTCAAGATGGAATATCTGGGCAAGCACTGGGATCAGATGAAGACGAGGATCGAGCGCGCGGGAAAGGCGCTGGCCGCGCTATATGTGGCCAATAAATTAGGATTGCTTGGCGGCGGAGGTGCTGGCGGAGGAGCCGGTCTTCTTGGCGGAGGAGCCAAGATGCTACAAAGTGCTTGGGGCGCGGGCATGGCCGCGCAGACGGCGGCGATGCTCGTACCGTCGGCCATGGATTTTTTGAAGACAGAGAGAGAAAGCGCCCTGTCGCTGGCTATGGCCGGTACTTTTGCTACGGGTCCGGCTAGGGGCATATCGTCTTTAGCTACGCCAGCGGCGATGATGTTCGCCAGTTCAGGTCCGGCAATGGCGGCCACTATTACGACGACCTCGACGGCATTATCTGCCGCTACCATGGTCGTAGCCAAAGGGATGGGATTGCTACTCAAGGTGCTCGGACCGCTTGGTCTTGCGGCAACGATAGCCTGGTCTGGTATCGAGTTATACAAGGTCAACTGGCGCGAACTCTTTGACTACATCGGAGACGAAATTAAGGGCTTAAAAATGCCATTCGGCGACTTTTTTGCTGGGCTGGCGAACGATTTGCGAATATTCGGCAACGATATGCGCGAGACGTTTCATATTTCGGTTCCCGGACCGACTGGGCCAGCGAAGAAGATGGAAACATCGCCTTTGCTCGACATGATTGCCAATCGGTTGAAAGATCCGCTACTTTATGGCAAGGTGTTTGATAAATATAGTACGGCGGCAAAAATAGGGCGGCAGGCATTCCCGGGTCTAACCAATCTTCCTACGCCTAAGCCTTATGGACCGACCGAGGGGCCAACCATTGAACAATTTCAAAGCCCCAAACCGTTTAAGCCTCTTGCCGGATTGGGCGGCGCGAAGGTCGTGCAGGACTTCCGGAACTCGCGGTTTAATATCGAACAGAAGTTCGCGGAAGGTTACGATCCGGATAGGGTCGCCGTCGCTTTTAGTAAAGATATCGGACGCATCGGAGAACAGCGGCTACAGAGCGCCTACGAACCAATGTTTGCAGTTCGCTAGATAAAGTAAGTATGGATACAGAGCAAACAGGCGTAGACGTTCGGGGACACTGCAAAAGGTGTGGTTACCCCGTTGCTTCTACGGCGGGATGCACCTGTAATGTTTGCCAGTACTTTCGCGTTCAGCCCGTCCTATTCCAACTATCCAACGTCGAAAACACGCCTTGGGTCCATCTATTTTGGAACGATCCGACGCTGACGATCGAACGACAAGGAGTAAGGTAATCGTGGGATTTAATGCCACAATTACCGATAACCGTACAAAAGCCTTCTGGGAGAAGGTCTGCAAGACAAGCACTTGTTGGTTTTGGACATGCGGTTTTTATGAACGCAAAGGATACGGACAATTCTGGGTTGGAAAACGAAACATTGCAGCCCATCGTTATTCGTGGCAATTGACTCACGGAAACGTCCCGGTTGATCGATGCATTCTACACAAATGTGGCAACGCTTCCTGTGTAAATCCAGATCACTTATATTTAAGTGAGAAGGATTACAACAAACACGATTGTACAGAATACAACAATGATAACAGTTTGGAAGCAATACTAACGAAAGATTTTATAGATAAGTTTTGGAGCAAGGTTCACAAAACAACATCGTGCTGGCTTTGGACAGGTGGAACATGGGGCTCCAAGATGAAATATGGCCGAATCTGGGACAGATATCGCGTATTGAATGCCCATCACGTCTCTTGGATGATTCATCACCGAGAAGTGCCAACCGGTATGTTTGTTTTGCATCATTGCGATGTCCCTTTGTGCGTCAATCCCGCGCATCTCTTTTTGGGCACGGCCGCCGATAACATGCACGATTGCATCGCAAAAGGCCGAGTATACGGCGGAGACAAGCACTGGTCGCATCAATATCCCGGAATGATCAGACGCGGAGAAAAACACCACAACGCAAAACTTACCGACGATGATGTTAGAGAAATATTTAAAATGTCAAAGGAAGGAAGGCTACAACAAGACATAGCCGAGTGTTTTAATGTTTCTGAAAAGAACATTTCGCTGATTGTTACGCGAAAGACCTGGAAACACGTTCAAGAGGTTGTACTATGAGTTTCGGGGGCTTGGCGGATCTCGGTTTGAAGCTCGTGGGCGGCGCGGGCGCTCATCCTGTGGAGTCGCCGGGCGCTTTTATTATCGAAGAGCTAAGCGGACAGCGGCGCAAGGTGATACTCATCGGACGCGGCCTTCCCTACCGGCCGCTTGAACTTACGGGCGTACAGAGGGTGACCACCACCTGGCTACCGGGCTTCGCCGAGGCGACTGCGACGGTCATGGGCGCCAAGGACGAGCCGACCGTGATCAACGGCATGTGGAAGGACCGGTTCATCCAGAAACCATCGTCGCCCAATCCGACGGGCGTAGCGGCGATTACTGGCGCGGTCCGCAACGGGATTACCGCGGTGAGCGGAGCGCTATCCGGCGGGTTTGGACCTGATCCCGAGTTCAAAGCACCGATCACCGTGCAATACGACAATCCGCCGTCCGAGCAGCCGATGGATAGCGTGCGCGACGCGGCGGAGGTCATCGATTCCATCCGGGCCGAAGGCCAGTTGGTCGAGGTGACGTGGGATGTTCAGTGCCGGCGCGGGCTTTTAGATAAGTTCGTCCAGCGCTGGCAGAACGCGCATGATCTAGAATGGGAAATGCAGTTCACGTGGATCAGCCGCGGGGTAAAGCCGCAGGTGGCGGCAGCCGAACGCTCTACCGCCTCGGTCGTCGATGACATCAAACAGGTGGTCTCCGACCTGGGGGCCATAGTGAACGAGGTGGGCGCAATCGCGGATACATTGGACGATCTAGTATTGAGCCAGATGCAGGCGTTGAACACGCTGGTCGAAAAGTTGGGCGATGCCGCTGCATCGGTCAACAAGCTGATCAACCTACCTTCTTCGGCTACGCGCCGGATAGTCGCCACGCTCAGCTCGGTTATCGCTCAGGCTCGCGCGATCGGCGATAGTTTCGAACTACAGCCATTTGCAGATCAGCACCGCAAAGCCCAGCGCGCGGACGGATTTGGCGGCACCTCGACCAGGAATGCAGCACTGACCAAGACCGGACCGGCCGGCAACGTGGATGCATCAGCCAGTTCGCGCGTCACCGCCGTAGAGACAATCGATCGCGCGGACGTAGCGCACAGGGCGAAACGGGCCGCGCGGGCGGTCGCCGCCATGGCTGCGCTTCGCCGTGCTCAAATGATGTACGCGCTGGAGACCGATATACTCGATATATATACGGCAAAGTCTGGCGACAATCTGCGTGACGTGGCGTTCAAGATCTCGCGCAACGCGGACGAATGGAAGAAGATCATGCTGTTCAACGGACTGAGCACGCCCGCGCTCACTGCTGGTCAGGTCGTGTTAGTGCCCAAGTCGTCATCGGAGGGGTTCTGTGCCTCTATACTACCCTAGCCTGGTCGTGGAGTTCACGGCCCTGATGTTCGACGAGGCGCTGACCGTCCAGCCGGCTCCCGGTCTGCAAGCCGTTGGCGCTAACGCTCTGGACTTCGGAGGCGGGATCGATATCTCGCCGGAGGCGCTGGCGCAAGACGTGGGCTCCACCTTCCCGCTGATCCTGAAGCGAGGGGACGATAATTATAGCCATATCGCGGCACGAGTGCCGAAGACCGGCACGGTCGAACTCGCCGGCTACAGGCAGGCATCCAATTTCGAGTTTACGTTCGACTTCATGGACTTACCGATCGACCCGCGTACCGTGCGTCAATGCTCGGTCTCTATTTTTCTCGGCACGGTCTCGGCCGAAGCGTTTGGCTCAGGCATGGGCAAGCCAGCGGCTCAGCGTCAATCGATAGTGCGCACGCGTACTGCGGGCGGCGATATCAACAAGGATGCGCTGCTCATGATCGGAGTGCTCGACGAATGGGAAGCAGCGCATACCAATAGCGGGAGCGAGGTGACCATAAGAGGCCGGGATCTGCGCGGACTAATGCTCGACGTGACGCTCGACCAGTCGCCGGGGATGCAGGATCAGATTCTTGACCGGCTGGACCTGAATAAGCCGATCGATCAGGTTATAAGAGACCTGATCAGCGCGACCAAACTGTTTCAACAGGTGCCGGTCGTGACCGATCCCAGCGAATGGCTGGGTGATGTTCCTACGGCGCTCGGGCTCGAAGCTGCATTACGTGTGCGCACGGGCGCCCAGGGTAAGCGCAAGAGCGGGCGGGTCAACCCGCCGGGCACCGGGCACAGCAATATGAGCTTCTGGGATCTGATCGTCTGGCTCTGCTACATGGTGGGCGCTATCCCATATTTCAAGGGACATGAACTGATTATCCGGCCGGTCAAGGGACTCTACCGACAAATCGAATCGCACGGCGAGTACGATCCTTATCCGTTTTCGGGCAACAAGCAGAGAACGGTGGTGGCGCCCACGAATGACGCGATACCGGACGGCCCGCTGAACGTGCGGCGCATGGTCTACGGGCGCGACATTGAAGAGATATCGTTCAATCGTAAGCTCGGCGGGCTGCACCGTCCGCGCACGGTGCGCGTGATCGCGGTGAACCCTTCGGACCCCAAGCGTCCGCAGACACCGATCGAGGTGTATTGGCCCGAAAAAGACAAGGACAAGCCGAGTGTGACCAAGCCGCTGCCGAACGCGAAGGACGCGGCGGAAGAGGTGATAAACGTCAAGGCGCCGGCCGGCATTATCGACCGAGCGAGGCTTACGGAAATCGCCCGCGCGGTCTGGGAAGAGATCGGGCGCGGCGAACTCGGGGGAACCTGCTCGACCAAAAACCTTGCATCGTTCGCTGGCGATAATGAGGACGCGGATCTGTTGCGGCTCAAGCCGGGCGATGCCGTTGAGTTCACGTTCGACCCCGGGTCGATTAAGTCGATACCCCCGTTAGCCTCTTCGATTGTCGATTTTCACAGCAATACCAAGAAGAGCTTTAACGAGATGGTAGCGCAGGTAAAGGAATCGTTGGGCGATGACGACAACCTGGCGCGCGTGATCGTTGCGACCGCCCGGAACTCGATAGTCGAACTCCAGAGATTCTTTCGCACGAGTCACGTGACGTACGGATGGAACGACGCGGGGCTAAACGTCTCTTTCGATTTCCAGAATTTCGTCGAGGTCCGAATCCAAAACCCAGATGTCGGTCAGCAGGTGGGCGCAAAGCCAAATAAGATCTCGGCAAGCAAAAAGCCGAAGATGCCGAGCGCGCCGGCCTCCGATCAAGTCAACTTTTCGTCCGAGTACGGAGCCGGTTATTCGTCGGACGACACGGAGGGCTCGCCTTGAAACCGATGCCACGAGGTCGCACGATGGCCCGCCGGCACGCGGATGCTGGCCGTATGTCCGCGCTCGCCTCTCGGCCGGGAATCGACCCACGGGTCTGGTTTACGCTGGCCACGGTAACCGATATCGGATTTGACGCCGAGGAAGGCACGTTCGTTGATGTGCAGTTGATGCCGGATGGTGTGCGCGAGACCTGTTACCTGGGTAGTCCGTACGCGGGGGATAAGTACGGCGATCATTGTCCGGTAGAGATCGATGATACCGTGCTGGTCGCAGTGCCCATGGGTGACCCGGGGTTCGGTCCGGTCATTGTCTGCCAGGTCAACAACGCGTCGAGCCCTCCGCACCAGGATTTTGATAGCCGTAATCGCGTGATCAGGGCGAAGCCGGGTAACAATATCAAGCTGGTCGTCAGCGAGGGCGCAACCGTTCAGATCTACGCGGAATCGGGTTCGACAGTCCGGATAGGTCAAAGCGATGAAACGCCAGTCATTCCACCCGGATCGGACGGGGTTCTCAACGGTCAAGCGATCGATCCGTTTACGGGGAGCCCTTTTTTCGCACTAGGACAGGCGAGCGCAACGGTTTTTACAAAGAAGTGAACAGACCATGGCGATGAACGGTACACTACTTGGAGATGCGATGCTGGCGCAGCTAAAGGCGGCAGTAGCCCTCAATCCGACGGCTGGCCCTGAACAACAAAAGGCGATTTGGGAAGGCATCGGTAGTGCGATTGTCGAACATATACAAGCAATGGCTCAGATATCGGGTGTAATCGTAACCGTGTCTAGTGTTTCTCTGGTCACACCGGGCGTAGCCGCATCTGGTCCGGGGGCGGGCACGGGTATGGCTCCGCCGGGGAGCATAAGCTAGATGGGTTACGGCAGTTCTCCATATGGTTTGAGCCCTTGGGGCGGCGCCGGTCTGTCGATCGGCCTCCATGTCTATATGGCACGCGTGATCAGTGAGCGCGAGGTCCAGGTATCGCTCACGATGGACCCGATGGCCACCTCGCCGATCGGTGAAGGTGATGCGTTGAATCCGGCAAGCTGGAAAATACGGTTAGCCGGGGGTCCCGAGCTTACCGTGCTCAACGCGACACAACTGATCGACTCAGACGGCGATCCGGTCCCGCGCGAGTTCGTGCTCTATACGCTTGAAAAGTTTGCGTCCTACCTATACGTGCTTGAGGCCGGTTCGGATACGCTGGTAGATAAATTTGGTGACCCCATAGGCTACCCGCGTTACGCTCAGTTTCAGGGCTGTCAATCGGTGGCCGAGGCGCAACCTAGACACGATCCGTTGGACTTCGAGAACATGCCGTTCGATACGAACCGGCCGGCCGGCACACTCATGGTCGGCTCGGACGGCGATTACCGAATGCACAGCGGCGAAGCCTTCTACCGCAAGATGATCATGCGCCGGATTACCACGGTGAAGCGCGGACTTTTCCACCTGCCGGATTTTGGCGAGAACCTGCGGGTCAACGAGCCGGTTTATCCGAGCGACATGATCTCGCTCAGGGCCGAGATCCAGCGCGAGTTGTTGAAAGAGCCTGATTTTGCCGAGGTGAGTTCGAGGCTTACCCTCTACAATGATGGCCGGCTGTATATCGAGGTCCGCGTGAAGCTGATGAACGGCCAAACGGTGAAAACAAATATGGAGGCCATTAATGGGTGATTTTCCAACCCGGGCCGAACTTCAGAAGATCGGCCGCGACTATATGTTGATGCTCAACTCGAAGCTCACGCGCGAGACTATCGATCGTGACGGCTCGGATGCGAACGTAGTGGCCGCGGCGATGAGCGCCGTGGGTGACGAGTGCATAGGTCAGCTCGCCCGTGTGTGCGCGGCGCTTACACTAGGCGTCGCCAAGGGTCGAGCTCTGGACAAGCTCGTTTTCGACCGTTACGGACTCTTACGTAAGCCAGCGGCTCCCGGACGCACCTCGATAAGGTTCACCACGACCGTACCAGCGGCCGGCGGTTTCGCCATTCCAGCGGGGACCAAGTTATCTACCTCCGATGGAATACAATTCCTTACAGTGGTGGGCGCATCTTACCCGGTAGGTTCTGTAGGTCCGGTGACCGTAGAAGTTAGGTCGGCCGCTGCGGGTGTCAACCAGGCGGCGGCCGCTGGCACGATCACGAATATCGTTTCCTCTATCGTAGGGGCTCCGGCTGACCTTGCGGCCACCAACCCCTTGGCTACCAGCGGGGCGGCCGATGAGGAGACTGACGACCGGTACAGAGACCGGGCACGGGCATATTTCCCGACCGTCCGACGCGGAACGGTCGCAGCCGTTGAGCTACAGGCAAAAAGCGTTCCCGGGGTGATCAACGCCCGCTGCTTCGAGGACCTCGATATGTGGGGCAGACCCGCCAAACGTGCGCAACTGGTGATCACCGACCAGTACACCGATCAGCTGGCGAACCTAGCGGACGTACCCCCCACGTACCAAACACAAAGCCAGGTCCTAGCACGTACGGTATTCGCTGCGCTCTATGATACACGGCCGGACGGCATTTACATTGACGTGATAGTCGGCCAGTTGATTCTACAACCGGTCGTGCTCGCTCTCTCGTTCCAGGCTGGCTATAACGTCGATTCGGTGGCCTACGCGGCGCGCGTGGCCGTCGTCAACTACATAAACAGCCTGGACCCGGGGGCAAAACTTCTGAGAGAAAACCTGGTCGATGCCCTGCGCTATGTGCGCGGGCTCATCGTCTCCGGAGACGAGATTCTATCGCCCGCAGGCGATGTTGTACCCACTCGCCTCGAAGTACTTCGAACCACGCTCGGCCTGGTCCGCGCCTCCACCATACAGCCGGACGCCGCTTTGGCCGGCACCTCTAACCCGGACGCTATCTGATCATGCCAGCCATTACATTCGACGAGCAGCCATTCGACCGCCAGCACTTTCTGGACCTGCTGGACCATCTGCTGGCCGAATATTTGTTGCCCTGGAAGCTCAATCCGAATGCTGGGTACGAGATGATCGAGGCGTTTGCTGCAGTGGGCGAACGCGTCTCCACCGCGATCAATCACGCAGAAAAGGGCATGTACACACTGTTCGCCGAGGGCGGCGCCCTGGGTATCGCTCAAGTAGCCTTTTCGCGTCCCACGTTCGCGGCCGGCGCGTTCACGCTCAAGGCCGAATCGTTGGTCAAAACGAGCGTGGGCGGTCGGCGCTACCGCTTGCTGAACGACATCGCGTTCGGCGCCACCGATCTCGGGCCTATCTCGGCCTCGGTGGTGGCCATCGCTTTTGGTTATGAATGGAATACGGTGGGCAAGCTCACGCGGTCAAGCGGAGAGGTCATCGAGGGTGAGATCGATACGATAGACACGCTGGTGACCGACCCGCCGTTTGCCGACTCAACGCTTTCCGTCGAGCAGTTGGCGGGTACGGCATGGGTTGGCCGCGCGGCCTGCCTAGACGCCGTGGGCGACGAGCGTGGGATCTCGCGCCAACCGGGTGAGGATGACGACTCATACAGGTTACGCTTGCGCCAGTTGCCGGACACGGTCTCGCCGGGTGCGGTCATCCGGCTCTGCAATCACATACTCGGGCCGCTCGGCCTGCCCTTCGAGCATATCGAAACCTGGCAAATAGACTATCAGACTTGTTACGACGCACCCTCACCGAACCCTGGGACCCCCAGTTATGATGGCGGAGTACCGCCGGCCAACCCGGCCTACCACGATAATACCTGTGTTTACGACGACCCGCGTGACCCCTCGCCGTTTCGTAACCGCTACCTGGATGAGCTAGAAGATCGCGGTGCGTTCATCGTCGTGGTGCGCCGCGATCTAACGGTGTATGATGTGGGCATGGCCTACGACGATCCGGGTATGAACCCCTCGAACTTTCACCCTCCGGGCGGGCCACGTGTAGGTCTGGGCTGGCGCGGTACTCCCGTATACGACGCGCCGGCCGGCAATCCTAATGTCTTTGCCGCTTGTTACGACGGGTGGGATCTCATGCGCGACGCGCGCTATTCTTCGCTTTACATGTCTCTTCAACAGATTCGCGCCATCGGGGTCGCAGCGATCATGGATTGCATTAGACCGTAGTGAGGAGGAATTAAGATGGATCGAGTACTTGTACCGGTTAGGCAACGCCCGATGTCGGGCGATCTCACTGACCTTCAAATGTTACAAGTCCGTATGTTGGCAACCTTTCTCCGCGCGCTCGGTTCGAGGCGGCAGTTAGCAGGATCAGGAGAAACTACCGACACTATTCCGCGCACGTTTACTTCGGGGCTTGATGTCGTGCCGTCCGGTGGCGGTACTACCATCACAATCAACTCGGGCTTCATGGGACAATATTCCTTGGTTTGGCCCGCCGCATTGGCCGATCTAGAGGACCCTTTACGTCTCGGATACACACGCGTTCCTGTGGTGAAAAACATTCCGGACGTTAAAAATTCATGGATGCTCCTCGAAGGAAGGATGATTGATCAAATAACGTCAACCGGAAGTTACGACATCATGGACATCGTGTCCGGTAACTTCGTACCGACTACCGTTCAGAAAAGGAAAGAACGCCAGATCGAATATCACATAACGGCAGCCGGAGACGGCGTAACGGCGATCCCTGCTTTTACAGGCACACCATGGGTGCCTCTGTTTCTGTTCTCCACCGATTCGGCTGGTAAATGGACGGGCGCGACGCCAGGCGGTCCGGTGATGGATTTTCGCCCCGATATCAACGATTTGCTCTCGGATATATCGTCTTATGGAGACTTGGCGCTCACCACGGCTGAGGATCGTAGCGATGCGGCGATGGATTGTCATTCTATCGCGTTAGCCACTTCTGTTGTGGGACGTGATTTTACGGCTAACTTTCACGGGCGCGTTGCAGGTAATCGCGCCTGGTTTCGCGCGCAAGGGGCAGCGCGCGACGGCGTAGATACTCCGATTGGATCTGATGGATATACGCCAACGGCCGATACAATCGAACACCTATATTTGGTTCCCGCAATTTCTAACGGCATAGAGGCATGGCCCACAATTACCTACGCCACTTCAGCTCCGGGCCTCGGCTTGTGTGGCGCAGCGCACAAAGGAATCCTACTGATTACCGGTACGCAGCCGATACCAGGGGGAGCGAGCGCGAGCGCCAATATTGCACATGATCCGGGCAATATGTGGCAAAACTTTGATGATGCCCCGGCACACAAATGCTTACACGTCACGTCATATTACGTCGAGAATCCGACATTAGGGGCGCTTTACTATTTCTCGCAGAGCCGTGGCGGCGAATGCATTATCGCGGCGAACACGTTGGGCCTCAAGGCTGTGTTGACCGACGATTACAAGATTACTTCGGGTGGTACGAGTCCGACGGTTCGCGAGATAGATCTGGCGGGAAAGATCCCGGACAACGCGCGGTTTGCGATCGTAACCGTCCAACAGTTGAGCATCGGTACGCGCGCCCTGGGCTTTTCAATCGTGCGCAGCAAGGGAAGCACGGGCACCGCTCCCAATGATGAGATATTCCAGGCGTATCCGACACTGGGGACCACAGGCTTCTCACAAACATACGGGCCTATCCACGTACCCATTTTATGGGACACCACGGCCGGAAGCACGGATCGTAAGCTCAGGCTTATCATTGTCTGGTCAGGCGGGGCAATCCCAGGCGGGGAATCGATTGAGATTATTACCCGTGTACTCGGCTGGATCTACTAGGAGGTACGGATGCCCGCTGCATCAATAAAAGTCAACGGCGTTGGCGGCCATCCACCGGCGGGCGCGGACGATCTACCGATCGGCGAGGTCGTCCAGCTCGATAACGATGCGGTGGGCGATGAATCAACCTATCTGTGGGTCATTCGCGATCAGCCGCCCGGGCCGACGGACACGTTGAGCGACCCGACGATCAAGAACCCGACGTTCACGCCGAGCAAAGAGGGATCATATCTGATCGAGCTGGTAGTCGATTACGGGCTGTTAACCCAGGCGATCGATTCGGCTGTATGCGCGGTCCGCCAGGTGAAAACGCGCTACCGAGTACCGGCCGCCGGTGAAGAGGTGGAGACCCAGCCGCAGAAGGGCTGGGCACTGAGCGTCAACGAGCTATTGCGTCGCGTGGACAGCCTAGCGGCCGATACCGGGACTCAACTGGTGGTCGTCGGCGGCGAGGTAACTGTCAGTGCGGGGACGGTCTGCAAATATACGGACGTGGCAACGCTCAAATCTGGATTGCCCGGCCAGGAGAAGATCCCGGTGGTAGAAGTGGCACCGGCTACCGATCCGGCGGTCGTCGCACAGCCTCTTTGCGTGCTGATCGCCAATCTCACCGGATCTTCCACGGCAAGCCCGGGCGATCTGGCCACCGTGCGCACCGTCGGATTGATGGCCGACGTAATGTCGGGCGGTAGCCCCGCGGTCGGCGGCGCGGTTTACGTTGATGATTCGGCTGCGCTCTCGCTTACCTCCGGATCTCTCAAGCGTATCGTCGGCTACATCGTGAAGACGGCGGACGGCATCCACTCGGTCTACGCGGTGGGCAGCGGTAGTGGCGCGGGCGGCGGGAGCGCAGATCAGTCCAATATTATCTACGTCGGCAAGCACGGTAACGATGACAACAACGGGCGCTCAGAAGAGCAGGCATTGCAAACTTTTGGTGCAGCACTAACTCTTGCGGCGGCAAGGTTCCCGGGCGAGACCCCCATATCCATTGTTTGCCTCGATGCGGGAGTCTATACAGAATCGTTGGACATCCCGCCCTTTGTCTGGGTCTACGCGCCTAACGCCTCGATAATAGGACAGGTAAATCTATCGGGTAGCAGTGGTTTGGAAATAAATGGTATTCTGACCCAAGAGGCGGGTATGGCCTGGTCGGTAAGCCTTTCTGGCGGCGGGCCTTTTCTTCCGCTGAAGAAAGCGCCCAAGTCCCAGGGTAAGCCGAAAAATAAGAGTGCGCTGAAGAATAAACTGCCCGATCTGCCACCGGGCGGTCCGGGAGATGCTTATCTGAGGTTCAAAACGCTAGAGTTTATGGGGGCCGTGGATGGGCTGAACGGCGGCGATGAGTCGGCGATCGTGAACAGATCCTCAGCCGGTACTCTTTACTTCGAGGGCGAGCGGCTGGACTCGCATCCCGACAAAGATGGCTGCTCTGCTGTTGGCGGCGCCTACAGTGCCGGCCCCGTAATCGGTAGGCTGAAAACGATGGGACTGGGGGGCGGCACCGAGTATGGTGGTGGCAACTACGGCGTGACCAGCGGTTCTGGTATTCTGTTGGAAGTAGAGGACATAGAAGAGCCGTTTGATAACGGTAGCACAGCTATTTACTTTCTAGGCGCATCCTATATAAGCATAAAAGCTAAGTTCATAAATACGACCACCGCTTTTGTTCTGGCTGAGAATTGCACGCTTTATCTCGATTGTCCGTCGATAACGGGGAACACGTTCACGGCCGAGAACGCGCATGTTATCGGGCAACCAGGCGAGTTTGAGGCGGTTTTGACATACGAAAATCTCGGCGACATAGGCGCGCCGGTCAATCGCGTGGTCAGAATGATTAGGGCGGTAGTTACCGAGGCATTCGACGGCGACAGCCCTGTCCTGATCGTCGGCGATTCGGACCTGGCCGATCGCTTGATCGGCGCGCTCGACGTGGATCTGACCGTCGAGGGCGAGGTTGTGCTTTACCCTGTCTATTTTTATGAAACCGCCGCTCAAATAATCGCAAACATCGCGTATGATGGAGAAGGCAGCGCACCCACTCAAGGATCGGTATCCCTCTACTTTTGCTAACCTAACATGAATAAAGTCGGCGTAATCATAGCATCGATACCATGGCGGCGCGAAAATGCGCTGCGGCTAGTTGACTCTGTGCTTGCACAGGGCTATCCGGTTCTGCTTCTGCTCGACGGCTATACGCCGAGTCAACTGTGCGACATCGAAGAGCAATACAAAAACGACGCTGTTGCCGCTTTTATTACCGACGAGCGCGGTTATATCGCGCGTTGGCGTTGTGCTTTTCAATACGAGCGCTTTGTGATCATCGACGATGACCAGCAGATTCAGCCGCGCGGTATAAAGCGTTTCCTAACCGAGTTAGAGCGCACGGGCGCGGCGCTCATCTCATGGTCGGGCTGGCTCAAGAACGGAGAATATAAAAGCGCGGACAGACCGTTACCTGGGGATGCGGGGTTAGAACTGTTCGGCACAAATGTCGCGGGTTACAGTAAGGACATGGCCGAGTTTTGGCTTTCCGACTACGCGAACCACGATAAGATAGACCGGTTTATGACCTTGGATTCTGATGGATTGATAAGCGCTTTTTATCATAGCCGGGATAAGCAGATGATTTGTCCCGGAGGTCCCTCT
>Ga0209777_10004043_pt1 | contig 17615 bp, 7 predicted proteins | sample FrelakmetHBP12HB_FD_187147 | JGI IMG/M metagenome (GOLD analysis project Ga0209777, IMG submission 187147) | Freshwater lake sediment microbial communities from the University of Notre Dame, USA, for methane emissions studies -HBP12 HB (SPAdes)... | ecosystem: Environmental > Aquatic >...
CGGAACTGGATTTAAACAAAATTGTTGAAGAGACCTATGCGCTGGTATCGTATCAAAAGGGATTCCAGCGTATCACGGTTACCGTAAACCTTGAACCGGACATGCCCGGTCTCTATGCAGATGAAAAGCAGATTCGGCAGATAATAATTAATTTGACCCTTAATGCCCTTGATGCCATACCCGTCGAAGGCACCATTAACTATACAACAGCATATAGTCCGGAAACAGGGCATATCCTTTTCTCGATTACGGATACCGGGGCAGGCATTCCTGAAAATCTGCAGCAGAAAGTTTTTGATCCATTTTTCACTACCAAAGAACTGGGCAAGGGAACCGGCCTCGGCCTATCTAATGTTCAGCGTATTGTTGATGCTCTGGGCGGCAAGGTCACTGTTGTAAGTGACCCCGGGAAGGGGACGACGTTTACTATCTTATTTCCTGTCGCAAAAAAGACAGATTTTAGAGACCACGAGTCATGAGTGCTGAGCAACGGAACATAACAAACACTCCGCACCGAAATCCTGTGGCGAGGAATCATTATGCAGCATAAGACCCTGCTGGTTATTGATGACGAAGAGAATATGCGTCATGTTCTTAAATCTATGCTGACCAAAGAAGGCTATGAGGTGTCACTGGCAGCCGATGGACTTGCAGGGCTCCAGCTTCTCGCAGAGCAGCATTTTGATTTCATTCTCTGTGATATTAAAATGCCCCGCATGGACGGGATTGAATTTCTTAAAAACCTGCAAAGCACACATAACCCTGCAACCATTATCACCATGTCTGCCTATGGCACCATCGATCTTGCCCTAGAGACTATGCATCTGGGTGCCTACGATTATATTTCCAAACCATTTAAGCCTGCAGAAATTATTTTAACCCTGAAAAAAGCTGAAGAGCGGGAACGGCTGCAAAAAGAGAATGTACTGCTGCGAGAAGAAGTGCAGCGCAAATATAATTTTCAAAACCTTATCGGCAAAAGTTCTCACATCATGCATCTGTGTGAGATGATTAAGAAAATTGCGCAGCATAAGAGTCCGGTGCTCATAACCGGCGCAAGCGGAACCGGCAAGGAACTGGTGGCAAAGGCTATCCATTATAACGGTGCCCGCAGCACCCAGCCATTTTCAGCAATCAACTGCGGCGCTATTCCCGAAAATCTTCTTGAGAGCGAGTTATTTGGCCACAAAAAAGGGGCCTTCACCGGGGCGATCTATGATCGGCGGGGCATCTTTGAAGCGGCTGATGGCGGGACGATACTGCTTGATGAAATCGGTGAGCTTCCGCACCCTTTGCAGGTCAAGCTGCTGCGGGTTCTTCAGGAGGGGGAAATAAGGCGTGTTGGTGGGGACCGCTGCCTGTCGATTGATGTGCGGATTATTGCTGCCACAGCAAAAGACCTCTCTCAGGAAGCAAAGCAGGGCGCATTCCGTGAGGACCTGTTTTACCGCCTCAATGTACTGCCCATCCACATCCCCCCCTTGCGTGAACGACGGGAGGATATCCCGCTGCTGGTTACTTATTTCCTGCAGAAATATAACCGGCAGTGTGGTCTCGCCATCCAGGATATAACACCGTCAGCGTTAAAGCTGCTGATAAACTATTCCTGGCCGGGCAATGTCCGCGAACTGGAAAACATTATCGAGCGTACCATGGTTATGACCGATAAAACAACCATAGACGAACATGACCTCCCGGACTATATGAGGACTACTTCGATCGAGGACATCAATGATAATCTCATCAATGAATATTCCATAAAAAAGATGGAACGAATTCTGGAAGAAAAGCTCATACGCAAGGCTTTAATCAAGACCCATGGAAATAAAACCCGGGCAGTAAAGCTGCTGGAAATCAGCTACCCCGCCCTGCTCAGTAAAATCGAGGAATACGGGATTGCGCACGAGGATTAACAGAGCATAGAGACAGCGATATTTTTCCCCTTCCCTATGGACAAACGACATACGCACCAGAGAACCATACTGGTCATTGATGATGAGTTGCTGAATCTGCAGTTTCTCAATGAATTACTGACCGATGCAGGATATGCTGTTGTTGGTATCAGTAGCAGTGAAGAGGCTGCAGATACAGTCAGGCGGATTAATCCTGACCTCATTCTCTTAGATGTGGTGATGCCTAAAATTGACGGTTATAAAGTCTGCACGCTGATCCGCGCAGACCGGTCAATTCCCTACATCCCGATCATTTTTTTAACAGCAACGGAAATCAATAATGAGAATATAATTCGTGGTCTTGACAGCGGCGGGGACGACTACCTTGCCAAGCCGTTCCAACATTTTGAACTGCTTTCCCGGATTCGGGCCAATCTCCGCATCAAGGAGATCTATGATGAGTTGACAGAGACCAAAACAGAACTTTCCCGCTATGTGTCCCGCGCCACATCCCTGATGGTCGAAAAAACGGTAACCGGTGAAGTCATCACTCCTGTTGAAAGCATTGCAATAACAGCGCTGTTTTCTGACATGAGAGGGTTTACCACGATCGCTGAACAGATGGATTGCGCGGAAGTGTTTGAAAAGCTTAATTACTCGCTGTCTGCCCAGATTAAAGTGATAGAGGAGCACCACGGCATCATTGATAAGCTGAGCGGGGATGAGATAATGACCATATTTCATGGAGAACGGATGGCTGAAAATGCCATAGCATGCGCGCAGGCCATTATCAATGCTCTGGTGAGCGGAGGAGTACACCAGGGTAATGACTGGACAGGGGTCGGTATCGGCCATTCATTCAGGACGTGCTTATCTGGGAACCCTTGGCTCAGAAACACGCAAACACCATACGGCGGTAGGCACTACGGTCAATATTGCAGCCCGGCTCTGCGGCCATGCTCGGAAGTTTCAGATTCTCTTTAGTGCAGACATCGAAAGGCTGATCAGGGGGAAAGGTTTCGCGTACCAGTCGGTGGGGGATCTTGCCTTGAAAGGTCTCCGCTCCCCGATTGAAGCATTCGAGCTGATTTAAAATTTAGATTTGAACTGACAGTTTTATAACATGACTTTGACCTTACTACTGCTCATTTTTTTCTGCCAGTTATGCTTTGCAAAAGAAGTGTGCAATGAATTTTGGTTGACTCACTTCTATCGCTGCTGATACATAAGCTTCACTTTTCACCTACAAATACCTACCACAATAAGTTATGGGTATTCTCATTCATATATATAATCATATATAATTTGCTTACTACATAGAACTGTTTATATGTAAAATAATATTTCGATTGACATACTATAGTTATAGGTGCATTAAAAAAATTTATAAGGGTAAAAACATCTTTAAAAAAACTGTAAATTATCACATAAAGGCAACAGCGATGGGTGCAGGGGTGATACTCATCAAAAGTTCAGTTGCCGATTACTGTAACTATTGTAACCGTCATCAGGAGAAGACTATGCCTGAGACGGTTTTTTTATTTGTAGTATATCGTGGGGTCGTTTTGGGTTGTTAATTCTCACAGTCATGAGTTGCCTATAACCAAAAGAGGGTGACAGCGATGAGTAGTTGGGGATGCTCATCACTACAAGTGAATAGTGATTTCAGTGAAGCAATAAAGAGACCGCTATCAGGTTGAATAATAGACCAGCGGGCGGTTTTTTATTTACTTGCCACCGCTGCAGGTAAAGCAAAGAAAAAGATCTACAGGCTATCCGGATAAAGAATAAACTTATTTAATTATGGGAACTTCTAATAATTCACAATCTGTCACTCCCGCGTAGCTGGGAGTCCAATAATTTCAATAGTTCTGGATTCCCGTTTCCACGGGAATGACATTTTTAGAGGTGCCCTTAATTATTGAACAGGGGTGTAAAGTTGGTTGATATAGTAAAAGGAGTTACTATCAAAATAAACATCATGAGCATTAAAAGGAGGAACCAATAAAAAATCATGACAATGGGCCGGTTCCTATCTCTTGCTTCCGTTGTAGGAGTCTTAATGCCCAACTAATATGAACTTCTTTGTGTGTGAAAGAAAGGGGGAGAAAAAATGAGAACAGTACGCTATGTAGCAGTAGTATTTGTTTGCTTAACTATTGGACTTATCGCCACCCCTTACCCTACATTCGCACAGACGGGCCCGTCGCCGAGTGAGGGGGCGATCCGTGGATGTGAGAATATTACGGATCCTGATAGTCTATTTATGTGCAAGTTGGCGCAGCGATTTCGCCCCTATCTCAAGTACTCGACTGAAAGCGGTAAGGGTAGTCTGGGTGAACAGCTCCCCCCGTGCTCCTGGCAGTTTCTTGTCGAACACAGCCACGTAGTCACCTGGCAACTAGTGGAAGATACGTGGTGTTTTCCCAGCGATTTGACGTGTACTCTTAGCAGAGATTATTCTGTACCGTCGTTAGCGGAAGATTGGGGCCAGCCATCAACTACCACACTTCTAAATTTTCGCTATAATACTGATGTCCGTTATTACCCTGATGTAGAGGATGCAGTGGGTCCTAAGGGCACATTTTATCCATACCTGGGGTTGCAGTGGGATGGGAAATCGTTACAGAAATGGGAAGATATAAAAAACTGCGGTTATGGGATTTACGCACATGTCGAGCATATAAACGAACCAGGCATGCAGCGGCTCTACGACCTCTATAATATCGAGTACTTCATTCTTTACCCTTACAACCACGGGCTCAATTCAGGATTTTGTGAAGTTGCTGATGAAATCGGCAATGGTGAAACTGCAGACCATGATGGGGATTTGGATCCTGCCGTTACGCTGGTCTACTGCAAAACCTGCGACCAAATCATCCGCGCTACCTATTCAGAGCATGGCCAGATTCTCATGGCCTACGATCTCTCGAATGGTGGTGGCAATAAAACATCAGTCCAGGACACCACCTTGAAAGGTACGAGTGTATCAGGCCAGTACGGCGGCGAGAATGTTCCGGCGAAGGTGGTGTCGGTGGATTCAGTTTATCTGGTTAGCGGCCCGAGTGTTCCAAATGGTATAACGGATTGCTGGTGGGGTCCTTTTCCTTATCCATGTTTTTCTTATGGAAACTTCTACACGCCTACTGATAGTAATAATTATGTACAATTCGTACAGGACCCAGACACTGGACGGTTTGAGCATATCGCTTGCTTCGCCGAAAATGGCGCTCATGAGATGTATCCGTCAAGCGCTGGCCGTACTAGTTGCTTGCCAAGCCACGATGGTGATGGGACATCGTTTCTGCCTGATCAGGTTACGTACCTGGGCTCATTGCGGGACCTGATAGCTACAGACCCGCATGGTAATCTAACAAACGTTAACGCTCCGTTCATCTTGTTCAATGGGAAATGGGGTAGTGATCCACAGCCCCCGATCATGCATAGCCAGTGGTACTACCCGTTACAGGACCGGTACTGTCCACAAGGGGGCCCTACAAATAATATCCTTTGTATCCCGGACCACCGCTTTGTCGATTTCAGCGCAAACCCGAATACCACATTACAAGAGCAAGGGTACCTTCCGTGGCCACCAACAAACGGCCAGCCTGTAAACTGGTGGTGGTGTAATAGCGAACTGGCATATGCCAATGCCATATGCCAGAACATAACGGTCGTGGCCGACAGCAACGGCACAGCTGAGGCTTCGATAGACAACGGCTCCAATTGTCCTCCTTTCACCGGCTGTGATCTGTCACAAAATCCACCGGGGCCGTATCCACTTGGTTCAACTAATGTGACCCTTACTGCTTCTCTGTATGTGGACAATTGGTGGGGCGTCTCAAATCAATGTTCGGCGATTGTCACTGTCGTTAACCAGACGCCTCCATCATCAACGACCACAACTGTGGTGCCAACGATAAACTGGGCGTTTGTAACGGGGAGTAATATTAGCTCCTCGCCCGCAATTGGTACAGACGGGACCATCTATGTGGGGTCATGGGATAAGAATCTGTACGCGATAAACCCTGATGGCACCAAGAAGTGGGCGTTTCTAACGGGGACGGCGATTGACTCCTCGCCCGTAATTGGTATAGACGGGACTATTTATGTAGGGTCAGAGGATCATAATCTGTACGCTATAAACCCTGATGGCACCAAGAAGTGGGCGTTTCCAACGGGGGGTTGGGTTGCCTCACCCGCGATTGGTGCAGATATGACCATTTATGTGGGGTCAGAGGATCATAATCTGTACGCGCTCAACCCGGATGGCACCAAGAAGTGGGCGTTTCTAACGGGGAAGGCGATTGCCTCCTCCCCCGCAATTGGTGCAGATGGGACCATTTATGTGGGGTCAGAGGATAATAATCTGTACGCGCTCAACCCGGATGGCACCAAGAAGTGGGCGTTTCCAACGGGGTATTGGATTACCTCCTCACCCGCAATTGGTGCAGATGGTACCATTTATGTGGGGTCAGGTGATAATAATCTGTACGCTATAAACCCTGATGGCACCAAGAAGTGGGCGTTTCCAACGGGGGGTGAGATTGCCTCCTCACCCGCGATTGGTACAGACGGGACCATCTATGTGGGGTCAGATAATTATAAGCTTTACGCAATAAACCCCGATGGCCAAAAGAAGTGGGCGTTTCCAACGGGGTATTGGATTACCTCCTCACCCGCAATTGGTTCAGACGGGACCATCTATGTGGGGTCATGGGATAATAAACTGTACGCAATAACCCCCGATGGCCAAGGGAAGTGGGCGTTTCCAACGGATGATATTATTAGCTCCTCACCCGCAATTGGGGCAGACGGTACCATCTATGTGGGGTCATGGAATAATAATCTTTATTCCATAAACTCAGGTTCAGGAGGGCTGGCAGCCTCATCATGGCCCATGTTCCAACATGATAAAAGTCACACAGGAAATGCCAATGGCAAAAAGTGGGCGTTTGCAACGGGTTGGCATATTGAATCCTCACCCGCAATTGGGGCAGACGGGACAATCTATGTGGGGTCATGGGATTATAAGCTGTACGCGATAAATCCAAATGGCACTCAGAAGTGGGCGTTTCCAACGGGAAATACGATTGACTCCTCACCCGCAATTGGGGCAGACGGTACCATTTATGTGGGGTCACAGGATAATAATCTGTACGCGATAAACCCTGATGGCAAGCAGAAGTGGTCGTTTCTATCGGAGGGTGGTATTGGCTCCTCCCCGGCAATTGGGGCAGACGGGACAATCTATGTGAACTCAGGTAAGAAGCTGTACGCGATAAACCCCGATGGCAACGAGAAGTGGGCGTTTGTACCGGGGGGTCGTATTGCAATTGGGGCAGACGGGACTATTTATGTGGGGTCATATGATACTAGGCTGTACGCGCTCAACCCCGATGGCAAGCAGAAGTGGGCGTTTCTAACGGGGAGCGGTATTTACTCCTCACCCGCGATTGGGGCAGACGGTACCATCTATGTGGGGTCATATGATACTAGGCTGTACGCGCTCAACCCCGATGGCACCAAGAAGTGGGCGTTTCCAACGGGGGATGGGATTGACTCCTCACCCGCGATTGGGGCAGACGGGACCATTTATGTGGGGTCAGATGATAAGAAGCTGTACGCGCTCAACCCCGATGGCAAGCAGAAGTGGGCGTTTGCAACGGGTAGCGCTATTTGGTCCTCACCCGCGATTGGGGCAGACGGGACTATTTATGTGGGGTCATTGGATAGTAACCTGTACGCAATAAACCCTGATGGCACCAAGAAGTGGGCGTTTGCAACGGGTGACCATATTGCACACTCCTCACCCGCGATTGGTAAAGATGGGACTATTTATGTGGGGTCATGGGATAATAATCTGTACGCGCTCAAAACAGACTCTCTGGGGCTGGCAGCCTCAGCCTGGCCCATGTTTAACCATGATGAAAGACATACGGGCAGAGTGATGATTTATGTACCTGTAACGTCAACCACTGTAACGTCAACCACACCTCCTGCACCTTGGGCGTTTGCAACGGGTTGGTATATTGAATCCTCACCCGCGATTGGTACAGACGGTACCATCTATGTGGGGTCAGGTGATAATAATCTGTACGCGATAAACCCTGATGGCCAAAAGAAGTGGGCGTTTCCAACCGGAAATGCTATTGACTCCTCACCCGCGATTGGGGGAGACGGTACCATCTATGTGGGGTCAGAGGATAATAATCTGTACGCGATAAACCCTGATGGCAAGCAGAAGTGGTCGTTTCTATCGGAGGGTGGTATTGGCTCCTCCCCGGCAATTGGGGCAGACGGGACAATCTATGTGAACTCAGGTAAGAAGCTGTACGCGATAAACCCCGATGGCAACGAGAAGTGGGAGTTTGTACCGGGGGGTCGTATTGCAATTGGGGCAGACGGGACTATTTATGTGGGGTCATATGATAATAATCTGTACGCGCTCAACCCTGATGGCAAAGAGAAGTGGGCGTTTCTAACGGGGAGCGGTATTTTCTCCTCACCCGCTATTGGTGCAGACGGGACTATTTATGTGGGGTCACAAGATAATAATCTGTACGCGATAAACCCCGATGGCACCAAGAAGTGGGCGTTTCCAACGGGGGATTGGATTGACTCCTCACCCGCTATTGGTGCAGACGGGACCATTTATGTGGGGTCACGGGATAATAATCTGTACGCGATAAACCCCGATGGCAAGCAGAAGTGGGCGTTTCCAACGGGGATGTATATTAACTCCTCACCCGCTATTGGTGCAGACGGGACCATTTATGTGGGGTCAGGGGATAGTAACCTGTACGCAATAAACCCTGATGGCACCAAGAAGTGGGTGTTTGCAACGGGTGACCATATTGACTACTCCTCACCCGCGATTGGTAAAGATGGGACTATTTATGTGGGGTCAATTGATAAGAAGCTGTACGCGCTCAAAACAGACTCTCTGGGGCTGGCAGCCTCAGCCTGGCCCATGTTTAACCATGATGAAAGACATACGGGCAGAGTGATGATTTATGTACCTGTAACGTCAACCACAACTTCTGCACCTAAACCACCACCAGGCCACGGTCAGTCATCTTCAACAACAACTTCTATTTCGACTACTACTACCTCTATTTCCACGACTACAACCAGTATTTCGACCACTACATCGGTTTCGACTACCACGACAACTATAGCCACAGGTACTTTAAAGTGGGCGTTTGCAACGGGTAGCGCTATTTACTCCTCACCAGCAATTGGGGGAGACGGTACCATCTATGTGGGGTCATATGATAATAATCTGTACGCGCTCAACCCGGATGGCACCAAGAAGTGGGCGTTTGCAACCGGTAGCTGGATTTCCTCCTCATCCGCAATTGGGGGAGACGGTACCATTTATGTGGGGTCACCTGATTATAATCTGTACGCTCTGTACGCGCTCAACCCGGATGGCACCAAGAAGTGGGCGTTTGCAGCCGGAAATGTTATTACTTCCTCACCCGCGATTGGTTCAGACGGTACCATCTATGTGGGGTCATATGATAATAATCTGTACGCTATAAACCCTGATGGCACCAAGAAGTGGGCGTTTGCAACGGGAAATACGATTGACTCCTCACCAGCAATTGGGGGAGACGGTACCATCTATGTGGGGTCATGGGATAAGAATCTGTACGCGCTCAACCCTGATGGCACCAAGAAGTGGGCGTTTGCAACGGGAAATACGATTGACTCCTCACCAGCAATTGGGGGAGACGGTACCATCTATGTGGGGTCAGCTGATAATAATCTGTACGCGCTCAACCCGGATGGCACCAAGAAGTGGGCGTTTACAACTGGTGACCCTACAACTGGTGACGCTATTTACTCCTCACCCGCGATTGGTACAGACGGTACCATTTATGTGGGGTCAGGGGATAAGAATCTGTACGCTATAAACCCTGATGGCACCAAGAAGTGGGCGTTTGCAACGGGAAATAGTATTTACTCCTCACCAGCAATTGGTACAGACGGGACCATTTATGTGGGGTCAACTGATGGTAACCTGTACGCACTCAACCCTGATGGCACTCAGAAGTGGGCGTTTACAACTGGTGACCCTACAACTGGTGACGCTATTTACTCCTCACCCGCGATTGGTACAGACGGTACCATTTATGTGGGGTCAAGGGATAATAATCTGTACGCGCTCAACACAGACTCTCTGGGGCTGGCAGCCTCTGCATGGCCCATGTTCCACAGAGATGAAAGACATACGGGCAGGGTGATTAATGTACCTGTAACGTCAACCACGACATCGAACCCCCCGACTACATCAACGACTATTAATCCTACAACAACTACAACAACATCTATTAACCCAACGACCACATCTGTGGTGCCAACTAGCACAACCTCAGTGCTACTGACAACAACGACTACTTTGGTTCCATTATCAACCACGACAACTACTCCATCCGCATCGACTACTACATCTTCACCAGCTATTACTGAAACTATTAACTCAACAGGGGGTTCACTGAGCAGCAGCGCAGGATGCACTATTACTGTGCCCGCCGGTGCTGTCAGTGATGGCACAATATTTTCCATAACACCGGTTACCAGCGATATAGGTCATACAATAATACTTTCGGGCGGAGTGTCAGCAAGCATAGTGAACCATTTCATACTTACCACCAGCGCAGCAAACGATACATTCACTACGCCGGTTATCATAGGGCTGACCTGGCCTGAAAATGCGAACCTCGACCTAAGCAAGCTTGTGGTTATAAAAGACGGCGTGGTTATTACGACTCCTTGCAGCATAAATCCGTGCGTTCCGCAGACAGCAAGCTGCACAAGCTGCAGCTGTAATGCAGGCACCAGTACCTTTACTGTGTCTATAACTGGATTCAGCGATTTTATTATCGGTGAATTATCTCAAAAAACTCTGATTGAACTTTCTTCTTTTAATGTAACAGCAAAGGCGGGAAAAGTGATTATGCAATGGACTACCGAATCAGAGATTGCTAACGCTGGTTTCAATATTTATCGCTCAGAATCAGAGAATGGGGAATACTCCAAAATAAACACTTATCTAATCCCCGCCAAAGGGTCATCTACACATGGTGCATCCTATGAGTTTGTTGATACCAATGTGCAGAACAGAAGGACTTACTATTACAAGCTGGAAGACATTGATCTGAACGGCAGTTCAATCATGCACGGTCCAGTGAGAGCGACGCCGCGGTTAATAAATATATTCGGGTAAGTAAAAAAGTCTTCCGTAAAAAAGGACGGGGACGGCATCGGTGATGCCTGCGACCAGCCGGCGCAGACGGCAAAAGAACAGGCAAAGCAGGTAGTGGAAGATGCAATAAGCTTGGAAAAACAAACCGTGGCTATGGTCATGACCGGCGCAGCAGCTGATACCCAGGCGCTGATTATATCTTCAAAAGATAAAAAACTTTCAGCAGGGGGCACAGTTATGAAGAGAAAATTAGTTTTAGGTTTGTTATTGCTTACCTGTTCAGCATTCGTAACAGGCAATGTACAAGCAGAAGTCGTCATGGTCAATCCGACGGAGAACCAGGTTGTACAGGACGGGCTGGTCCTAAAGGCAACAACCAATTACATAAGCACTCCGGCATCGCTCTCTTTTTCTGTGCGACAACCTGGTAGCGGCATGGGTACACCAATAGGATATGAGGACCTCAATGCACAATTACAAGGGACCATATGGGGATATCTTTTTGACACAACAGTTTTTCAGGATGGCTACTATCTGGTCTTTGCTAAAGCAAGAATGAACGATAGTTCTGAGATTTGGAGTGCTGCAATCCCGTTCAGCATCAGGAACTGGGTAATAATTCCACGAGAGCCAGTGGAAGACCCTGTTGCAGGGACTATTGTGCCGATTACGTTTTCACTGAAAGTTGCGTCAAACGTTGACCCGCAGCAGCCGTTTGTATACAACGAAGACCTGGAGATAAGGATTTACCGGTGCAACAACTCAGCATGCAGCAGCAGAATGCTTATGCAGACAAGCACACACGGCACGGGGCAAACAGACTACCAGATTGACCAGCAGGAAGAGTTGTATATTACGCATTTCACCACTGAACAGAAACCAGCAACATATTTAGTTGAAGTGTGGAGACCTTTTGTAAATTTCATGCTGGGTAGTTTTAACTTATCCACACAAATACTGATGCGGCCGGTTCCAGACACCGGTCAGACTCAATGTTACAACAACACCTCTGAGATTACCTGCCCGCAGCCAGGGCAACCATTCTATGGGCAGGATGCACAGCACCCCAGAAACCCCCAATCATACACCGACTTGGGAAACGGTATCATAAGGGACAATGTAACAGGGCTGATGTGGCAGAAGGATACTGCTCCCGGCACCTATATGTGGTATCAGGCAAACACCTACAGTGAAAACCTGACACTTGGAGGGTACAGTGACTGGCGCCTGCCAACAATGAAAGAATTATTAACCATTGTCGATAGTGGCAGATTTAATCCATCGATTAATACTATGTTTCCTGGCACGTATCCCTCCGGTTACTGGTCGTCAACCTTCATCGATACAAAATCAGTCTGGTACGTCAATTTTTCCTTTGGCTTGGAGAGAAGTCTTCTTAACTATGATTATGATTATGTGCGGGCAGTGCGCGGCGGACAGTCTGGAGAATTTGATAATTTTTTCATTGACAACCACGACGGCACAGTAACTGACGCAAAATCGGGACTTATATGGCAACAGGATACCGCACCCGGTGTCTATACATGGGAGCAGGCACTTGCCTACTGCGAGAATTTGACGCTCGCCGGGAACAGTAACTGGCGTCTGCCCAACCGCAATGAACTGCAAACGCTGGTGGATTACAGTAGAGACCCTGTAATAGACCTAACATATTTCCCCAACACATATACGACCGGCTACGGCTGTTACTGGTCGTCTACTACCTCCGCCTCCAGTCCGGACTGCGCCTGGTATGTCTATTTCGCTGATGGCACCGAGTCAATCATCGATAAGTCGGCCTACCCCACAGCTGTGCGGGCGGTGCGCAGACCAGGGGAAGAATCACCCTATATTCAAGTCAAGCCACTCGCCCTTGATTTTGGAAGTGTGAAAGTGGGTTCGTCAAGCATCAGGAATATCACTATCAGGAATGTTGGGACTAAGGACCTTGGAATAAATGGATTTTTTTACCCCTGCAGTGATTTTTCCGCCACCGGCATTCCGGGGACAATCGCACCAGGGGCTGAGGTCGAGGTGCCAATTATTTATACACCTTCAATAGAGGGGCCCTTCTCAGGTCTTATGGTGATTAGCAATACAGATAAAGCTGTATCGGTCTCCTTAACAGGAACAGGGGTAACTTCATGTTTTGAGGTCGATACGACCGACATTGACTTTGGCAATGTGGTTATAGGGACCTCAAGTACGAAGACTGTAACTGTCCGGAACGCCTGTGATGGGAACCTGCAGATAACACGCTGGTGGCGGGACGGGTCATGTGATATTTTTGAGACCTCCGACGTACTCCCGGGTCATCCGCTTGCGCCGGGAGAGACGTTTCCAATAATCGTTACCTTTAGCCCGGGATTTGAGGGGATCTGCTCAGACACCCTGCATATTTCCAGCAACGACCCTGACAATCCCACCGTGTCCGTATCCTTAACCGGAATAGGGGTTAATAATATTATATCCGGACAGGTTACTTTTGGTGACTCGGGGCTTGGCAATGTTACCATAACACTCAGCGGTGCCGAAGAACGAACCACGGTAACCAAACCACCCAACTATGGCACATTCTCTTTTGATTACCTTGGCAATGGCCAGTACACCATAACCCCAAGCCTTTCCGGTTATAGTTTCATTCCGCCAACAGAAACCGTGACCATAAATAATGAAAGTGTCACGGGTGTACATTTCACGGCAGTGGTGGTTGACCCCGATGGGGACGGAGTACCCGATGTTGAGGAGCAGGGCCCGGACGGAACTGATGCAGGTTATGATGGTAATAAAGACGACGTTGCTGATAGAAAACAGGGCAACGTTGCTTCGCTGCACACCTATGACAGAACCGGCTATGTGACGATTGCATCTCCGGCGGGAACCTCTCTGGAGAATGTTCATGCTGTTCCTGTACCGCCTGATGCGCCAGTCGGTGCTGTCCTTCCCTATGGCATGTTTGCATTTACAATAACCGGCGTACTTCCTGGCGTCCCGGTCGAGGTAAAACTCTTTCTTCCGGCTGGCGCTGCGCCTACGACGTACTGGAAACATAGTGAGAACGCATCCCCGCAATGGTATGAATTCATGAACGACCAAGGTGATGGAACCGGCGCTGATATAAACGGCAATGTTGTCACGCTTCATTTTTTTGACAATGGGCGGGGCGATGACAATCTTACAAACGGTATTATCGTTGATCCGGGCGGCCCGGCAATTACTACTATACAAACAACGACCACCACCACAGCCTACACTCCGTACTGTGGCAATGGAGAAGATCTTGAAGTTTCAGGGGCTGGAACTGCAATGGTGAACGGGGTGTATCATAATACCAATACCGTAAGCAATGGCTGTTTCGTCTTTAAAAATGACAATGATATATATCTTCAATTCAACGAGAGCCAGGGTCAATGGGAATTTATCGATAAAGATAGCAATGGCTATTACCACGCACCATGCCTGAATCCGACCTGTTCAGAATGGCTTGTAGGAGATAAGGGTGCGACACCGGTACCGACTGTGTTCTGGTATACATCATCCACGACAACAACAATTCCATCACCTACTACCACAACCACAGCGCCTGTGATCACTACCACCAGCGCGCTGCCCACAGATACTGACGCTGACGGCATCCCCGATTCCCAGGACAATTGTCCAAATACACCCAATGGTCCATTGCTTGGCACCTGTATGCCCGGCTCAGACAAAACCGGATCAACCTGCCATAATGATGCTGATTGTGTAATCGGATGCTCAAGTAATGGAAAGTGCGCTATGAACCAGGAGCCGGATGTTTGTGCGCCCCCAACTACCACAACGACTACTATACCTACTACCACTACAATTGAGCCAACGACCACTTCTGTCCAATCGACTACAACGACTACTGTGCTACCGACAACATCTATCAGCACGTCGTCACTGGTGCCGACAACCACTACGACGGTGCAGCCAACAACGACAACGACCATTTCTGTAAAACAGACGACAACGACTACTTCATGCAGAAAGACAACAACGACCACGGTCCAGCTGACAACCACCGTGCAGCCGACGACTACCACAACAATACAACCGACAACATCTATCAGCACGTCGTCTATATTACCAACAACCACTACAACTTCAATTTATCCTACTAACCAACCCCCTGAGTGTTCCAAGGCATATGCAGTTCCTGGCTGCCTGTGGCCACCGAATAACAAGATGGTTCCGGTAAACATTAAGGGGGTGACTGATCCTGATGGTAACCCGGTGAAAATAACCATTACCGGCATTACTAGTGACGAGCCTACCGCTACAGCTTTGGGTGCGGGCGGTTCCAAGGCTGCCCCCGATGCTTCCGGGGTTGGCTCAAGTTCTGCCATGATCAGGGCTGAGCGTTCAGGCAATGGTGATGGCAGGGTGTATGTCATCAATTTCATGGCTGAGGACGGCAAAGGTGGCATATGTAATGGTAGTGTCGTGGTGAAAGTACCACATGATCAGTCATCAAAGAGTTGCCCTGCAATTGATAGTGGGCAGAAATATGATGCAACAAAGATAAACTGATTGATTCAGGTGCGATAACTACCACCTGAAAGCAAAAGAAAAAGGCAGAAGCTTAACACATTGCTCCTGCCTTTTCTTTGATCAATTAGACTTATAGCGGTTAATGGCAACTCACAAGAGTGTAATATTTTTTGTTTTATGCCCACATATTGTGGTGAGCCGTTATTAACAAAAATTCATGCTTTCTGCTATCTATGCAGCCTGTGGGCCATTCCCTAATTATTCTACATTAGCAGAAGAAGTCTTTGCTCTATCAGATTAAGTAAAAACTAAATTCTGCGAGGGTAGGATTAAGTACTGGCTACTACAGTTTTAAAATGTGGTCATGTTATCCACGGCGGTGTGTATATGCCTACTTACTGCGCTTCGCGCCGCTATACCGGACGCTGACCCTGCTCATCTGAAGTTCTAGTAAACACAACCTGCGATCTATACATAAGCAACACAGCATCAGAGGCTGTTGAATTCTTCAATGGAGATATCGGCTTGACGTATTAGTTTGCGAAGCAACCCAGGGCCGAGTTCATCGTGCTGAGGTATTGATAATGTCCACTGAAATCCCGGTTTTGTCATCATTACATGAGAACCCTTTTGACGGGCCACGGTCCATCCTACTTTCCGAAATTTCCTGATAGCATCAAAACCCGAGCAGAGTTTTACCGTTGCGCCCATTACACGGCAATTTCAACAAGTTTAGAAGTGTCAAACGATTGCCTGGATTCCATTACTTCAAGCCATCCCTCAATAGCTTCTGTGATATTGGCAATTGCTTCTTCATACGTTTTGCCCTGAGAAAGGCATCCGGGAAGTGCAGGAACCTCGGCCACATAATAGCCGGTTTCATCTTTTTCAACTATGACATGCAGTTTCATACATGCTCCTCAAAAGAATCATTGGGGATGTTGTTATTTACGTTGCGTTGCAACATTAAGCGCTTTGAAAATTCTATTTTTAGAGTCCCCCTAAAGTACAGGCTGCTACAACTTTCTGCGCTTTGCACCACTATACCGAACGCTGACCCTGGTTGTAATGCCCCCGCGCGGCTGCCACTGGCTCACAATGTCCATCCAGCGGGGAGAACAAGCCCTTACTAAATCATCAAGTATCCTGTTGGTTACTGCCTCATAAAAAATGCCTTGATTGCGATACTGCTGCAGGTAGAGCTTGAGACTTTTAAGTTCCAAGCACAGCTTGCAGGGAGCATAGGTTATATAAATTCCGCCAAAATCAGGCTGCCCGGTCTTGGGACACACGGAGGTAAACTCCGGGCACTGAATCTCAATCTCGTATTTCCGCTTTGGATCAGGGTTGGGAAATACCTCCAGGATGGGCACTAATGCAGATATTATCTGCGGTTTCGGTGTTTCCTGCCTGTTGCTCATAATGTATCTTGTATCTGAATTCTGTCTGCAGTGATCTGTCTTGTGCCCTCTTACCCCGTCACCGAAACAATCTCATAGTGCTTTTTTTTAACAGCCGCCGCAATTTGATCAATATCACACTTCTCAAGGCGATAGAAATAGACCCTTTGTCCGCTTTTATCAGCATGCGTTGTTGTGCCGACGCTGATAATATTACCGCCGTTCTCCTTTATCATTCGTGAGACCTCTTCAAAGGCTTCAGGCTTATCCCCCAACACCACATCAATACGCGAGCTTGATTCCAGGACCCCCATAATCTCTATAAAGGCCGCAAGAATATCCTTTGAAGTAATAACACCCACCAGCTTCCCATGTTCCAGAACCGGAAGTCCGCCGATTTTACGTTCAAAGATGAGCCGTGCTGCATCTTCAAGACTTTCTTCCGGACCTATGGTAACGGGGTCCTTGATCATGACGTCCTTGACCTTGATTTCTTCAGACATTGGCAGAAGCCGGACTTCACGCAGGTCAAATTCAGAAACAAAACCAACAAACTTATGCCCATCTATCACCGGCAGATGACGTATCGAGTGT
>Ga0209777_10004044_pt1 | contig 17605 bp, 11 predicted proteins | sample FrelakmetHBP12HB_FD_187147 | JGI IMG/M metagenome (GOLD analysis project Ga0209777, IMG submission 187147) | Freshwater lake sediment microbial communities from the University of Notre Dame, USA, for methane emissions studies -HBP12 HB (SPAdes)... | ecosystem: Environmental > Aquatic >...
GATCTTGCCGGGCGGCCTGGAGACAATGGACAAGATTCGCGTGGCGGCCCAGTTGGCCCGCGCCCAGACGGGCGCGACGATGATTCACGAGTAAGCGGCGTATTAGCGCGGTTGGTCAGGAAACCCACCGCGCAAAGTCAGGTCAATACAGGAAGGAGCCGCACATGCCGAAGAAGATCGTGATGATCGGGGCTGGAAGCGTCGTGTTCACCAAGACGCTCCTGTCGGACATGATGGCAACTCCATGCCTTCAGGACTCCGAGTGGGTCCTCATGGACCTCGCCGAGTCGAAGTTGCGGCGGATGGAGACGTTCGCCAAGCGGATGCTGAAGGAGAACCGCCTGCCCGGCAAGGTCTGGGCCACACGCGATCGGCGCAAGGCCATCGCGGACGCCGACTTCGTCATTATCACGATCCAGGTGGGCGGCTTCGACGCCTACGCCGTCGACTACGAAGTGCCCCTGAAGTACGGCGTCGACCAGTGCATCGGCGATTCGCTCGGGCCGGGCGGCGTGTTCCGGGGCCTGCGCACCGTGCCGGTGCTGGTGGACATCGCCAGGGACATGGTCGAGGCGGCCAAGCCCGGCGCGATCATGCTCCAGTACGCCAACCCGATGGCGGGCAACTGCCTGGCCCTCGGCAAGGCCGCGAGCGTGCCGTTCGTCGGCCTCTGCCACGGCGTGCAGACGACGCTTGACCTCATCGCCGGCTACGTGGGCGTGCCTAAGGAAGAGATCGTTTACACCTGCGGCGGCATCAACCACATGGACTGGTTTCTGCGCCTGGAGCACAAGGGGCGCGACCTGTACCCGATCCTCCGCGAGGTCTTCGAGAAACCCGAGTACTATAAGAACGAGAAGGTCCGGGGCGAAGTGTTCCGGCATTTCGGGTACTTCATGACCGAGTCGACCGGCCACCTGTCGGAGTACCTGCCGTGGTTCCGCAAGAACCAGAAGGCGCTGGACCTTTACTGCGACGAGCCGTCGTTCGGCGGCGAAAGCGGCGCGTATTACAAGTACTCGAAGGCCCTGGCCGCCAAGTATGCCAAGCACGACCCGCTGGAGTTCGAGAACCCGAAGATTGAGTCGCGAAGCGTCGAGTACTGCTCTTACATCCTGGAGGCGGTCGTCACCAACAAGCCGTTCCGCCTCATGGGCAACGTCCCGAACCGCGGCTACATCACGAACCTGCCGGAAGGCTGCTGCGTGGAGGTGCCGACGTTCGCCGACTCCACCGGCCTGCACCCGACGCGCATCGGGGCCTTGCCCTCGCAGCTTGCGGCGTGCTGCATGACGAACGTCAACGTCCAGATTTTGGCGGCCGAGGCGGGCCTCGCCGGCGATCCCGAGGCCGTGGTGCAGGCCGTGGCGCTGGACCCGCTGACGGCGGCCGTGCTGACGCTGAAGGAAACCCGCGAGATGTGCTCCGAGATGCTCGAAAAGGAGCGCAAGTGGCTGCCGCAGTTCGCCGGCAGGAAGATCGCCGCAAGGCCGACGATCAAGATTCCGAAGAACTGTAAGCCCACCCAGGTGCCGCTCGATCCGGCGCTGGCGATCAACAAGCGGTTCGGCGATTTGATTTCGCGGAAAACAGAATAATGATCGGGTTCTTGATTCGGCAGAGCAGAATGCTATGCTCTGGTAGCGCTGCCTGGTGCCAGACGTGCAAAGCGGGCAATCTGTGTGCCCGAGATCTTGCCTCGGCGCTTTTGGAGATGCACGCCAATGCGAACAATAATCATTGAGGGGATCAGGTGCTTCCCATCGAGGCAGGAGATTTCCCTTGCGCCACTGACGCTGTTGGTCGGAGAGAATAGCACCGGAAAGACAACATTTCTTGCGGCGACGAGGATTGCCTGGGACCTCTTGCACGGGAAGTTCAGAGCCGACTTTAACGAAGAGCCTTTCAATCTGGGTTCTTACGAGAATATTGCCTCCAACACAAGTTCTCGCAACGGAGGATCAAAGTCGTTTGTCATAGGCGCCGAGACGGATTCCTCGCGTTACAGAGTGGGCCAACGGAATGCCCTTGCCATTCGTTTGGAGACGGCGTTTAGGCAAGAAGGGTCTCAGCCCCGTGTCGCAAGAACCGAAATCAGTTCTGGCGATTACCGCTTGGTGGCGTCCCTAGAGAAAGGGTCCAAGAAAGTTGAGTACCAGTTAACCATTGCAGGGAAACGGACGCCTCCGGTCGCAATAGCAGAACCATTCTTGGATTTCGCGTTTCCCGACCTTTCCTTTGCAAGCTTCCTATTTGGAGTGCCGGCTCTCCCTCGCGCCTGGCGAGAACGTATTCCGAAAAGCCAGTTCGCCGACTTTATGCGCATGCTTGAAAAGCCTTGGTTGGCGGGAGAGCAGCGTCCATATGCGATGTCCCCGATACGCACGAAGCCCTGGCGCACCTATGATCCCAGAAAGGAGATTAGCCGTGCCGAAGGCGGACACGTGCCAATGGTTCTCTCCAGGGTTCTGAAAGGACACGGAAGGGAACGCACACGTTTTGCTAAGGCACTTTCGGCCTTCGGCCGCGCATCTGGCTTGTTCGACGAAGTCAGGGTAAGAAGATTGGGTACCAAGAAAAGCGACCCCTTCCAGCTCGAAGTCAGAATATCAGGGCCCGCTTTCAACTTGGTCGATGTAGGTTACGGAGTCAGCCAAGCGCTCCCACTGGTGGTCGATGGCCTTAACCGCGAGCGGGGGCAGTTGTTCCTCATGCAACAACCAGAGGTACACCTCCATCCTAAGGCGCAGGCCGAACTCGGCACTTTCCTGGCACATCTCGTTAAACAAGATAACAAGGCTTTCCTTGTCGAGACACACAGCGACCATCTTATCGACCGCGTGATAATGGATGTGCGCGACGGCAAAGGGCTGCGCCATGATCAGGTGGTGATTCTTTACTTCCAGCGGCAAGGGCCAGAAGTCCGGATCCACCCCATACACCTCGACAAGCAAGGCAACATTGTTGATGCACCTGAAGGCTATCGCAGTTTCTTCCTGGACGAGGAACGCCGCTTTCTCGGGGTGTAGCCTATGTGCGTCATCATCGACGCCGATCTTGCCGGAAGGGTTTTCGCCACACCTTGTGAGGCCGACTTCCAGCCAGTCTGGGACTGGGTGTTCGATAAGAGCAGGAAAGGTTGCATCGTCTACGGTGGCCAACTGGCTCGTGAACTATGCAGAATCAGGTCTGTGCGGGAGGACAGCACCCGCGCGCTAAGCGTACTGAAGCGCGCCGGCCGGGCGCATGAAATCGCCAAGGATGACGTACGGAAAGAGGAGGATCAAGTCCGATCGCTAAGAACACCGGCCGGCCAGAGACTTTGCAGGTCTGACGACCCTCATGTCCTCTCCCTTGCCCGCCTCAGCGGCGCGCGCGTACTGTGTTCCGCCGACCAAAACCTGCACGCCGATTTCAAAAACCTGAAGGTGGTACCCAGCCCCAAGGGAAGAATATACCAGAATGCCACGCACGCCGAGGTTCTAGGCCACACACCGGACTGCATTGGCAGACCTCGGAGGTAAGAATGCGCCCCGTCCCATTCCTTGCTTGTCAACAAACGGTTCGGCGACCTGATTTCGCGGAAAACGGAATAATCGACTGACCGGGCCCGCGGCGCTCCGGCCGCCGGCCTCCGTCAACCGCCACGACCTTCCGCTGCGACGAAGCGGCTCAAGACGGCGCTAGGGGTGCGTCGATAGATTTTGCGGCATGCTGCGCGCCGCGGGCCGGATCGAAGAGTCGCCCCTGGCAGGGCGAGCCCCTGGCAGGGGTACGGCTCCTGCCGTGGCCCGCTGCCGTGGCTCGACCGCTGGGCGACAGACCCGCCGCGAGCAGTCGCAAGTCGGTCATTACGCCTTGGCAGGGTACGGCGGGGCGATAAGGAGTTTCTATGTGCGGCATCGTGGGTTACATCGGCCAAAAGCAGGCGTACCCGATCCTCATGGAAGGCCTGAAGCGCCTGGAGTACCGCGGCTACGACTCCGCCGGCATCGCCCTCCAGCAAAACCATGACGGGCATCTGACGGTCATCAAGACCAAAGGGCGGATCGCCGCGCTCGAGGCCCTGACTCAGGGTGCGAACCTGGCCGGGACGCTCGGCATCGCGCATACCCGATGGGCCACGCACGGCGCCCCCAACGACGTCAACGCCCACCCGCACACCGACATGTCGGGCAAACTGGCAGTCGTCCACAACGGCATCATCGAGAACTGGTCGGCCCTGCGGCAGCTCTTGCAGCAGGAAGGCGTCGTGTTCCAGAGCGAGACGGACACGGAAGTCCTCGCCCACCTCTTTGCCCGCCACTACAAGGGCAATCTTGAAAAGGCCGTGCAGGAAGGCTTGCAGGAGGTCCGCGGCGCGTACGGCATCGCCGTCATCCACGCCGACGAGCCGGACGTGCTGGTGGCGGCGCGTAACGGGTCGCCATTGATCATCGGCGTCGGCGAGGGCGAGTACATCGTCGCCAGCGACGCCTCCGCCATCATCGAGCACACCACCAACGTCATCTACCTGGAAGACCGCGAGATGGCCACACTCCGTCGCAGTGGGCTGCACACCACCACCATCGACGCCGTCCCGACGCACAAGGAGATCCAGCAGGTCGAGTGGTCCCTGGAGCAGATCGAGAAGAAGGGCTACTCGCACTTCATGCTCAAGGAGATCATGGAGCAGCCCGAGAGCCTCGCCGACACGATGCGCGGACGGCTTAACATCGAGGCCGGCGAAGTCGTCCTGGGCGGCATCAACGACACCGCCAAGCAACTGACGCACGCGAGGCGGCTGATCATCACGGCCTGCGGCACGGCCTGGCACGCGGGGCTGGTGGGCGAGTACCTCATGGAAGACATCGCCCGCGTGCACACAGAGGTCGATTACGCCAGCGAGTTCCGCTACCGCAACCCGATCATCGACGAGGGGACGATCCTGCTGGCCATCAGCCAGAGCGGCGAGACAGCCGACACCCTGGCCGCCATACGCGAGGCCAAGCTCAAGGGCGCCCTATGCCTGGGCATCGTCAACGTCGTCGGCTCATCGGTCGCCCGACTGACCGACGCCGGCGTGTACCTACACTGCGGGCCGGAAATCGGCGTCGCCTCGACCAAGGCGTTCTCCAGTCAACTCGTGGTCCTGACAATGATGGCCGTGTTCCTGGGGCGACGGCGGCACCTGGCCCCCTACCACGCACGCGAGATCATCCAGGGCCTCCAGGCCGTTCCCGACCAGGTGCGGCACGTGCTGAAACTCGACGCCCAGATCCAGGAAGTGGCCGCACAGTACAAGGGCTGCCCGAACTGGCTGTACCTGGGCCGCGGCTACAACTACCCCGTGGCGCTGGAAGGGGCGCTGAAGCTGAAAGAAATCAGCTACGTCCATGCCGAGGGCCTGCCGGCCGCCGAGATGAAGCACGGGCCGATCGCCCTCATAACCGAGGGGATGCCCGTGGTGTTCCTCGCCAACCACGGCCTGCAGTACGACAAGGTCCTCTCGAACATGGAAGAGGTCCGCAGCCGCGGCGGGCACATCATCGCCGTGGCCACCGAGGGCGACAAGGAAATCCGCCGCCTCGCCAAGCACGTCCTTTGCGTGCCCGACGTGGCGGAGCCGTTCCAGCCGCTCCTGAACGTCGTGCCGCTCCAACTCCTGGCCTACCACGTGGCCGTGATGCGCGGCTGCGCGGTGGATAAGCCGCGGAACCTGGCCAAGAGCGTGACGGTCGAGTAATTGCGGGTTGCGAATTGCGGATTGCGGATTTAAGGACAACGACTCAAACACGGCCTTTCGTCGTATTCGACAGGATTTTCACCTCAATGCTATAGCCAGCCAGGTGCGATTCAAACGTAAAGGGCACATCTGCGCGAAACAGGATGCTTCGCGCCCCCCAAAAGACTCGCGGCAGCCAGCAAGGGCCGCCGCGGGGTATCCCAATTCGCAATCCGCAATACCGTCTTATTCCGCCTGAAGCTTCTCAATAATCTCCGCCGGCACATCGAAGTTCGCATGGACCTTCTGGACGTCGTCGTGTTCCTCGAGGGCCTCCATGAGGCCGAGGACCTTGCGGGCGTCGCTTTCGCCGAGCGGCACAAAGTTCTGCGGCTGCTGCGTCAGTTCCGACCGCGCCATGGGGATCTTCGCCTCATCCAGCGCCTTCTTGACGGCCTCGAACTTGTCGGGCGGCGTGATGACCTCGAAGCCGTCGTCGGTCGGGCTGATATCGTCGGCGCCGGCGCCCAGGGCGATGTCCATCAGCTTCTCTTCGTCCTTGAAGCCGCTGACGACGATCATGCCGCGCTTCGTGAACATCCAGGCCACGCTGTTGGGCTGGCCCATGCGTCCGCCGTGGCGCTCGACGACCTTGGAGATCTCGCTGGAGGTGCGGTTGCGGTTGTCGGTGACCGTCTCGATAAGGATGGCGACGCCCGCCTGACCGTACGCCTCGTACACGGCTTCCTGGATCTGCTGGCCTTCCAGTTCGCCGGCGCCCTTCTTGATGGCCCGCTCGACGGAATCCTTGGGCATGTTGCAGGCCCGGGCCTCGTCGAGGGCGTACCGCAAGGCGAGGTTCATGTTGGGGTCGGTGCCTTTGCGGGCGGCCAGCATGAGGGCCTTGGCGCACTTCGAGAACGCCTGGCCCTTCTTCGCATCGGCCGCGCCCTTCCTGCGCTTAATGGTTGCCCAGTGTGAATGGCCGGACATGGCTCGCTCCTCGCGTTAGCGCGCCGAGGCGCCCTTGGAGGCGCCCGGTGCGGGTCCTTCCTTGGGGGCCAGCGGCGCCACATCCGGCGCCCGCCCCGCCTGAATGTTTTCGACTTTCTGACGGACGCGCTTCAGGTCGCCCGCCTTCTCTTCGCCGCGCGACTGGAGGATCTTCAAGGCGGCCTCCCAGGCTTTCTTCGCGTCTTCCTGGCGGCTGAGGCGCCAGTAGGCGTCGCCCAGGTGGTCCCAGAGGACCGCATCGAGTTCGGGCGCCGCCTTGGTGGCGTCCTGGAGCACGCGGACGGCCTCGTCAAACTTGCCTTCTTTATACATCACCCAGCCGAGGCTGTCGAGATAGGCGGGGCTTTCCGGGCTCGACTTGAGGGCCTCGCGGATCAGTTGCTCGGCCTTGGCGATGTTCACGCCGCGGTCGGTCCACATGTAGCCCAGGTCGTTGTTGGACGGAGCGTGGTCGGGCTTCTTCTGGAGGATGCGCTGGAGTTCCTGCTCGGCGGCAGCCGTGTCGCCCATCTCGGAGTAGACGCCGGCCAGCACGTACCGCCACTCGATGTTCTCGGGGTTGGCGGCCAGGGCGGTCTTGAGTTGCGTGGCGGCGTCGCCGAACTTCTTCTGGCCGGCCAGGACGAGGGACAGAAGGATGCGCACGTCGCTCGCTTCCGGGCGGTCGGTCAGGACGGCGCGGGCCAGTTTCTCGGCCTCGTCGAGTTTCTTCTGCCTGAACCGGATCTCGGCCCGGATCGCCCGCGCGGGGATCGAGTCGGCCTCGATGCCGAGGGCCTGGCCGACGGCCTGGTCGGCCGCATCCAGGTCGTTCTTCTGAAGGCCGATCACCGCCAACTGGATGTACGCCTGGGCTTCCTTGGGGAACCGCGAGAGCAGGCTCCGGAGTTCCTTCTCGGCCTCGGCGACGTCGCCCGTGCGTGCCAGGAGCGCGGCCAGAAGGTAGCGCGTGGGCTTATCGTCGGGTGCGGCCTGGCGGGCGATCCGGTACTGGACCATGGCCTCGCCGGGGCGGTCCAGGTACTCCAGAAGCATCCCCATCTTGCGATGGAATACGGGGACGTCGAGCCCCGCCTTGAGGGCGGCTTCGTAAACGGCCAGCGCGTCGGCCGGGCGCTGGGCGTCGATCAGGAGGTCGGCCTTGCGGGAATACGCGATGGCGGCCTTGGGCTGACACGCGAGGGCCTTGTCGTAAAGCGCGATCGCGTCGTCGCGGCGTTTCGCCGTCTCGGCCAGCATGCCCACCAGGATGAACGCGCCGTAGTTCTTCTGGCTGTCGGTGACGAGCCGCAGCGCCTCCTGGTAGACGGCCGCCGGCTCCTTGAGGCCCTCGATGAGTTGTGCGCCGCGGACCAGGATGGCCGAGTCGGCCTGGCTGCCGGAGATCGCCACCGCCAGGGCCTCGATGGCCTCGACGGGGCGGTTGGCCTGGACCTGAAGTTCGGCCAGCTTCAGCGCCGCCGCGACGCTCGGGCCCTGCGCCGGGTCGGCCCCGACGCTCAACTCGCCGTAGAGGCGGGCCGCGTCGTCCTTGCGGCCAAGTGACTCGTAGAGGCCGGCGAGTTGGAAGGCGAGCACGCGGTTGTCGGGCTGCGACTTGCGGGCGGCCTCGAGATCGGCGATGACACCTTCAGGCTTGCCCTCGGCGCGGTAGACCTCGGCCAGTCGCTGGTAGCCCTCGGAACTGTCGGGCCGCGCCGCCATCAGCTTCCGGGCCACCTCGCGTGCGGCGGCGAAGTTCTTCTGCTGCACGTAGGCATGGCACAGGAGGCCCAGCACCTCGTAGTGGTCAGGGCGATCGGCCAGGATTTCATTCAGGACGGTCGCGGCCTTATCGTTGTCGCCGCGCAGCAGGTAGAGGCGGCCGAGCGTCTCCTTCACCTGCAACTGGCCTCGGTAGATCATGAAGAGCTCGGCGTAGCGCTGGAAGAACGGCTGCGGCTCGCGGATCTCTTCCAGGAGGGCCTCGTAGCGGGCGATGGCGCCGTCGACGTCGCCGAGCTCGCTGGAGACCTGCGCCAGGTGATACGTGCCGAGGATGAGGAGGGCGGTGCCCTTGGACGCAACGCTTATCAGCTTCGTCAGAAGCTGCTGGCAGCGTTTCAGGTCGCCGGCGTTCCGCGCGACCCGGGCGCGGTAATACAGCGCCGCCGGATCGTCCGGCGTAAGCGCAAGCGCCTTGTCGAGCGCCTTCGTGGCCCCCGGAACGTCGCCGGAATCATAAAGCGAGAGGCCCAGGTACAACCAGACGTAGCTGACGTTGGGCGCGAGGTCGGCGGCCTGCTTCAACTCCTTGGCCGCAAGCACGTGCTCGCCGGAGACTGCCAGGAGCCGCCCGCGGACGTAGTGGCGCAGCGCCTGGGCGGTCGGGTCCGGGCCGGGGACCTCCGGCGGGGTCGTCTCCGGTGCGCAGGTGCGCGGGCCGGGTTTAGCCTCCGCCGCCGCAGGCGCCGGCGTGTCGACCGCCGGCTCGGCCGCCCAGGCCGCCGAGGCCGCCGCCAAGAGAACAACCGCCAGAAGTTCGATTCGCATAATTCGCATCAGACGGTCTCTTTCAGCCACCCGCCCCACTCCAGCTTACGCTAATGAACGACTTTGTTCAGCGGATACACGATTATTCCGGTCGCTCCGGCGCGTTTCAACTGAGGGATGAGCTCGCGTTCCTTGGCGACCGGGAGGATGACCTCAACGGCATACCAGCCGGACTCGGCCAGGCCGCTGATAGTCGGGCTGCGTTCGGACGGCAGCAGGTCCCTGACTTTCCTTTCCCAGACGTCCTTCGGAACGTTCATCTTCAGGCCGACCATTTCCTTGGCATTGATCGCCCCCTGAATAAGCATCGCAAGGTTCTCGACCTTGGCCCGTTTCCACGGGTCCTTCCAGGCGGTCCTGTTGGCGATGAATTGCGTGTTCGACGTCATCACGGTGTCCACGATGCGCAGCCGGTGGGTGCGCAGGGAGGAGCCTGTCTCCGTGACGTCAACGATGGCGTCAACGCCGCGAGCCTTGACCGCTTCGGCGTCCAATTCTTCCGCTTCCACTAACTTGTCGACGGCCTCAGGAACTGTAAGGGCGCGGGATAAGAGCTGATCCACGGCTTCTTCGAGGGCGGGCTTTATCTCCGTAGCGCCCCAGGAAAACTCGACCCGGACGTTCTTGACGCCCTTTTCCCTGAAATACTTTTCCGTGACCTTCACCAGTTCGGTGACGATCCGGCCGCCTTCGAGGTCTTCGGGCTTCCTGACGCGGCTCCCTTCGGGGACCGCCAGGACCCAGCGCACCCTGGCCATGCTCGCCTTGGCGTAGATCAGGTCCGTCACAACGTGGACCTTCGAGGCGTTCTCCGCGATCCAGTCCTGGCCCGTCAGGCCGGCGTCCAGTGCCCCCAGTTCGACGTAGCGGCTCATCTCCTGGGCGCGGAGCATGACGATCTCGATCTCGGGGTCGTCGATGCGCGGCTCGTAGGACCGGTCGGAGACCTGGATCTCGTAGCCGGCCCGGGCCATGAGGTCCAGGGTGGCCTTTTCGAGGCTTCCTTTGGGAATACCGAGTTTCAGGACCTTCGGTGCTGGCGTCATAGGTTGCCTCAGCGACGTTTCTTGCCCTTGCCCTTGCCCTTGCCCTCACTCTTGCTCTTGCCCGCGCTCTTGGCGGGCTTGCTCTTCGCCGGGGCGGATTTCTTCTTCGCGGCGGCCTTGCCCGTCTTGGCGCGGCCCTTGCCGCGCGGCGGCACCGTGGCCGACGGACAGATCTTGAAGATCGCGCATCCGACGCAACCCGACGCGGGCGCCGTGCAGCAGTCTTCCGCCAGGTGCTTGACGGCCCAGTGCACTTCGTACGCACGGTTGGCCTTGACGGCCCGCTCCAGCAAGGCCTGCATCTCGGTCTCCGAGTGGCTCGGCGGGTCCAGGATGCCCAGCCGGCCCAGGACGCGCGCCACGTCGCCGTCGACCGGAAACGCGTGGGCGCCCGTGCAATCGCGCGCCATGACCGCCGCCACGAACGGCCGCACGTCTTCCAGCTTCTCGAAGTACGCCCGGGCCTCCACCTTGCCCATCTCATGGAGAAAATCCCAGACCATGCTGTTGAACTGCTTGAAGACCTGGTCGAGAAGTCGCGGCATGACTCGGGCCTTCTGACCGGAGCGCGGGAAGTTGACGCCAAGGACCTCGCGGATCTCGCGCGGGCGGCTGACGCGCAGGTCGTTGAGGTCCACGAAGTGGCGGCGGATGCGGGCCATGGCCTGGTCCACCTGCTCGCTGGTGGCCTCTTCCGACAGGATCGCCCGCAGCGCGTGCTCCACCGGATGCGTGACGGCCACGGCCGACGGCTGGCCGTAGCGGCGCCTCAGCATGAGGCGGACCCGTTCAAGGCGTCTGACTTTGTCTGCAAAGTGTGGCATGGAACGACCTCACTCCTTCGGTTCATCCCTCCCGACTTCGGGGTCCGGCGACGGGCTCGACATTTCGCGCACCTTGCCCGGCCGGCTCGCGGCCTCGGGCCACTTCGGCTCCCCGGGCTCGAGGGGAACGGGCGGCGATTCTTCGACCGGCGGCAGTTCGCCGGGCGGCTCGATGCCGCGCCGGATGCGCTCCGCCCGGTTCGCTTCGTCCTCTGCCCGAGCCTTGGCGATAAGGGCGCCCATGGCCACGGACCGCTTCACCGATTCGTCCACGTGAAACCGCAGGCTCGGGATGTACCGCACCGTCAGCGCCCCGGCCACCTTCTCCTGGATCCGCCCGTGCGCGTGCCGGATCGCCCGGAAGCACTCCTGCTGGGCCCTCGGGTCGCCCATGATGGAGACGCGCACGTCCGCGTACCGCAGGTCGGGCGCGATGTCCACCCCGGTGACCGTCACCATCGTCAGCCGCGGGTCGTTCAGGCCCGTCACAAGTTCTCTGGAGACGATCTCCTGGATGACACTGGCCACCCGCAGGAGCCGCCTGCCCTTGGCGCCGCCGCTCATTGCAGTCCTTTACAGCATCTCGACTTCGTAATCCACCAACTCGCCTTCCGGCGCGCGCCGCACGAAGTCGACGACTTTCGCCAGCACTTCGTCGGCGAACTTCCGGTCGTTGGTCGCCAGGGTGACGCCCAAGACGGCCGTCTGCCGCTGGTCCAGCGCATCGACCTCGCTTACCGAGACGTTAAAATCATTCCTGATGCGGTCCTTGAGGCTACGGACGACGCGGCGCTTGTCCTTGAGGCTCTGGGCGTCGCGCACGAGGATTCGCATCTGGAGAACGCCAACCACCATCGCCATCGCGTCGGGCCAAACCTTCCTTCGAATCGTAGGCAACCGCCGCTCATCCGGCTAGTGCTGTTCGAGTTTAACGCCGCGCCGCTCGGGCGTAACCCCGAGCTTACGCTCGGGGCTCGAACAACCCGCCCCGCGTCGCTCGGGGCTCGAAAACGCGCTGCCTTGCACTTTGAACTTCGCACTTTGAACTTTGAACTCTTCTTATTCGAGCGTTCGCGCGACCGACTCGGTCTCGAACGCCTCGATGCGGTCGCCGACCTTGATGTCGTCGTAGCCCGCCAGGTGGATGCCGCAGTCCTGCCCCTCGCGGACCTCGCGGACGTCGTCCTTTACGCGCTTCAGCGACTGGAGGCTGCCCGTAAAGATGACCCGCCCTTCGCGTATGAGGCGGACCCGGGCGTTGCGGTTGATCACGCCATCGGTCATCATGCAGCCCGCGACAGTGCCGATGCGGCTGATCTTGAAGACCTTCTGGACGTTGCACTCGCCCAGGCGTTTTTCCGTTTGCTTGGGTGTCAGCAAGCCCTCGAGGGCCTTGCGGATGTCGTCGGTTACATCGTAGATGATCTGGTACTGGCGGATGCTGACGCCGCGGTCCTCGGCCAGCAGTCGTGCGACCGTGTCGGGCACCGCGTTGAATCCGATGATGATTGCGTTGGACGCATCGGCCAGCAGGACGTCGCTCTCGTTGATGCCGCCCGTGCCGGCGTGGATCACCCGGACTCGCACCTCGGGGTGCGCTATCTTTTCGAGGTTTTCGCGCAGTGCCCCGACGGAGCCCTGGACGTCGGCCTTGATGATGAGCGGCAGTTCGCGGACCGCGGCCGCCGTCATCTGCTGGGAGACGGCTTCCAGGCTCCGCGGGATGCGCAGCGCCGCCAAGGCCGTCTGCCTCAGTTGCCGCTGGTTGTCCTCGGCCAACTGCTTGGCCGCCGACACGTTTTCCAGGACATAAAACCGGTCGCCCGCCACGGGGACGGCCGACAACCCCGCCACGCGGACCGGCACGGTGGGCACGGCCTCCTTCATGCGGCGGCCGTGCTCGTCCTTCAGCGCCCGCACGCGCCCGTAGGCCGTGCCGGCCACGACGACGTCGCCGGTGCGAAGCGTGCCGTTCTGCACCAGCAAGGTGGCTATGGGGCCGAAGCCTTCGGTCTGTTGCGCTTCGATGACGGTGCCGAGCGCCGGGCGCTCGGGGTTGGCCTTGAGTTCGCGCATTTCGGCTTCCAGGAGGAGCGACTCAAGGAGTTTATCGACGTTGGCGCCCGTGACGGCGCTGACCTCGACACAGATCGTCTTGCCGCCCCACTCTTCGGTCTGGAGGCCGAGGTTGGCCAGTTGCTGCTTGACGCGCAGGGGGTTGGCCTGGGGCAGGTCGCACTTGTTGATGGCGACTACGATCGGCACCTCGGCCGCCCTGGCGTGGTTGACGGCTTCCTCGGTTTGCGGCATGACGCCGTCGTCCGCCGCCACCACCAGGACCGCCACGTCGGTGGCCCGCGCGCCGCGGGCGCGCATCGCCGTGAAGGCGGCGTGGCCGGGCGTGTCGAGGAACGTGACCCAGCGTTCGCCGACGCGGGCGCGGTACGCGCCGATGTGCTGCGTGATGCCGCCCGCCTCGCCCTTCGCCACGTGGGCCTTGCGGATGTAATCCATCAGGCTGGTCTTGCCATGGTCGACGTGGCCCATGAAGACGACCACGGGCGAGCGGGGCACGAGCGACTCCGGCGCGTCGGCCTGGGACTCGATCTGGCGGATGACGTCGACGGGCTGGCGCTCGCGGCGGATTTCAAGCTCCGTCTCGTGCGCCAGCGCCAGTTCCAGGGCCTGCTCTTCGGTGAGCGTGTCGTTGACGGTGGCCAGTGTCCCCTGGGCCATCAGTTTCTGGATGATCCCGCTGGCCTTGATGCCCAGGGCCGAGGAGAGGCTTTTGATGGTAATCGGCATTTCTACAACCGCCTTTTTCGGGCCTTCGGTCGGCGCGGGGGCACGCTGCGGCGGGCGCGCTGGACGGGTCATGATGACGCGGCCGCTGCGTCCGATGCGCGTGCGTTCGGTCGTGCCGGAGGGAGAGAGGATGGTGTCGCCGGCCGTGGCGATGTCGTCGAGTTCTTCGCGTTTGCGCATCCGCTCGCGGCGGCGGAATGCCTGGGCCTTGCGCAGGCCCTCGGCCGTCTCTTCTTCGGCCGTCTTCTTGCCCCGGCGGCGGCCCCTCTTCTCGGCGGCCGCGGCGATTTCCTCGGGCGTCGGCGGAACAGCGGGAACGGCAGGCGCCGCCGGGCCCCGGGCGGCCGTCCTCGGCTTCGGTTTCTCGGGGCGCTTCGGGGCCTCGCGTTTCTTCTTTGGAACGCCGATGCCGACGGCCTGCGGATGAGGCTCGGGCGCCAGAGGTTCCTTGATGGCCTGCGGATGAGGCGTGGGTTTCGGAGCGAGTTTCGGGCGCGGCGCGAGTTTCGGTTTCGGCGCCAGCTTCGGACGCGGGGCCTTGCGGACGAAGCGGCTGCGTTCGCCGACCGTGTCGGCGGACGCCGCGGCTTCCTCGGCCTCGACGGGCGCCTCGGCCGGCGCTTCCATGGACGGCGCGGCAGCCTCCGGCGCTGCAGCAACCGGCGCGGCCGCGGGCGGAACTTCCACCGGCGGCGCAGAAGGGGCTTCGGCAACGACGGCCGGCGCTGCATCCGGCGCTGCGGCAGCCGCAGGGGCGACCGCTTCGGCCGCCACAGCGGCCTCGGCCACCGGCTGGGCTGCCACGGCGGCGGGGGTTTCCGCCTCCGGACGGGCCGCCGGCGGGCGCCGACCCGGCAACTTCAACCCTTCCGCCTTCGGTTTGATGGGCCCGCGCGTGGGCAGCGCGACCTGCTTGCTGCGGGCTCGGGCCAGTTGCTCCTCGGGCGAGAGTCCCGCAGCGGGCGGCGGAGACGGCGGCGGGGGCGCAACCGCGACCGGCTCCTCGCCGTCCTCGTCGCCTACCATCACCGACAGGCGCCGCCGGATCTTATCGGCCTCGTCGTCCTCGATCGTGCTGGAGTGCGACTTGACGTCGAGGCCGGCCTCGCGAGCAGCCGCCAAAACTTCTTTCGTTGTCAGGTCGAACTCATGGGCGAGTTCGTAAATCCGTACGGGCACGCGTGTGTACCTCCTCAACGGCTGCAACGAATCGCCGCACCCGGCCGGATCGCCGGCTGGCGCGACGGTTTCGCCACTCACTCAGGCCGGCGGCTTGGGCTCCGATTCCGCGGACCCGGCGCCGGCGGATTCGCCACTTGTTTCGGCGGCGGCCTCGGGTCCCGCAGACGCCGCCTCGGCAGGCGATTCGGGCACAGCCTCGGGCCCCGCAGACGCCGCCTCGGCAGGCGCTTCGGGCACGGCCTCGGGGGGGCTTGCCGGCGCTTCGCCGGCTGCCGCTGCAGGGGCGGCCTCGCCGCTCGCTGCCGCCTCGCCGCCCTTGGCGGCAACCGCAGCCTCGGCGGCCGCGGCCGCGCGGGCCGCGGCGGCGTCGGTGGCTTCGGACTCGCTCACCAGGACGGCCGCTTGCGCGATGATCTCCTTCGCCTGGTCGGCTGGCACATTGGCCACGCGCGAGAGCGTCTCGGGCTCGGCCTCGGCGACGTCGGCCAGGCTGATGTAGCCTAGGGACACGAGGTCCCGCGCGAGGTCCGTGCCGACGCTCTTCAGGCTGGCCAACTGGTCGGAGGCCTTCGTGCGCTGCTGCTCAAACTCGTTGGGCGTAAGGATGTCGATGTTCCAGCCCGTCAGGCGGGCCGCGAGACGAACGTTCTGGCCCTTCTTGCCGATGGCGAGGCTGAGCTGGTCGTCGGCGACGAGAACGGTGGCCCGGTTGATGTCGCGGTTCAGCAGGATTTCCTTCACCTCGGCGGGCTTCAGGGCGTTGCCGATATAGACCTGCGGCGACTCGTTAAAGCGAACGATGTCGATCTTTTCGCCGGCGAGTTCCTCGACGATGTTCTTGATACGGCTGCCGCGGATGCCGACGCAGGCCCCGACGGCGTCGACGCGGCTGTCGGTGCTGGAGACGGCGACCTTGGTCCGGTGCCCCGCCTCGCGCGCCACGCCCTCGATTTCGATCACGCGGTCGGCCACTTCGGGCACTTCCAACTCAAAGAGGCGCACCACGAGGTCGGGGTGCGTGCGCGTCAGGACGATCTTGATGTTCGAGCCCGACTCGCGGACCTCCAGGATCATGGCCCGCACGCGATCGCCCACGTGCAGGGTCTCGCCTGGCACCTGCTCGCTGCGCGGCAGGAAGCCCTCGCCGCGGCCGAGGCTGACGATGGCGTTGCCGTGTTCGATCCGCGTGACCTGGCCGGAGACGATGGCGCCGACCTGGTCGGCGTAATCCTCCATGAGGCTGGCGCGTTCGGCCTCGCGAATTTTCTGGATTATCACCTGCTTGGCGGTCTGGGCGGCGATGCGTCCGAGCGTCGTGGGCTCCATCGGCCGGCCGCCGATCGTTGCGGAGATGGCGCCGGAGGCGCGGTCGATCAGAATGACCACGTCCTCGGTCGTGCCGAGATGCTTCTTTGCGGCAGACGCCAGGGCCGACTCGATGCCCTGGAAAACAATCTCGGCGTCGATGTTCTTCTCGCGGCGGATCGCGTCAATCTGTCTAAGCAGTTCACCGTTCATGCTGACCGCTCCTCGCGTCCGAGCTATGCCCTGCGTCCCACCCCCACCGACCCCCGGCCCCAGACAAACAAAAAAGTGGGACCGCAGATGAGACCCACTCTCGGCCGCCCCGGGATGGGACGGCACTAGCGCACCTCGCCGCCGTTAACTGGCGTGTGCTACATGCTCAGGCTCCAAACTGACGTTGCAGCCCGTCGGGGCGTCGAACAAGTGGACCCGCGCCATGTCCAGGCGGGCGTCCATCCGCTGATCCACCGCCACCGGCACATGCGCGTCCATTTTGCACACCATTGCCGTCTCTCCCGGCCCGCTAAGGTGAACGATCTGCTCGTTGCCGAGCGGTTCGACCACGCGGACCGTGGCCGGAAGCACGTTCTCCGCGCCGGCAAACTTGCCGGCCGCGGTGTAACCGATGCCCTCCGGCCGCACGCCCAACGTCATCGGCCGACCGACGTACCCGGCCATCCGACCGGCCAACTCGCGCGGCAGGCGAACCCGCACCGCCGCCACCTCAAAGTATATCGCGCCGTCCTGCTGCACGAGCCGGCCCGGCACAAAATTCATCGCCGGGGTCCCAAGGAACCCCGCCACAAACCGGTTCACCGGATAATCGTAAATCTCCAGCGGCGGCGCGACCTGCTGGATCCGGCCGTCGTGCATGACGACGACGCGCTCACCCAGGGTCATCGCCTCCGCCTGGTCGTGCGTCACGTAAATGACCGTCGTCCGGAGACGCTGGTGCAGGCGTTTCAGTTCCGCCCGCATCTCGACCCGAAGCTTGGCATCGAGGTTCGAGAGCGGCTCGTCAAAGAGAAACGCCTGCGGCTGCCGCACTATTGCCCGGCCGACCGCCCCCCGCTGCCGCTGCCCGCCCGACAGGGCCTTGGGCTTGCGGTCCAGCAAGTTCTCGATTCCAAGGATCCTGGCCGCCTCGTGCACCCGGCGGTCGATCTCGTCGCCCGGCAACCGCCTCAACTTCA
>Ga0209777_10004045_pt1 | contig 17602 bp, 17 predicted proteins | sample FrelakmetHBP12HB_FD_187147 | JGI IMG/M metagenome (GOLD analysis project Ga0209777, IMG submission 187147) | Freshwater lake sediment microbial communities from the University of Notre Dame, USA, for methane emissions studies -HBP12 HB (SPAdes)... | ecosystem: Environmental > Aquatic >...
AATACTCAACGGTAACTTGCTCGGTCTGCTGTTCACGCAGTGGACCTAGTGGACTAAGTGCCTTGAGGGTAAGAGAATGGAAGTGCGGGATTTGTAGTGCGGTCCATGACCGAGATACGAATGCCGCTATCAATATTCTCCGATTCGGGACCGAATCGCCTTAATGGAAGCCCCTTCCTTCAGGGAGGGGAGGGTTCACCCAAGATGTGTATTGGCAATAGCGGCATTGGAAACCAAGTGGTTTACCATTATAATCTATAACTTTTTTAGTAATAGCTGATTTCCTTTGACATACAGGACATTGATCACGTTCAGCCAGTTTCACCATGACATCAGATATCGCTTTACTTAGTTTTTCTTTCTTTGTCAGTTCACCCATACAATATGTACCTTGGTTGCCATAGCTACAAAATATCAAGTAATTGTTTACCAATCCTAGTAGGTAAACATACCCCCTAGATAGGTTTAAAAACCATTCCTAGGGCTTTAAGGTTACTCACCCATAGTCAGGTAGCCTAGCTACCTTTGAACAGTGTTATCGGCATACAGGGAGATAAACTTTAGTTTATTAAAAAACATTTACCATAAACTTTTTTTAGAGAAGATTGTTTACTAGGTTTATGGTCTAGTTATATGACTTAATGTGTAGGTGCGGGGGTAAACCCCGCACCACATTGGCCTTCGGCCAAGTTCTTGTTTTCCTTTTTTCTAGGATAGGCACATTCCCCCCCTACCCCCCAAGGGGGGTTTGATTTGTTAGACCTCTGATATCATTGATGTTTTTTCCGTGTATTTATGACATGTTTGCACATTTTTTATACAGGTTTTTACCATATTGACATACCGCATATGGAACCCCGGTAGAGGCGTCTAACATATGCTGAAAGTATACTCCAATACATTAGCCCCAATGTTTTTGAACAAAAGTATGTTTTTCAGTAGTTTAACCTTTAAAGTTTAATTTTTTCAATAAGTTGAGTAACAAATGGAGTTACCTATCTGTATATGTTAGACGGCCCTAGACGATAGGTATTGGTATGTCATTATAACAGTATTGGTTGTACAGTTTACATTACGCCAGTGATGGGTAGCAAAATAGGTATCGGTCCCGCTGGTGGTGGTTTGGTATCCATACCAGTGATCGTGAAGGTGATACTTGTAAAGGCTTTGTATAAAGCCTTTGGCAGAACCGATGCTGCTGCGGTAGGTGTTGGTCCCGCTGCGGCAAGATCGGTTATTAAATTTGTTACAGCTAATGCCAATGTGGCTGGATCTATTAAAGCTACAGCAGTAGCAGCAACACCATTTGTTCCCGGTGGTGGTGGGGCAATAGTAGCCCCGGCAGATATTACAAGTGTACTTGCCATTGTGGCTTGTTGCCATGCCTGTGCTATTTTTGCTGCTGGCGTAATTGGATCTGGTGAGGGTATTTTCGAAACTAAAGCAAATAAATTTTGGAATATGCTTTTTTGCCATGTGAATTGTGGCGGGGGTGAAACTTTAGCGATGCTATTGTTCAAATCTAGTTTATTGGTTACTTTCGTATCAAGAAAGTTGGCAATGTTTTTTGGTGCTTCACTACCTGTTGAATCGGGTGGTAATAGTGCAAAATCTGCTAACCAAGTGGGTAACGGGTCTATCATAAAATTTCCCCCTTTTTAAACCTAATTTAAATGTAACTGTGTTACAAAATTATGTTTGGGATGGTGGTGCAATCAACTAATTTTTTTCTTGCTCCCGGTGTTAATTTCTGAGTATCGTTGGGTGAGTAAAAGTCACAAAGTTAGATAAATTGACATAGGTTTTTAATGACGGGATTGCATTGATGCTGAAGCAATTACCTAGAATAGAAGTGGAAGGTAGATATAACAATCTACTGTACCACTGTGACACATTAAACTATCATTTGGAACCAGCATTAAAGAGCACCTATAGTACAATTTACCATACGAGCAATGTACTACAGACACGCATAATTGACATACATGATAATAACAGGATTGTTCCAGAAGAAGAAATAGATAGAGCGATCTACTATAAAACCCGAAACCATGACGGCTATAAATTACCTTACTATATGATGAGGTCAGAACAACTAGGCATGAAGATGATGGGATTTGTTCATGCAGTAGTACCATCTGTTTTTATCAATAGAAAGCAACAGCTATACCTTAGAATAAGCCGAACTAAAGAAAGATTAGAAACAGAGACAGATAAAAGTAAAAGGATTTATTTAGAGCAACAATTAGAATCATTGAGATATGAGAGAACAGTAATAAATAATTGTTTTAATATAGAAAATTTCTTACATTTTAGAAATTGGTTTTGGGATCTGGATTACAAATTACCTGTCACACTTGATGCATTGAAGTGGTTTTTGAATGAGATAGGTTTACTACCATATATTGCTGAGATTGTCGAGACATCCCCATATAAGTACCACTTATATGCAAAATCGGAAATGATTGCATCAGAAGCCCATGTACGCAATTGGCCAAAAGCACTATCAACAAGAGAAATTATCAGAATAACAAAACCGGGTTATTTGGAAGAATTATATAAAAAATGTCCTAGTAAGGGTGGTAGGGATTGGTTCAAAGTTAGTATTCGTGGACTACCTGACCCATCAAGACTTGATTGCATCCCTATACCAATACCAGAGGAAGCTGTACTTAAGAATGGTTTATACTATGGGGATGATCAAGTATATAACACATATTTGACGCAGTACAAGGAGATCGCAAAAGTATTAGGCGCAGATCCTAAAGTTTTTAATGAAACCAGATGCGCTCAATTGCCTGGTTTTACAAATCCAAAGAATGGGTATGTTGCAAATATAATATATGCTAATAAAAATGCATTAGTATTAACAACAAAAATAGCAAGAACGGAGATTAGCGATAAGATTAAAAATTGGTATGTTGGTAATCCCAATCCATTTTACGTTGAACCAAAGAACTTAAAACAAGATAAATTATATCACGATAATAAAGATGATGTTATATATAGGTATAGTGATAAAATAGAATTAATACATTCATCAGAAAGATTTAATAAAAAACTACCTAACATAATAGAAAATAATGAAGAAGACATAGAAGAAGAAAAAAAAGTAATAACAAAAGTAAAGAAAAAAATAAATGTCCCAAAAAAGTATACACATGCTTTGCTTCCAGCGGGACCGTCAGAATATTGTAATTTAAACAATCTCAGTAATGAAGTCGTATGGGATATGGACATTACGGGTAGAAGCAATGATATGCTTCTATTGTTTAGTAGGTTTTCTCACAAGTACATTGATTTAAGAAATGAAGAACAGCAAAAAAAATATTTTGATTCCATTATATGGGAATACTTTAAAAGTAGGAAATCTAAAGATCTATCTTCACCAACGGCAAAAGAATTTTTCTTTAATCACTTTAAAATATTGTGTAATCATAATTCCAAATCACTAGCGCATACCAAACAAAGTATAGAAGTTTTAAATATATATGGGAGTAGTTTAGAGCTACAAAAACAGATTTACCAACAATTGGATGGTATTGAAGGTGGTCATCAATTTGTTACAAATGAAACAAACAAGAGACTTATAAGTATACTTTGCAATCATGCTGTTAGTTATGGTAAAGTTGAAAAAAGGAATGGTAAGATAGTTTTGACTTTCCAAGTACCATCTTCATTGTTGAATGAGATACATGGGTATAAGTCTAGATTAAAATTTTTAGAGGAAAACGAAATATATCTCGTTAATAGTAGTTACGTTGCACCTGTGAGGAGTGGTAGTAGATTGATTAAAGCAGGAGTATGCAAAAAACATACTCTTATGTTAACTGATAAAATTATTTCGAAGGAAGATATTTTGTGTAATTCAGATTCCAAAAAAGAAGACGAAATAAAGAAGATTCCTTCGGATGTATTCTCCTTGAGTGTCCCTACATATGCGAGTGGTGAAAATGATTACGAATGCAGACGACGATTTGCATATGATATTGCTCAAAGAATTTATAGAAAAGATAATGAAAATCTTATAAGTTTAGAAAAAGTAATAAATAAAAAAGAAGAAGAAAAAAGTTATGCAGATTTTAGTTTAGAAAAAATATTAGTTAATAGAATTATAAATGAGTTTTTAATAAATAAAGAAATAATAACACTTAATAAATTAGTTGTATATGACGAAGAAGAAATATTAGGTAAGAGAACTTTCGATGGTAAATTAGTATGTGATATAAAGGAATATTTAATAAAGTATTTTCCGTCAATTTTTACACCGGAAAAGATAAAACAATATGATAATACATTATTAAAAGACAATAAAACAGAATATGATTTGTTTTTAATAGATTATTATAACGATTTATTTATAGACCAATACAATACACATATCAAAGAATTGAATAAACAATTAGAAAGAAAAACAGAGAGAGATAAACCACTACAAGAAAAGATTGAACAAGCTATAAAAAATGTGGAAGAAAAAAAGGCAAAGGAAAAAGGATTTAGAGATATCCGCTGGGATGAGCTAAATAAGACAAGAAGTAAAGATCCAGAACTTATAAAAGAATTTGAACGATCCAAAAAATACTTATATGACGTTATTCGGGAAATGGATGAAATTATTGTAGAGAAAGAAAAACTTTTGGGGGAATATTGCGAGTTTGTTTTGGAGCATGAGGATGAATACGATACGGATGGATATCTGTATTCTCAATTCTACCTTCCATGCCATCTGATTAGGGATAGTCGGTTAACAGAACATAGTGATAAATTACCATCCCCATTAAAAGAAATGTGGGCAAAACCAGTACAACTTCAAAGAGAAGAAGGTGAGTACATTCGTGTGATATCTGAATTGGTTGAGAAGATTTTGTTATTGCGAAGTAGAGTACCACTTGGTCCAACCAATACAATACCTTGTTCTAAACCATGTGCTTTCCAGTGCCTAAAAGAAACAAAGAGTAAAAACAAATATGTTCTTTCACATTTGAACCGCTTATAGTAATCTTATTTTTAATAATGATTACATTAAGGGTGTTCAATGTTTAGACCAGATGATATTGGAAAAATTTTTGGTCAGGACCATATCCAAGATATTTTACTATCTTGGGTAGAAGATACACAAAAAATACCGCAAAGCATTCTATTCCATGGTCCGTTTGGAACAGGTAAAACAACGATAGCTCGTATACTAGCTCAAAAGATTGTTTCATCTAAAACAGATCTGAAAGAAATCAATGCCGCTGATAATAGGGGTATCGACGATGTACGAACGTGGGTGGAATCTGCAAGATTTTCCCCGTTTGGATCGGGTGGTAAAGTTTATATTATAGATGAGCTACATCAGATGACCGCTGCGGCACAATCGGCTTTGCTGAAGGTTATTGAAGAACCACCTGCCGATGTTTACTTTTTCCTATGTACAACTGAACCCAGTAGATTAATCGGGGCTATTAGATCGAGATGCACTATCTTGGAACTTAAATTATTTAGTTTACAGGATACATGTAATTTGTTGTCGTTTGTCTTTGGAAATACAATAACTAAACAATTATCCGAAGCTATCCATTATAAAAGCGGTGGTCACGCTAGGGATGCCGTTAAAATGGCAGAGTTAGCTATATTATCAAACGTAACAACTATCGAAGATTTAAATATTCAAACAGGCTTGAGTTATGCCGAAGTGGAATATTTGATTGTAGGTGTTTTAAAGCATCAAATATCATGGAAACAAGCTATGCGCTTGTTGGAAATACAAGATACTCAGATTTTGGATACTATTATTGATAATGCTGCTATAAGTAGAGATGAAACTATTTTGAAAAATTATTCAAGTTTATTACAAATAAGGTTGTTTAGAAAAGAATTTAAGGTTACTTTAGTTGAACAAATACTGCATTTTATATCGATATGTTTTAAAGACTAGGAATTGTAATGGTTAAACTAAAAACAACCAAAGAAAAAATAGAGCATTTATTAAAAAACTATCCCGAACTGCGTGATGACGACAGGAAACTTTGGCTATCCTATTTAATTACATTTCACAACCTACAGGACATATTTTTATGCCCCAAACCTTTTGAATCCCTATGTGATCTTCTCTTAAAAAAAGAGATCAGTAACGCAGAGACTATTAGAAGAATCAGACAAAAATTCCAACAAAGTGGTTTGTATGTAGGAACTGAAAAAAAATCGGAAAAAACATATAAAATCTATAACGTCAAAAACCGTGTAGAGCACCTTCTTAAGAATTACCCAGCATTGCAGGATTGTGATATCCAGCTATGGTTAGCATATCTCATAATGTTCTATGATATGAAGGAAAGAGTGAATAACAGCACTAGTGCATATGATGAATTTTGTGATATTATTTTTGATAATGAAGTTCCAGCTATAGAAACAATAAGAAGAAGTAGGCAGCTTCTCCAAGAAAAAGGCTTATATCTTGGAACAAGGAAAAGGGGTATTTGAATGGCTAATACGGTCAGCCTTTGTTTAATATGCAAGAATGAAAAATCTAATATTGGTAGTTTAATGGATGATGTTTGTCCTGTATTAGAGGAAGTACATGTAACAGATACGGGATCAACCGATGGTACATTAGAAATATTAGCAGAAAAGGTACAAAAATATTCAAATCTACATATACATCATTACGAATGGACTGATCATTTTAGTGATGCTAGAAATTATAGTTTTACTAAAGCTGGCGATGTAGATTGGATTTTTTGGGTAGATTCGGATGACCGTGTTGATTCCAACGCATTAAAATTTTTCAAAGAAAGAGTTCTCGATAACCCCTCTGTTGATTGTTGGCTTCTTCCCTACATCTACAGCAAATACCCGGATGGAAGCCCACAAACCTATTTAACAAGGGAAAGATTTATTAGAAAAAGTTGTAGACCTACATGGGTAGGTGCTATCCATGAGACTATAGCAATCCATGCTATGCGACATGGTAATTATGAGAATTTAAAGATAGAACATAACCGTGATGGGAAATTTATAGAACCAAAACGTAATATACGAATATTAGAAAAAGAATTTGAGAAAAACCCCAATGATCCTAGAACAGCATACTACCTTGCTAAAGAACTATTCGATCATATTGATCCAAGGGCTAAAGATAAATTAATTCATTACATCAACCTTAAATGTGAAAAATACTGGGATGATGAGATAGGTGCTAGATTTAGGCTGGCAAAACAATATTTATCTGAAGGAAATCTTAGGGCAGCAATTCAAGCAATTGAATTTGTATACCACCTTGATGGGACTAGACGTAGAAGTGAATTTTATTTCATATATGGCGAAGTCGAGAATATATTAAGAAATTATGAGATAGCAATAGATTGGTATAAACGATGCTTGTATGACCCGCCTGGACCACCACGAGTTCTTACTTTGGAGTATTGGACTTGGAATCCCTTGAAAAAAATTGCGGAGTGTTACAAGGAATTAGGCAAGTGGGATGAAGTTTTCGAGTACGCTGATCGGGTAGTAAAGATACTTCCCGGTGATGTTGGGACACAAGTATGGCTAAATAGTTTGCAATCATACAAACTTCAAAATAAAGCAAATGGTTCTTTAGCGGTATTGGAATTTGGAACCTCATTGCGTCCTGATAGCTATAAGGTAAACAAAGAAAACTTAAGGGTAAGTTGTGGTGCTAATCCTTTTGATGTTCATTGGGAATTGAATAAAAGATTACCCTTTGCAGCAGGTTTACTTGATGGCATTGTTATTGACTTAAGTACCTTCAAAGATATTTCATTGAATGAATTATCTAGGGTTATAAAGCCGGGTGGGTTCCTGTGGGCTACATCGGAAATGACGAATTTGAAAGATACAAAGGGATGCCCCCTATTCAATGATTTAGGCTGTACTACTTATCACGGCATTAGGGTTTATAATTATATTCGTGTAGATGAAAAGAAAGAAAGTATTGGTTATATTTTTGATCCGAGATCACTTGTATTTGGCGGGTATAGGTATCGGATATACAATTTAATTATGTCTGCAAAGAAAAAAGGATACCCTGTATTCGATATGTCAAAGGAAGATGCATCTAAACAAGTCGATATTTTTGTTGATATGCATATGGATAGGAAACTAGGTAAATTAAATATCTTAGAATTTTGTGAAAAATTAGATAACTATGGTTGTCATGTAGAAAATGCGGATGTATTGGATGCATGTAGTCCCGAATTAGCAAGATATCTTAAGAGTAAATATCCCAATAAAAAAGTTATAAATGTAGACGATCATTTTGAAATGCCTAACGAGTGTTGGCTATAGGGAGTAGTATATGGGTTTTTCAGTTGGCTGTTTTGGATACGGTGGAACAGTAGCTATTGTGGAGCAGTTCAGGGAAGAACTGGAATTAAGTGGTATTTCTTTAAGGACATGTCATGAGTATGCAAATGCAACAGTAGCCTATAATAAAGATGTTATTTTCGATTTTATCGATTCTTGTGACATTATTGTTTTGCCTTGTAGGGTAAAATTACAACCAGCCAAATCTGTTAATAGACTAGCATTAGCTATGTCTCGCAAGAAAGCTTGTGTTGTTTCTCCTTTGGATGCCTATTTAAAATATGTTAAACATGGTGAACATGTCCTTGTAGCTGAGACTAAAGAGCAATGGTTAGCGTCTATTTTCAAATTGAGGGATGATGCTGAATTTAGAGAAAAGTTAGCTACAAATGGTTATAATGCTAGTTTGGTATTGAATCCAGCAAACCAAATAATTAAACTTTTCTCAGAGTTAAATTTAGATAAAGTAGTTCCCATTCAAACCCAACTTCCGGTCGAAGCACCTTGTTTATCGGTGGGTAATCCTTGGCCAAAAGATACATTCGTCCAGATTATAATCCCACATTACTCACCTAGATTAGATTATCTTGAATTGGCGGTAAAATCTGCGGTAGAATCACATGGTCCAGATAGGGATGTTTTAGTTGTATCATCTTCAAAAATTAATCCAACCGCATTTTTTAAAGATTACAAAAATGTGCGAGTTATTTATCAAGCAAGCCCGTTAACATTTTCCCAAGCTAACAATGTTGGGATAAATAATGCGGATACCCGAACTACACATTTTCTTCTTTTAAATGATGATACTATTTTAGCAGAAAAAGCCTTATCTGAAATGGTATGTCTTGTTTCCAATAGTGGAAATAAAGCAATCCTAAACCCATATAGTAATTGTGATAAGGGTTGGTTACATAACGATTCCTTGAGACTTCCTTCAGGAAAAGAATTGATACCTAACATGCGGATAGAGGATTTTTCCGAAGTTGAAATTAAAATGCTGTTTACATATAACTTCCAAATGGAAGTTTCACCAGTACCATCTCCTTTTTGTGCTTTCTATTGTACTATGATACCAAAGAAAATCGTGGATGAGGTTGGCATGTTAAGCACCTTATTCCGAAATGGTGGTGAAGATCTAGATTATTGCGAAAGAGTGAAAAGATTTGGTTATGAATGCTGGTGGACTAAATCAGCTTTTTGTTTTCATTTTGGTGGTAAAACCAGAACAGTTACGGAAAAAGAAGATTATGAAAAGCATCACAAGGAAGATGCGGAAAACAATATATTAGCCAAAAGAAGATGGCAGGGTAAAAGGATTGCTATTTGGACGGGGCCAGCATGGGAAACATGGGATATTGATTCTTATAAAACAAGCGGTATCGGTGGGTCTGAAACATGTGCAGCGAGATTGGCACAAATAGCGGCAGAAAACGGTCATGTGGTGACATTGTATGGAGCGCACGAACATAAAGAACAATACGGTGTTCAACTAAGGCCATGGGATTCATTTAGACCAGAAGAAGAATATTTTGACTTATTTATTGCATCAAGAACAGTCAATTGCATCGATCAGAGATTAAGGGCCAAAAAAATATTAGTGTGGTGCCATGATATTTGGTTACTATCTGGGCAAAATATCTCGGAATACCATAGGCAAAAAGTAGATAAATTTATTTGTTTGTCTCCTTGGCATGTTGATTTTTTCAGTAACCACCACCAAATTCCAAAGGATAAAATAACTATCATACCTAACGGTATAAATGTTGAACTATTTGATGCCCCTAACATAGATGCTAAAAAATACGGAAAATTAATATATTCCAGTAGTCCAGATCGTGGTTTAGATAACCTTATTTACTGTATGATTTTTGCAAAGGATAAGGTTCCCGAATTGCATCTAGATGTTTATTATGGTTTTCATAACTACGAGAGTGCGGTTAGAAGTAGAAATAATGGGGATGAAGTTAAACGCCTAGATGAGTTAAAAGATACGATAACAAGGCATGGTGATTTTGTAAATATGTTCGGTAGGGTTTCACAGCCAGAATTAGCTAGGAGATGGGCTGAAGCATACGGGTGGGTACAGCCAACAATTTTTACGGAAACGTTTTGCATTACTGCAAAAGAAGCCCAATTATCCGCAACACCAATCATTTGTTCTGATGTTGCGGCACTTCAAACTACTGTTGGTGAATATGGCCATATTATAAAACACCACCCATATAGTTATGACGGTAGAATAGAATTTGTAGACCAGATAGTTAAACTTCATAAAGATAAAAACTATTGGCTAGAGTTATCTAGAAGATCTTTAGCTGGATCAAAAAACATTAGCTGGGGTGATCGCTGGCGTGATTTTTGGAGTACATGGTTATGATTGATAATGAGAATGATAATGTAATACATTTTCCAAATTACTACCCACCAGAATATGCTGTATATCGTGGGGATACACCTAACATTAATGCTGAAAAATGTTTACAGGATTATTTGAGTAAAGTATCTAGGGATTTGATTTGCTTTTTTTCTGATCAAGTAACATGTATTTGTACGAAAACAAAGATGCCGCTTTTCGATGAAAAAAAGGCGCAATTTATTTTGGATAGATTTAGCGAATGGAGTGAATATGTTGTCGAAACTCTGAAAGATGAGATGGAAGAATATTCTTAGGGTATTTGTATTTTGAAGTATTGGGGTTAATTATGAACATAATTGTAACTGGTGGATGTGGTTTTATTGGTGCTAATCTCATAAGGCGTTTACTTTTAAATACACAACATAAGATTTGCAATATAGATAAGTTAACTTATGCCGGGACCGAAAGAAACCACAAAGACTATCTATACAGTCCTAATTATTTCTTCGAGAAAATAGATATTAAAAATATTGAAAGGGTAGAAAGGATTTTTGCGGAATTCAAACCAGACGCTGTTTTGCATTTAGCAGCAGAATCACATGTTGATAGATCCATAGATAGCTCTAATGAATTCATCGGGACTAATATTATTGGTACGCATTCACTTTTAGAAGTATCTAGGCAATATTGTGGTGATTCTAATAAACTTGATAACTTTAAATTTCTATATGTTAGTACGGACGAGACATTTGGATCTCTTGATTTTGATGAACCAGCTTTTACTGAAAAGTCCCAATACCAACCCAATTCACCATATTCAGCATCTAAAGCGGCAGCAGATCACTTATGCAGAGCATGGTATAAAACATACGGTCTTAAAACACTAATCACACATTGCAGTAATAACTATGGACCACAACAGCTACCAGAAAAATTGATACCTAATACTATTTTCAGGGCGTTTGACCGCAAGAGTATTCCAGTATATGGTACGGGGAACAATGTCAGGGATTGGATACATGTCAATGATCATTGTGATGCTTTGATGCTTGTATTGGAAAAAGGTATTCCGGGGGAGATGTATAGTATAGGTGGAAATAATGAACAAGTTAATTTGGATTTGGTTAAAAAAATATGCGATACCGTAGATAAACTTCTCAAAGGTAAAGAAAAAAGAGAAAAAGGATTCCATAGACAATCACTAATTGAATTCGTTACGGATAGAAAAGGCCACGATAATAGATACGCTATTGACTTTAGTAAGATTAAAAAAGAGTTGGGTTGGGAACCCAAGGTTGATTTTGAAAAAGGTCTTGAAGAAACTATTGTGTGGTATCTAAATCATAGGGATTGGTGGTTGTAACATTTTTAATGTTGTGGTGTATAACCCATGTGATAAATGATGTTGGTGGAACAGCGAAGATCAAAGATAAAACCAACCATAGTTTAGAATGGATCACGGCCATCGTCACAGTTAAAATAGTCAACCCTATAAAAATAGTTAATATTAAAACTGTAGTTCTTACAAAGGGCCATAGTAGGTCATTTGATCTATCGTACATGATCAACCCCATAAATGTGGAAAAATAGTATTTCGTTTGTTCTATACAATACCTTACACTAAAAAACTATAATTAAAAACTAGTCAATACGACATATTGCTTTTTTTAATGGTGGGGGTTAGTTTTGTGGGATAACAAACATTGAAATTGATCGCTTTCAGGGGAGTAGTGTAATGGGAAGAAAGAAAAAATGTAATAATAGTTACAAGATACCCGACCATGTAGCAGTAGAAATTTTAGGATTAAACAATAAAGATATTATTGGTAGGGCTACTTCTGAGTATGCTAATTGGATTGCTTCAGAGGAAATTAAAAAGGCAGACCCCAAGCTACAAGCAATAACAACACAAATAAGAGAGTTGGAAAATGAAGTCAACGAGATGGATGAAGTTGTTGAATTAACAGATAAGTTAAAGGATTTGAAAGAATCTCTATACAGTGAAAAGTTAGATACTTATAGAGAAGAAAAGAAAAATCTATTAGAACCATACCGTGAAGATATTAAATTTTTCAAGAGTTGTTTTAGGCTTACTATGGATGAAATTAACAGGCGCAAGAAAGATGGCTTGTTAACTATTGATGGGAAGATAATGTAATGATGCTATTTTTACTAGGATTGGTAGCCGGTATCGTATTAGGCGGTGTAATAGTATTCATTGCATGTGGTATTCTGGTACACGATCTTTTTCATGGTGAGTAGGGATAGTAACAGATGAATGTGAGACTTGATCTACATTGTCATTCAATAGCATCAGATGGGTCTTTAAGCCTTTGGGAGTTAGCTCAATTAGCCCATAAGGTAGGTTTAGGGGGTTTAGTGGTAACCGACCACTGTAGCCCTAATAATGCATACCACACGAATCTAACTGCATTGGAAACGATAGAAAGCCTTAACCTAGAATTACCTGTACCTGTTATTATCGGATCTGAGATAAAAACACCTTACGGTGAATTTTTATTGTTCGGTAAAAAGGCATGTAAACATTGGGATCAATATAAACTTGATTTAAACTTCATTGCGAAGTCGTTTGGTATCGAACAATACTGGGATATGTTTTATAGATTTGTTTTGCATAAGATAACATGCAGTAGATCTAAATCTAATCCTATATTGAGTATGAAGCCAACCAATCTTTTAAGTTATGGTTTGATATTATGCCATCCAAGGGAAGATTTGTCTTGGTATAAAAGAATGCCTGATTTCTTGTGGGAAAATATACATGGGTTTGAAATTCAAAACGATTTTGAGGATTATGGTGAAATAAATCCAGATGTTGTTAGCTATTTAGAATCCAAAATACCTAAGTGTAAAGCAGTTAGGAATACGGATTGTCATGGTGATGAATTGGGCAGAGTATTTAATGAAATAGATATAAAAGAAGTATCGGAAAATCAACTTATACATTGGTTAAGAAGTTGATTTTCCGATACTAGGGAACAAACAGTCGAGTTACTGTGTTATTTTTTTCAATGCCCTTTTGAGGGTTTCGTTGTCAGTGGATATCTCTTGGTTGTTGAGATTATCCCAAAACCACTTTAATCCGGCCCTATTCATCACAAAGCATTCTCCTGACGAATTAGGGGTAGTAATCCCGGCTATGACCCAATCTATAATTCTGTCTTTATGTGGATCGGTAGCAATGGAACCGTATTTATCAAATGTTTGGATAACAGCTTTCGTCCCTACTTTTTCAACTGTACCATTTGAATAAACAAAGTAATGACCGCCAATATCCAAGCCAGCTATATCGGGTTTCCACTCACCATAATCATAACCTTCAGGCAACCCAAGAAGGATAGATTGCTGATCGTATTTATCCATTAACAATTTGAAAAGTTTTATAAAATCAGAAAGATCACTTCTCTCATCATAAGGAACGAAGAATGATGCTTCTACAACCTGTGCTTTGGTGCCGTCCTGTTGGTCTTCTTCATAGCCACCAATCATCTGGTATGCATATAGACCTGATTCTTTTATTTCCTTTAAAAGATCTTCAGATCTTTTTTTGTTTTCGGCAGCACTTAGTTTTTTTCTTGATGCTGATATGGTGACATATGGTTTTTTGTTGGCAATCTGGATTACTCGATAAACACTAGCAGCTTCTATATCGAATGCAGCATATACTCCAAGATGACCGCCAAGTTTTGCTTGTGTAATGATTTTACTTCTAACATCTCTCTTGATTTCTATTTTATTAACGTCATCCATATCGCCTCCTTTAGTAAATCTAAATTTAATATAACATTAATTTAGACTTTCTACCTTTTGTTTGCGAATCTTCAACTCCTCTTTTTTATCCACATCATCGGGATAAAGTAGAGTTGTGTAGTTGTTCCAAAATGACCAACCAATGAAATCATCCATAGCCCCAATTAGTTCTTTTTCATCTACCGGGTTAACTTCCAGCATTTTTTTGTAAATGTAGTTGAAGTTAATCCCGTGTTTGGTGCATTTATTCAAACACGCATGGTATATCCAATCTGGTTCTTCTGTTTTCATTTAACACCCCAATTTTTAATTTGTTGCCGGTGTTGTTGTCGTTGCCGTTGCTGTTGCCGTTGACGTTGCTGTTGCCGTTGACGTTGACGTTGCCGTTGCCGTAGGCTTAACAACAGGGGTATTATTGTTTTGGGGTAGTGGTCCAAAACCGTTGTATTTGTTGGCACTGGTAAATGCTTCCGTAACATAGTTATATGGGTTATCAGGTACATTTATTTCGTTTTGATTTTCAGTATTGCACTGATAACTTGTAACTAAAGTTTTAAAATTTCGTAAAATAACCGATCCCGCATCAAGAGATATCTGGTTTTCAGCAAACAGATTGTAGCACCACGCAATAACGTCCGTATCTTTAACAAGCCGCAAACCAATCCTTTTTGATGCTCTTAAGGTATACTGTTGTGTCTTATCAACGTCAGCGGGTAGGTTAAAGCTAAACTTACCATGGCTATCAACGGCACTTTCATTGGCGACACCGGTATCGCTAGAAGATACCAAAAAGACGGATAATCCTTCTTTAAAGTCTGTTAGACCGGCAGTAGCATCAAAATACAGAGCGTAGTCTGGGTATTTTGTACTCACATCCGCTTTTAGTCGATCAACTTCATGGGTATAGAAATCCTCACTGTCTTGATATGCCTTATCATTTACGGTGATGTTGATAGGTGACACATAACCAGTAAGGGTAAGGTACCCGTCTGTGCCCACAGCATTAAGCTGGGGAGTATTGGGATCTGTTGTATCCTTTGTAGAACCTTTTGTTGATTTTAAATCGGTACCGCATCCCAAACTTAAAAAGATGATGCAAAAGAGTGATGTTAGTGCTTTCATGTTGTTCCCTTTCTTTTGTTGTTTAATCCAAATTTTCTCATCCCAAGACTATCTTCGGAATATCTGTTTTAAAACTTTAGCCCTTTTTCATTTTTACCTCATAAATTTTATAACATTTTGTTTTCACAGAGAAAGATATCCCTGAATGTTTTTTAAGACTTTTAACTTCAGGTTACTTTCTGCCGCCACAAATTCATAGTTATGACCTGAATAACCAGCATAGTGTGTAACTTCATGTATGGCCAGATTCATCAGCCACAAGATCATTTCTGTACGCCTGTTGGCGGCATTTGGGAAGTAGGTCTGGTCACCATACTTAAGTGGGTTTAAGTAAAAAACATGTAGAGTTTTACCATCTATATCTAACGCTGAGTATTGCGCCAAGGTGATATCATCTTGTGTGCCATCATCAAAGATGTACCCAGCATCAAATTCAACACCACCATGGCCGGTGTCTCGTAATACCATTCCGACAATTTTACCCCAAAGGGCCAAAAGATTTTTTTGTTTGTCAGTAAATTTAAAAGGTTGCCAAGCAGTAGGTACGGTTCGGTATTTCCCGATTGTTTGGATGTAGACATTATAGAGTAGGGATTTTTGGAGATCCCAAGATGTCAGGTCTACGGTTTTTCCGGTGGTATGGAAATTATTGTATTGATCTTTAACAAGTTTACGAAGCGCATTTATTTGTGTGGTTTGTTCCGTTGCACCCAACCCTACGAATGTTTGTTCTACTTCTTCTTTTACTGTATCAAATATGGTTTCTTCATCGGTACCACGGGTAAGATTTTCTTTTAATTTTTGATTAATTTTTTCTAGAGTTTCTTCGCTAATAGGTGCAACCCGTGTTGACTTACCCTTGAAGAAATTTGTTTTCGATCTGGTTTTTGTTTTTGAAGGATCTTGGCAAATTGTTTCGATAGCTTCGGATACCTTAGAATTCCAATCGCTACGGAAACCATCCCTATTTGTGGTAAGTATGTTTACAGAATATGTTTTCAACTCAACGACAAGTTGGTACTTATGCTCACCACAATGTATTTTAAACATATGAAGTCCATTCACCCGTACCAAAGCATACCCTGTGGTTTGAACTCCGCAATCCTGTGCTAAGTTCTTTTTGAATATTGCTATTTCACCAAGATCTAAAACCTGCCTACCACGCTTTGTTTCTGCTGGTATTGTGGTACCGTTTACTGTGATGTTTATTTGCGGGAGATAGCTTTTTCTAATTTCCCGTTCAATATAATCTGGCAGGTAGGTTAGTGAAAAAACTTTAGGATTTAGCTCGACAATAGATCTTGTACCGTTTGTATACGAGTTATTTTTTTCGATACTGTAGCAACCACCAGATCCTTTAACGATATTGTCCTGTGTGTAGATTTCATAGGATAGGTGGGCAAAATATATAAGAATTTTAGCTACGCCAAAACCGCCAGTTGAATTGGAACCTTTAGATGTTTCACCCAAGGTGAGCAATTTGTTTCGTATAATATCTTCTGTCATCCCGCAACCATCGTCGATACATTCAAAGAAGGTTTTACCGTCTACATCATAGATTTTGAATTCGATATTTTTTGATCCAGCATCTGCTGAATTTTGTAAAAATTCACGAAAGAAGGCTTCTCTAGGATATGAGTAATCGTTTTGAGCAGATTTGACAAAATAACTGAAGGGTACTTTTACACTGTTATCCATTTTATTTGCCCCGTATGTTTGTTTCATTCTTCCCAACACCATATTAGTTATCGGAAAAACGGGGGCAAAACTTTAGTTTTTTTTTAAAAAATGGCGATATTTTTTGTAAGTAATTGTAATCATACTATTAACATGTCTAATGATAGACATGTATTAGGTTTTCTATAGATTTTTTAACATAGTCATCACTACCATTTAAGGCATTAATACGATTGGCAATATATGCTTTTAAGGCTGGATCAACTAATAATTCCCTAACCATATCCAGTAAAGAAACACTTTTAATTTGATTTATCGCTACTTTCCTAACTTCATAATCAGCATCCTGTAAGATGATCTTTTGTA
>Ga0209777_10004046_pt1 | contig 17602 bp, 13 predicted proteins | sample FrelakmetHBP12HB_FD_187147 | JGI IMG/M metagenome (GOLD analysis project Ga0209777, IMG submission 187147) | Freshwater lake sediment microbial communities from the University of Notre Dame, USA, for methane emissions studies -HBP12 HB (SPAdes)... | ecosystem: Environmental > Aquatic >...
CATTTTGTCTTCGCCAATGTAGTATATGCGCGGATCACCATTATACGTAGTAGAAGTCAATCCATATCCAATGGAAGGAACCGCACTTGCATCCGCCCCCACCGGTCGATAGACCCAATTACCTTTAAACCAAGCCAGTTCGTGGACCATTTTGTCATCGCCAATGTAGTATATGCGCGGATCACCATTATACGTCGTGGAAGTCAATCCCTTTCCAATGGAAGGAACCGCACTTGCATCCGCCCCCACCGGTCGATAGACCCAATTGCCGTTAAACCAAGCCAGTTCGTGGACCATTTTGTCATCGCCAATGTAGTATACGCGCGGATCACCATTATGCGTTGTAGAGGTCATTCCGCGTCCAATTGCATTAACAAGGGCAGAAACTGCACCTGCATCCGCTCCCACCGGTCGATAGACCCAATTACCGTTAAACCAAGCCAGTTCGTGAACCATTCTGTCTATGCCAACATAGTATACGCGCGGATCACCATTATACGTTGTAGAAGTCAATCCTACTGCAATGTCAGAAACTGCACCGGCATCCGCTCCCACCGGTCGATAGACCCAATTACTGTTAAACCAAGCCAGTTCGTGGACCATATCATCATTGCCAGTATAGTATATGCGCGGATCACCATTATACGTCGTAGCGGTCATGTCGCTAACAACAGGAACCGCACCGGCATCCGCTCCCACCGGTCGATAGACCCAATTACCGTTAAACCAAGCCAGTTCGTGGATTTGAACTGCACTGCCCACTGTAGTAATAAAAAGAAATATTAATAATGTCACCAACACAGAAACGGTCGGTTTGCGCATAAATTCACATCTCCTTATCGTCCTACCTATCTGCAAATACATATACTTAACGATTATGTGTGGATATCTCTAATTTTGGTGCGGCCTTTTGATTGAGCTATTGATAATGTCTAGATAGGCCTTTGAAAAAATAGTTGGTTTCTTACTCACATTTCTCTATCCAGATACAAAAAGTATGATATCGTTGAGGATTAAAACAGATCAATTGATTCACGAGTCGGGTGATCCATGATGAAGCTATTCAACCGCCACTTGATGCGCAACCTGGAAGCTACCAGCCTGCTGGAGCTTTTCTTTGTCACATCCGTCTTTTCCGTTTTAGGGATCCGCTTCTTTTTAGCCGTTACCGGTTATCCCTCCCTCCGCGAGGGCAATTTGCACATCGCCCATGTCCTTTTGGGCGGAGTGCTCATGATGATCGCCCTGGTCATTGCTCTCGCTTACATCAACAAATCCGCTTATTATCTGGTGGCCGCCCTGGGGGGCTTTGGATTTGGAGCTTTCATAGACGAGCTGGGCAAGTTCATCACCGGCGACAACGACTACTTCTACCGGCCCGCCGTGACCCTGATTTATTTAGTGTTCGTTCTGCTCTACCTGGCCATAGAGAACGTTGTCAAAAAGCCCAAGCTCAGCGAGCAGGAGAAGCTGGTCAATGTTCTGGAGATCGCCAAAGAGGTGGTCCTGGAAGACCTGGATCACCGGGAGAGAAGACGGGCGCTGGATCTGCTCAAAGAATGCTCTCCTTCCGATCCGGTGACAAAAGCCCTTCAACAGTTGCTTTACGCCACAGAGTCTGTGCCCATCCCCCGGCCCGATATCTACACTGCCGCCAAGTATCGCGTCAGAAGGATTTACCGGAAAATGGTGCAAAAATCCTGGTTCGTAAATTCAGTGATTGCTTTCTTCATCCTGCAATCTCTGCTTGCCCTGGGTATGGACTTCTTTTTGCTCTATGTTAAGCTGGAATGGATGGAGGATCTGCATACAGTCTTTCCCACGCTCTCATTCTTCGATCTGGCCGGCCTTCTTTCGGCCACGCTGGCAGCAGCCCTGGTGATCGCCGCTGCCATAAGGATAAGAAGCAACCGACTGCAGTCCTACCTGCTCTTCAAGGATGCAGTCCTGGTGCAGATCTTTCTGGTGCAGGTGTTCCTCTTTTACAGGGCTCAGTTTCTCGCCATCCTGGGATTGGCGGGCAACATCTGCGTTCTCTTCGTGCTATATTATATGATCCGACAGGAGAAGGCGGCTAATGGAATCAGCGCCTTGTGACCTCTTCAGGCTTTAGTGTCCATGCGCTCTATGGTCGCTATACTTAAGGTGCCATTCACATTGTGCCCCGTCACCGGTTAGTATCTGCACCATGGCCTCCGGCGCGCCGGTCACGCACGATGGATGAGCGAACCTGACTCTACCTAGTTAGCATCATAATCAAGACTCGTGAGATCGGGGATGCAAGGAAGGCTTTCAAGAAGTCCAAGGAAGTTGGTAACAAGAAGCCAAGGCTTATGGTAACTGATGGCCTGCCTTCCTACAAGAAGGCGTTCAATAGCGAATTTTACGATCATCACCTGTCATGCACGCATATTGCCTTGCAGGAGAGCTCGAACAACGTCCTGGAGTGGATGCATGGAACCATACGGGAACGAGAGAAGATCATGAGGGGCATAAAGAGAGACGACACGCCAATTATTCCCATGAACAGGATCTACTACAACTTCGTCAGGCCACATATGGGGCTTGGTGGAGCAACGCCAGCGGATGCGGCAGGGGTTGGGTTAGTGGGAGGAAATAAGTGGTTGAGTCTATTGAATTTAAGTACTCAATGAAAAGATGCAAAATCTTAAATTTTTAGTTCATGACCGCGAAAGATATAAGCCGACGTTAGCATAACAAAGATCAATGCCCTATTTAAAAAGCAATCGTAGATCATGCATTAAATCTATATTCATAGATTCCAAGAGGAAACGCAAGGCAATCGGATTGGCCCTTTTGCTTGTTCTTTTTGCGCTCCCTGTTTTCTTGTTTTATCAATGGACGACATACTATTCCATCAATCCTTTATTCATGCCTGAAAGTGGAACAAAATATCACATGGAATTAACATATCCTCCCATTACAAATGGCAAAGTAAAAGAATTGCTTCTCGATGCACAATTCGACATAGTATCGAACAAGCCAATGGCTGAGGGAGTCAACATTACCTTGGCTAAGCCGAAAGTATTATTATATGGTGGTACACCTGAAAATGAACGTATTATCCGTAATATTTCAATGATAAATATTGCCTTTCAAAACGCTCAGCCTATGGGAGAAACTATAGAACTAATAATCCATTTTCCTCCTATACCCATAAATTATAGCCAGATTCAACAAGTCCATTATAATATACCTCCTGGAGCAGGCTTCCAAATGAGCGATAGCGATACGAACCATACGATTTTTTCAGGGGTGCATGATTACGAACTTAATTTATCTCATGGGTATCTGAAAGACGTGAGAGAGAATAAGCCTTTTAATTTTTCGGTGTCGGGAGACTATTCTCCGAGCATATTATTAAGTTTTAAAGACGGTATCAATAATAGTTATGAAAGCTATACTTATGATGAAATAAAACTTCATATACCCTCAACATCAGAAATAAGAACGCAGCTATTCAATCAATTGGGTTTTATTATTGCTATTGTTTTATCTATTTTTAACTCAATTGAAGCGTGGAGACTGATTTCTGGATGGTGGAATAACGCGCCTGCTAACATAGATAAAGAATATGCCCTAAGATAAAATGAAGTTTATAAATAAAACGCCTATGTCCACGAATATCACTAAACACCCAAAAGCAAAAACAGTGTTGCCCATAACTATATGATCATAATTCCAAACGATCATTGCTAACATAATAAAACATACACCTATTAACCCAATAAGTGTGGCCATTCCTGCGGTTTCATCGGTAGTCACGCTTTTGCCATCTTAAATATTAAACAATTATTTCCACTGTTGTTTTCCTCAGAGCAACACGTCTTTAGGAAGTGAATCACGACTACCACCTACTTGCACCACCATAGATGCACCAACCAAGGATGCAACAGAACCACCTCTCGCAACATTCATATAGACGTTCAAACATCCGATGCCTTAATTTGATCTAAATCGCAATTGGAGGTATTAAATGGCAGCAGGACAATTTGGTGGAGCGCAAGTAGTTATTCTCAAGGAAGGCAGCCAAAGAACGGCTGGCCGGGAAGCACAGAGGTCGAACATCATGGCCGCCAAGGCCGTGGCAGGAGCCGTTAGAACCACACTCGGTCCCAAGGGCATGGATAAGATGCTGGTCGATACTCTGGGCGACGTAGTAATAACCAACGATGGTGTTACCATTCTTAAAGAGATGGACATCGAGCACCCCGCCGCCAAGATGATGGTGGAGATTGCCAAGACCCAGGATGCTGAGGTTGGAGACGGAACCACTACCGCCGTGGTGCTTGCTGGGGAACTGCTCAAGCAGGCTGAGGCTCTGCTGGATCAGGAGATTCATCCCACGGTTATCGCTGCCGGCTACAGGGCTGCTGCAGACAAGTCTCTGGAAATTCTGAAGACCATTGCCGTGGATGTTTCTGTTAAGGATACTGAGCTTTTAACCAGGATCGCCATCACCGCCATGACCGGCAAGGGCTCGGGCACAGCTCGAGGCGAGCTTGCCAACCTGGCAGTTGAGGCTGTCAAGGCCGTAGTGGATGAGGACGGATCTGTTGACACCGACAACATCACCGTAGAGAAGAAGGTGGGCGGCGGAATTACCGATTCCGAGCTGGTACACGGCATGGTCATCGACAAGGACCGGCTGCATCCCAACATGCCCAAGAAGGTCACGGGCGCAAAGATTGCGCTGCTCAATGCTGCCATCGAGATCGAGAAGACTGAGGTCGATGCCAAGATAGAGATCACCTCGCCCGATCAACTGCAGGCCTTCCTGGACCAGGAAGAGACCATGCTCAAAGGCATGGTGGATGACATCATGGCCACCGGCGCTAACGTCGTCTTCTGCCAGAAGGGCATCGATGACCTGGCCCAGCACTTCCTGGCCAAGGCTGGCATCTACACGGTTCGCCGCGTCAAGAAGAGCGATATGGAGAAGCTGGGCCGCGCTACGGGCGGAAGAGTTGTCACCAGCATCCACGATCTGACCAAGAACGACCTGGGCAAAGCGGGCATTGTCGAAGAGAGGAAGATTGGCGACGAGAAGATGACTTTTGTGGTAGAGTGCGAGAACCCCAAGTCCGTATCCATCATCCTAAGAGGCGGAACCGAACACGTGGTCGATGAGCTCAGCCGGGCCATGGAAGATGCACTGCGCGTTGTGGGCGTAGTCGTAGAAGACAAACAAATTGTGCCCGGCGGCGGTGCCCCTGAGGTCGAGCTGGCGCTACGCCTGCGCGAGTACGCGGCAACCGTGGGCGGTCGCGAGCAGCTGGCCATTGAAGCCTTCGCGGACTCCATGGAAGTCATTCCCAAGACCTTGGCTGAGAACGCCGGTCTGGATCAGATCGATTCCCTGGTGTCTCTGAGAAGCCAGCATGAGAAGGGCATCAAGAGCGCCGGCCTGGACATGGACACCGGCGAGCCAGTGGACATGCTAAAGCTTGGCGTTGTCGAACCTCTGCGGGTCAAGACTCAGGCCATCAACAGTGCCACTGAGGCCGCAGTCATGATTCTTCGGATAGACGATGTCATCGCCTCCAAGTCCGGCGGATCGGGCGGTATGCCGGGTGGTATGGGCGGCATGCCACCAGGCATGGGTGGTATGGGTGGTATGGGCGGAGAGGAATAGACCTCTCTAATCCTCCTTTTTTGCTTCAAAACCAAAAGTGTTATCATCTTTCCCGGCCAGATGAACTCCGATGCAGCGCAAGCTTTTGATAAAGGGCAAGGTCAAAGAGGCCTACGACCTCGGGGACCGACTTGAGTTTCTCTTTACAGACAACATCTCTGTCTTCGACAAGGTTATTCCCAGCCTGATTCCCTTTAAGGGCGAAACCCTCAGTCGTGAGGGCGTTTATTGGTTTGAGAGAGCGGCCAGAATGGGCATCAAGACCCACTTTTTGGAGTACCAGGCCCCCGCAGGTATGCTCTGCAAAAAGGTGGACATACTCCAGCCGCAGCAGATTACAGGAAAGTCCAAGAACTACCTCATTCCTCTGGAGTGGATCTGCCGTTGGTATGTGGCCGGTTCTCTCTACGACCGGGTAAAAGAGGGCAAGGTCTCGGCAGAGTCCCTGGGCTTTCCAACCGGTCACAAGGTCATCTACGGCGAGATTCTGCCCGAGCCCTTCCTGGAGGTCTCCACTAAGCTCGAGAAGACCGATCGCCTGCTGGAAGAGGCAGAAGCCCTGCACATCTCCGGCCTTTCCTCTCAGGAATATGAGGATGCCCGGGAAGTTGTGCTCAAGATCGATGAGGACATCGGCAAGAGCGTTGCCTCGCGAGGCCTGATTCACGTGGACGGCAAAAAGGAGCTGGCCTTTGACGATGAAAGACAGATCATGGTGATCGATGTCTACGGAACCGCAGATGAGGATCGCTTCTGGGACAAGGCCTGCTATGAGCAGGGTGAGTTCGTGGACCTATCCAAGGAGTATGTGCGCCAGTACTATCGCCAGACGGGCTATAAAGATCAGCTCTATAAAGCCCGAGACGCCGGCCAAAATGAGCCGAATATCCCAGCTCTGCCACCTGTTGTGGTGCAAGAGACGAGCCGGATCTACATCAAACTATTCGAGATGATCACAGGCGAAAAGTTTTTGCCTACCGTGCCAAATTAGGCTTGAATGACTTAAGATTGGAGCTTAAAATATGAAGAGATTATTACTAGTCCTTATGTTGATTGCCGTGGCCATATCAGGTTGCACGGAGAAAGGTCCGAGTGTTACGGATAAGAGTGCAGCAGAGCTCAAGACTCTATCCGTTGCAACAGCCGAAAACCTGACCAGTTACAGCATCAAGAGTTCAGTGACTCAGACGCTAAAGCTCAATTCTGGGGCCAATGCAACTAATGAGAAGTCAACTACAGTCACGGAAAACGCTGAGACGGTTGCCTTTGTAAACATGTCTAGCTTAGCGGCTCATGCCAGTGGCTCTACCAAGAACCAGATGGAGATGTCCGGCCAGCCTGCGAACACCAGCACCACAAGTGCCGATGTTTACCAGATAGGAAACTCAACCTATGTAAATGATGAGAGTGGCAATTGGACTCATCTTGTGGACCCGCGGTCTATGCAAGAGGTTTGGGGCCCGGACAAAAATAATCAGGTAAAATCCATAGCAAAGACGTTTAATCTTTCCATTACGGAGGATCTCGGCATGGAGGCTATCAGTGGCGAGGATGCCTACAAATTGAAGATTGTAACCGGGAGTGGGGATAACATTAGTCTCCAAAATGCCGCTTTTGCCATAGCAGCTAAGGTGACTCAGTATCCCATGTATTTGCCCTCTGTCAACAGAACCGAGCTGAATGAGACGGGCAAGATAGAAAAGACGGTCTGGATCTCCAAGAAGTCTTACTTGCCTGTGAAATACCGTAGCATCATGAGCTTTACCATGACGCCGGAGATCATAGGTGCCATGGATTCCAGTACCGGCCAGATGAAGATGTTCAATCAATCGATTCGGCTGGGAGAAATATCGGTCAGCATAGAGACGAATGATCTGTATTATGACTTTGACAAGCCGACTGACATAACCCCGCCGGAGCTGGCCCTTTCCGCCCCGGTCATCACACCCAACCAGGTCCAAGCAAACGCAGCTGTGCAGGCCTGAAGAGTTTGAGAATGCATGCGTGAACCACTAGAGCGGCTTTTCCTCCGGGAAAAGCCCGTTTTAGCAATAATGGCCGTGGGTGAGATCGAGCACGCCTACGCCGCTCTGGTCGCCAAGCGCATAGACTCTACCTTTCCCCATACCTGCAACATCTTTCGTGAGCTGGAAGCGCAGGGTTTGATCAAGTCGCGACCGGAGGGAAGGATCAATTACCTGGAGCTAACCGCGCGTGGCAAAAGCGTCGTCAAGGCCCTGCAAGGGCTGTCGGAATTGCTGCAAAGGCCGGATGCCATGAGGCAGAGGCTGGAGAGGCTGCGGCAACTGGCATGCCATGCGGAGGGACAAAACGCGACTTTACGCCTGGGACCATTGCGCCGGGATCTGGCAAAGCTCAAGAGCCAGGGAGACGTACTGCTGGAGAGGGATGCAGAAGAACTGGATACGATGATTGCATCCATTGTGTGCGGATAATATTTTTTATTTTGTAACAATAATTCTTATAATTATATATATTTTTTCGCCGAAAAATACATAATATTAAAGTTACGAAAGTTTTATCAGTATCTAATATAATATAGTATACGGAGGCCGACAAAAAGCGAGGAATAAAGGAGATGACGCGAAGAAATAAGCCGGAGATACTTGGCTGTATTCTCAATATCTGCAAAACGGATGGCTCAAGCAAGACCAAAATAGTCTACCAGGTAAACCTTAATTTTAAAAATGCCGGATTTTACCTCGAATGGTTAACTTCGCACGGGTATCTGGTAAAAGAAGAACGGCTATACAAGACCACGTCTTCCGGGAATGAGCTGCTGCAAAATCTTAATGATATCAATTCTACAATAAATGAAAAATTAGATTCTCTTTAGATGCCAAAGCCCAGGAAATGAAGCAGTATCACCAGCAATGCACCCAGAACTCCGCCGATACCGCAGATCAAGATCACCAGCCAGCTGTAGCCAATGTCCAGACTCGCTACGGCATTGGCAAGAATGAGTATCACTAGCCCCATTATGGCATTAACCACAAAATTCTTGAGGGATCTCATGATCAAGAATGCGCCAAAGACTATGACTATGAATAATAATATAAGTCCTGCATCGCTCATAGCATCAAATTAGGGCTCGCTAACTATTAAAAGTCTCCATTTCGCTTCCCAAACGATGCAGCTCCTTTGTGTCCAGGGAAAGTGGATCGATATGCACCAGCATTATAGCGTTCTTCAGGGCGATCTCATCTCTCTGGGACTGGACAAACCGGAGCACAGTTTCGTAGTTGCTCTGGGTGATGAGATATCCCATTCCTTCCAGCAAGATGATGGGATAGCTGGCCCGGCCCAGGAAATCGGAGATCATACTGGAGAGCCGGGGGAAGTTCGTCGGGTCCACCGTCCTATATCCAGGCTCACTCTTTTGCGTTAGCCATATAACCGCATCTTCCGGCACATTATACCTTTCATTAAGGTTTTTTGGATTGTAGCGGCTCAAGCACAGTCCTTCCATGCCGTGCCTCACCAGTTCGCTGAAGAGCTCCAGGCTCTTTTGTGGCTTTTCCTCGGCAATAATGTAGGTGGTCCCTGGAATGAGGGAGATCTCATAGGGACTTCGTCCATAGCTCTTCATGAGCTCTGCCAGTGTCGCCGTGAGGTCGAAGGCAGGATCGTGTGTCTTGATGATCCTGGCCAGTCTTCTCACTGCCACAAAGAAGCTGCGCCTAGTCAGCACATGGTCCATGCGGATATCAAGAGACACACTGGACTGCAGAGCGCCTTTCATATCCGGCTCGCAGGCGGCAACGGAATCATCTGAGAGCTGCGTCATCAGCTTGCCTGTCTCAAAGAATTCCCCGGAGGCTACTAGCTCATTGGCCTGCATAACTGCCTCTCTTCTCACGTCATCGGCAAGCTTTGAGAGCATGGCATCGGAGAAGGCCCGGAAGAGATAGGTGGAAAGGGGGCCTAATGAGAAAAGCAGCTCTTTGACCTCATTTATGCTCATAGTTATGCTCGTATGGACAAAATCTGGCCTCTCCGCCAGTATCAAATGTGACTTATGGCCCAAAAGCTCCATCTGGTAGACATAGTCCAGTATCTCCCTTTGCGGGATTTTGCCCTCGTTCTCTTTAATGAGCTGCTCGATGCTGTCTATGAGAATGATGCTGTTCTTGCTGGACTCAACGAATGACTTTATGGTCACATAGAGGAGTGGCAGATTTCTGGGCGAGATGTAGCGATCGCTTCCTTTCTCATCGGAGAGTTTTATGATGGGTGTCTCTTTAAAGCCCCAGCGTCGCCTCACCTCCTCCGGGGCATCATGCGTAATGCACAGCCCCTCCGTGCCATGGGTGATCTGATCGGTGAAGACCTCATAGGCAATCTCAGGCACGACATAGATCTTTCCTCGCACTAAGTCATATGCTGGAATGGTTTCCTTGGCCGCTTCCATTACCGGCTTCACAGTTACCTGATCTTCCACAATCATCCTGGTGGCCGAGGATCCCACAAAACCGGTAAGCGTCTTCTCAAATTGGCCCCATAGCATCCGAAGCTGTCCGGCCTCGATCTTCTCCCGGCTGGTGCCGAGACGCTCAAGGTAGGCATCGACCTCTATCCTGGCCGGCGTCTCACCGATATAGTGCGCCAGCGTTGCCTCCAGCTCCTCAACCGTCCCCTGGTGTATCGCTCCCTTCTCCTGGTCGTGGGGCGCTCTATCTTGCAGGAAGGCATCCACGAAGCAATCGGCAGTGCCCTCTTCATCCAAACTGGGCTTGCTTGCCAAAGATACGAGGACATACAGGCTGCAGTTGACGAGCAGTGTCCAGAATACGGAGTTAGTCCAGATGTCCAGATCAAGCCCGAAGAGATTGGTGGGCCTAAGAGCGGCAATGCCGAACGGTCCATCCCGGACTAAATCTACCAGCCAGACATTTCCTTTCGCAACCGTGGGAATGAGGGCGGTGTAGGCCCAGAGCAAAAAGCCTGACATCAGGCCGGCCATGGCCCCTTTCCGGTTGCCTTTCTTCCAGTATAGGCCACCCAAGGCGGCAGGAGCCAATTGACTGGCCGCCAGAAAAGAGACGACACCAATATCTGCCAGTGTCTGGTAAGCCACAGCACGCGAGTAGAGATATCCTAAGAGCACGACCAGAAGTATGTTCAGCCTTCTGGTATTGAGAAGCGTATTGGCCAGGTTTTTGTCCTTCTTTATATGGCTCAAAATATATGGCATCTCCAGATCGTTGAGCAGCATTGTGCCCACGGCAACGGATTCGACCAGGATCATGGCCGTGGCTGCTGAAGTGCCTCCTATGAACACGAAGAGTGATAGAGCATCCAAGCCTATTGTGTAAGGTATGGTTATTACGAAGGCATCCTTCAGACCCGGAGTATTCAGGAGCACCCCGCCCCAGGCGATGGCGGGAACGAATATATTGATCAATAAAAGATAGAGGGGAAAGAGCCACATGGCCTTCTTGAGATGCAACTCATCGGAGTTTTCCACCACCATGACATGAAACTGTCTGGGCAAAAAAAGAATGGCAAAGAAGGATACTAAAGTTAAAGTGAACCAGAGCGTCGGCTCGACATCCATGAGTGTCTCATATGTCTGGTTGTTTGAGGCCAGGTCGATCGTCCGGCTCATAATATCTCCGTATCCTGAAAAGACGCCATAGGTGACATAGAGTCCCACGAGAAGAAAGGCCACGATCTTCACCAGAGATTCAAAGGCCACCACAGCGATAAGGCCCTCATGGCGCTCCATGGGATCTAGATGGCGTGCCCCGAATATTACGGCAAAGGTCCCCAGGAGAACGGCCACTACCAGCTTGCTTTCCACATTAAAGCCTAGGAATATGATGTTCGAGCCGCTCAATATATCGAGTGATGTGGAGATGGCAATGAGCTGCAATGCCACATAAGGTGTTACCATGATCAGGCTCAATGCTGCCACCACGGCACCTATGGCGTAGCTTCGCCCATAGCGGAAGCTGATAAAGTCACTGATGGATGTGAGCCTGTGTTCTTTTGAGACGCGAATCATTTTTCGGATTATTATCCAGCCAACTGTCATGGCCAAGACGGGTCCCAGGTAGATGGGCAAGAACTCTAGACCTGTGGATGCCGCCCTTCCGATGGAGCCGTAGAAGGTCCATGCCGAGACGTATACGCATAGAGAGAGAGCATAAACATAGGGATTGGCCACGATGCTCTTTCCTAAGTGTTTTTGGCGATCGGCATACCGGGCGATGCCAAAGAGCAGCAGCAGGTAAAGGACCATTACCACCAAGGCGACATTCTGTCCAATCAATCAAAATTCCCCCGATCGAAGAGATACAGAGCCAGGATGAAAAATAGCCAGATCGAGGCAATATAAACCAATATGGCAGGCGCACCCAATATAACGTAGCCGCTCGCCAGTTCAATTAAAGGCCAGTTGAGCAGCACCCACCCTAAGATGAAGAGAAAAATCCAGAATTCCTTCTGGCCCAGGAAACCCTGCAAGGATAGTGCCATATCTATAGACCCTGATGAACAACTTAAGAAATGTAGCCACTCATCTTATTTGTCTTTATCTTATCCAGACGGTTTTTATATCATGAATCCAATCTCGCTGACGTGAGACGACTTGATCCTTAGAACTCATTATTCCGGCGATATTGACGCAGAATTGGATGGCAAAGAGGTTATTTTAACCGGCTTCGCCCACGAGATGCGCGACCTGGGGGGCATAGCCTTCCTGGTACTGCGGGACAGAAAAGGACTGGCTCAGGTAACTTTGGTCAAGAAGCTGCTGGGAAAAGAGATGTTCAAGAGCGCGCGCTCCATCAGCAGGGAGAGTGTGGTAATGGTGCGAGGAAATGTCAAAGCAGAGGCGAAAGCTCCTCGCGGATACGAGATCCTTCCCACAGAAATTCAGGTGTTGAATGCTGCCCAGGTGCCTTTGCCCCTGGACCCCACGGAGAAGGTGGAGTGCGAGCTGGACACACGCCTTGATGCCAGGTTCATGGACATCAGAAGGCCCTCTGTTCTGGCTGCTTTCGAGATCGAGAGTGCCGTTTTGCAGAGCCTGAGAAGCTACTTTTACCAAAAAGGAGTAACCGAGGTCTTCACTCCAAAGATTGTGGCTGCGGCCACGGAAGGAGGAACAGATCTCTTCCCCATCAGCTACTTCGAGAAGGAGGCTTTCCTGAATCAGAGTCCACAGCTCTACAAACAGATGCTCATGAGTGCGGGCATGGACCGGGTTTTTGAGATCGGTCCCATCTTCCGGGCAGAGGAGCATGACACCCGTCGTCACCTCAATGAGGCTATCTCCATCGATATTGAGTTTAGCTTTGTCGATGACAAGGACGTTATGGAGATTTTAGAGGAGGCGGTGGCGGGAGCCTACCGATATGTGGCCGAGAACTGCCGCTACCAGTTAGAGGTATTGGGCCTGGACCTGCAAGTCCCCAAGCTTCCCTTTAAGAGAATCACCTATTCCGAGGCGCTGGAGCTGGCGGCAGAGAAGGCTGGCGTCAAGATGCAGTGGGGTGATGATCTGGATACAGAGACGGAGAGGTTCCTTGGTGAAACTATCGGCGAGCACTACTTCCTCACCGACTGGCCGTCCTCCATAAAGCCCTACTACACCTTGCCTTATGAGGACCGGCCCGAGGTTTGCCGGGGTTTTGACCTCATGCATCCGCGCATGGAGCTGGCCAGTGGAGCGCAAAGAGTGCATGACTATAGCCAGCTTGTGGAGCGCATAAAAGGCAAAGGCTTGGACCCGGATGGATTCGAGTTCTACCTCAATGCATTCCGCTACGGCATGCCGCCGCACGCCGGCTGGGGACTGGGCCTCTCCCGGCTGGTCATGACCATGCTTAAATTAGAGAATATTCGCGATGCAGTACTCTTCCCGCGCGACCGAAGGCGGCTGGTGCCGTGAGGGGCATTCTATTTTTTGGCTGTTAGCGGGATTATAAGTTCGCTTTCTACTGCATCCCTAATGTAGATTTGAACCGGCTCCATTTCCTCATCATCTTTTTGTAACTTCAAATTATACGTTCCCTTCATAAGCATGAGCGTACATGGTGTGCGCAAATAAAGACAATGAGGCCTTTCATTGATGCATGCTTGCTCCTGATCCGTCGTGAAAAAATCCAGGATTGTGCGGGCAGCAATATATACAGAAGAGCTTCTCCTTTCGTGTATCTTGCTTAAGAAAACCATTGCGTCAGAAGGATCGCTTCGGATGGTGATCTTTCCTCTAAATGATACCACCTCCATCAAATGAATTAAGCTGATAACCGTAGGCGGAATTAGGAGGAACGTCGTCTCGAATAAGGCAACTGATAAAAAATTATATGGATTTCCTTGCACGGGATTCACGAAATTGGTGTTAAATTCTATATGAGTTCCTATGACCAGACCAAGCAATGAAATTACTAAGGTCGCACCGTATAGCGAGACAAAATATAGAAGTTTTCTTGGATAGAAAAATATATTTTCTTCTTCTCTAAACTCATTTACAGGATTTAAAGGCCCATCCGGGTTGATGCACTTTATTATTTTGGGAGATGTGAATATGTTCTTGGGAAATTGGGTTGATAGTGTGACCACAAGGGCAAAGATGGTCCCCATGAGTGTAGACATTGTCACATAGTAATTCGAAAGCGGTAATACGCCGGTTATTCTTGGAATGATAAAGATAAATATTATTAATATGGTCAAACTGGAAATATAGTTCATCCAGAGGGCATTATCATGGAAGTCGATTAGATCATCCAAGAAGAAACATGCTTCTATAAATGAGCTAATTATGATAAACTCAGTTATATATACTGCCACTTCAAAGAACTGCATTGTATTAAAAAATAGATATGTTTGTGAGCCGGGCAGCTTTGCTAGGATTACAACCCACGCAAGAATACCATAAATAAACCATGTTATTAGGATACTTATTATGATTCGTGGACGAGTAAGGAGCTTCTGGCTGCAATAACCTATTCGGCGAAAAATTACAATAGTTATAATTATCGTCACAATTAGTGTAAGAAGCAATGTGCTATACTTTAATAGAGTTTCGCCAGGAACTAATAATTTTTTATAAATATTTTTGTTGTATGTAATGTTCACTAGCTTTCTTGACATATTATTGTTATATTTATCATCTTTATCATTTACTTCTGCGAATATCGAATAATTCACTCCTGGTTGGAGGATTATTTCATGGCTAAAATCACCACATGCAGCAAAGTTCTTCATTATGTACTTTTCTTCGCCCCCTGATCTGAGTAAACAACTATAATTCAGACTCTTTCCGTCTTCAGTATCCCATGCAGATATATTGAACACTGCTTTAAGCGGATTGCTAAGATTCTCGGCAACAAGCAGCGTTTCATTATCATCCATGGGTGTCAATTGGCTTGCATTTATCGAGACATTGGCAGTTTCGATTATTGGTGGATTATTTTGAATGAATATATCGTCTTTCAAATGGATACTTTTTCTGTCTAATCTGCATTTTTTGATGGCAATTATATTAAATAACTCTGTTTTATTAAATTCTTGGGGATCAATTAAATTTTTAATATTCAATGCCGCATTTTTAGGAATGTGGATGTCATATTTAAATGACATAGCATTATTTCTATTTGCAAAAAATTGAGGTATTCGTATTTTATTTTGGTGAGATCTGTCATCCGTATCGTTAGAATAGATTCGTGTCACATTGAATATAGGCAAGAGGTCGATATTAATATATTGAACTATTAGCGATTTCTTCATTGCATCCTTGTTCAAAAATGTGATATTTAAGGTTACATTATCTTCTCTTAATGGATTATTGGGTTCCAGGGTAACCGTCAGGTCGAATTTTGCCAGATGCACACTGTTGCTTCCTTGCATGGTTGGTGGTTTTGAAACTCCTGGCGTGTTATTATCAGGGTAGATAACCTTGCCATTACCAAATTTTTCTATTACAACTTCTATCGCCGAGTTGTTTTGGGCTGCGGTCGGGGGAGCAATTAACAAAAAAGCAAATAAGATGGTAATAATTAAAATGGTTCCTGCTTTAAGTGACGATAAATGTTTCATTTCACCCTCGAATCCTCATTAATCACATGAATTGCAGTTATCGCTCGGAATCCCTGTGGGAAAATCCTTACACGGCATATCTATTGTATTTGATCGACTATTTCTTTCAATAATTTTATGTTCATGTTCGCCCAGGAAATTGTTTTTTGCGATATTATTCTCGTCACTTGTGTTTAAATAGATCCCATACATGCGAATATTCTGGATGGTATTTCCTGTAATATTGTTTCCCTCAGAATAATCCAAATTGATGCCATATAAAGTTGCTTTATTAATAATATTAGATTCTACTCGATTTTTTGAAGATATTGTTAATAGCAAAGCCTGCTTGGAAGAATCCAGCAAATAATTACTCATGATATCCGAATCTTGCACATTGTTCAAAATGATACCAAATTGACATCCGTCAATTGTGTTGTAACTAATATTGCATCTATTTGCGTTATCGAGAGCGATTCCGGATATTCCTCCTTTTATTTGCATTCCGGTCACAGTAACATCATCTGCATCAATATGACAGGCAATACCTGTAGTTTGAATGGCCGCATTATCTTCGCCAATCAACTTCAAAGATTTTTTTATGATTATGTCTTCATAATATGGCCCTTTGCTGGTCATATTTCTTACTATAATAACAGAGCCAGCCGGAACATAATCAACTGCACTCTGAATAGTTGGGAATATAACAGGGATTCTATCAATTCCTTTCTCAACCAGGTATTCCTTTGCAGTAGTATTTATTGCAGTAGTATTTATTGCGGTAGTATTTATTGCGGTAGTATTTATTGCGGTAGTATTTATTGCGGTAGTATTTATTGCGGTAGTATTTATTGCGGTAGTATTTATTGCGGTAGTATTTATTGCGGTAGTATTTATTGCAGTGATATTTATTGCAGTGGTATTTATTGCAGTAGTATTTGTAGGCTTATTGCTAAAAGTTGCCCCTCCCTCAGGACACTCATCAGGACAGTTTGTATTCCTGATGCATATGTCATCTATCCAGGCGGAAACATCCTTGCCCGATCCAGGGAAGTACGTCCACTTGAAGGTATGATCTGTTGCACCATCTATCGTTTTTACAAAACGTTTCCACTCACCTAAATGCGTATATTCCACAAACTCTTGTTTTCCATCGAATTCTACGAGAAGTCGCCCAATTTTTTCACCCTTCTTCGGTTCATCAGAAAAGGACCAAAAGGAGAACTCCACAGATTGTGATTTATCACCAGGTTGCCTTATAGAAAAACTTCTTATTCTTCCATCTGATATTTGAGATTTAAATGATTTTTGCCCAGTGTGTGGATTGCCTGATACAATTTCCCAATCATTTGTTAGTGCAGGTGCTGATGCACTATTTTCAAAATTATAATTTTTAATGCATGGCACACCCTGGGCATAAATGTTAGGAAGATTGAAAATAAATAGCGTAAAAATTATAAACAGAAATAAGAACAATTTCACGGGCTATCCTCTCCTAAATAATCGCATTCATCTCTTTCGAGCGCCTGCAGATCATGAGGCGCAAAGTCTCCGCTACGTGAATATAGCACAGAATATCCCTCCCAAATTCCCAACAATGTATGGTACAAATTAAACCTATAAATAAACTGCGGTAAAATTAAATTATATCATCCCTCATTTAATTGAAACAATGCTAGTGTACCATAACATTAGTTTTGCAACTTGGTATAGTGCCTGTTCAGCTTTGACCTTGCATCGTTTTTTGTGAATTTCCATTTTATAGTAGCTTTTTTTACGTTACGTTCTTGCGCCCACACCGACGTCTCCTTGATTAGTGTATCGATGTCGCCAATCCGCCGATCAAGACATTGCTTTGATAAGGCTGAGAGTTCTATCTCAGCCATATTGAGCCAGCTC
>Ga0209777_10004047_pt1 | contig 17601 bp, 15 predicted proteins | sample FrelakmetHBP12HB_FD_187147 | JGI IMG/M metagenome (GOLD analysis project Ga0209777, IMG submission 187147) | Freshwater lake sediment microbial communities from the University of Notre Dame, USA, for methane emissions studies -HBP12 HB (SPAdes)... | ecosystem: Environmental > Aquatic >...
AATGGTCGACGTTCTTTAGTTATATTATCAGTTTCCTCGTCATAGGCAACTGGTGGATCGTCCATCATCGGTTCTTCCAGCACATCAATCAGGCCGATCGGACCCTTCTCTGGCTGAACCTCATATTCCTCCTTTTTATTACGTTAATCCCATTCATGACAGCGCTGATGATCAAATATCCCGGAACATTCGTTGCAGTTGCTTTTTTTGCCCTTGCTCAGGCAATTGCAGGCATCATCCTTGTTGCCCTCTGGTATCACGCTACAAAAGGACGCAGGTTTTCGGATCCTGACCTTTCCGATATGACTGTACGCTATTATATGGTACGGGGGATTCTTGGCTCCGTAGTGTACCTCATTTCGATAGGGATTGCAGTATTCAATGCCTACATTGCGCAGTTGTCATGGCTGTTTATCGGTATTCTCTTCTGGTGGCTGGGCAGGGAGTTCTACCGGAGCAGACTTACGGTTATCGACCAGTCCCAATGATACCATCCTTGTTGAAAGAATATCAGTTTTAATTTTATCGTCGTAGGGGTTTGAACATAAAAAGTCAACCACGGCTGAGGCATTTTTTAATTGTTATTTCTAATATCGGTTTTTTGAATATCACCATAGATTCAAATTTTTTAAGGGTGAATTATTACTTATACGTGACGCATCATGGAAAAAAAAGCATTCATAACTGGGATTACCGGGCAGGACGGATCATATCTGGCGGAACTGCTCCTTTCAAAAGGCTACGAAGTCCACGGATTGATACGACGATCTTCAACATTCAACACCAGCAGGATTGATTCTATATATATCGATCCTCATGATACTCATGCCCGGTTGTTTTTACACTATGGTGATCTCTCCGATTCAGAGCAAATATCAAACATTTTGTATAATATCAAACCTGATGAAATCTATCACCTTGGGGCCCAGAGCCATGTCCGGGTAAGTTTTGATACTCCGGAATATACCGGAAATGTCACTGCATTAGGGACTACACGGATCTTGGAAGCAGCCCGCCGGAGTAATCATGCGATGAAATTCTACCAGGCATCATCCAGTGAGATGTTCGGAGCTGCAAGTCCACCCCAAGCGGAAGATACTCCATTTTATCCAAGGAGTCCCTATGCATGTGCCAAGGTATATTCATACTGGATGACACGAAATTATCGCGAAGGTTATAATTTCTTTGCGTCAAATGGTATTCTGTTCAATCATGAATCTCCCCGCCGGGGGGAGACATTCGTTACCCGTAAGATTACCCGTGCAATCGCACGAATCATTTCAGGAAAAGACAAATTCCTGTATCTTGGAAATCTTGAAGCAAAACGTGACTGGGGGTTTGCTCCGGAATATGTCGAATGTATGTGGCGGATTCTGCAACAAGAGAAACCCGATGATTTTGTCATAGGTACAGGAGAGACTCACTCTGTCCGTGAATTTCTGCATGAAGCATTTACCTATGCGGGGCTTGACATAGAAGAACATGTAAGAATCGATCCGAAATATTTCCGTCCAACCGAAGTTGATGTACTTATCGCGAATCCGAAAAAATCTGAAAAGATACTTGGCTGGAAACCTGCAATAAAATTCGGGGATCTAGTAAAAATTATGGTAGATGCTGATATGAAAACGGCTGGACTGGAGCCGATTGGTAAAGCGGATAAAATATTATCGTCAAAATTCCCGGACCGCTGGTGGAAGGCGGATTGATTCATGCTGACTGAAGTAATCTCGCTCAACATGCATACATAAAAAAGGGAGTAATCAATAATTCTGTTAATTAACAGGAAATACCGGTATCATAAATACTTCGATAAAAGTAAGGACATGCCCATGATATTCTGGTCAGACAAAAAAATCCTCATCACCGGTGGCGCTGGTTTTTTTGGATCGCAGGTCGTCAATAAACTTCTCGAAAAAGGGGTTCTTAAAGAAGATATCCGGATTCCTCGCAGTAGAGAGTTCGATTTGCGGAAATGGAAAAAGTGCGTTGATGTGATAAAGGATATCGATATTGTTATTCATCTGGCGGCAAAAGTCGGAGGAATCGGGTATAACCAAAAATATCCTGCGGAGCTTTTCTATGATAATGCAATTATAGGCATACAAATGATTGAAGCGGCCCGGCAGGAAAATGTCGAAAAATGCGTTGTTGTCGGAACCATCTGTGCATACCCGAAATTCACTCCTGTGCCATTCAGGGAAGAGGAACTATGGAACGGGTATCCTGAAGAGACCAACGCTCCCTACGGGTTAGCAAAAAAAATGCTCCTTGTACAATCACAGGCATACCGGCAGCAATATGGATTCAACTCAATTTATCTACTCCCGGTGAACCTGTATGGACCAGGTGATAATTTTGATCCCGCAAGTTCTCACGTTATTCCAGCGCTTATAAAAAAGTTTGTCGAAGCCAAAAAGGGCGATAGTCCGTATGTCGAAGTGTGGGGGACAGGTGCGGCATCACGAGAGTTTTTATACGTGGACGACGCGGCACGAGGACTTATCCTTGCCACGGAGCGCTATAACAAACCCGATCCGGTAAACCTCGGTTCAGGAAGGGAAATCACCATCCGCGACCTTGTCGTGCTTATCAGCGAACTGACAGGATACAGCGGTGAAATCCGGTGGGACACAACTAAACCCGATGGCCAACCTAAGCGGTGCCTTGACGTAAGCAGGGCACGAGAGGAGTTCGGTTTTGAGGCACAGATGCCATTTAAGGAAGGATTGAAACGGACGATTAAGTGGTATAGGAAGTATTCTGGCGATGTTGATAGCATGGGCAGACCCGAAGATCATTGCTGAGACCTCCCGTGATAATTATAAAAGAAACGAATGCCTTTGCCGAAGTATAATTAAATTCGGGAAAATATACCTTGTCCGGTCTGAATCCGATGATTGGCGTAATTGAAGGATTCCGGTGTGGCATAATCCTTGTCTTTCGTTTGTGTGGTTCCTATATTGGATGTTCCACTTCCGGAGAATGGAGCAGTATTATGCGGATATCGTTAAAATTTCTTAATGTAAAATTAATGGAATAAAACATTATGACCGATAAAATTGCCATCCGCGTCAGCCAGACTCGGCAATAAATACAAACATGGCGGAGCACAGGAACCCTATGATGCATTTCCATGCAACTTATGTGATTAAAAAGGGTAAAACACTACCACAGTCACGCGAAAGTCTTGAACGGTATTTCTTAAAAATCTACGACCTTTTTATCCGTACCTAGAATAAGCAGTAAAAAGACCTATGAGACCTGAAATCAAAGATATTACCCATGACGTGTTCATTAATGGTGCATTTCATCAAAAAAACAGGACGATACGAGGGATTTCCATGAAAATATCAATCATCGGTACTGGTTATATCGGATCCGTGACCGGTGCATGTTTTGCAGAGATGGGACATCACGTAATTTTTGTGGGGAGAGATCAAAAGAAACTCGATCTCATACGAGCCGGGAAAAGTCCTATATTTGAACCAGGTCTCGACCAGTTACTGGTGAAGAATAAGAAAATGATCGACACAACGACTGATTTACCGGATGCAGTCCGGAGAACCGATCTCACTTTTATCTGTGTCGGAACCCCGCCAAAAAAGGACGGGTCGAGCGATCTCAGCCAGGTCCAGGAAGTATCAAAAACAATCGGCAGATCCCTTGGTCACACGGATTCCCACTATCATACTATTGTCACAAAGAGTACCGTACTGCCTGGCACCATCGAGGAGACGATTGTACCGATCCTGGAGCGAGAGTCCAAAAGGAAGGCGGATATCGATTTCGGCATCGCCTCGAATCCGGAATTCTTAAAAGAAGGAACAGCAGTAGAGGACTTTTTCCACACCGATCGGGTGGTGATTGGCGTACGGGATCCGGCGACACGGGGGGTACTGGAGACATTGTACGCTCCCCTCAATGTCCCTATCTTCACGACTTCAATCAGAACCGCCGAAATGATCAAATTTACAAGCAATGCATTCCTCGCAACAAAGATCAGTTTTGCAAACGAGATCGGGAACCTCTGCAAAGCGTCCGGTATCGACAGTTATGAGGTCTTTGCCGGTGTCGGGCTCGACACCCGGATTAATCCCAAATTCTTCCGATCAGGGCTCGGGTTCGGAGGTTCGTGCTTCCCGAAAGATGTGAATGCCCTGATATCCCATGCGCGATCCAAAGGAATTGACCCGATAATTCTTAACTCTGTAATCGACACAAACGAAGACCAGCCCCGGCGGATGATTGCACTCCTGAAAAAACATCTCGATCCTCGGGGTCACACCATCGGTGTCCTCGGACTTGCGTTCAAGCCTGATACAGATGACATCCGCGAGAGCCGGGCAATTCCCGTGATCCGGTTGTTATTACAGGCCGGCGCGAAGGTCAAGGCATATGATCCAGAAGCGATGGGGCACTTCAGGGAGTTAATTCCCGACATTTCGTACGAAGCACTTGCCTCGGAAGTGCTGGATTCCGATGCGGTACTAATTGTCACGGAATGGAAAGAGTTTGAGTCTCTTGATTATCGCGGAAAACTGGTGATTGACGGTCGCCGGATTGAAAAGGTGCGGAATGAAGCAGCGGTGTACGAGGGGATGTGCTGGTAATGGAAATTAGAAAAGCGGTTATTCCTGCAGCGGGGCTTGGCACCCGGTTTTTACCGGTCACAAAATCCATGCCGAAGGAGATGCTCCCCATCATAGATAAGCCGGTCATTCAATATGTCGTTGAAGAAGCGATTGATGCCGGAATTGATGATATTATCATCATTTCCGGCAGGGGAAAACGTGCTATTGAAGATTATTTTGATGCAGCCCCCGAACTGGAGATGCGGCTCTCATACCAGCACAAGGAGGAGACACTCTCACGGTTGAAGAAGATCACAGACTTTCCCGGCATCCATTATATCCGGCAAAAAGAACCTCGTGGCCTTGGTGATGCGATTCTCAGAGCAGAAAAACATATCGGGAACGAACCGTTTGCCGTGCTGCTTGGTGATGATATTATTGCCAACAGCTATTCGTGCACAGGTCAGCTCATGTCAATTTTTTCCCGGTTTAATGCATCAGTAATTTCTATCGAACCGGTGCCGCCGGAAAAGGTCAGCAGTTATGGGATCATCAAAGGATCAGCAATCGAGCCGGATCTTTTCGCCATTGAAGATATCATAGAAAAACCCGCCATCTCACTGGCACCATCCAACCTGGGCGCAGTGGGCAGATATATTTTTGTTCCGGAAATTTTTGACTGCCTGAAGAATACATCCCCCGGAGTGGGAAATGAGATCCAACTTACCGATGCGATTCGCCTCTTATTAAAGGAACATCCGGTGTATGGCTATAAATTCAAAGGGAAGCGATATGATACCGGGGATAAACTGGGATACATTGAAACTATTATTGATTATGCCTTACAAGATCCGCAATTGCAGGAAAACCTGAAAAAATTCCTTGTTGATCGGTTGAACCAGGATAAGGAATTTTTTTCTGGCGAAAAAAATTCATAGTTGTCACGAAATCATTAACAATTTTCTCAACAATTTTACTATGTGCTTACCGATTCCCTTTTTATATCCCGTCTTATGAATGTAAGTTCAATCCAGCGACAGAGCGTTATCACTGTCGTTTCAACTATTAGTCTCACCATTGTGGGTTTCGTCTCAACAATATATTTTGCGCACTCCCTGGGACCGGCTCCTCTTGGCGCATACTTCCTGTTCCTTGCTTATTTTGGGATTTTCAACCTTGTTGGTGATGGGGGATTTGGGGGAGCAGCAGTTAAAAGAATATCTGAGGGAAAGGAACCGGATGAGTATTTTTCTGCATTTGTCTTTATCAGGATTGCATTTCTCGCAATATCTGTCACAGCACTCGTTTGGGCAGAACCCTACCTCAAGGACGCAACCTCGTCAGGAATTTTTTTCTGGCTTCTCCTAGCGCTCATTGTTTCAGTTTTTTCTAGTTGTACCGGAATAGGGTTATATGGTTCCGGAAAGGTAGGAATAAATCAGATTAGTAGTTTCATGGATGCATTTCTGCGAACTCTTTTTCAAATCGCTGCAGTCTTTTTTGGATTTGGTGTTGCCGGACTTACAGGAGGATTTGTTGGGGGTTTAATTGCCGGAGGTATCGCAAATTTTTGGTCTCTCGATTTAAAATTAGTACGGTTCCGGTTATCACACCTGAAAAGCCTGTCCAGCTTCTCTTTCTGGATATTCCTGACCGCGAGTGGTTCATTAGTATTTTGCTATGCTGATACCGTTCTCATCGGATATTTTATGAGTAATGCTGATGTTGGAATCTACCGCACCGCGTTCCAGCTCACGTCGGTTGCCACGTTCACGACCCTGGCTTTTCAAATCGTTCTCTATCCAAAGATCAGCACATGGGGAGCACAAGAAAAGGTTACAGAAATTGAGACTTCTCTGGCAAGAGCTTTTACCTATTCCCTTTTTCTGGCAATTCCAACCTGCATCGGTGGGTGGATTTTGGGGCAGCGCCTCCTCTATTATCTTTACGGGGCTTCTTTTGCTGAAGGGGCATCTGCCCTTTTTTTCCTCCTGCTCGTGCAGGTGGTTAATGTCTTCATGTTTCTTGGAACGATGAGCCTGAACGCACTCAACCGACCAAAAGATGCATTCTGGATAACCGTCATTGCAGCGATTGCAAACATCCTCCTTGACTTCGCCCTTATCCCCCTCATGGGCATAACAGGAGCTGCCATCGCAACCCTTGTGGCGATGACTCTGAATGCGCTTGGTGCCCTTATACTCCTTTCGCGGATTATTTCCATAAAATTTGAATATGGACCGGTAAAAAATATGCTCTACGCCGCAGGGTGCATGGGTATTTTCCTTCTTTTCATTCATTTTATCTTTCCTCTTACTCACGTTGCTGCGGTTTTATCCGTGGTTATCGTTGGAGCAGGAATTTATGTATCAGTTTTGTTTAAACTGGATAGGGAAATTCACGATGAACTCAAGAAACTGAGTATCGATCTCGGAGTTCCATGGCCTGGGTGGTTATAGGGATTTCCTCGGGTAATAATGCAAGATATATTATTTTTTTAATGAAACGGTTATTATTTATTCACTTTGAATAATTTTCCGTTGGATTTAAAAAATTCCACGATATGCGATCATAATTCACTAACAGCAGAATTCAGGGAAATTTGATTAGGATATACGTTATTTTGTGCGGCAACTCTCTATGATTTCCAATAAAATGGCGAATTTTGGCGATACGATTTGCTGATTAAAATTTGGACTTATTACCAAGGGTTCACTATAAATTGAAAACAAATTATTATCCTGATAAAATCCAATATACCAGCTAACTGGTGCTTATATGCAAGTTGTCATTTTATGTGGTGGACTCGGAACCAGACTTAAGGAAGAGACGGAATTTCGCCCGAAACCTATGGTAAAAATCGGAACCCGCCCGATCCTCTGGCATATTATGAAAATTTACGCATCTTATGGATTCAAAGACTTTATTCTTGCTCTCGGGTATAAAGGTGAAATGATCAAGGAATATTTTTATCATTATGAATTGATGGACAGTGACGTTACGATAGAATTGGGCAATTCCCAAAATACCTGTGTTTTCCACAATGAAGTCAAAGAAAATGACTGGAAGGTTACTCTGGCAAACACTGGTGAAAAATCCCTGAAAGGAGCAAGGATCAAAAAAGTTGAGAAATTTATAAAAGATAATGAATTTATGTTAACCTATGGGGACGGGGTGTCCGATATTAATATTCCAAAACTTCTGGAGTTCCATCGTCGTCACGGAAAAATTGCCACAGTTACTGGAGTAAATGCGGCAGCACGATTCGGAGAATTAAAAATTAATGGCGATCGCGTTGAAAGATTCAGTGAGAAACCCAGTTCTGGATCAGAATACATTAATGGCGGTTTTTTCGTATTTAACCGGAAAATTTTTGATTATCTCACTCCAGATGAAAATTGTGATTTTGAGTTTGGACCTCTTGAAATACTTGCAAAAGAGGGAGAGTTAATGGTTTACAAACACCGCGGATCCTGGGCCTGCATGGATACTCTCCGTGATATGGATTACCTGAATAAAATCTGGGATGAAAATAAGGCATTCTGGAAGCTGTGGCAATGACCGCTTCTTTCTTGAACAAGTATTCAGGAAAAAAGGTCTTGATTACCGGAGATACCGGATTTAAAGGGTCATGGCTTGCGATCTGGTTACTGAAGCTCGGTGCCCGGGTTACCGGGTTTGGGTTACCGCCAAAGACCCGTGAGGATAATTTCACCGTATGCGGCCTTCAGGCGAAGATCGATCATATCGAGGGAGATATTCGTGATCTCACTCAACTATCAGATGCAATTGGGGAATCCAGGCCGGACTTTGTTTTTCACCTGGCGGCCCAGGCTCTCGTGTTCGACTCCTATCGGGATCCCTACCAGACCTTTACTTCCAATGTAACCGGAACCCTGAATGTTCTGGAAGCGATACGGAAAAGTTCCGGAATAAAAGCTGCCGTGATGGTAACGAGTGACAAGTGTTATGAAAATCATGAGTGGGTTCATGGTTACCGGGAAACCGATCCTCTTGGCGGGAGGGATCCTTACAGTGCATCAAAAGGAGCCGCCGAAATTGTTATCTCGTCATATATCCGGTCATTTTTTCACGAAAAGAACACTCCTGCCGTCGCGTCAGTTCGGGCAGGCAATGTAATTGGCGGGGGTGACTGGTCAGAGAACCGCATCATTCCGGACTGCATCCGATCGCTGAGGTCCAAGCACTCCATAGAGCTCCGGAATCCGGATTCAGTTCGCCCGTGGCAGCATGTGCTGGAACCACTCTACGGATATCTCATGCTTGGCAGTGCACTTGCCGGACCAGTCGGGAAAACATTTTGTGGTGCGTGGAATTTTGGTCCTTATCCATGCAATGCGGTGACCGTGGAAGATCTTGTAAAAGAGATCATCAGTCAATGGGGCAGCGGAATGTACCATATCAAAAAATCTCAATCCAGAAATAAGGAGTCCGGTATGCTGGTCCTAGACATCAACAAGGCGGTACATCTATTGAACTGGAATCCGGTGCTCCCGTTAAAAAAATCCTTGCAGTTCACAATTGAAGAATACCGGATTGTGGGTTTGTCAGAAGATGCAGTCTATCACCAGCGATCTGCCCATATTGACGAATACATGAATATTCAGCGAAGTATGGGGTGACCATGGAGCGCTGTCGATCCTGTGGAAAACGACTGCCTCCGCCGTTTCTGGACCTGGGCAATTCCCCTTTGTCCAATGCCTATCTTTCAGAAAAGGATATCCACCGCTCTGAAATATATTACCCGCTCGAGATCTATTATTGCCCTCACTGCCATCTCGTTCAGCTGGATGAATTCGAAACACCGGAACATATTTTTTCAGCGGACTATGCCTATTTATCATCCTATTCGTCCAGCTGGCTGGCGCACTGCAAGTCTTATGTTAATATGATGGTGGAACGATTCGGACTTGACAAAAAATCTCTGGTTATGGAAATTGCCAGCAATGACGGGTATCTCCTCCAATATTTTAAAAAATATAGCATACCAATACAGGGAGTAGAACCGGCTAAAAATACTGCGGAAATTGCGATTGGGAAAGGCATTCCAACCGATATTACTTTTTTCAATATTGTCTATGCACAGGAAATGGCGAGGACTTTGCGTCTGGCGGATCTCATCATTGGTAACAATGTGCTTGCCCATAACCCGAACCCGAATGATTTTGTCGAAGGACTACGTATCGGACTGAAGCCAAAGGGTATTATTACCATGGAATTTCCTCATCTTATGAAACTGATCGAGAACAACCAGTTTGATACTATCTACCAGGAGCATTACTCATATCTTTCTTTTCATGCTGTGCAGTTCCTGTTCAAGGCACACCATCTTGACATATTCGATGTCGATGAACTAGCGACACATGGGGGGTCACTCCGGATTTATGCAAAACACCGGAATGATCAGACTAATGAAATATCTCCGGATGTCGCAAACTTGCTGGACATGGAGAAACGGGCAGGATTACTTGATCCGGCTACTTATGAAAAATTCCGTCTGAATGTCGAGGCAACAAAGAGAGTACTTCTCCAATGCCTTATCACTGCAAGAAACGAAGGAAAAACCATTGTGGGTTATGGTGCACCCGCGAAGGGAAACACACTTCTCAATTACTGCGGGATTAGGACTGATTTTCTCGATTATACAGTTGATGCAAACCCATACAAGCAGAATTTATTCCTTCCGGGTACGCATATTCCCATCAGACACCCGGACCAAATACGGATCGATGAACCGGATTATATCCTGATCTTGCCATGGAACATTAAGGAGGAGATCATAGAGCAATTATCTTATGTCCATGCCTGGGGAGGGAAATTTATCATTCCGATTCCCGATGTTCAGGTGATCGATGCATGATCTTTACCGAGACCAAAATTAAGGGCGCGTTCATTATTGATCCGGAACTTCTTATAGATGAGAGGGGATTTTTTGCACGATCATTCTGCAAAGAGGAATTCCAGAACCACGGGCTTGAAACAAATATTGTCCAGTGTAATATCTCCTACAACAAAAAAAAAGGGACACTTCGGGGGATGCATTACCAGGTTCCACCATTTGAAGAGGCAAAGATTGTCAGCTGTTTCAAGGGTTCAATTTATGATGTTATTGTAGATTTGCGGAGAGAATCACCTACGTACAAAAAATGGGTTGCCGCAGAATTGAGTGAAAAAAATTTTAAAATGGTGTATGTACCACGAGGTTGTTCTCATGGCTTCCAGACATTGGATGACAATTCAATTGTCTACTATCAGATGACCGAATATTTTCATCCGGAATGTGCAAGAGGACTCCGGTGGGACAATCCGTCAATAGGAATTGTCTGGCCGGTCTCTCAAATGGTTATATCTGAACGAGATAAGAATTATCAGGACTTGAAAGTATGAAAAAGGTTCTTCTCACGGGTGCATCTGGTTTTATTGGCAGGCATGGCATTCAGCCACTTATTGACAGAGGTTTTGAGGTTTATTGTGTCTATCGTACGGTAAGGCCGGATATATTTACCGACGAAAACCATGTGACGTGGCACCAGACAGATCTGATGAATGTAAAGGATATTCAAAATTTGTTCGATTCTTTATCCCCCACACATTTACTCCATCTTGCGTGGGATGTGACTCACGGATCGTATTTCGAATCAGTTAATAATTTTGACTGGCTCGTCTCCGGCCTTCATCTTCTAAGCGAATTTGCTGAATCCGGAGGTACACGAGCGGTATGCGCTGGAACCTGTTTTGAATATGATCTCCGTTACGGATTCTGTAATGAGAACGTAACCCCTACAGTCCCATCCACGTATTATGGTTCGTGCAAAAATCAGCTCCAGTCAATCGGTGAAAAATACGCAGCTAAAAGGGGTTTTAATTTTGCATGGGGTCGGATTTTTTACCCGTATGGGCCTTTTGAATATCCATCACGACTTGTGCCATCGGTTATTCAGGCTCTCCTCAATGGTGAAAAAGCTCCATGCACGCACGGAAATCAGATCCGTGATTTCTTGCATGTGGCAGATGTTGCAGATGCATTTGTAACACTCCTTGATTCAGAAGTAACTGGCCCAATCAATATTGGATCCGGAAAGCCGGTTTCGATCAAAGAACTTGTTATGCAGATCGCCCGAATTCTTGGAAAAGAGGAAGATATCCAACTAGGTGCTTTGCCTGCACGTGAAAATGAACCGCCATTTATCGTCGCTGACACCCTTCACCTGCAAAAAGAGGTGAAATGGTGTCAGAAATATTCTCTTGAAGAGGGGATTATGGATACCATCTCATGGTGGAAAAATTATAGAAATTAAAAATTTGGATAAGGAAAAAGTGAATGGAATATTAAGAGCACAACAGGTCTTTGTAATCTGAAATATGGAAGGTGTTTGTTCAATACCTTAGAATTTTTGGTGATTCTTAATTATTTATGAATTATTTTAAAAAATAATTTAGATAATGCAAACATAGTTTTATCGGATTTCTGATTAGTGTTTTATAGAATAGATATTGATTATATTTTGATAAATATAAACTCGGATGGATCATATACATCTGAATATTTGATAATTCTTGATACTCTTTTTGAAGATTCGGGAAATTATTGATCACTTGTCTTTTCACAAAGAAAAACATATTTTGTGCATAAACTCCCGAGATTTTATTATTGCACCAGATATGTTTCCTTAAACAATCAATGGGATCATATCCTTTTTCGTTGAATTTTTTAATCCAGTATGCTGGCCATTGTTCATTTACATGGAAAGTGCCACCTTGAAATGGTACCGCCGCAGAAAAGACGATTACATCTCCTAAATTTGTAAGAGTGTCTATGAAATTTCCGGCAGCTTCTATCGGGATATGTTCTGCAACTTCTATTGATATGACCAAATCAAATTTTCTCGGTAGTGATAGAGGCTTTTTTAAATCGTGAGGATAATAATTTTCTAAAGGTATTTCTAATAAGGATAGATCAATATAGTCTCCATCAATTCCCAGAAAGTCTTGTATTCCATTTTTATGAAATTGTGCTAACCATATTCCAATTCCACATCCCACATCAACTACACTTTGGGGATTAACAAATTGTAGAATTATCGGAATAATCTCTTTAACCGAACCTTCAGCAGTGATTTGATCTTCGAAAAACTTTTTTGAGTAAGTTTGCAAAATATCTCCTCGATCAACTATTGTATTTCTGCTTGGTTTAATAAAAATCTTAAGGGACATATCCATGGGACAATTTAATTAAAAAAATAGTTTGATTCCTTGAACTTCCTTAATGGAAATTATGCAGTCGATAAATTATTTTTTATTGTTTATTTTTATTGTTTAGATAGATCTTGCTATTATACTCTGCTCACCCAAGGTTGTACTCTTTCTCTTCAATCTTATATGGTAAAACAACTTTGAGGGATAATTATATCTTCTCCCCCCATGCAAAACGAGATAAGATAATACGATCTGAATTATCAGCACCGCCATATAACCGGGTCTGATTGTCTGCAACCAATAAATTTTCTTGTTCACCTTGTCTAAAAGTTCTACTGGTTGACCATTCATCTGGGAAAAAACCTCGTCCATCGCGCCCAACAACTATTAGTTGTAATCCTCTTGAAGCAATTTTTCTACTTATTCCCTCTCTGCCACTCTCAAAGAGAATTGTGTCATTTTTATTCTTAAAAGAATACCCTTGAGTAACCTCGAGAAAGAGCTTTCTAGAGATACAAAAACCATTTGTTCTCAAATGAGGATTTGGGAATGGTAAGTAATGCTTTTTTATTTTCAATGCTTTTATTCTATCAATCCATTTACGTAATAAAAACTTGCGGGTTACAAGAAGAAAATTTGTATACTGACTTTCCCAAGATCCAGTTGCAGAAACCATACCACATTCTTTAGTTGATACATGCCGGTATATTTTTTCAAGCCAGTTATCTCCTAAAATTTCACTATAAGAATTAAAAAAGCATAAAAATTTATTTTCTACTATCTGGGCAGCGACCATATATGAGCCAATATCATATCCTTCATCTGGAATAATTATACGTTTATGTTCGTACTGATTTAATAGCAATTCTATTTCAGATGAAATTCCATTCTCCCCAAAACCTTTTAGTATAAAAAAAAGGTCATGTTCTAAACCGGCTGAGTTATATTTATAGGATGTCAAAAAACGTTTTAATGATTCAATTTCATTACAGGCTCTCACTAAATGTATAACACAAATCACATTGCAATTCATATTATAGAATCATATATAATTGGCTTTGATTTACATAAATTTTTAGTAATTGAACGCTTTAAAAAAAATAATCGAACGAATAATAGAGATAGATAGATTAAATGGAATGAACAACAACCATAAAAATGACTTATTAAATATGATACTTCACTATAACGTCCAGTAGTAGCAGGGGATGTAACAGTATTACCAGGATTCGATTTTGGGTAATTTTTCGGAAAAAACGGAGAGAAGATTAGGAACAAATAAAGAAGATTAGGATCATTTTAAGTGTTGGTTGATATCGCAGAAAACCTTATTTTAAGATTGTTAAATCTCCGATGCATGGACAATTATGAAATTCGTAAGCATAGGAATGCCAGTATTCAATGAAGAGCGGTTTATCGAACAGGCAATTGTTTCCACCCTTAACCAGGACTATAAAAATTTTGAACTAATAATATCTGACAATGCTTCAACGGATCAAACGAAGGAGATCTGCTTGAAGTACTCCAAAAAAGATTCGAGAATCCGGTTTTATTCTCAACATTCAACGACCGATTCAACAACGAATTTTAATTATGTGGCTTCCATGGCAAAAGGGGATTTTTTCATGTGGGCATCCGGTCATGATACAAGAGATCCCACATTTATTTCCCGATGTGTTGCAACCTTTGAAAAATCGAATTCAATCGTTTTATGCTATTCAGATGCCATTTGGATTGATTCAAATGGTAAAATTGTCGGGATCGAAAAATCTGACATTGATACGGTTGGAATGAGTAAAATAACGCGAATAAAAAAGGTTTTTTGGAATCTTGGTTACGCTTATCCAATATATGGTCTATTCAGAAAAGATACATTAAGTAGAATTTTACCGTATCAAAAAATTCTAGGTCCGGATATATTGTTATTGAATGAATTATCAGCCATTGGCGAATTTGCCAGAATACCTGAACCACTATTTAATATCAGGAAATCGTCAGATTATGGAGACTGGCATGCTTATTTTCAAAAAAGCTTGAATGTTAAATTGAACCGAAAAAAAGCCCTTGGATTATTTTTTGAATTTATCATCAAAGATTATCAAGGAGTTAAGAAATACGCTCAATCACCAAAAGAAAAAATTATGGTAATGAAAATATTCCTTTTCGATGCGTTATTTAAATATCACTGGATTCTCACGGGACTTATTCGGTTGCGATGAAAAATTCCGGGGTTGAATTCTGTGTTTGCAGCTCCAAAAAAAATTTAAAATTGAATGAAGGAAAAATGTATCAGAATTAATTAACATCAGGACAATAATCAAAAAGAGAATGCCTCCTATGAGAATCCTCTACGATCACCAGATCTTCTACCGCCAGAACTACGGTGGGGTGAGCCGTTATTTCTGTGAGTTGATGAATCGGTTCTCAGCGGATCCGGATATGCGTTTTGTCCTGCCGCTTCACTTCGTACAAAATGATAATTTATCCCAATTCCCTCAGTTGAATAAGTACTGGTCAGGAAGATACACCGGGCTCTATAACAACAAGTGTGTAGCATCGATCCAGAAAAAAATCCGGTTTAACGCGATAAATTTTGGATTAAATTTTTTTATCAACAACCAGGGTGAATCAGTAAGGTTACTTAAAAAACAGGATTTTGACATATTCCATCCCACCTATTACGAACCGTATTTTTTAAAATATCTCCAGAAAAAACCTTTTGTTATGACCGTCTATGATATGATCCATGAACTTTTTCCCGAATATTTCAAATCCGATGATCAAACCCGGGCGTGGAAGAAAGAACTCATTGAAAACGCAGGAGTTGTTATTACGATATCTGAGAATACAAAAAATGATATAGCAAAATTCACGGATGTTGATCCAGATCTGGTTAAAGTCATTCATCTTGGTAATCCTTTTGAACATTGTGATGAACCGCAAATCAATACTGCTTCAAGTCCTCCTGTATCTGCAAAACCCTACCTGTTATTCGTGGGGGGCAGGTCCGATTACAAAAATTTTAATTTTTTCATCGAATCTGTTGCAGAAATGTTGGGTAAAAATAATGAATTGAATGTTGTAAGTGCGGGATCGATACCATTTTCACGTATAGAAAGACATTTTTTAAGAAATCTGAATGTTCTCGATAAAGTACATTACGTTAGGGTGAACGATACTATCCTGAAAAATTTATATCGAAACGCCCAAGCTTTTGTTTTTCCTTCCCTTTACGAAGGTTTTGGTCTTCCGGTTCTGGAGGCATTCTCCTGCGGATGTCCTGCAGTTCTAAGTAACTCCAGCTCACTGCCAGAAATCGGAGGCGATGGAGCAGTCTATTTCGAACCCACAGATAAGGAATCAATCAATTCAATTCTGGAAAAAGTTCTTTCTGACGAAACATTTCGGAAGGATTTGATCACAAGAGGCTATTCTCGCCTAAAATATTTTTCATGGGAACACACTGCCCAGAAGACCAAAAAAATATACGAGTCTGCGATGAACCGGTAACCGGTTTATCTCGGGATTCCGGATTCGGGTTCTCGAAACAAGGGAATATTCCGAAATTACGATTTGTATATTGTCACAATGCTCTTTATTCATTAAATCAAACGATATTCCGGAAAAATGTCATGCTAACCATCTTCACCATCCCAAAACCCTTTGTCGGTCACATTGGCCTTATCCAGAGAAACGCCATTATGAGCTGGCTCAAACTGATCCCGGAATGCGAGATCATTCTCTTCGGGAATGAGGCAGGGATCCGGGAAATCGCACAGGAATTTGGGATCAGGCATGTGCCTGAAATAAAAAAGAACGAATATGGAACACCGTTCCTTGATGATGTCTTTAATAAGGTCCAGACAGTTGCCCGTCACAAAATTCTCTGCTATTGTAATGCAGACATAATGTTTTTTTATGACCTCCCCGAAGCGGTAAAAAAAATATCCTTTAAAGAATACCTCGTGGTCGGAGAACGTTGGGATGAGGATGTTACAAATACTATCGATACCTCCCGTGAAACCTGGGCGGACGAATTTCTTGCTTTTGCACGGGAACATCATTCAGTCCAGAATTTTCCGGGAATGGATTATTTTATTTTCCCAAAAGGGATACTCAATGAATTCCCCCCGTTTGTTGTCGGCCGCAGGGGATGGGACAACTGGCTTATATACCACATGCGCATGAGAAAGATTCCCGTGATTGATGCAACACCTGTGGTACATGTGATCCACCAGAACCACTCCTATGCACACGTTCCGCAGAAAGAGGGGAAACGGTGGGAGGGCCCTGAATCATGGGATAATGTCAGGCTTGTCGGGAATCGACAGATTTACTTGTGGGAACTTGCAGACAGCGATTGGGTACTCACACCGGAAGGTCTGAAAAAGAAACCGTTTTCAATTCGAACTGCAGAACAAGATCTCATCCTTTCAACCCCAAAAAAGATTCATATTTTTATCGAACCGTTTTACCGGATGGGGCATACGATAAAATTCGGATACCTGAAATTGTTTGAATACAGTAAAAAGATCATATTCCGTTAACGAATGAGACGGGAAAGCGGAATGCAAATCCCGACATATTGACAATAATTAAAATTTTCCCTTTCATGTTTTTTGATATATACCTCTCACCGAATACTCATTTTATTCGGTTAACGAAAGAGTCTACGTATCTCAAATGATTCCCATCTCGCTCAGACGCGCCGGTAAATACTTTTTCGTGACAAAATCCAGCCCCCGCGCAGCAAATGCCTGCTGTTCTGACTTCAGGTTCATCTCGAGCTGCAGGTTAATCTCCTTTTTCC
>Ga0209777_10004048_pt1 | contig 17598 bp, 11 predicted proteins | sample FrelakmetHBP12HB_FD_187147 | JGI IMG/M metagenome (GOLD analysis project Ga0209777, IMG submission 187147) | Freshwater lake sediment microbial communities from the University of Notre Dame, USA, for methane emissions studies -HBP12 HB (SPAdes)... | ecosystem: Environmental > Aquatic >...
ATCTCGGCGAAGCACAGGGTGATGTCGTTATACCGACGGGTAAAAAGGCTGCCCTCTTTCTCAATAAAAATGCAATTGAAGATTTGTCACCGCTCTTAAATCTCAAACCTGATGATCTATATATGTTGTCGCTTATACCGATAGTTAGGAATCAACCACTCCACGATAAGTGCATGCAGCATATTGCACATCTCACCGGCCTAAAGAATTTATGGCTTTCTGGAACGAGAACCACGACTGAAAGTATGAAACACATCACAAAGCTGCAGTCACTGGAATTTTTAGTGCCGCCAACAGGATTGACGAATAAGGGCTTATCATATGTAGCCCAGCTGGAGTCTTTGAAGGGATTGTATTTCGTGGAAAACAGGGTTACCAATGAAGGACTAAACCGTTACCTTCCCACGATGACTAAGCTGGAGAAACTGTCTTTGTGGAGCGGACAAATAAGCGATGCTGGTTTAGTGCACCTTTCGGACTTGCCTTTGTTACGTTATCTTAGTCTTAATAGTGGAAACTTCACTGATGCGGGGCTGGTTTATCTTAAGGATGTTCCCACACTAAAAATTCTTGACCTCAACCATCTACCAATTACTGACGACGGAGTGCGTCACTTGTCAGGCCATCCCGGGCTGGAAGATTTAAGTCTCTTCAATACAGAGGTTACTGATCGTGGTCTGGCATATCTAAAATCGATACCTTCTTTAAAAAAACTGAATATCGGAAAAAGAAATGTCGACCGTGAAAATCCCGCAATAACAGATGCTGGTATGGTGCATTTAGCTCAGATCAATTCTTTAGAATATCTGGATCTGCCATATCAGGGCATAACTGATAAAGGTATAGCTCTCATAGCTAATTTAAAGAACCTCAAACATCTTTGGGTTTGTGCAAGTTCTGTTAGCCCCCTTACGGATAAATCCATGAGATACATATCTCAATTACATTCCCTGGAAAAGCTTATAATTGGCGGCACTGGTTTCACAGATGCGGGAATGGACGACCTTGCTAAGCTGACCAATTTGAGAGAACTTAATCTTCAAGCTGATTCTATCACAAATGAAGGACTGGCCAAACTGAAAACACTGAAGTCATTAGAAAAGATTTCTTTGAGTTGTAAAAAAGTTACTATCTCAGGTTTGTCATACCTGAATGCATTGCCGAATTTAGTCGAATTGGAAGTGAGAGACGTTGTTCAAGATAATTCAGGACTGGACATTTCGGGATTGACAAAACTTGAAAGAATCTATCTTATCTTTAATATATCCCGCAGGGGCAATGAATTAGTCTTCGACCCTGTTCGTAATGAAGATCTGGCTTATCTGAAGAAACTGGAAAATCTTAAATCTTTAGTTATCCCTGGCGAAAAATATTCTATGATTACTGATGCTGGAATTGCCTATTTGAAAGATTTACCCAATATGAGAGAACTTCATTGCGGTAGTCCATACCTGACTGATAAATCCCTTTCCTGTCTTGCAAATATTAAAACGTTAAAATTCTTGACCATTTCTGGCAACTTCACTGACGACGGGCTTGTCTATTTGGAAGGATTAAAGACATTGCGTTCTCTAACGATTTATTCGGCAAACAAATTTAGTCCTAAAGCTCTGAAGCGGCTCGAGGACAATCTGTCAAACCTTGATTCACTTACTGCTGAACAAAATATAGAACTCAAAAAAATGTCAAAAACCAAGCCTTAGTAACTATGGTCAGCCTCGAATGGTGTTTCCTTTAGTTGTAATAGTTACTATTAACATGGCAAACCTATTCAAGACAATGGCATAACATTTTTCACAATATAACCGCAATTCTAGCTGACAAAAATACCAAATACTATATACTAAACACCAACCCCGTGATGCTAATTCTTCGCCTCCCTGCTCTGAGTGTAGTCGAAGGATCTCTTTAAACACCGCCGCAATCTTGTCCACCGTTCTTTTGGCGGATTAGCGCGGCCTCCTTATCGGTTAGCTACCAAGCCGGCTTGGTGGTTTTTCAACCTTTGAGCACCGCAAAAAACAAACCCCGCAACTTCCAAATCCTTCATTCCAAAACAATCGCTTCTTAAAGCATTATATAAGCATATACGCATATACTTATATACCCCCGGTCCATTTTCTACATTTACACAATCTTTTTTCTAATTTCCGTTTTCCGTGTCTTTACATTTTTAATTTTTAATCTTTGATTTTTTTCTACCCCCAAATTCCCACGACGTTTTACGAATTTTCTCTCCAATACAAAATACGACATACGATATACGAAGTGATTGACCAGACAAATTTCCAGAATTTTTTTCTTTTTTCTGTACGCCGTTCGCCGAATGCTCAACCCTGAACTATGAAATCAATCATTTTGTGTATGTCATTTTTGATTGACGAGAAAAATTTCGAGAAATTTTTTTCTTTTTCTGCACGCTGAACGCTTCACGCTGTCCGCTGTACCCCGAACAATAAAATCAATCATTTTGGCTACATCATTTTGATTGACCAACCAATTTTACAAAATTTTCCCCTGCCCTCGACTGCCTGCCCTCGAAAGTCTTAGTCGGGGGGTGCTCACTTGCTTCCCTGTCGGGGGTCCACCCACTCAGTCCCCGGTCTGATGTCCGCTGTTTTGCTTTTCAATCAAAAGTGCAGGGGGGTATTTCAAAACGTGCAAAAAAGCGATCTTTTTGCTACGCTTCTTACTCTTTTTGCTCTTTTTTTAACTTTTTTTACTACTTTTTTTGCGCTTTTTGACCGTTTTTTACAAAGCGCATCGTTTTTGATTGACGCAAATGTGAATATTTCACCATTTCCATCTTGCCCATTTTACCTAAACGTTACAAACCCACCTTTCACACCCCCGTTTTTTACCCCCAAAAATCCACCTCCCGCGCTGCCTGTTTCCTTTGCCAGCCGAGTTTTTAATCATTGACTTTATCAGTTCAGCATAATATACTTCATCACTTTATCTGCCCGCGGTACTTTCCACTGGGCAGAATTGGTGAAACTTTAAATATCATCCAGCTGTTCATAAGTTCAGGTTTATAATAAGGTTATTACTTTTAAGGAGATTTTCAGAATGGCAGCTAAACAGGTTTATTTCTTTGGTGGTGGCAAAGCAGAAGGCAACGCAAAGATGAAGGACCTCCTCGGCGGCAAGGGCGCAAATCTTGCCGAAATGGCCAACCTCGGTGTGCCGGTCCCGCCTGGCTTTACAATCACCACTGAGGTTTGCACTCATTATTACAAGAACAAAAAAACCTACCCGACAGGATTAAAAGAAAAAGTCCAAATGGCCTTGAAAAAGGTCGAAAAAGTGCTGGGCAAAAAATTCGGCGACCAGAATAATACACTTTTGCTCTCGGTGCGTTCGGGTGCCAGGCGCTCAATGCCGGGAATGATGGAAACCGTGTTGAACGTCGGTTTGACCTCAAAGACAATACCCGGCCTGATAAAACAAAGTGGCGGAGACGCTCGCTTTGTTCACGATGCCTATCGTCGTCTGATTATGATGTATTCCGATGTGGTTATGGAAAAGGCCGCGGGGATAGAGCCGAAGGATGAGCAAGGTATCCGCAAACAATTAGAAAAAATCATGGGCAAAATGAAAGCAGAAAAGGGCTATAAAAGCGATACCGATTTAACCGCTGATGACCTCAAAGAACTCTGCTCTTTATTCAAGGCCAAGATAAAGGAAGTCTTGAAGAAGGATTTTCCTGATAACCCCAACGAGCAGTTATGGGGCGGTATTAACGCTGTATTTTCCTCCTGGAACGGAAAACGTGCGGTAAGCTATCGACGGATAGAAAGTATACCGGATGAATGGGGCACAGCCGTGAATGTCCAGGCTATGGTGTTCGGTAATATGGGCAATGATTCCGCTACGGGTGTAGCTTTCACGCGTAACCCCGGAAACGGCGAAAACGAATTCTACGGCGAATATTTATTCAACGCACAGGGTGAAGATGTCGTTGCCGGAACCCGTACCCCCGCTCCGATAAATAAATACTCCAAATCCGAGCACAACAAAGACTTGGCTACTCTGGAAGAAACAATGCCCGTGATTTACAAAGAGTTATTCAAAATTCAAAAACACCTGGAAAAGCACTACCACGATATGCAGGATATTGAGTTTACCATAGAAAAAGACCGTCTTTTTATGCTGCAATGCCGTGTGGGAAAACGCAACGGCCCAGCGGCACTACAAATGGCTATGGATATGCTTAAAGAAAAACTAATCAAAAAAGAAGACGCTGTAATGCGGGTGACACCGGCGCAGCTGGACGAGTTACTGCATCCGATAATTGACCCTAAGGCAGAGCTATCCCAAAAGCCTATCGCCAAAGGCCTGCCGGCAGGTCCGGGCGGTGCAACCGGGCAAATCGTATTTTCGGCTCATGATGCCGTGGAATGGACAAAACAAGGCAGGAAGGTAATTCTTGTACGTGAAGAGACAAATCCCGAAGACGTCGAAGGCATGCGTGCCGCAGAGGCAATCCTGACCGCCCGTGGCGGCATGACCTCGCACGCCGCTCTGGTTGCGCGGGGCTGGGGCAAATGCTGTATCGTAGGCTGCGGAGCTTTGCATGTTGACTGCGCCCAAAAACAGGTCCATGTCGGCGGTAAGACATTCAATGAGGGCAGCTGGATTACCTTAAACGGCACCAAAGGCAATGTCTACGAGGGACAGCTGCCGATGATGGATGCTGCCGAAGAAAATAAGCTTTTAGATAGTTTCTTAAAAGTCTGTGACTCTGTAAGAAAACTGGGTATACGCACCAATGCCGACACTCCCGATGACGCAAAAAAGGCCAGGCAATTCGGTGCAGAAGGTATAGGACTGTTCAGAACTGAACACATGTTTTATGGTAAAGGTTCTGACGAACCGTTGTTCGCCTTGCGCAAAATGATTGTCTCCAAAACCGAAGATGAAAGAAAAAAGGCATTGGATGAGTTATTCCCGTATGTCAAAAAGGACATAAAAGGAACATTAGAGGCAATGGATGGTTTCCCGGTTGTAATCCGTCTGCTTGACCCGCCGCTTCACGAGTTTGTGCCGCGTGATCCTGGAAAACTGGAGCAATTAGCAAAGGACTTAAACATTACCATGGACGAGCTGACCCAAAGGGCGGAAAACCTGCATGAGTCCAACCCAATGATGGGCCATCGCGGCGTTCGTCTCGGAATCACCTATCCTGAAATAACAGAGATGCAGATTCGCGCTATTTTCGAATCGGCGGCAGAGCTTCTCAAGGAAGGTAAAAAGCCGTATCCCGAAATAATGGTTCCCGTCGTCTGCTGCTCCCCGGAACTCAGGGACCAGCTTGCAATCGCAAAGAGGATTTATAAGGAAGTCCTGGCAAAGTACAATTTAAGGAAAATCAAACACATGTTCGGCACAATGATTGAAGTTCCCCGCGCAGCCATCGTAGCCGACAAGCTTGCCGCGATGGCCGAATTCTTCTCGTTCGGGACAAATGACCTGACGCAGATGTACTTCGGCTTCTCGCGTGATGATATCGGTGGGTTCCTGTCTGATTACATCAGGAAAGGCATTCTGCCGGGCGACCCGTTCCAGTCAATCGACCAGACCGGCTTGGGCGAGTTGATAAAAATGGGTATCCAAAGGGGCAGAAAGGCCCGCAAGAACCTCGAAGTCGGTATTTGTGGTGAACATGGTGGAGACCCGGACAGTATTGACTTCTGCCATCGGGTCGGAATGGACTATGTTTCCTGCTCGCCGTTTAGAGTGCCGATAGCAAGGCTGGCGGCGGCACAAGCGACAGTTAGAAACAAGTAAGAGATGTTTTGACAAAATAGCGTTTTATCGTACAATACTGAGGTGTGTCGAAAAGACTCGGCACACCTTTTTGTTTTTTTTAACATGGTGAGAGTAGCTCAGTTGGATAGAGCACTGGATTGTGGTTCCAGGGGTCGCGGGTTCGAATCCCGTCTTTCACCCTTGTCGTAAAGTGGTTTTTCAACTTTTTGATGTTCGTTTTCGCAGCAGAACCATGGCACTCAAGCCAAGAAGGATATATCGTTATCGGCTCAGGTATAATAACTGCCAACTCGCTTGAGCCATCAGGCAGCGCAAAAATATGAGCGCCGATGCGAAGAGAACCTGCATTCAACTCATTAATTACATCCGGAAATACGCTGCCATTTAACAGATTGCAGGAAATTGTTACCCATTCTTCGGGGTTCTTTAGCGAGTTTAGGCCGTTTTTAGGGCTTGGGTTATAGCTGTCGGCCCAAAGGCCGTCACTAACTTCAAAACCGATAGTCTTACCGGCAGGCAGAGGGGAATTAAAAATCACAGCCGCAATAAAGAAAACAAATACACCGAATAAGAAGCTTCTGCTCATCATACCCTACCGCACCGAAGTCAGAATTTTTTATCTATAGACTAAACCTCCTCTCTTCCCTTCTTGTGGTACACCCTCTCCGAAGCCGTCACCATTTCATCGAAAAGATTTAATGGAAACCAATCGGAATTATACCTAACGTGCAAGCCCGCTTTCGAGCGGACTTGCCTACAAAGAAACAATTTATTATAATTATCACGGCAACGCCGTGCTTGTATTCGTGCTGGGCTCGTCGCTATTTTCGTGTCAACAAACCCAGCGAAGAAGAGGAGAGAGTTCTTAGCCCGAAGGCTTTTATTATTATCACGGCAATGCCGTGCTGATTTTGTGCCGGGCTCGTCGCTATTTTCCTGTCAACAAACCCAGCGAAGAAGAGGAGAGAGTTCTTGGCCCGAAGGCTTTTATTATTATCACGGCAATGCCGTGCTGATTTTGTGCCGGGCTTGTAAAACTCCACTTACAATGGTTTTGTTTTGGGTTATCAAGCCCAGCTTGGGGGGAGAAAACTCTTCACGAGCATATCTATTCACAACCTGTTAAGGTTGTGCTTGCTCTCTGTTGTATAAAGCAACGTACCTATATCTCCCTCTCCTCATAGAGCCTGCTACTTTGCGATTTTCTCTTTCTCGTAGCGGCTCACTTTGCCTTTAGCAGGGGAGATTGCTTTTATGGAAACGATGGTTTTGAGTCCAAGGATGTTGGCGACGGTTTCTTTGAAAAGCTCATCGTCGCTGTCGTCGGTCAAAACTGCTGATACTCCGAGGCTTCGAGCGGCAATCTCTTCTGCTTGATCACCGGCTCTTATGAAAACTATCGTCGGAATGTCAGGTTTTACAGCTTTGAGCCTCTTTAGGAACTGGCCATCCTCCATATCATCCAAATTCCACCTGCTAATGACACTATCAACCTTTTCATTTTTTAAAGAGCGAACAGCCTGAGCTGCTGAATGCATTTTTATTAATCGTATCGGCAATTCCCGCAATACTTCGTTTTTACTTTTGAGTCCGACCGTTAAGACTGTTGCTTGCACGAGAACAACCATTTTTTATCCTTACCTTCTTCACATTTGCCGCCACATCACAATTGGGTGTTTTTCATTTATACTATTTAGCGAAAGGCGTACCAAAGTCTGATTTTGGCTGTAAAATTTTTTTAAGTGCCTTTCCGGACAGTAGTTAGATACCTTAATTTTTTTTAGCACACAGCTGATGATTCAGGAGTAAATGGTCCATTATGGTCGCTATTACGTGAACAATATTGCGGTAAGTATCTGCCTGAATGCTTGTTAGAAAACAATCGACCACTTTGGCTGGTAGTGACCAGACTGGTCGGTGCAGTTTAAAGGCGAATGTAGACTTGTATCCCGACTATAAGAGTGAGCTGAACCTATTTAGCGGCATCTTTCTCTACGGTTGAGATGTTTAATTTCTCGATTAAACGATTCAAGCTCCGGCGCTCAATACCCAGTATTTTAGCAGCAGCCATTTTGCGGCCCCTGGTGAACTCGAGCGTTTGAGTGATAATCTTTCGTTTTACTTCATCAAGTGTGGGCAGCTCGCGCTTTGGATAAGACGGAGAATCCGAAATGATAATCTCGAAAGGCATTACAGAGGGTTGAACTTCGTGTCCCGTGCTTAAGACGTATGCACGCTCGATAGCATTGGCAAGCTCGCGGATATTGCCGGGCCAGGCGTAATTCATAAAAAGCTTCTTGACATCGGGACTTAATACCTTGGCCGGTTCGTTGTAAAAGGCTGACTGGTTTGCCAGGAAGTATTCAGCCAGCGGCAGAATGTCTTCTTTGCGCTGTCGAAGTGGCGGAACTTCGAGATTAACCACGTTGAGTCGATAGTATAGGTCTGCTCGAAAAGTTCCTTCTTCGACCATTTCACGCAGACCGCGGTTGGTAGCACATAAAACTCTCACGTCGATCGAATAAGATTGTGTTGAGCCGAGCGGGGTAACAGAATTTTCCTGGAGAACTCGCAGCAATTTAGCCTGTAGCTCAAGCGGTATCTCACTTATTTCATCAAGAAAGATCGTGCCGCCATCAGAAGCCCTGAAAAAACCCAGGGTGCTGTCTACAGCAGTGGTAAATGCACCCTTTACGTGCCCGAACAACTGGCTTTCAAATAATTGGCCTGTTAGAGTTGTACAATCCACAGGGACAAAAATTCTGTCGGCGCGGTCACTGGCGTAATGGATTTCTCGTGCAACCATTTCTTTGCCGACACCTGTTTCGCCGGTTATTATCACAGGGCACTTACGCGAAGCAATAGCTTTGACCATCTCGAGAATAGTATTAAAAGCAGGCGATTTGCCTATCAAATTACTATTCGCGATCTTAGTGGAATGCTGCTTTCGCTGACAAGTATAGAAATGACTTTTCTTGGGAGACTTATTAAAGTCTGTATACAACCCATCCCCTGTCTCTCTCCTGGAGTTTTCTCTCATCTTCTTCGCTGAATCTCTCTTTAGGGGTGACTAATAAGCACCCTCAACATCAAAAACAACTATTAACGGGTGGGATAGCTTAATAGCCCAATGGTATGGCCACAAAACCATAGTATCCCACTCCTCCTAATCAAACAGTTAGTATAACCTGTGAAATTGGAAAAATCAAGGAAATTATAGGACGTCTTTCAGATTTTTCCTATATTAAAACAACAGAGGCTACCCAGTACAAAAGTACACCCCAAAAGGCGGTTTCCAAGCAGGTTAAAATTATGCACAAATTTCCTATAATAACCATAGAAGCTTGTAAGTGTTTGATATATATATGGTTATGTTGCGAAAATGGAACTTGAAAACGCCACTATCAGAAGATTGCCCATATTAACTCTATATTTAACAAATTTCGCAGGCAGCAGCAAACCGCTCTTTTTAGGATAGATACCATGGTTAAAAAACACGAAATTTACACCTTTTTTTTGAATTTTTTATCAATTATTCTGCCTCTCAGGGCTCTTTTTGGGTGCTTTTCGGGATTTTTTCTTCTTGTGAAACTTACCCATCATGCCATCAAATCAAACGGCAAGATATAATTACCATATTTGTCACTTGCCGCTTTTAACCGTTCACTGACCTTTGCAAAAGTTTCAAAAACAATCTTAGGTGTATCGGGAACTTTCTCTCTGTAGATTTTCTCGACACGTTCAATCTTGGCGAGATTTTCCGGTATGCGAATCGTAAACTGTTCGATATATGCTGCCTGATTATATTCTTTGTTAAGATTATCCTTGAACAGTTTCGCCAAATCTTCAAATTTTGGTATCAAGCCGGTTGGTGTCTTGATGGCATCTACATCGTCATTTACTCGAAGTTCAGCCCACAGAATCCAGACCTTTTTATCGGCAATTTCTGTTATGAATTTTCCGCTTTTATCTTTCAGGAAGTAGTTTACTGAGAAAACCATCGGCACTCTGTCTAAACCCTTTGCAAAATCCAGGTTATTCTGCACATACCGTCCCAATGGTATTGACATAAAGTCAATGTTACTCATCAGGTTAAAAACTCTGACGCCTTCTTTGCCTAATGTAGCCGCTGTTGTCTCGGACTCAATGGCCGCCCCTTTGATTATGATACCTTCGTTCCAGTTAAAAGCCTGCTCCACAGGTGCCCATGTGTCGCTGTTTCTGCCGCCGTAGATAACGCCGCCAACGGGAACACCTTTGGGGTCATCAAGTAACCGGTCTCGGTTCGCAAGGTCGTAAATGCTCAGGCAATAACGCGCGTTCTTGTGCGAAGGAGTAATCTCTTCTCCCTCCGAATCTTTTTTACCCTTAGACCATTTGCCGGAATAGTTGATACCTTCATCCGGTATCTCCTGTCCCATTCCCAGCCAATACGGCTTAAGATTCTTATCGACCAGGACGTTTGAGAAGATGACCTCACCGGGGCTGGTCAGTGCCTGCGAAATAATAGGGTCGTTCTTGGCATTAACGTCGCGGATAATACCGAAAATCCCCTTTTCGACGTTCACACATCGAGCCTGGCCGTTTTTCTTTCGTAAATAGGCGATGTCGTCTCCAACGATAGTCTGTCCCGACAGCATCGACGTTGACGTTTTGCCGCAGGCCGACGGAAATGCGCCGGCAAAATATGTCACTCGACCGGCTGGGCCATGAGCACCGAGAACAAACATGTGCTCAGCCAGCCAGCCTTGTCTTGAAGCCTTCTGTATTGCCAATCGCAATGCGAGTTTTTTAAGACCTATCGTATTGCCGCCATATTGTGTGTTGACGCTGTAGACCATTTCCTCCTCAAGATCTATGTAGACCCTCCGGAGGTTGTGATTCTTGCTAACGTGATTTTCCAGTTCGCCTTCAGAGTGCAGAAATCTGAAGAAATCCTCGCTTTGTCCGATTTTCCTAAACTGCTCATATCCGGGCCGATAGAGTATAAATTCATTATGCGCCACATAGGGCGAGTCGGTTATCTGTACACAGGCAAGTGAAAACTCCGACCCTGTGGGTCCCAGGCAGAAAAAACAAATCAGCATTTGCCTGCCCGCCATGGCATTTTTCAGCAGACCCCGAATCTCCGCAGTGCCTGCCTTTTTCTCAACCGACTTCAGGCTCGCTCCCAGACTCGAACCTTCCGGCAAAAGATATTTTGTGCTGAATGTGTCCCTGCCCTGGTCGTAGTAGCCGTCGAAGTGACAGGTATGGCCGGGTGTGGCCAGCTTAAATTCTTCTCCGGTTTTTATTGCCAGCTCGCGAATATATGCTATGTCCTCTGCCGAATCGGTACAAACGAAAACCGAATCGGGATTAGTAAGCTCAATTGCATCGGCGACAAAACTATACAACCTGGGATTTTTCATCGCAATAAGCCTGTTGTAATTTTCCTTTGTCAGCCTTTTTTTCAGTAATGCTTTCATATTTTCAGACATTTTCCGTTATTACTCCCTATACTTGGGTTACCACGATATATTAAACACAATTCAGATTATTTTTTACAGGGTGCTTTTTATCTCTTTCAGACTCACTCCCAGGGTAGCTTTGGCAATCTTATCCACGTCTTTTTCCGGACCCTGGAAATGGAATGTTCTATGAATATGCGAAAGCCCCTTGCTAGGTGCAAGCTCAACCGCCGGCGATGATGTCTCCAGTTCATAGAAAGGCCCAAATGGCTTTGCGCCCGGTGATGCCGGGCCATCGTTATATGAGTTCAGCACATCACCGACGAAAGGCTTTTTCTGTATTTCAAGAAGCGAGTTCACATAGTCCGTAACACCTTGCGGCTTATTATACTGCACTATCGTCAAGACCCTGTTCGCCGCATCGTAGCTGCCCAGCACCGGCTTTGCCCGTTGCGGCGTGATGCCTATTTTGCATCGGTACTGCCCATCGCCGGCAAAGAACAGTGCGTTCTCTTTAACAACAAGCCGCTCCGGCGGTATCTTGATGCCGAAGTATGCCTTCACTTTCGGCCCGAGCTTGTCTTCCGGCCCGGGTATTAAAGGTATAACAACCGTAGTATCGGGCGACGGGGCAAACATTCCCAGCACCCATATTCCAACTAATCCTGTCGCCTTTTTCCACGGCTCTTTGCCGATGTTTGTTATGGTGTTTTCGGATTCGAACACAATAGACTCTACCGTACCTGTCACCTGCACACCCAGCGCCTTTTTTATTGCCTCTGCGCCCAGCAGCCGAATGGTCCTGTCCATTTTTATATCAAACACTATTCCCGAATAATTCGTCAGCTTCGTGGTCTTGCTCAGGCTGATAGTGTCCCTGGCTTTCGAGACCACGCCATACGGCTCGGTATCCAGCACCGCAGGCACCTTCCAGTTGGAAAGCTCGAAACTATCACCTTTCTTAAAGTAAAGTGAGAACTGACCGCCTTCAGGACCGAGCCAAAACCGGTCCTCGCCGCCATAGGCGTTAATCTGCGGCTGAAGCTTGCCCGATGTGATTAGCTCATTATTTATCCAACCGAAGCTGAAACCTGCTTCGCCGCCGGCAGTGCTGGTCATAACTCTGCCCTGGTATCGCGGCACAACCGCAACCCGGGCCTTGCCGGCGTCGTCCGACAGAACTATGACATCCGTATATTTCTTCAATAACTTCAAATCTTCGCCGAATGTTTTTGCTTTCTGTTGCATAGCTCAACACCTCGTTTCAACTTAAATTGGCTGTAACTCAGTCTTAATATTGGCTGCTCTGTGATGATTAGTTCACTTTACAGACTTACAAAATCAAGGGATTTTAAACCAAAGCCCCATATCAGTCAAATTGTTTTCCGCAAAATGCAATTTTTTAGTAATCCAGCCTTACCGTCTCAAATACGCTGCTGAAACTACCGGCGCACAAAAAAGGCCGAGCAAAATCAGCCCGGCCTATACCTTAAATAGCTAAATCTACTACTCACTCACTTAGTCGCCTGTCCAAACAGGATTTGGATTCTGAATGTGGGCTGGAATTACACCGCGCTTTTCCCGAACAGGTCCCTGGAAAGATGGCAAACGTCGCGCGTACCTGTATTCTTCAGGGAAAACATCAATTTTCTTATTAACAAAAATACCGTAATAAAACTTCTCACCATCACTATAATGTTTCTGCATTCTTTTAAGAGGATTCAGATAAGCTGCCCATCCGCTCCTGTCTGCTTCACGAATTAACCAGTCTACAACCTCTAATGCAGGCCCATAATCATCCGCCATCCCCAGGAGAATTGCCAGGTCGTTAACACGCACAAAATCTTTCCAGGCTGGTGCTCGTTCCTGCTCAGTTTCTCTTTTAATCTGCTCAAATTGAGCCAAACGAAGCTTCGTTAAAACTTCTCGGTAACAAGGATTTTTGATTTTTCCATCAGAATCTTCCACGTATTGCCAACCAAGCTCAACAGACAATATGGATTCGACAAGCTCATCTGTTATATCCATATTTTCAGGATCTCTATCATGTGCCATCTCCAAAAGAATCCTTGCCGCATAGCCGTATGGATACGATACTTTTGAAAGACATCCACCTTTTTGCCAGAATTTTTCGCGCAGTGCCAATCCAGTTGCGACAAGCTCTTCTACCGAAAGATTCTCAATATTTAATTTTTCCAAAAGCTCTTCATATAATTGCGCACGCACTTTTGAATAACCTGGCCAATTCCTGATAAACTCGTCTTGAGCTTTCCATATTTCTATATGACCAACAAGTGCGATGTTCATTTTTGGCTCATCGTCCTTAAGGCCAAGTAACTTCAGACCTTTGAGGTCGGGCAAATTTAACTTTTCAAACTTAGACAAATACGGTTCTAACGATGCCTCTTTTTCAACAGACGGTTGTTTTTGCTGAACAGTAACAGAACCGCTTTTGGGCTGCTGGGTATAGTCCGCGGGGATATTTGGCACAAAATCGCTCACATCAAACTGTACATCCCATACAAATTTATCTACAACTATCTTTGTTGTAGTAGTCATACCCTTTGGAATAAATTCGAGCTCTAACCACACCGGCAACTCTGTTTCTGCATCAATCCATAATCGACCTACAAAACTTTCAAGTGGTGGTGGATTTTTCCTCAACACCTCTGGGTTATTAACCTCGACTCCCTGGACCTCAATCCCGTTGATTGTTTTAGCCCCCAGAGTTTTATAATCTGCTGACAGAAATCTGCTGACCATTTTCCTTGGGCTCATCTGGTCCATCTCAAGAATTTCTGCCTCGGATAAAGGACGCCGATCAAACTCTTTCGTCGGGGGGCAAATCCCGACGAATTCCTTCTGTTGACGAAGGTAAAAACTGCGTGTTATCAACTCTCCATTTCTATAAGTTTCAGTCTTATTTCCATTCTGCGAGGAGTTATATGTAATTATCTCCGTCTCTGTTACAAACTCAAAACCTTGATCTTTTAGCCCACTTGTCTCGGTTTGCCTCATTCGATATACATAATTCTGAATCTCTTCGACCCTTTCAGCCACATTCGCCCAAGCAACACTTGCTCCATCTATCGAACCGCCGAATTGGTTTATGCCGATAAGCACCGCAATTATTATCACCGCCGCAGCGGCCAATTTTGTTATTTTACTCTTCATAATGATTCTCCTTATACTCATTGGTGTTACCACCGATTTGCCAGCTTTCGATTTCTTAAATGCTTGCAGGGTATTGCTAAATATTTTTTTGTCTGTTTCAACATTGATAACAATATTTGCATTCTTGATACGTTTTTCTATGTCTTCTTTCGGTCTCATGTTTGCACCTCGCTATTTAGCAGTGACCGCAGTGTATCCAATCCGTATTGGTACCGACTTTGGACTGTTTTGATTGAAATCTCTTGTAATTCAGCTATTTCTCTGAACTTCAATTCACCATACAAATGCAAGGTAATTACCTCTCGTTGCTTATATGGAAGCAGGGCTATCGCACCACTAATTTTTTCCAGCTCTTCGCAATTTGCAATCCACCGATCTGGTGTTTCTGTGTTTGGCGTAGAGGTCCCTATGTTGTTCAGTTCTATTTTCTTCTGTCGTAGTTTGGCAAGGTTTCTGTTTCGTACTCGATTAGCAATGCAGGTTGCTAAATAAGCCTTAAGACTTCCAGTAAGTTGAAAAGTCCCGGCAGATTCTGCAAAGACAACGAAAACATCCTGGACCATATCCTCAGCATCACTTTTGTTATTTAAAAGAGCCGTAGCAAGCCTTAACAGGTCATTACGATACTTCTCATAAATGCGAGACAATGCTTTTATGCTGCCCAGATTTAGTTTCCAGACCAGTATTTTGTCTTCCAACATCAGCTGGCTATCTTCCTAAAAACATGAAACAATCGATTGTCACCTATATAACAACTAAGGCACACCTTTTACTCAAACAAAAAATAACTTTTTTGCAATTTTCTTAATTTTTCGAGTTGAAAAAACATAAAAAAAGGCCGAACAAAAGAAGCCCGGCCTATTCTGCTAAGATGCGTTAGACTTATCTGTGACTCTTGAGTTCTTCAATATACCAACGAGCGTGCTTGATAGGGAATTTGTCATCATCTCCACCAATACTTTCACCGATTATAAGACAGTTCTGAAAAGCCTCTAAAGCTTTGTCTTTCTGTCCATTTTTCACATATGTACGTCCAAGATAGTAATAAGTTGAGAATGTCCATCCTTTTAAATATTCATATTCTTTAATGGCTTTCTGATAGGTAGCGATGGCTTTTTCATACTGCCCTAATTGTTCATAGCATATACCAATCATCATCAAAGACGATTCCGCTACATTAAAATTCGGATACTTTTCATAGACCTCCTGAAATATTTTTATAGCCTGTTCGGTTTCCTTTTCTTCAAACAGTCTCTCGCCATGAGCAAAAAGAGTATCAGCTTCTTTCTGCTCTTCTCTATTTGTAACCTTAGCTCCTTCAGGGATTTTGAAATTAAAAATGTCATCGTCAATCTCCTCATTATATTGGAAACTAACTGCATGACATACAGGTGACCCTTGGCGATCGCTATTTCTCCAATATTTGCCCTCGACTATAAGCTTGCTTTCAAGATCACATACGAACCAAAACGAAGAAGATAATGGTTTATAGCTACAGGTAACAAAAACGCAATCTCGGCCTGTTTTTTCACACTTGCTATAGTTCTCCTGCCAGTCGTCAGTATATAACTTAAGGATAGCGAGCACTTTGCCGGTAATCCAGGGATTATGCTCAGCTATTTTGTACCAAAAAGCAAGATCTCGCATCATACCATCTGAAGTAGTAACATTATCATAAACTGTGACAACATTTTCTTCTGTCCAATATGACCAGGCTTTAGTGCCTTGGACAACTATTATCTGCTTTTCACTTTCAAATCGGAGGTTAAGCGAATCTTTTTTGTTTTCTGGGAATTTCAACCAAAATTTAAATGGTATTGATTCAAAATCCCAAAAATCAGTTCCAGTAATTACAAGTGTTTTGATATTCTCAAGCGCTTTAACTGTCTGGCCAATCGCCCATGCCGGTGTCCCTTCGAGCATATTTACTCCAATAAGCACTGCAATAATTATTACCGCCGCAGCGGTGGCTAACTTTGTTATCTTGCTTTTCATAATTATTCTCCATATATTGAACCGAATAACCGAAGCTTTTGGTTGGCTCCTGCCAGCGCGTGACAGAAGCATTTGGAATTCCTCAGGAAACTTTTGTTTCCATTGCTCCGTGTCAAACTCCGGCTTTGGCAAATCCAAAGAACCGCCGATCAATTCGTCCAGCCATTTTTCATTTTGTTCTTTCATAATCGCACCCTGGCAAAACCCTCTCGCCTCAGGTAATCAGCTATTTTTATTTTTGCTCTTCTGAGCTTGCCGTTTATCGCCTGTTCGGAAATGCCCAACACCGCGGACATCTGCTCGTATGTCATCCCATCGTAAAACCGCAGGAAAATAACTTCTCTATCCGCGGCCGGCAGCTCAGCGACAGCCTGCCTGACAATCGCAGCCGAACTATCCTGTTGAGCACCGGCAGCTATCGAGCAAAGCCCTTCACTGCTGCCAAGCGGCTTTATGCTCTTTGACATATCCTTGGCAGTGTTTCTGCAAATAACAGCGAGCCAGCCGACAAATCGGTCCTTACGCTTTAACTGAGGCAGCTTACGCACAGCATTCGCGAACCCCTGCTGCGCCGCATCTTCTGCCAGGTGTCTGTCCCCGAGTACCGAATGCGCGATCGCAACCATCGCAGGATAATATCGCCGACATAACTGCGTGAAGCTATCTGCATCACCGCTGATAGCTGCCTGGACTAATTCTGAATCCGGCTTCTCTGGCACTGACCTTTCCTTTTGACGCTGCGAAATTTAGCTGAATCAGCTTTCATTATTATAGACAGAACTTTGCACACGAAATGGGCGCTGAAATTCCGTATTTTTTGCTGATTTTCCATTATAAACGTCTCTACTGCCGTATGTATACAAAAAGCAGGTTTTCAGTTGATACACGGCACATTCAATCTGCTGACCGGATACGCCTTTTTAAATTATAGCGTAATCATGTTCTGCGTCTGTGTAGCGCCCCGATGAAAATAGGTTTGACGGCAGCTTATAATGCTATTATACTGCTTTTTTTCAACTTAACGCGACACAACAATAGTCTTGGAGAGAAAAATGGACAAAAACAAGATTGTCGCTGAAGGTATAACTTTCGACGATGTGCTGCTTATACCTGACAAAAGCGATTTTGTGCCGAGCCAGGCCGAAACCAGCTCTCAACTAACCAACAACATTACAATAAACATTCCCATCGTCTCCGCTGCCATGGA
>Ga0209777_10004049_pt1 | contig 17588 bp, 12 predicted proteins | sample FrelakmetHBP12HB_FD_187147 | JGI IMG/M metagenome (GOLD analysis project Ga0209777, IMG submission 187147) | Freshwater lake sediment microbial communities from the University of Notre Dame, USA, for methane emissions studies -HBP12 HB (SPAdes)... | ecosystem: Environmental > Aquatic >...
ATGATTTCTGTTGCAACGGCCTGGTTTCGTCCGAACGGGTCCCCCACCCCGGGCTGTGGGAATTGAAGAAGGCGTACCAATACATCAAGCTTAAAAAAGTGACGACGGAGAACGGCTTGCCGGCGCTGGAGGTCAGGAACGGGTACGCTTTCCGCGGCCTGGATAATTTCGTCATCCAATGGGAATTGGTCGCCGACGGGGAAGCGTCCCGGCCGGTCGCCGGGGGGGAAATCCGGTATCCTTCGATCGTTCCCGGCGGGAGTAAAATCTTCCCGCTTCAGCTGCCTCCGGACGGGGGCGCTCTCGATAAGGAATATTTCCTCAACGTCCGGGCGGTTTATGCCGAGGACGAGCCGTTGATTCCAGCCGGACATATCGCGGCAGCCGAACAATTCACGATCGGGATCGTCCGGCCGCGGGAAGCGGTCGCAGCGGAGACCGTGCCCGCGGTCACGATCGGACAGGACGCGACGACGGCGACAATCCAGGGGCCGTTCTTTTCGGCGACGTTCGACAAAACAACCGGCCTTCTTGCCTCGTACGCTTACAAAGGGACACCGCTCGTCCAAAGCGGCCTCGAGCCGGATTTCTGGAGGGCGCCGACGGACAACGACTTCGGGAGCGGCATGCCGACGCGGGCGGCGATGTGGCGGAAGGCGGGCGACAACCGGACGCTCGATCAATTCGTCATCGCCCAGGAAAGTCCGTCGGTTGCCCGGGTGGAGGCGCGATACACGCTCAAGGATATCCCGGCCTCATACCGGGTCGTTTATCGCGTTTTTGGGACGTCCGACATCCTGATCGATGTTCTGTTCGAGCCGCAGCAAAGCGGTTTGCCGGAAATGCCGCGCCTCGGGATGAAGATGGCGATACCCAAGGCGTTTGAAAACGTGAAATGGTACGGGCGCGGTCCCCACGATAATTATATCGACCGGAAAACGTCGGCGTTCGTGGGGATATACGAAGCGAAGGTTTTCGAAACACTCGTCCCCTATGTCAGCATCCAGGAATACGGCAACCGGACCGACTGCCGCTGGGCGGCGTTCTCCGACGCCGCCGGAAACGGATTGATGGCCGTGGGGCGGCCGCAGTTTGATTTCAGCGCGATCCCATACACAGCCGAGGATTTGACGCAGGACAAGCGGGCCCAGAAGCACCCCTACGAAGTCCCCAAGCGGGATTTCGTCGCCTTGCACCTGGATTACGGCCAGCAGGGCGTCGGCGGGGACACGTCCTGGGGCGCCCGGGAGCATCCGCAGTACCGGCTGGACGTCAAGAGGTACTCGTATTCGTTCCGGCTGCGCGGATTTTCCATGGGTGATGATCCCGCCGCTTTGGCGAAACTCCGGTTCGAATAGAAACGGGGAGAACAAGATCGGGGACGCAAGCTCGTCGAGGATTGTCCCTGCGAATTTTCCGAATCGCTCTGTTGTCGGCTATTTTTTGACGATTTCGACTCGGCGGTTTTTCGCCCGGCCGGCCTCACTGCGATTATCGGCAATGGACTTTTCCTGTCCCCAGCCGACGGCGCTGATCCGGGACGCGTCCACGCCGCCTTTAACGACGGCATCCATGACCGACTTGGCCCGCTGTTCGGAAAGGGTCTTATTATCCGCGGGCTGGCCGACGTTGTCGGTGTGGCCCTCGATGCTCACGCGGAGATCCCCGTTGTTCTTTAAAAGGGCGACGATCTGGTCGATGGTCCCCTGCATTTCGGGCTTGAGATCGTATTTCCCCGTGTCGAAGTTGATGTAGAGGGCGATGAAGCCGTCCTTGTTGAGGGCGTCCAGCATCTCGTTGGCCGAGACTTCCTGGACCATGGCCGCGATCTGGACGAAGTTTAACGAATAGTTCCAGCCGTCGTTATTGACCTGGACGTCGATCCAGATTTCCTGGCTCCCTCTGACGAGCTTCCAACAGGCATACGCATCGCTTTCGTAGATCAGCGTCGCTCCGAGTGTCTTCAAGGCGTTTCCATAGTTGCGCCGAATCTGGAGCGGGCTGACCTGCGGGGAGCCGTCCTTGAGCCGGTAATCGATCAAAGTCCGGTCGCCTTCAATCACTTTCGTCTCGGATTCGCCGATGGTGAATTCGTTTTGATCATACCGGGACAGGTAGTCGGTAATATAGTAGTTCTTCATCCGCGACAGGAGCGGATGATCCTTGCTTCCTTCGACGTCCGTTTCCTGGGCGCGGACAACGGCCGCCCCGGCGAAGACAAGCAGGACGGCGGTGATGAACACGATGAGTTTTCTTGTTTTCATGAAAATCTCCTCTTGCTCGAATTCCTGGCTTCTTCTTGTGGGAAAATTATATTCCCAATAATCCGGAGGCGCAATATGCCGTTCCGAAGATCCGGGACGTTTGGATTGCGTCCGATTCAAGACCGGATTGACCTATCGCCGTTTTTCGGGGAAATTCGGAGACAAAACCGCCGGGGGGCGGGCTATTTCGACGAAAAAATAAAAAAAGCCGTGCGCCCGGACTTCGACGGAAGCTCTCCCCTCGTCCATTCCATGAACGACTCCGGCGGAGTGATCCGACACACAAGAACCTTCCCGTTACCGCTGCTGCCTTCCGGCCCTGGCGGGGTTGGCGGGCCGTTCTTTGCTCGGGGCTCCGGCCTTCAATATCATCCACAAAAGTCCGGCCGGACAGAGCCACGCCTCGGCCCGGGCATCGACCCCACTGGAGCGGGTTGTGGGTTACAGGGCACCGCTGGCTCCCCGTCGTGCACGGCCAACTCTATTATAAAATTCGGGGACAGATTACTCAATCCCTAATTTGCCTTCACCCCCTGAGATGAACGCACCGATTGCCGCGTCTATTAAGTAAGCAGATCGGAAACTTCAAATGGCCAGAATTGCCCGGGTTGTTATTCCCAATTGCCCGCACCACATTACGAATCGCGGAAACCGTCGGCAAACCGTATTTTTCTCCGATGAAGACAAAAAGCTATACCTTAAGCTTCTTTTGCGATACGGGAAGCTTTTCGGGCTGCATTTTTGGGCCTACTGTCTTATGCCGAATCATATCCACCTTGTCGCTGTTCCGGAAAAGGTCGACAGCATGACGCTCACGATTAGAGAAGCCCATAAAAAATTCACCTGGCAAATCAATCTTCAAATGAATTGGCGGGGAGCGCTCTGGCAGGGCCGGTATTATTCGTTTCCCCTGGAGGAAGGCCATCTCTACCGGGCGCTTCGTTATACGGAGAATAATCCGGTTCGCGCGGGATTCGTCAAATTCGCGGAAGAATACCCCTGGTCAAGCGCTCCTTCCCATGTTTATGACAAGCCGGATGCCTTTCTTTCCCGATGCCCTATTCAAATGCAGGGAAAGGCCCGGGCCGCATATCTCCGCGGACAAGAAGAGGAGGAGGAAATTAAAGAAATTCGCCGTCATATCATGACGGGACGCCCGTTGGGACAGGACAAATTCATCGATGATCTTGAAACAATATGCGGTCGAGAGCTTCGGCCTAAAAAATCAGGGCCCCGGAAAAAATAGGGACAGATTACTCAACCCCCAAACTCCGAGGGCTTCTCAAACGGCTTATCTCTATTCTGTCTGGGTTTGGGGGTTGAGTAATCTGTCCCCGAATTACCGAATTACCCGAATTAAAAGCGGTAGCCGAGGCCGCCGCGAAGCATAAAGCCGTCCCAGATGCCGGCTTCGCCCAGGACAAACAGGCCCTTGACAATCTCGACTTTCAACCCGAAATCGAGCTGAAGAATGACGAGGATTTTAGGGATGTTGAAATCGATATCCTTGGAAAGCGCGGCGAAGTCCTTGGTCTGGGAATCCGCGATGGATTCCTGGGAATCGCCGAGCGTATATGTCCCGGTATACGAATATGTAAACGTCCCGGCAAGGGGAGCCAACCCGATCCCGAACGTGAAATACGGCTTGACCCGGGCGGTCGGCCGCCCCATCTCCCAGCGGAAGCTGAAGTGAGTCGCGAATGGTTTGGCCTCGACCGTGGCCGTCGCGTTCGCCCGGGCGACCCCGCCCACGGTGAAAATCTGGGTGGCCGTCCCGTTCAGGGCAAACGTGATGTTCGTCTTCTCGAGGCCGAACCCCAGGCTGAACGTCCCGGCCCAGCCCCGCGAATAATATCGGATTTCAAATCCGTAATTCGAACCCGACGTGTCGAAGGCCAGGTCCGACGAAAATTCCTTTTTTTCCAGGGTGGGATACCTTTTGGTGAGTTCCTTGTTGATCGCGCTCTGGAGCGCCTTGCCGAAGGCGGTATTGAGGTCTCCCTTCGCCAGATTCGTCACGAGATTGGCCGACCAGGACGAATAATGGGCGCTCGCCTCGAACCGCCCGGCCATTTTGGCCCAAAAATCCTCGTAAGCGGGCGCGTTCGTTTGCGGAAGATTCAAAACGGCCGGTTTTCTCGGTTCTTCTCGAATCACCGGCTCATTTTTTTTCGGCGCCGCAGCCGTGGTCTCTTCCTCCGTCTTTCCCTCCGCTACGGCCGCGGGAACCACAACGGGCTCAATTTTCTCCGGCTTAACCGCCTGTTTCCGCTCTTCCCCCTGATTTTCCGTCTTCCCCGGGACCGGAGGAGCCTCGGCGCGATCGGTCGAAACCACGGGAGTCCCCTTGGCCCTCGCCTCCGCGAGGACCTGGTTGAACAGGGTCACGAACGGTTTTGGATAGGAATCGACGGTGACGGTTTTATAAGGATCGACGAAAGCGACTTTCCGCATCCATTTGACCGACTCCGCCATGTCGCGCTGATAGAAATAACAGACGGCAAGGCCGAAATACGCCCGGGACAGCTCGGTCGCTTTCGTGGAAAGCGCGGAGGCCTTAAAATAAGAACCGATCGCGCCCAGGTAATCGCTTTTCTCAAATAGCGCGTCCGCTTGGAAAAGGATTTTTTCAATTTCCGTTTCCTGGGCCCGCACGGCCGGAACAAAGAGGGCGACGAGAAGGAGGGCGCCGACATATCGGATGGAATTCTTTTTCATCCGGAGTGTTTCCTTTTTAAACGAGAAGTCATGGTAACGGCCCATCGCCGATTTGTCAAACATTCTCCCCTATGACCGCAAAAGGCCGCCGGCCTCATCTCGCCTTATAAGGGCCTTAAATCGTCTTCGGGTGATCCGTTTCCCTCCTTGTTCCCGGGTTGAGCAAGTGCCGCCCCCCTTAGGGGCTCTGTCCCATATCCGATTGACAAGCCGCTCCCTCTCACCTATCTTATAAATTTGACCTTTTAAGGAGAACGACCATGTTTTACGGCGGCATCGATTGGCTTCTCCTCCTTCCGGCGATGCTTTTCGCGCTGATCGCCCAGGGGATGGTGAAAAGCGCTTACGCGAAATATTCCCAGATAGGAGCGTCGTCCCGGATCACCGGGGATCAGGTCGCCCGTCTTCTGCTCAACCAGGGCGGCGCAGGCGACGTCACCGTCGAGCAAATCGCCGGTCAGCTGACCGACAATTACGACCCCCGCAAAAGAGTCCTCCACCTGTCCGAGGGCGTTTTCGGCAGCAGCTCGCTGGCCGCGCTGGGCATCGCCGCCCACGAAACGGGCCATGCCCTCCAGCATCACGAGCACTACATGCCGCTGATCGCCCGCAACGTCGTTTTCCCCGTGGCCCGCATCGGCTCGACGCTCGCCTTCCCGTTGTTTTTTGCCGGGATGATCTTCGGGTCGGGGACAAGGGTCCTCATGGACATCGGTATTCTTCTATTCGTCGGGGCCGTCGCCTTCAGCGTCATCACCCTGCCCGTGGAATTCAACGCCTCCCAGCGGGCCATCGCCCTTTTAAAAAGCCAGAGCTACCTCGGGCCGGAGGAGTTGGTCGGAGCGAAAAAAGTCCTCCGGGCCGCCGCCATGACCTACGTGGCCTCCACGGCTACGGCCGTCATGCAGCTGTTCCGGCTGATCATGATCCGAAATTCGCGCGACTGATCCGGCGCCGCGGAATCGGTACCGGGTTAACTATTTCCCAATTTTGCAGACAGACGGAACTAGTGCCATGGTCCCTAATGGGGCGCCCCTCAGCCATCTCCCGAATTTTCCAAATAATTTGCCGAATGATTCGTTAAATATTTCAAGGAAATCGGCCACAAATGAGGAAATGGTTAACCTGGTACCGATTTATTTCATGGCTGGACTTCAAGTCGCAACAGGATTAACGTATTTCGGGATGATAACCATCCCCGGACAGCGGACCATTGACGGAGCAGCCGATGAATAAATTCCCGAGCCATCAAGCGATCAGAGCCGCGCTCAAGGCCCTCGTCCTCCTGGCCGCAGCGCTCATAAGCGCGCCCGCCGCCCCGGCCGCCCCCTTCCCGCAGGAACAGCCCCGGGCGGAAGCCCCGAAACATGTCTTTGATTTCAAGGGGACGGAATTTCGGCTCGACGGCAAACCGTTTCAAATCATGGCCGGAGAGATGCATTTTCAGCGGATCCCCCGGCCTTATTGGAAGGACCGTCTGCTCAAGGCCAAAGCGATGGGCTTGAACACGATCGCAACGTATATTTTCTGGAACGCCCTGGAACCCCAGCCGGACCAATGGGATTTTTCCGACCGCAACGACTTGGCCGGGTTCCTGGAAGAGGCCCAAAAAGCCGGCTTATGGGTCCTTCTCCGGCCCGGCCCGTACGCCTGCGCCGAATGGGATTTCGGCGGCCTGCCGGCCTGGCTTCTCCGCACGCCCGATATCAAGGTCCGGTGCACGGACGACCGATACCTGGAGGCCTGCGACAAGTACGTCGAAAAAATCGCCGGGATCATCCGGCCGTTTCTTGTCCAAAACGGCGGCCCCATCCTCATGGTCCAGATTGAGAACGAATACGGCAGCTTCGGCAACGACCGCGGATACCTTCGCACCTTGAAGGGAATGTGGGAACGTTTCTATATCGACGGTCCCTTTTACACGGCCGACGGCGCCGCTCCGGACATGCTGGAAGCCGGTTCAATCCCGGGGTGCGCGATCGGCCTCGACCCGGCCGCCAGCGAGGCGGAATTCGCCGAAGGGGCCAAAGTCGGCGGCGGCGAAGTCCCGATATTCTGCAGCGAGCTCTATCCCGGTTGGTTTACTCCTTGGGGCGAACCCTGGGGCAGAACCAAGACGGAAGACGTCGTGAAGGACCTGACGTGGCTGCTCGAAAATAAAAAATCGTTCAGTCTTTACGTCGTTCACGGCGGGACGAACTTCGGCTTCTGGGCCGGAGCGAACATGGGCAAAACCTATACGCCGGACGTTACGAGCTACGATTACGACGCGCCGATCAACGAGCGCGGAGACCTCACGCCGAAGTATTTCGCGATCCGCGACCTGCTCGCAAAATACCAGCCGGCCGGAACCGCCCTTCCGGAACCTCCCGGACCGCTTCCGGCGATCGAGATCCCGGAAATCGCGTTTCCGGAGAGCGCCGGACTGTTCGCCAACCTTCCCTTCCCGGCCTCGAGCCCGCAGCCCCGGCCGATGGAATTCTTCAATCAAAGCTACGGCTTCATCCTCTATCGGACCGAACTCATCGGCCGCCATGCCGGGACGCTGGCGATTCACGACCTCCACGATTACGCCAATATTTTCCTCGACGGGAAATACCTCGGGACGCTTGACCGGGCCAAAGGGGAAAACACCATCGAAATCCCCAAATCCGATCCGCCCGCCCGGATCCTCGACATCCTCATCGAGGGAATGGGCCGCGTCAATTACGGTCCGGAAATGATTGATCGCAAGGGCATCACGGACCGGGTGACGCTCGCCAACATGACTCTGATGAACTGGGAAGTCACCTGCCTGCCGATGGACGATTCTTATCTGGCCGGGCTGAAATTTAAAGCCCAACCGGTCGCCCGGCCGGCGGAGTTTTTCCGCGGATCGTTCGAGCTCAAGGAAACCGGCGATACCTATCTCGACTTGAGCGGCTGGAAAAAGGGCGTTGTCTGGGTCAACGGCCGCAATCTCGGCCGATACTGGGACATCGGACCGCAAACGCGGCTGTTCTGCCCGGCCTCGTTTCTCAAGGAAGGCCGGAACGAGATTATCGTCTTCGACCTCCATCGGACCGAGCCGGCGACCGTTCGGGGTTTCAAAACGCTGGAATAGCCGGCGCGGAGAAAATGATGGCTGTTTCCTGTCCGGACTGCGGCCGGCAATACGACATCACTCTTTTTCAATTCGGACAGACGGTCACCTGCGACTGCGGGACAATCGTTTCGGCCGGAGTCGCGCCGCAGGGGGAAATTCCCGCCGGAGACATCGAACGGATGGAGCCGATCAATCTCCCAATCGACGGCCTCCTCGACCTTCACGCCTTCGCCCCGGCCGACGTGAAGGAGCTCATCCCGGAATATCTGGCCGCCTGCCGGGAGATCGGCCTTTTTCGCGTCCGGATCGTCCACGGCAAAGGCATCGGCGAAATGATGAAAACGGTCCACGCCGTCCTCAAGCGCCTCGACAAGGTCGCCTCCTTCGAGCTCGCCGGCCCGCGGGAAGGCGGGAGCGGCGCAACGATCGTCCATTTGCAAAAATAGTTTTTGCCTGAGAAATTCCGCGCAAAATAACTATTTTTGCCGCGTTTGCGTATATTAAGTTGAACCCGGCGGCGACAACGCTTTTATTGTGCTTATTTTTTTTAAAATTTCAGGAGAGACAAGGTGCTTCATAAAAGCCCCCTAATCCGGACCGGGCTCTTTGTCTTATTGCTCCTCCTAGCACGCCTCGCCGCCTCTCCCAGCCAGCAAACGCCCGCGGCCAAACCCGCCGCCGTCGCGGCCTCCCCTGTCCCCCTGATCAAAGCGTCCTCCCCGATCAAAATCGACGGCGTTCTGGACGACCCCGCCTGGGAACAGGCCGCCCGTTTTGATATCGCCTATGAATGGACGCCCGGCGAAAATACGCCCCCGCCGGTCAAATCCGAAGTTCTGGTCAGCTTCGACGAATCCTCCATCTATATCGGCTTCCGGTGTTTCGATCCCGATCCAAAGGCGATCCGGGCCCATCTCATGGACCGGGACGACACGGACACGCTGATCCAGGACGATCACATCAGCTTCATGCTCGACACCTTCAACGACGAACGGCGGGCTTTCCAGTTCCGGGTCAACCCCCTCGGCGTTCAGGCCGACGCGGCCTTCAGCGAACAGGACGGCTCGGAGGATTTCTCCTGGGACGCCATCTGGAAATCGGCCGGGCGGATCGAGGATTTCGGCTTCGCCATTGAAGTCGCCATCCCCTTCAACCAGCTCCGTTTCCCGGCGGGCCGCGGGATCCAGACCTGGGGCTTCGAAGCCGACCGCTCCTATCCGCGCAGCGTCCGCCACCGGATGAGCACCCACCCCCGCGATCGCAACAAGATATGCCTCATCTGCCAGTTCAATAAAATCGCCGGCTTTCAGGGGATCACCCCCGGAATCAATCTTCAGCTGACGCCGACGCTGACCGTCAACCGGACCGACGCCCGACCCAATTTTCCGGAAGGCGGGATGAAAGCCGGCAAGACGAACACCGATCTCGGCCTGACCGCCCGCTGGGGTCTGACGCCCAATCTCACCCTCAACGCCGCCCTCAACCCCGATTTCTCCCAGGTCGAAGCGGACGTGGCTCAAATGAACGTCAACCGGCGGTTCGCCCTCTACTATCCCGAAAAACGGCCATTCTTTCTGGAGGCGGCCGATTTCTTCATGACCCCGCTCCAGGTCGTTTTCACCCGGAGCGTCGCCGACCCCGAATGGGGGGGAAAGATCACCGGCAAGATCGGCCGCGGCGCCGTCGGCTTTTTCGCCGCCCAGGACCGGATCAACAATCTGACCTTCCCTTCGAACCAGGGATCCTGGTCGGCATCCCTCGACCAGAATGTCACCAGCGGCGTTTTCCGCTACCGGCACGATATCGGCAGGGGCTCCACCCTCGGCGGCATCTACGCCGGCCGGGTCGGCGGCGACTATTACAACCATGCCGGCGGCGTGGACGGTTTTTTCCAGCTGGGAGATAAAAACCAGCTCCTTTTCCAATATATCCACTCGGAAACCAGGTATCCTGACGGTCTGGCGGCCGAAGAGGGACAGCCGCTCGGAAAATTCGGCGGGAACGCGATTCTGGCCCAATACATTCACATGTCCAGGAATTTGATGTACTTCGCGGCCTACCAATCGTTAAGTCCGGATTTCCGGGCCGATTCGGGATTCATGCCGAGAGTGGACACGAAGATGATCGACTTGGAAACCGATTGGATGATCTACGGCGTCCAGGCCGGCGGGAAGGCGGGCAAGTGGTTCAACCAGCTGCATTTCTGGGTGCGCGGCTATCGGATCGATGACTTCGCGGGACAATTGACCGATTCCCGCGTTGCCCTGGGCGCTGAGTACCGGGGCCCGCTGCAATCGGATATCACCGTCATCGGCCAAAAGAATCAAGAGTATTATTCCGGAACCTTGTATGATACGAGCGCCATAATGGCCCAAGCCGTCATGAAACCGGCGGGCGGGATGAGCTTTACGCTCTTCGCCCAGGTGAACAAGGCGATCGACTATGTCAACGTCCGCCCGGCCGCAGCCCTCGCGATCGGTCCTGATGTCGCCTTTTCCCTGGGACGCCACCTCAATTTGGGCGTCAGTTATTACCTCGAGCGGCTGACCCATGAAGCGAATAAAATCTACACCGCCAACCTCCTTCAGGGCAAACTCGTTTACAACCTGAACACGAAGTGTTTCCTCCGGGTGATCGCCCAATTCCAGGACGTCGGCCGCGACCCGGCCATGTATGGATATCCGGTTCCCAAAAGCTCGCGGGACCTGTTCACCCAGTTCCTGTTCTCCTACAAGCTCAACCCGCAGACGGTCCTTTTCCTGGGATATTCGGACAATTCCTTCGGCGCCCGGGGGATCGACCTTGTTCGCGCCGACCGGACCTTTTTCCTGAAAATCGGATACGCCTGGGTGATGTAAACACTCAAGGCCCATTAACCCGGGTTCGGGCGAAAAGCGGACGGATTGCCGCGGCGATTTGACTTCTTCTATCCCAAGTGATACCTAAAGATTTCTTTTATATAGGCTATTTTTAATTTATCTATCTAGGAGGTCGGAATGATCCGCCGTAATACCCGCGCTCTCATCATCGTCCTCTCCCTGATTCTTTTGTCCGGTTTTCTTGCCGCCCAAACGACACCCGAGAAATTCCTCGGGTTCAAGGTCGGGGCCGATCGAAAATTGGCCGATTACGCCCAAATCACGGCTTACTTCCAAAAGCTCGCCGGCGAGACAAATAAAATGAAGCTTGTCACAATCGGCGAAACAACTCTGAAGAAGCCGATGATCATGGCCGTCATCTCCACGCCCGAAAACCTGGCCAAGACCGACCGCTACCGCGAAATCGCCCGAAAACTCCGCGACCCGCGCGTCACCACGCCGGACGAAGCCAAACAGCTCATCAAGGACGGGAAAGCCATCGTCCTCCTCACCTGCAATCTTCACTCGACGGAAATCGGCTCATCCCAAATGTCGATGGAACTCGCCTACGACCTCGTCACCGGCAAGACCCCGTTCGACGCGGATAAAATCCTCAACGACGTCATCGTTCTCCTCGTCCCCTCGATCAACCCCGACGGCACTCAAATGGTCGTCGATTGGTATAAAAAATACATCGGGACGCAGTACGAAGGCGGACCGTTGCCCTGGCTTTACCATCCCTACGCCGGGCATGACGACAACCGTGATTTTTACATGTTGAATCTTGTCGAGACCCGGGCGGTGACCAATGTCCAGTATCGCGATTGGCTGCCCCAGATTCATCTGGATATCCACCAGCAGGGTTCCAACGGCGCCCGACTGTTCATCCCGCCGTACAAGGACCCCCCGCTTCCCAACATCCAGCCGCTCGTCTGGCGGGTCGTCAACGTCATCGGCGCCAACATGGCCTTCGAGCTCCAGCGGAAGGGAATGTCCGGCGTGGAGAACGGCCGCAGCTACACCGGCTGGTACATCGGAGCCGCCGACGACACACCGTGGCTGCACAACGTCGCCGGGCTCCTGGCCGAAGCGGCCTCGACCCGGATGGGCACGCCGATCTTCATCGAGCCGAACGAAATCCAGGACAATTATTACGCCAAGATGCTTGATTTCATCGATCCCTGGCCCGGCGGCTGGTGGCGCGTGCGCGATATCGTTGACTATGAGCTCGTCCTGACCAAAAGCCTGATTAAAACAGCCGCCCTGAACCGGGAGGACATCCTCGGCACGTTCTACCAGATGAACAAGCTGGCCGTCGAAAAGACGGAACGCAATCAACCTTTTGCCTTCGTCATCCCGGCCCGGCAGCATGATTATCCGACGATGATGAAAATGCTCGACGTGCTCATGATGAGCGGCGTGGAGATCCACCAGGCCAAGGCGGATTTTATCGCCGCCGACAAGGTCTATCCGGCGGGATCGTTCGTCGTCCGGATGGACCAGCCGTACAAGCCCTACGCTTGGGCGATGCTGGAAAAGCAGAAATATCCCGATATGCGCCAATACCCCGGCGGCCCGCCCGCCGCACCCTATGACAACGCCGGGTGGACGCTGCCGGCCCAAATGGGCGTGGCCTGCGACCCGGTGATGGAACCGTTCGAGGTCAAGCTCGAAAAGCTCGATCAGGTCCCCTATCCCAAAGCGCCGGCAAACAACGGCCGGGCGGATTACTTCGCCCTCAGCTCCGCGGTCAATCTCTCGTATCCGGTGACCATGGCCCTTCTCAAGGACAACGCCGAAGTCTGGCGGACAAAGGCGCATCTGACGAAAAAAGGATCGATCCTCCCGGCCGGCAGCTTCATCGTTAAAAACACGGCCGAAGTGAAAAAAGCGCTTCCGGCGCTTCTCGAAAAATATCACCTGGCCGTCCTCGATCTCGACGACGTCGATGATATCGCCAAAGCGCCGGTCAAGTACCACCGAATCGGCCTTTTCCAATCCTGGCGGGGCAATGCCGACGAAGGCTGGACACGCTTCCTGTTCGACGACGCCGGGATTCCCTACAAGACCCTCCATAACGACGACATCAAGGGAACGAAGGAAAAGAAGGCCGACCTCCGGGCCGATTACGATGTGATCATCTTCGCCAGCGAAAACGCCAATACGATCATCAGCGGGGCCGACGCGTTCGGCGGGCCGCGCGGCGCGGCCCCGAGCGGAGCTCCGGCCGGAGCCCCGGCCGGCGGGACTCCCATGGGCGCGCCTACGGGCGCTCCCGCGGGAGGAATGGACCAACAGCGGGCCCAAACCTCCACCACTCCGCCCGAATACCAAGGCGGCATCGGCCCGGAGGGCGTCGAAGCCCTCCGGACTTTCGTCGAGAAAGGCGGAATCGTCGTCGCCCTCAACGCCGCCAGCGATTTCGTCATTTCCTCTTTCGGGGCCCCCGCCCGCAATTCGCTTTCATCGATCGACCGGACGCAATTCTTTTGTCCGAGCTCGGTCGTCCGGATCAACGTGGACAACGAAACGCCCATCGGGTACGGCATGCCGAAAGTCGCCAATGCGATGTTCGTCCAGAGTCTGGCGTTTGACACCAACGCGCCGCCTTACAATTGGGAACGCAAGGTCGTGGCGACTTATCCCGAGGACGACATCCTCGTCAGTGGTTGGCTCCTGGGCGAACAATACCTCGCCCGCAAGGCCGCGGTTGTCGATACGAAATACAAAGACGGCCGGTTCATTTTAATCGGGATCCGCGCCCAGAACCGGGCCCAATCCTACGGCACTTACAAGTTCCTGCTGAATGCGCTGTTGTACCCGGAAGGAAACTAAAGCCTCCCTTCGGTCATTTCGCCAACGGGCGCCCTTTAACGGGGCGCCCGTTTTCTTTTTCCGTCAGCCCCGCCGTTAGCGCCGTGACCAAGTCGATCCTTTACGGTTTCGGGATGCCGATTCTCGTTACCTAGGCCGTGATCGTTTTCCTCACGCTCCTGGGCCCGAAGCTGTTCTACGGCTATGTCTGTCCGGTCGGGGCAATCCAGGAGCTAGTCGCGATGCTCGCCGACCGGACGGAATAGCCGTTAAATCATTCCGATTTTTACCCTAAAAAAATCCTTGACAATCAAATATAACTATTGTTATATTACTTTCGTTAGATAACAATTATAATACTCATGGAGGCCAAAATGAGCCCGAGAGAAAAAACATTTGACAAGGCCGCGGTCGTGGCCGCGGCAATTAAAATCGTCCGAGAAAAGGGCTGGGAAAGCTTGACCGCCCGCGCGGTCGCCGACGAATTGAAGGCTTCTGTGGCGCCCGTTTACAGCACGTTTGGCTCCATGGAGGCTCTCGAGCGGGAGATCCTCCAGGAAGCCCGGCGCCTTCTTCACGAAAGCACCACGATTGCTTACACCGAAGGCACCTTTCTCAACATCGGTGTCGGCATGGTCGTCTTTGCCCGGGAAGAGAATCATCTCTTCGCCGCCCTCTTCCATACGCGCCACAATCATTCCGATATCGTCGACGCCGTCTTCGCTTCCATCCTCGAGCGGATGAAAGCCGACGAGATGCTCAAGCTCCTACCCGAGGCATCGCTTGAACGGCTCCTCCTCAACATCGGCACTTATACGCTCGGCTTGGCCGCCTCGATCGTTTACGGACGGAATTTGGATCCATCGACGGAAAACATCATCGAAAATCTTAAAAACGCCGGGAACATGATGATCTTCGGCGAAGTTTCGGGGATCGCCGACAGCGAGAGCCCGGACAACGATCGCGAATGGGCGCGGATTATTCGGGAAAAGAACATCGTCCTGCCGGAACCGCCCAATCAGTATTGCGGGCCGACTTCTTCCGATTCCCCGGTCGATACAAAAAAGGAGACGAAATGAACATCCTCATTCTCAACGGCGCCCCCGCGAATAGGCGTGGCGCGACCGTCCGGGCGATCGTTCGGACGATCACTGATGAAGCGCAAGCCAAAGGCTGGACAACCGCGGCCTTCGACCTCGACGGTCTGGATATCAAGCCATGCCCGGGTTGTTTTTCCTGCTGGCTAAAGCACCCCGGCATATGCGCGATCAAAGACGACGAAGAACCCATTTTGAGAGCTTATTCTTCCACCGATGTTATCGTCTGGACGACGCCGGTCACCTTCGGGGGTTATGGGCCGACGCTCAAGAAAGCTCTCGACCGCTCGATTCCCAACCTTCTCCCCTTTTTCATTAAAACCGGCGGCGAAATCCATCATCCCCAGCGCTATCCGAGACGCCGAAGTTTTTTGGTCTTCGGAACATTGGACGCGCCTGACTCGGATGCCGAACAGACTTTCCACCGCCTGGTTAAAAGAAACGCCCTGAACCTCAACACCGTCATGACGGCATCCCGCGTTTTTGTCGAAGGCTCGGCGTCGACCGAATGGTCCGGAACGGTTCGCGAATTGCTCACGGCCGCCAAGGAGGCCTTATGAACGCCCAAATGATCGAGACGACAAACCCGCGGAAAGCCCTTCTTCTCATCGGGAGCCCGAAGGGAAAGGCCGGGACGTCTTACGCCGTCGGAGGAGCGCTCCTCCGCAAACTCGCCGCGGCCGGGCTGGAGACGGAAGAAATGACGGTTTCGCCCGCCCTGGCCGAGGCGGAGAACATGGACCGTTTCGGCGAGGCCGTGGACGCGGCGGACCTCATCATTTTTTCCTTCCCCCTCTACGTCGATCAACTGCCGGCCCCCCTCCTCCGGGCTCTTGAATTCATCGCCGGGCGGAGAGACGCGTCCGGCCGCGCCTCACAACCGACCCGGCCATCCGTTCAAAAAGTCGCGGCGATTGTTCAATGCGGCTTCCCCGAGACCCACCAGAACCAGCCGGCCGTGGACATCATGCGGACGTTCGCCGCGGAGGCCGGGTTCCATTGGGCAGGCGCCTTGGCTATGGGCATGGGCGGCGCGATCGGCAAGCAGCCGCTTGAAAAAGCGGCGGGGATGTTGCGCAACGTCGTCAAAGCCCTCGATCTGGCCGCCGCGTCCCTCGCTTCGGGAGGGGATATCTCGGAGGAAGCCTCGGCGCTCTTCGGGAAGCCGCTTATGCCTAAATCCTTCTACATGCTTGTCGCGAATTTCGGGATGAAAAGCCGGGCGCGGAAGCACGGCGTCGGCAAACGGGCTTATGACCGTCCTTATGCTTCGTAGATAATCCGCTTCGGTTGAAAGGCCGCGCCGTGACGGGAAAAGGGCCCCGCTCCGGCGGTTTCCCGGAGAGCGGCTGTTATACGATTCATCATCTGTATCGAATTAATTCTTTCAATTTATTTCACCCTGAAAAGGGATGAATCCCGCCGAGTCCTTTTAGCTCGAAATTAAGACCGACGGGTGGGAGGTTGGGGGCCCCCCAAAATTCGAAACGCTGATAGCCTTAGATCTACACTCGAAAAATATGCCCAGGGAGCGTGAGAAGTTTTGGGGGAAAACCGATCCAGGACCCGTCAGGCTGCTTGCGAAGAGGTGATCGGCGGATTCAGCCCTGGAGAATCTTCATCGCCTCGTCGATCTTGTTGACGTCGAGGACGACGGTGTTCATGTTGGGTTTATGGCTGATCGTCCCGTAGCAGTAATCGATGTTGATCCCCTCGTCGCCCAGCTTGGTTGTCAGCTCGGCCAGGGCGCCCGGGCGGTTTTCGATGTCGATGAGCAGCACGTCGCGCAGCTCGATGATATAGTTCAGCTTCTGAAGCAATTTGACGGTTTTGTTGAGGTTCTTGACATAGAGCTTGGCCGTGTCGTGAAAAACGCCGATGGCCTCGATGTTGATCTCGTTTTCGGCGAGATACGAACACAGGTCTCCCAGCGTGGACGGCTTGTTCTCGAGGACGACATAGATCTCGGTGATTCGTTCCATAAATCCTCCTTTGTCTATTCCGGCCGCAAACGGACCGCGGCCCGGATCTTTTTTTTCGGAAAAAGAAAGGCACCTTTCGGGGTGAGGGGATCTTCCATGGCTCAGGTGAATCAAATATAGGTCAAGACGCTCGAAAAATCAAATCAATCGAAAATCTTTCCAGGGTTGAGGATTCCGTTCGGGTCGAAGGCCCGTTTGATCCCCCGCATAATCTCGATCTGGGCGGGCAGCAGGCTTTCCGCAAGGTATTTTTTCTTCACGATCCCCACCCCGTGCTCGCCCGAGATGACGCCGCCCCGGGCCAAACCGTCGGCGATGATTTCCGCCCGGACGGCTTCAAACGTCGCCCGCCATTCGGCCTCGGGCATGGGGGCAATCTTACCGTCGAGATAGCGGGCTTTCATCAGGTGGGTATGGACGTTGCCGTCGCCGGCATGCCCGAACGTCGGGAGCCAAACGTTGTATTTCGCCGCGATCTCCCCCACCCGCTTGACGTGGCCGGCGATCTCCCCGCGCGGAACGGAAACGTCCATGATTTCGATCGTCCAGGCCTTGACCGCCTCGTAAATCTTGCTCCGGATCATCAGGACGTTTTCCTGTTTGGCCGCCGTGTCGGCGACAAAGACGTCCAGCGCGCTTCGTTCCAGGGCGGTTTCGGCCACCGCCTCGGACTGGCGGTCCATGTCCGCTTCGGAAGCGGCATCCAAGATGATGAAAAGGTGGACCGACCCGGCGTGACAGGGCCAGGCCCGCTGCAGGTGTTCCTCCGT
>Ga0209777_10004050_pt1 | contig 17584 bp, 14 predicted proteins | sample FrelakmetHBP12HB_FD_187147 | JGI IMG/M metagenome (GOLD analysis project Ga0209777, IMG submission 187147) | Freshwater lake sediment microbial communities from the University of Notre Dame, USA, for methane emissions studies -HBP12 HB (SPAdes)... | ecosystem: Environmental > Aquatic >...
TCACATGGGTACCCACGTGAGGTTTTGCCGAAGCATGGCTTCGACGAGCAAAGGCTGGAGCATGGCTCCAGCACTCCAAGGTCATCTTCTCATTTCTCGATAACTCAAGAATTTGGGACGCTCTCAAATATTTGCTTTAATTTGAGGAAACAGATTTGTAGAGACACATTGCTTATTGAGGTATTCAACTTGCGATCAGGCGACTTTCGCGCTATCTATTAACACTGCATTATGAAAACCGTCGCTATCCTTGAAGTGATAGAAGGCCCGGAGGGGATCCGGGGAAGGAGGGTGGATCACAAGGGCATCCCCCTCGTAATAGGCCGCGCTCCGCAGGCCGACCTCACCCTGCCCGATTCCCGCGTCAGCAAGAGCCATGCGATAATCGAGCAGCGCGGGCAGGCATATTACCTCGTTGACCTGGAAAGCCTTAACGGCACCCTGTTGAACGGCGAGCGCATCGTGAGAGCGGAAGGCGCCAAATTACAGCACGGCGACGATATTGCCATTGCCGGCCACAGGCTGAAATTTTACATCTTCACGGGCCTTGAAGAGGGCGAATACCGCACCATCCAGAAGCGCATCACCCTGAATGCCATCCAGAAATATTCGAGGTCGAGCGCGGTGCTTTACATGGAAATCCCACGCTTTAAGGAATTGTACACAAAATATGAGGTTCCGGAAGTGGATCATCTGAGGGACAACTTCATGGAAATCTTTCGGACCCTTGTGCACGAGGGCGCGCCATATTACGCCCAGCCGATCGGCGAGCGCGGCTTCGCGTTTTTCGACGCCCCCTCTCATGCCATTGACTTCGCAAGGGAGCTTGTCAGGCGCATCGAGCGGCTCAACCTGACCCTGCTCAGAAACCCCACGGGCGCAATTAAAAAATTTGATGCGCGGATGGGCATAGACGCGGGGGCGCTTTCGATAACTCTCGGCGATGAAGGCCGTATTGAACAGGTTTCAGGCGCCGTTATGAGCCGCGCCCGACAGATCGCCACTTTTGCGTCCCCTTCGGAATTGTGGGTCAGCGAAACGGTTTTTAGCGCAGTGCCGGAAAAATTGCGCCCTACATGGATAGCGGTCGAAACACCCCCCGAAATGAAACTCGGCGCCTTATACAAACACCAGACCGACACCACCGCACAGTTTTAAGGAGGGAAGCGAACGCCGGGCGCTCGGCTCGGATGTGACCAATTACGCCTGCCGCGTTGCCCGCCGCGGCATCTTCATCCACCCGCGCCACAACTGGTTTGTCTCCGCAGCACACACCGAAAAGGACATCGCCCAAACCCTCGATGTCACCAACGAATGCTTCCGCCTGCTTAATAAATCCTGAGCGCAGAAGCGCCAATAGCGCCGCATTATTGCGGCTAACCAAGAAAAAGGCCCCTCCGGACTTGGTCCAGCGGAGCCTTTTTGTCTACAGGTGATTTTTGGGAGGCGCTTATTCAAGCGCTCATGGGGCGTGAGAAATCTTCTCTGGACACCCGGCTACAGTCCGCCTTGTTAAGCCGCAGGACATACGTCAGCCCGCCGAAGAAGTAGACGCCGACGATAATCATGACCAGCATGAACCAGCCTCTCTGAAACCAGAATGGAACGAGGCGGATTTTACTGGCCGCCACTGAGAGGTTTTGGACGTGGGTCAGCCGAGACCAAAGCGGGAACATGAATGAACAGACCCCCACTGCGCTGCCCGCCAGGTACCAGTATGTCTGTGCTTTCTTCCCGGCCCGAGTCAGCGCATACGCGATGTGGAAGCCCGCTATCATCGCCGGGATGTAGCTCAGCACCGCCAGAAATGTCCACAAGCGGCGATGATGCGATGAGTCTATGAAGTACATCCATGCCCATGCCGTCCAACGCCACCCGAGAAACAGTCCGATGGGGAAGAAAACCAACACCTGGAAAAGCAGTGCCCGGATGAAGTAGGTGTTGATCATTGACTCTTCCTTTTCCAGCAGCGGCGCGGCGCTTAGCGCGAAGATCTGCCCCACCATGAAACTCAGGAAAATATCTATTGGGATTGTTTTAATCACCCCCTTTCATTTTAGATTTTCGACTTCAGATTTTCGATTTAATCCCGATAAATCGGGAAATTTCCCGATTCTTCAATCTAAAATCGGTAACCTAAAATCTTAAATAGTTGATAGAATTCTTCCCCGCATTCCATACTAGACATTCCGGACGGCTGTGTCAAGTGAGGCTGTCTAAAGGCGTTAGGCGTTAGGTTTGAGACCTACTTCATCTGCGAGAACTTTTTCGCGAGGTATTTCTCGATGATTACCTTGCTTTTTTGGCTCAAGTTAGTAAATTCTATCGCCATGCCTGGATTGGCGCCGGTATAGGCGTCTCCGGGCAGCACGACACGCACGACCCGCCCTGTGGCTTCTATCAGATTCTGCCCATCCTGAAGATTTATCGAGATGTTGACCTCCGTGCCGACCTTTCGCGGCATACGCGTCTTAATAAACATGCCGCCAATGCTCATGTCTGAAGTATATTCGGAAACAAATGAGTTAATATCATCCAGTTTTATATTCACCTCGAGGGAAAGCGGAATGCGGGCAAATCGTCTCTTTTGCTGGTAGCTTCTTTGATTGTCGTCCACGATGTTATCCTGAAGGCTTTAGGCCAGATGTTTCCTTTATACAACAATTTAAAGTCTAATGCCTAGTAGGTCACCCTGAATTCTTTAAATTCACCTGTTGGCGCGCTCCATTCAACAGACACGTCTCTTACCCTTGCCGACGGAGGGCCTTTGCGGAGCCATGTCACAAGGGCTTCAAGCCTGTCGCGCGGGCCTTCCGCGACCGTTTCCACCTTCCCGTCGTATCTGTTTTTCACCCATCCGGTCAACCCAAGTCGGCGCGCTTCATCCCGCGCGCTGGCCCTGAAGAATACCCCCTGCACCATCCCGGAAATCAGGACGGAAACCCGCGCTTGAGTCACAGTCATTGCACTCTTTGCAAGGTTTCGCCCATGCCACCCTGAAGCACCACTGTGGAGGTGGCGCCTTCACCGACATGAACCGCGCCGCTCCACGCCGTCTTGGTTTTATTGAATCCAGGCCCCACTACTGACAGGGTTACTGTTATCCGGTGACTACCCGTTGCAAGGTCGCTCATGCGGATTGTCGCGCCCTTCCAGTAATAAGTGACATTGAGAATGTTGCCCGCTTCGTCTTTCTGCACCCTCATGCTCGATGCATGTCTCCCTCCCACTCCTCTGCCGTCAACAAGAATAGACATAGTGGCCTTCGTGGCCTCTCCCGGAACAACCACCAGCAGTGTGCTGGTGATCTGAATAACCAGGGACCCCGTTGGCAGCACCAGGCCCTCTTCGGTTCGCTCACCTCCCGGATGCGCCGGCTCGCGCTTGGGGGGTGGGGACGGCGCTGGAGCTGACGGCTCTGTTCTTGCTGCGACGGGTTGAGCGGGAGGTTGTGCATGAGATTGGGGTGGAGATGGTGGTGGGGATGGGGGAGTGGCCGCCGGCCTGGGTTCGGGGGGAGGCTGTTGCGGTGATGAGGGTTGTGGTGTCGCGGGTTGCGGAGCTGCGGGAGAGGGCCGCGCCGTTGGCACAACAACCTCCGTTCTCCCTCCACCTCCACCCCCTGAAATGGATACTCGCGGCTGAGGTGGAGCCGTCCTTTCCCGTACCCGGTATCTAACGTCGGAGCCTCCTGAATCGCCGGAGGGAACCTCGACTGTTCGCGTCACATAAACAACTTTCAGAAGCTCCTTGCCACCCCTCGGCAGAAGAGGCCCATTGTGTTCCAAGGCCCACGCCATCGCGCCGACCAGGAGAAAAGAAAATATTATTAACGGGAGAAGCCAACGCTCCTTCTCGAACAAAAGGGGCAACAGAATGGCCACAAGAAGAAGGAACCCCAGGAAAAAGGTGTAAAAACCCACCTTTTCCAATATCCCGGCGTTGTCCCTCAATAATTCCGCAAACGCGCTCATGATTCTGTTCTCATTATACCAAATACCGCGCACAGGTGTCAATCACCTGATTTTTTTAGGGCGCGCCTTAGAACCATTAACATGCCGGTTGAAGAATATTCGCCTATGGAATATAGTTAGGAATCGGGAAAGCCGATTGACCAATGGATTCAGAAATTAAACCAGATTTGAAAGGCCGTATCCTTGTGGTGGAGGACGAGCGGTTTTATCAGGAGCTTTGCCGTGAGGTACTCGAAGAGGAGGGCTACGCGGTAGAGGCCACTTTCACCGGCGAAGAGGCGCTGGCAAAATTAAGAGATCATCCCTACCACATTCTGCTGATAGACCTGATATTGCCGGGAATTGACGGACAGGAGGTACTTGTCCGCGCCAAGCAGATAAGGTCCAACATGGACATCATCATGATGACGGGCTATGCGTCGGTCGAAAGCGCCGTCAAGGCCCTCAAATCCGGCGCAAGCGATTATCTCACCAAGCCCGTAAACCCCGAGGAATTGAAACTGGCGGTTAAGCGGTGCATCGAGTTCAGGAGCCTGTTCGAGGAAAACACGGAGCTGAAGGGACTTGTTAAGTTGTATCATGCCATACAACTCGTGTCCAACACCATCGAGCTGGACAAGCTTCAGGACCTCAGCCTTGACATTATAATGCAGGGCGTCGGCGCGGATTCCGGGATAGGGTTGTTCATTGATGAAGAGAGCAAGGGTCTGGCGCTTAAATCTTACCGGGGCATGGAGGGAGAAGCCGCCCGAATTCTCGCCGATTACCTGATAAAAAACAGGTTGAAGGAGCCGCCGGTCAGCATAGAGTTAGACGCGGATTTCGAGGCGCCGGAGGGACTGGGACGCGAGGTGGGAAGGGGCGCCATTTTTATTCCGCTTCGGCGCCAGAACCACGCCCGAGAACGGAAAAATGTCCGGTGCGACGGCCTGATAGCCGCCTTTCGTGACAAAGAGTACAGCCCGTTGGAAACATCCAACGCGCGCTTCATCTCGGAACAGATCTCCCATAGCCTGGAAAACGCCATGAGCTACAACGGGGCGCAAAAAATGATTTTCGTTGACGACCTCACAGGCATGTTCAATATGCGCTACCTCGATATCAGCCTCGATAACGAAATAAAGAGAGCCAGACGCTATAAAACAAACCTGAGCCTCCTGTTCATGGACCTCGATTTCTTCAAGGAGATCAACGACACTTATGGGCATCTGGTGGGGAGCAAGCTGCTCAAGGAAACCGCAAAGGTCCTGAACAAATGCATCCGCGAGGTGGACATCGGCATCAGGTACGGAGGGGACGAGTTTATCGTGATCCTGACAGAAACAGGTCGGGAAGGCGCCATGAAGGTTGCGGAACGCATCCGCAAACATATCGAGGAGCATAAATTCCTCGCTCGTGAAGGGCTTAACACAAGCCTCACCTGCTGCGTCGGCGTTGCGAGCTACCCGGAAGATGCCCAGACTAAAACAGACCTCATTCACCTCGCGGACAAGGCCATGTATCGCGGCAAGGAAACCACACGCAACTGCGTCTATTCCGCCGCCGCGCTCTGACTTTTGCCTATACAGGCTTTAGGCGTCAGGCAGCAGGCGCCCGGTGTCAAAACCAGGTCCTGTCAACCATGAATTAAGAATGATAAAGCGCAAATTCTGAATTATGAATTATGATTCAAGAAATCTCGTCTTCTTTTATTCCGCATTCATAATTCATCGTTCATAATTCATGAATGGTGGGGGTATAAATTTATGAACAATCGCTGGAAAACACATGGAAATCAGGATTTGATAAACGAGGTCAAATCCATAGCGATAAAAGGCGACATGCCGACACAATTGTCGGATGCGCGGGACAGGGACGACCTGAGAGCGCTCAAAGCGGCCGGCACGGAAATATGGCTGGATACGGGGGATCGGGCCGCCGCCGCCAAGTTGTGGGCCATCCAGATCACCGGCCTCACCACCAACAACACCCTTGCAAACCAGGTGGTTCAGACCGGCTCGATGGATAAAATCATCTCGGACGCGGCCAAACGATTGAAAAAGGCCTTTCCCCGGATCACCGAGGATGAGCTGGTGATCGAGGTGGGTTTTGTTGTCAATGCGCGCATTGCCCGGGCGCTGGTGGCGTCCTTTGGCGCAAAGGTGAGCGTCGAGCTGCATCCCGCGCTCGCCTACGACACCGATGCAACCGTTCTCTTCGCAAAAAGATACTTCGATATAAGCCCCGAAAATTATTATATCAAGGTTCCACTTACCCCTGAAGGATTGCTTGCTGTCCGATACCTTGAGAATAAGAAAATCCCCGTCAATCTTACCCTCGGCTTCTCGGCGCGCCAGAATTATCTTGCGGCAATGCTGGCGAGGCCGCGCTTTGTCAACATCTTCCTCGGACGCCTTAACCAGGTCGTCAAGGAAAACGGCATGGGCGACGGCGAATACGTCGGCGAAAAGGCCACTCTGGCCTCCCAGGCGGAAATCACCGAGGTCAGGAAAAATAACATCGCCGAGACCAGGCAGATAGCGGCAAGCCTCCGCGCCGCCCATCAGGTGCTCACGCTCGCCGGCGTAGACCTCCACACCATCCCGCCAGCGGTTATGGAAGAATTTTATCAGATGAAAGTCCCGCCGAATAATATCAAGGCAAATCTGAAAGCCAATTTAAAAATACAGGTTGCAAGCGGGGAAACCGCCGGCTCCGCGGGTGTTGAGGTGCTGTGGGAGGTGAACGAAAAGTTACGGAACATGCTGAAAAAATTGCTCAAAGAAGACCTCGATAAAATGACCGGCCGGGGATTGGTAAAATTTGCAAAGGACAACGGCGTACCCGACTTGTTCGGGAATTACAGCGAGGCGGATCGCCTCAAAATTCAGGATGCGGGGAAAATACCGAAGCTGAGCGACTGGAAGAACCGGAAGCTGGCCCTCGATGACCTCATGACTGTCTCAGCGCTCGAAAGCTTCTCAAAGGACCAGAGCGCGCTGGATGGCCGCATACGCAAAATGATAAAAAATATCTAAAAGTCAAAGCCCGGCTTCCATGTCACGAGGTCGGCGGAGGTCTGGCGAAGTCTTCGCGACAGTGAATGGGCAAGCGCCTTGTAGACTTTGGCGCCGATCGCATTATCCGAATCGAGCAGCTCAAGGAATTTCACGCGTGGAATCTTGAGAACTGTCACCGCGCCGTCCGCGGAAACCCGCGCCGATGTCGGCGCCGCCTCGATAAGGCTCATCTCGCCAAACTGCTCGCCACGCTCCAATGTCACTATCGTGGATCGCACCTCACCCTCGCTCTTCGTCACCACCACCTGGCCATCCTCCACGATATACAGTGCATCTCCCTCCGCGCCCTCCTCGATAATAACATCGCCCGATTTAAGCTCTATCTTATCGGAGATTTGCGCGAAACGTAAGATTTCGTCATCGGAAAGGTCCGCAAACAAAGTCCCTTGCCTTAAAAGCGCGATATCCGCCATGGATCATCCTCCTGAAAAAGGATACTATACCAAAAAGTCCACTTTTTCAACAATCAAACAATCACTGGCATGGGGGCCTGCGAAATAAAAAGGGGGGAAGCGTAACGCAGGCGTCTCGCCTGCCCCATTTTGCCCGTACGGGCGTTACGACCATGCAAACCTTCAAAACCCCGCATTATGTCGCAGACCCTGGCATGGGGCAGTTGAACAGTTTGGGTATCGGATTTATAATATCTATTCAATTGAACGAGGGGTCATCCCCGGCGTTCATAAAATTCCATATAGTCAAGGTATAATTTCAATGCTTGAAGCTATTCGACGCAGAAAAGGTTCTCCATTGGTGAAGGCGGGGCTAATCGCCATCGCTATAACGTTTTTCGGCGGGTTCGGTATGCTGGGTTATTGCTCCCGCCAGGACAAGGCAAAGGAAGAAGAACGCAACCGGGCCGCGACGGTGAACGGGACCGAGATCACGATCACAGAGGTAACCCAGATCGCAGAGAGCCGGCGCGCCCGCCAGACCCAGCCTATGACCGATGCCGAGTGGGTGAAAGCCCGCGAGGATGTCCTCGACAGTCTTATCAACATGGAGCTTGTGTACGAGGAGGCGAGGCGGCTGGGCATTCAGGCGACTGACGACGAAGTTCAAAAGAATATCATGCAGGCGTTCCAGGCGGAAGGGGTTTTCCAGCCTGACCTTTATAGATCGTTCCTCCAGAAGCAGGGCTTCACGGAAGAGGTGTTCGAGGATAGATTGCGAAGAGAGATTATTATAAGAAAAGCGTTGCACATAGTGGGCGGCGCCGTCGTCGTGACGGATGACGACGTCAGCCAGTATTATAAGTATGAAAACGAGGAGACAAACCTGGACCTGCTCATTGTTGACCCGGAGTCCATTACGGACGTGGCTCAACCCACCACCACCGAAATAAAGCTGCGCTATGACAAGAGCGAGGAAGGCTATACCGTGCCCGAAAAGCGGCAGATCAAATTCGCATGCTTCAACGTCAGCCAGTTTGCCCGATCAAGCGAGGTAACAGACGCCGATATTCAGAAGTTCTACGACACAACCAAGAATTTCAGATTCGCCACAGTTCACCGGAAGGTTCACGTGAAACATATCTTTTTTAGCATGGACCCCCAGGACACCGATGAAAATAAGAATAAAATCAAGGACAAAGCCAGACAGGTGGCCTCGGACGCCAAGCTGGGCACATCCCCGTTCGATAACCTTGCGTCTTTATATTCGGACGATCAGGAAACAAAGAATAAAGGCGGGGATTTGGGATGGTTCGAGCTGTCAACCAAGAACGTTGACATTACCAGGGCTGTTCAGTCCCTGAAGGCGGGCGAAATTTCCGACATCGTGCAGGATGAAAAGGGCTTAAATATCTACAAGGTGGAAGAAGACCAGCCCGGCGTTTACAAGTCGCTGTCTCAGGTCAGGAGAGAAATAATTGAAATCATGCAAAAGGGGAGAGGCCCGCAACTGGCCAAGAAAGCCGCAAAGGGCATGCTCGAGACTATACGGGACGGCAAGACTTTTGACGAAGCGGCCAAGGCTGCGACTGTCGAGGCGCATCTCAGCCCGTTTTTCGATGCCGCTGCAAAATCCATTGAGGGCCTTCCTGCGCCAAACGAAAAAATTGCTGAGGCCACCTTTAAACTCTATCAGGAAAACCAGGTTTCAGATGTGATTGACGTTGAGAATGGCTCTTGCATCGCGCAGATTGCCAAAATAGAAGACAAGCACGAGGCAAGTTACGAGGAAGCGATCCCGATGATAAAAGCGGAGATACTCGGCAAGGAACGTAACAAAAAGGCAAAGGAAATAGCGGAAGCGTTGCTCAAAAAGATCGAAGGTGGAATGCCCTTCGAGACGGCGGCGAGGCAATCAGGGATGACAGTGGTCAACACCGGCTATTTTGCCCGTGTCCGCGCTCAGGTGCCGAGCGCCGGCTATTCCGAAGACATGATCACCGCCGCTTTTTCACTCCCCATTCATGACCCCGTGGCGAAGAAGGTATTCGAGGCCGGGGGCAAGTACTACCTGCTCAAGGTTAATGGCCGCAAGGACGCAGATCCGGCGGGATTCGATAAGGAAAAGCTGTCATGGCGATTACGCCTCACCGTCAAGCGCCAGAACGAGCTGTCCGAATCGTGGATTGCAACCCTGAAGGACCGTGCTACCATAACTAAAAAGTCCTTCGCGCCAGAAGCCGGACAGGGGCAATGATCCCGAACAATCCAGCTTTTTCCCGGAATTAGAAACAGTGCGGAAAACCCGCACTCGATAACATTCAATGAAAATTATGAATTATGAAAGGCAAGGCGATCCTTGCTTTTCAATTCAGCATTCATAATTCATGTTATAATACCATTAAAGGAGGTAAAGTATGGAAGAATACAAATTACCCGCATTGCCTTATGCGCCGGACGCGCTGGAGCCTCATATTGACGCCCGCACCGTCTCGATCCATCACGATAAGCATCATGCGGCTTACGTGACAGGCTTGAATGGCGCATTGGCCAAACTCGAGGAGGCCCGCAAGAAGGGGGATTTTGCCGATGTGCAGCATCTTTCGCGTCTTGTGGCTTTCCACGGGTCCGGCCATCTTTTGCACACGCTCTATTTCGCCAACCTCGGCCCCAAGGGAGGGGAACCGTCCGGGGCGCTGAGCGAGGCCATAACGGGCCAGTTCGGCAGCGTGGACAACATGAAGGGTCAACTCACGGCCGCATGCAACTCCGCCGCGGGCAGCGGATGGGGGATGCTCGCCTGCGAGCCAGTCGGCGGGCGTCTCCTCGTGATCCAGGTCGAGAAACACGAAAACCAGATAGTCGTGGGAGCCATCCCCCTGCTGGTCATTGACGTGTGGGAACACGCTTATTACCTGAAATATCAAAACCTGCGCGCCGATTACGTCAAGGCGATCTGGAACGTGATCAACTGGAAGGAAGTCGAAAAAAGGTTCAACGCGGCCAGGAAATAATCCTCGATTCCCGGTAAGGTCTCAGGGGCGCCCCACCTTGACCGCAGTCCTTACAGACGAGGACAAGGTGGGGCGCCCCGGCTCCTCAACCGGAAATAGGAGGCCGTCCGCAGCCTGCGGTTGACCGAGGCGAGATGGCGTAGTAATTTACAAGTAATGGCTGCGGGCACAAAGCGAATTGTTTATGCGGCGCTGGCGGGGAACGCGGCGATAATGGTGCTCAAGTTTACAGCGGCGCACCTTTCCGGCTCGAGCGCCATGCTGGCGGAAGCGTTCCATTCGCTTGCGGACACCGGCAACCAGGCGCTCATGCTTTTGGGCCTTACCTTGAGCGCCCGCCCCGCCGACGAAAAGCACCCCTTCGGGTACGGCAAAGAGCGATACTTCTGGGCCTTCATCGTAGCCATGGGCATTTTGTCGGTGGGGGCCACATTTTCGATTTTCGAGGGCATCCAGAGGATTCGTCATCGGCAGCCCATCGAAAACCTTTCAATCAGCTTTGGGGTGCTTGCGGTGGCCTTCGTGTTCGAGGCGATACCCTGGACTATTGCGGCGCGGCATTTCTGGCGGCTGAGACAAGGCAGAGGTTTTATCCGAACCATAAACGATTCGCGCGACCCGGCGGTTATGACCGTGCTCGCCGAAGACACGGCGGCCCTCATCGGACTCATTGTGGCCGCGCTGGGTATCGGCTTTACCGTATGGCGGGGCGCGATTTTGTACGACGGTCTGGCATCAATTATTATCGGGCTGCTCCTCACGCTGGTGGCCTTCTTCCTTGCCCTCGAAAGCCGGGACTTGCTCATCGGGGAATCGGCATCACGCCGCGATCGCGCAACTATCAGGAGGATCCTTCATTCCTTCCCCGATGTCGAGAGGGTTCTGGACCTTTTGAGCATGCACATCGGGCCGGATGAAATCCTTTTGAATCTGAACCTTGAGTTCCGCGACGGGATGACCACGGGCCAGATCGAGCAGCTAGTTGACGAAATAGAGCGTTCTATCCGAGAGCAGGTTCCGCAGGTGAAGCGCATTTTCATAGAGGCGGACACACCGGAAGAGATACCGAAACGCCTCATCCATAGACGCCGCCCTTGATTTTTCCTGTATAAAATGTAAATTCTTAAGCGCGTGGAAAGGCGCCTGATGAAGCGCTTCTGCGCGAACGGAGAATAAGGCCATAGAAAAGATAATCGGCATAGACCTCGGAACGACCAACAGCGCTGCCGCTATTGTTGAGAACGGTCATCCGAAGATAATACCAAGCGCGAAAGGCTATCTTACCGTTCCGTCGGTTGTCGCTTTCGATGAGCGGGGAAACCTGCTCGTCGGTCAGCCCGCCGTGCGGCAATCCCTTATAAATCCGGAAAACACCGTTTACGGCGCCAAACGACTCATTGGCCGGCCCTACGATTCTCCGATCGTCCAGGAAATAAAGAGAGCCTTCCATTATGAGATTTATAAAACCGCAAACAACGAGGCCGGCGTCGTCATCAAAGACAAGAAGTTTACCTTGCCGCAGGTCAGTTCCCTTATATTAAAAGAAATTCGCAACTGGGCCAATGATTACCTCCAACAGGAGGTTAATAAGGCGGTAATCACAGTTCCCGCTTACTTTAACGACCGGCAAAGGCAGGCGGTGAGGGAGGCGGGGCGGCTTGCGGGTCTCGAGGTTCCGCGGATCATCAACGAGCCGACCGCGGCGGCATTAGCTTACGGGTTTGGTCGCGGCCTCGAGCAGAAGATCGTCGTCTATGACTTGGGCGGCGGGACGTTCGATGTGAGCGTTCTCGAGCTTGGAGAAGATGTCTATCAGGTATTGTCCACTTACGGCGACACGTTCCTGGGCGGTGTGGATTTTGACAACCGTATCGTGGAGTATTGCCTCGATCTCTTCGATAAGGAACACAACATTGACCTCATGGGAGACAGAGTGGCCATGCAGCGCCTCAAAGAGGCGTCCGAGGCCGCCAAGAAGGAATTGAGCTTCCGCGATGAGGCAGTGGTCAATGTGCCTTACGTTCATCAGGATGAAACCGGCGCTAAGGACCTCAATATACCTCTCAACCGCAAGCTCCTTGAAGAAATGGTATCCCCTCTTATAGATAAGACGGTTCGCACTTGTCGCGAGGCGCTCGATATGGCCCGGCTCAGGCCGCAGGACGTTGACACTGTGATCCTTGTCGGCGGGCAGACGCGAATGCCGATGATTTGGAGAAGGGTACAGGAATTGTTCGGGAGGCCTCCATCGAAGGGCGTTCATCCGGACGAGGTTGTCGCCGCGGGCGCGGCGATCATGGCCGACGTGCTTTCACGGCCCGAGGCGTCCGAGATTTTGCTGATGGATGTGGTGCCGGTGAGTTTCGGCCTGGTGCTTCCGGGTGATCGGTTCAAGCGTATTATTCCGCGAAATACGCCCATCCCGATTAAAAAAACCCGCGTTTTCACAACCAGCAAAGACAACCAGACCTCCGTAAAAATCGCGGTCGCTCAAGGGGAAAGCGCAGTAGCCACCGAAAATACCCTCCTCAAGAATATCGCGTTTCGCGGCCTTAAAGAACAGCCGGCGGGGGATGCCAAGGTCGAGGTCACTTTTGCCATAGACGCCGACGGCATCCTTCAGATATCCGCTAAAGACCGCGACACGGGCGCCGAAATAAAATCCTATATTACACAGGGCGCGCTCGATATTTCCTGATAGCTCTACGCAAATTCCCCTCAATTTCCGCATATTTACCGAACGCGCAACCATTGGCGTTGTCAAACAGGACATGTTTATTTTTGCCTTCTTTGTTATAATCTTACTTTATCAAAGCATTACACCTTATTATCGGGAGATCGCGCATTGATTGTGAATAAGTCAAAATGGGAGCTATGGGCGCCGGCGATTTTGGTGGCGGCAAGCGGAGCCTGTGCGGGAGTGTTCGTCGCTGCCGTCTTGAAGGGAAGCAATTTCTACACGGCAATCGCTCTCGAGACGGGCGCGATCGCCTTTCTGCTCTTCTGGTGGATTTATAGCAAGGTTGTTTCGAGGCTCCTCGGCCGTGATTTAAAAGCGATCCTCTGGGCCGATTCCATAAGCTATTTACCGGCCATAATCCTTTTAAGTTACCTTTACCTCTCCCAATTCCCAACCCTTTTCTCGCAACATCATCTTCTTAGAACGCTTCCACGATTAGTCATAGGAATGATTGTGGCGATCAAGGCGATTTCTTATGTTGGTTTAAGGTTTTCCTCAATCAAATTCGTTTCGCTGGTTCTCATCTCTTTTATTGCAGCGGTTTTCAGGGCCGGTTTTATCAGGGGACCATTGCTTGGGAAGCTTTTATCGCTTGAATTTGTCCTATGGTGGCAATTTTTTCTAGTAGTAGGGCTTTTCATGTGGAATGCGATAGCCGCGGGTTCTGTAAGGCATTGGTTGCGCGCCACCGCATGGACGCTGGCGGCGTTGATTGCGACACGGCTGGCGACCGGGTTTCTCATGCCCGTAAAGCCTCCGGCGCCATCCCTCGATACGATCGTTTCCCGATTGCCCGAATGCCCGCCCTTCCCTCTCCTGAAGGAGAATAACAAGCTCCGATACCGCAGGCTTAGAATTGCCGATCAGGTACGGGACGCCCTGATTTTGCCGCCACTCGGCGCCGCGGAGGCCGAATTAACCGTTCCGCCCCAGGCGCAACTTCGCGTCGGCATGGGCATATTGCCCGCGGTGTGGGATCAGGAGGGCGACGGCGTCAATTTTATCGTGGAAATCAAGGCCGGCGAATCCTCGAAAAAAATGATGTCCCTATATCTCGATCCGAAAGGCTACCCGGAACATCGCGGCTGGGTTGACCGCTTTATTGACCTTTCCCCTTACGAGGGCCAAACCGTGAGCGTTACGTTCAGGACTGAAGGCGGCCCGCAGATCAGGACGCCCTTCAATCGTCAGCCGGACACGAGGTTCGATTACTCGGTTTTCAGCGAGCCGCGGCTGGTCGTCCCCAATCCCGGCCATCCCAACGTGGTGTTGATTTTACTGGATACCCTGAGATCGGATCACGTCGGCGCTTACGGCTATCAGCGCGACACGACCCCCAACCTCGACGCCCTTGCCAATGAAGGCGTCCTTTTTGAGCAGACGGTGAGCCAATCTTCATGGACCATGCCGTCCGTTGCCACCGTCTTTACTTCGCTTTATCCGTCCGAGCACGGCCTTACCAGCATCAACCGGCCGTTTCTCGATGACCGGTTCGACACCATTGCTGAGGATTTTTCAAGAGCGGGGTACGAAACAGCCGCCGTCAGCGCAACTCCGATCATCAGCGACCAGGGGGGATTCGGGCAGGGATTCCGCACTTTCGATGAAACCTGCTACCAGATGCTCGATATCGCGGGGGCCGAATGCGTCACCGATGCGGCAATTGAATGGATCAACAAGGCATCCGGCCCTTTCTTCATTTACCTGCACTATTACGATCCACACTCGCCATACAATGCGCCGCCGCCTTTCAGGACAATGTTCGACCCGGCTTATGTTCCGGCGGGCTTGCCCCTGAAGAACGGCGAAGGGCATTATTTCGACCAGATCATCAGATACATGGGACATAGCGGCCTTACCGACCGGGAACTCAAGTACATGATCGCGCTTTACGACGGCGATATCAGGTACGCGGACGATAACGTTGGGCGGCTGCTCAAGCGTCTGCGCGCATCCGGCGACAATACCGTTATCGCGGTTATTGCGGATCACGGAGAGGAGTTCATGGAACACGGTCACCTGATGCACGGCCATACGCTCTACTCCGAGGCGCTGAATGTGCCGTTTATTTTGAAAACGCCCGGATCGTCTCACGCCGGTCAACGGATCAAGCAAATTGTCCGGCTCATTGATGTTGCGCCGACCCTGCTGGAGGCGGCGGGACTTGCCGTGTCCGCGCAAATGCACGGGCAAAGCGTCCTGCCTTTGCTGAATGGGGAGGGTCTGCCAAGGGTTGTGTTCAGCGAGGTGTATGACTTCAGGGATATATATGCGTTGAGGGATGGTTCCGTCGCTTATATAATGGGCGCGCGAAAGGAACACCCGCAAGGATCGGCATTATTCGACCTGAGCTGCGACCCCGGCGAAATGCATGATATAGCTGAGCGGGAGCAAGCGCTGACCGGAAAAATGAGCATGGCGCTCGGCGAGTTTCTAAAGGCGCTTCAACGACCCAAACTGCCTCCCAGATCAATTGACGAGCTTACGAGAAAACGATTGGAAGCATTGGGCTACCTCGATCCCAAAACGGGCAAGCTGAAGAAATAGGCCTTAGGCGACGGGGGCGGATTAACCTAACGAGCCTAAAGCTTAAGGCCTAACGCCTAACAAGTTGTTGAAAAATGATTTTTATGGCGGACAAGAATGTCCGCCCTCCTGGATTTTAATAGGAGGACGGACATTCCTGTCCGTCCTCAACAATAACAAACCTCATTTTTCAACGACATCCTAAGGCCTAATACCTATCTCTTCAACACCCTGTTAGTGGACAGTTTACGGAGTAGAGTCAATAATAAATATCATTAGGCCCCTTGGGATTTCGGCTTTCCGCCTAAGGCCTAATGCCTAAGGCCTAAGGCCTAAAGCCTAATGCCTATCTCAAGCTATGGATAGAATGATGATAGAAGGCGGGGTTCCTCTTAAGGGGGAAGTCCGGATAAGCGGGGCCAAGAATGCGGCCTTGCCGATAATGACGGCGGCTCTTCTTGCGGTCGGCGAAAGCATTATAGAAAATGTTCCCGACCTGCGCGACATAACGACCATGGCAAGGCTTCTCGACCAGATGGGAGGGCGCTGCGGGAGGGATGGAAACCGATTTAAGATTGACGCCACATCCATAACAAACCCAAAGGCTCCTTATGACCTGGTCAAAACAATGCGCGCGGGCGTGCTTGCTCTTGGCCCGCTCCTCGCCCGCTGCGGCGAGGCTTACGTCTCGCTCCCCGGAGGCTGCGCAATCGGAGCCAGGCCGATAGATTTACACCTCAAGGGGATCGAGGCGCTTGGCACCGATGTTTTGCTCGAACACGGTTACGTCCATGCAAAGGCCAAGCGGCTCAAGGGCGCAAAATTCGTCTTCGACACCGTCACTGTAACCGGCACGGAGAACCTGCTCATGGCTGCGAGCCTCGCCCAAGGGACAACGGTGCTCGAAAACGCAGCCCGGGAGCCTGAGGTGACCGATCTGGCGAATGCCCTTGTTTCCATGGGAGCGCGCATCGAGGACATCGGGAGCGATACCCTTGTGATCCACGGCGTCGAATCCCTGAAACCCCTCAATCATTACCGCGTTATCGAGGATCGCATCGAGGCGGGCACATTCCTCGTCGCAGCGGCGATTACCGGAGGGGATATCGCTCTTCCCGGCGTCGTTTTAGAGCATGTTGACGCGGTGGCTGCCAAGATCAGGGAAACGGGCGCCGAGATAGTCCAGGAGGACGGAGGGGTTCGCGCAAAAGGCGTTTCAAGGCCGCTACCAGCCGATGTGAGGACACAGCCCTTTCCCGGCTTTCCTACGGACATGCAGGCCCAGATAATGGCCCTGTTGTCCCTTGCGGACGGCTTGAGCGTCATCACCGAGACTATCTTCGAGAACCGCTTCATGCATGTCTCAGAGCTGAACCGTCTGGGCGCCGAGATCGTTGTTGAAGGGCACAGCGCCGTAGTTCGGGGCATGAAGGCGCTTGAAGGCGCTCCGGTAATGGCCTCCGACCTCAGGGCAAGCGCCAGCCTAGTGCTCGCGGGCCTGCGAGCCAACGGCCAGACCGAAATCAGCCGCATTTATCACCTGGATCGAGGATACGAGCACATTGAAAAGAAGCTCGAAGCAATAGGCGCGCGCATTTGGCGAGTTAAACAGACATGAGATTTCTTGACGAACGTGAGGAAAATTTCAAAGAGGAGCTGGGCAGGTATCTCCTCCGCCCAAGCCCGGACCGCGAGCCGGACGTGGTTCGCGTAGTGGCGCGCATCGTGGAGGCTGTTCGCAAGGATGGCGACAAGGCAGTCCTGCGCTATTCCCGCCAGTTTGACGAGGTAAAACTGAAGGTCGGCGACATCGAGGCGCCGCGGGAAGAAATCGGTAAAGCCGCCAGCCAATTGTCCCCGGAAATCCTCGCCAAGATCG
>Ga0209777_10004051_pt1 | contig 17584 bp, 8 predicted proteins | sample FrelakmetHBP12HB_FD_187147 | JGI IMG/M metagenome (GOLD analysis project Ga0209777, IMG submission 187147) | Freshwater lake sediment microbial communities from the University of Notre Dame, USA, for methane emissions studies -HBP12 HB (SPAdes)... | ecosystem: Environmental > Aquatic >...
CCCCCGGCTCGAGCCAGACCCCGGCCACCCGCGTGAGGTAACAGCAGTTCGGCACGTTGCGCATGACCTCGGCCGCGATATAGGCCGAGTCGGTTGACCCGTACCAGAAGTCGTTGATGCCCAGTTCCGACGTGAAGGCGTAGGTCACGAATTTCTGCACGCCGTTCCAGAGCGTATCCGAGTATTCCCAGTCAAAACTCACCCCGTTCACGCCCGAGGCCTGGGCCGATGAATACCCGTTGTAGGTGTAGAGCGTGTCGCACATCTCGATCAGCACTGCGCTGTCCGGCGGCAGGACCGCGTCATAGCCCCACGGATACATGTTGGACCGGCCATAGGTGTGAAAGTCCATTTCGGTGCGGAACTTGTGCGCGGCCTGGAAATCGCGGAAGGCCTGGGTTTCCGGCTCCGAGAACCGGGACGGACCGCGATAGACCTCGTTGCTCGGGGTCGGGCTGGAATTGTTGTCGTCGTACGCCCATTTGTAGCCGTAGTTGCGGTTCAGGTCCACGCCCGGTCCGGTGCGGGGACTGGTGTTGTTCCGGTTCTTGCGCCAGTTGGCGCTCGCACCGCCCGAGTCCGAGTTGTAGACATAGCCGTCCGGGTTCTCGACCGGCACGATGTAGATTTCCCGGTTGTTCACGAGCCACGTCACGAGCGAGTCAGACCCGTAGTCCCGGCAGAGCGTGCCGGCAAACCCGATGCAGGTATGCGTGCCCATCGGCTCCCGGGCATGAATCGCGCCATTGATGAAGACCTGCGGCTCGTGCTCATTCGAGTCCGGGTTATCCGAAATCTTCAGGCACCAGAGGGCCTTGTTCTGGAACGAGCGCATGCTCGTGTCAATCGCGGTGATGTCGGGATAGCGCTGGGCCAGGTGGAGAATCGTATCGCGCATCTCCCAGTAGTTGAAGAACAGCCCGAAGTCGCGGAACGAGCCGTCATCTGGACTGCACCCGGTCATCCTGCGGAACTTGTCCCGGATGTCGGGCCAGGTGACCCGGGTCTCAAGCCCGGCCGCAGAAATCGCGCGCAGTTGCTCGGAGTCGGTATCAACAATCAGCCACGACCGGCCGGCCTGGTTATCAACGTGACTGCAGATGTCCAGCCCGCCCAGCAGCGGGCCCAATTTCGTCACGAGTTCATCATAGCTGGAGTAATAGACATCGGCCTCCATGCGCGCAGGCCTCACCCTGGCCTGAGCCGACGCCGGGGCAATTGTGACCAGAAGCACGAGCAGCAATTCCATTCTTGTCCTCCGTTCCGGCCCGGACAATCGCCAGGCCGCTCATTCAGCTCGGAAACCACAGAGAACACAAAGAAGGCACGGAGAACACAGAGAGTCTTTGTGCCCTTTGTGTCTACTTTGTGCACTCTGTGGTTCATTTCAGTTGACGCTTCGATTGTAGTCTCCTGATCCGGCAAGTCAATACGCGCCCGGATTCCGGCAGACTCACCACAACGACACAACGAGCACCACGGGAGAACGAACCAGGCACGCCCATCGGTTCACGAATGAGGAATTCGTTGTGTTCGTCGTGCCGTCGTGTTTGAATCTCGGTTTCCGGTCTGCTTCTACCGATTGACTTGGGTCGTCTTGGAGCTACAATGGCATCAACCGACCCATAAGGAGAGAACATGGACTGGAAACTGTTAGTCACTGTCTTTGGCACGACGTTCCTGGCTGAGCTGGGCGACAAGACTCAGCTCTCGACCCTGAGTTTCGCCTGCGCCAACAAGCACCCGCTCCCGATATTCCTGGGCGGCTCGCTGGCCCTGGTTTGCACGACCCTGCTCGCGGTCCTGCTCGGCGCCGGGCTGCAGCGGGTTGTGCCGGTCAAGGTGATGCACGGTATCGCCTCGGTAGCGTTCATCGTCATCGGCATCATCCTGCTGGCCAAGACCCTGCGGGCCGCGTGAAATCCGAGGCAACTCGGGAAAACCCGGGCACTTAGCAAGCGTCAAAAGGACGTATGCTTGACGCATTGGGCGTGTCGCATGGCCGGGCGGCCGTACCCCATGCCTTGCGCCGGCGGAACAGGGCGGCTTGGATGTCGGTCGTTCTTGACATCGAAGCGAAAGACCCTAAGATTCAATGTCTTGAAGAAAGGACTCGAGGAACCAACGGTTGGCGGTCGGCCGCTGGCGGTTGGCTCCTGGAACCCTGCTAGTTTTAGGAGGAGTTTGTGAAACACAGAGTATCATGGAAGCTTATCGGTGCGATGATTGCGCCGATTGCGGTCACGGCGTTTGTCCTCGGCCTGCTGCTTGCCAACCAGATTTCGTTCGCCCAGACGCCCAAACCGGTTGCCGCCGCGCCCGCCGAAGAAGCGCCGGTGCCGATGGTCACGCCTGAGGGCGAAAGCCCGTTTGTCTCGGTCGCCGAGCACGTGATTCCCGCGGTCGTGAATATCGCAGCCGAGACCCCGCCCCAGAGCAGCGACAACATCCTGCCCAAGGACCTGTTCAAGGACTTCCCGTTCCCGTTCCAGTTCCCGAATCCCGAACCCCAGCCCAGCCATTCGCTCGGCTCCGGGGTCATCATCAGCGCGGACGGCTATATCGTGACCAACAACCACGTCGTGGCCGGCGCGGACAAGATCACCGTGACGCTCCCGGACAAGACCCAGTTCAAGAACGACCAGGTCAAGGTCATCGGCGCGGACCCGGTCACCGACATTGCCCTGCTCAAGGTTGACGACGGCCGGTCCCTCCCCTTTGTCGAATGGGGCAACTCGGATTCGGTGAAGGTCGGCGACTGGGCAATCGCGGTCGGCAACCCGTTCGGTCTGAACGGCACGGTCACGGTCGGCGTTATCAGCGCTAAGGGCCGGTCCGGCATTCCGCTGCAGGAGGGCCCCCGGGTCCAGGACTTCATCCAGACCGACGCCTCGATTAACCCGGGTAATTCCGGCGGCCCGCTGGTGAACATCCGCGGCCAGATTATCGCCATCAACAGCGCCATCCGTTCGCCGGTCGGCGCCAACGTCGGCATCGGCTTTGCGGTGCCGGCGGCCATCGCCCGCGAGGTCACGGACCAGTTGCGCACGACCGGCAAAATCGCCCACGGCTACCTCGGCATCGTACCCCAGGACGTCACGGAATCGGTCAAGGACGCGATGGGATTGGACAACACTGAGGGCGTGCTCGTGGGCCAGGTTCAGGACAACACCCCGGCCAAGAAGGCCGGCATCCTGGTCGGCGACGTGATTACCGATCTCGATGGCAAGCACATCACCGACGTGGCGCACTTCCGAAGCATGGTTGCCGGGGCTTCGCCGGACAAGACGGTCAAGATCGACCTCGTACGGGATGGCAAGAAGAAGACGGTGAATGCCACGCTGGGCTCAATTCCGACCGACAAGACCGCCGCGGTTCAGCCGGCCCAGCCCAAGACCTGGCACGGCCTGAAACTCGAGAACCTGAACGCCAGTGACAAGCAGCAGTTGAAAGCCGAATCCGGCGTGGTCGTTCGCTCGGTCGACCCCGGGAGCGCAGCGGATGATGCCGGGTTCCAGACCAACGACGTCATCACCAGAATCGTGCTCAGGGCCAAGGACATCAACGAGCCGATTGCGAGCATGTCGGACTTCAACTCGGTCGCGGACAAGCTCGAAGGCTACAAGAAGGCGATTGCTATCCAGATTCAGCGCGGCACCGCGACCCAGATTGTCACGCTGACGCCGGAGAGCAAGTAGTGATTAGTGAGTAGTGAGTAGTGAAACCACATACAATACCGGAGTCCAAAGGTCAAGCGCCTCGCTCTGAAGCCCGGCTTTGGACTTGGGGTCTTGGGCTTTGTTTGACTTTTGACTTTTGGACTTTGGACTTCCCCTGATATGGCCCTGATTCTCGAAGGCAAATCGGTCGCGCAGGCAGTTCGTGAGGAAGTGCGGGCCGAAGTTGCCGAGCTGACCCGGCGCGGCATCATACCCCGGCTTCAGGTGGCGCTGGTCGGCGACAACCCGGCCTCGCAGTCCTATGTCCGGGGCAAGGAGAAGGCCTGCGCCGAAGTCGGCATCGCGTCGGATACGGCCCGGCTGCCGGCGACAACCACCCAGGATGAACTGCTGGAACTCGTCCGGCGCTGGAATCAGGACCCGAAGACCCACGCCATCCTGGTCCAGCTTCCGTTGCCCGGCCAGATCGACCCTTGCGCCATCCTTGCCGCACTCGACCCGCGCAAGGACGTGGACGGCCTGAGCCCGTTCAACCTGGGCCGGATCATCTCCGGCGAGCCCTGGTTCTACCCGGCTACGCCGAGCGGCATTCTTGAAATCATGCGCCGCCACGGTATAATCTATGCCGGAAGGCACGTGGTGATTGTCGGCCGGAGCGAACTGGTCGGCAAGCCGCTTGCGAACATGCTTCTGCAGAAGCGAGAAACCGGCAGCGCGACGGTCACGGTCTGTCACAGCCAGACCCCGGATATCGGGGCATTTACGCGGCAGGCAGACATTCTAGTGGCCGCGGTCGGCAAGCCGGGGTTGATTACGGCTGAGATGGTGAAACATGGAGTCGTGGTAATTGACGTGGGCATCAACCGGATTGCCGAAGGAACCGGCACGAAGCTGGTCGGCGATGTTGACTTTCCGGCGGTCTCCCGCGTTGCATCCGCGATTACGCCGGTACCAGGAGGTGTCGGGCTGATGACCGTGGCGATGTTGCTCAAGAACACGGTCAAAGCTGCAAAGATCAACTCAATGTAGTTGAACAAACTACGCGGCAACAGAAACAACGCAGAAAGGACGCAGAAAGGACGCAGAAAGGACGCAGAACGTGCCTTCTGCGAGCACAGCGATTCTGCGTTTTCTGCGAGCGCAGCGATTCTGCGCCTTGAGTCCTCTCTGAGGCTCCGGTTCGAAAAGACCCTGGAAGGCAATTTCCCGGCCTCGGACCGGTCGCTTGCAAACCGGGCCATGCGCCACGCCCTCTTCCCGGGCGGCAAGCGCATCCGGCCCCTGCTCTCCCTCACGGCCTATCACGCGTGTCATGGCAAGACCCCTTCCGCGATTCTGCCTTTCGCCTGCGCGATTGAGCTGGTGCACAACTTCTCGCTCATCCAGGATGACCTGCCGTGCATGGATAACGACCGCGAACGCCGGGGCAGGCCGGCCCTGCACATTGCTTTTGGTGAAGCCACGGCCCTGCTTGCCGCCGATGCCCTGTTCGCCCGGGCTTTTGCGCTCTGCACCGAGTCTTCCGCGCCTGCCGCGAGAATCGTCCGGGCTACCCGCGAGCTCGCCCGCGTCGCCGGAACTGAAGGCATCGTCACCGGCCAGGTCCAGGATTTGGGGCTGGGCGCCAGGCCGCACGCGCATTCGGCCCGGTTCGTCAGCGGCACACACCAGCTCAAGACCGCAAGCCTGATTGGCGCGAGCCTGAGGATTGGCGCGCTTATCGCCGGCGCGAAACCGCGTACCGTTGCCGCCTTGTACCGGGCCGGGATAGACCTCGGCATGCTGTTCCAGCTTACCGATGACCTGCTGGACCAGGCACAGGAGACGACCGGCCTCAGCTTTCCCGCGGCGTTCGGCCGCGAAGGAACAAAGCAGCGCGCTGCGCGGTATCTGAAATCGTATGAATCCGGCCTTGCGCGCGTCGGACATGAACTCGAACCGCGCTACCTCGCGCTCCTGCTGGCGCAGGGCCGGCGCGTCCTCCATCGCATCGAACCATGAGCAACGGCAAGAGCACGATTATCGAGTCCATCAAGAGCCCGGCTGACGTTCGGCGCCTGAGCATCGTCGAGCTGCGCCGGCTTGCGGCGGAAATCCGGGAGATGATCATCCAGACCACGTCCCGCACCGGCGGCCACATTGCGCCCAGTCTCGGCGCAGTCGAACTCACCCTGGCCCTGCACTACGTGTTCAACACGCCGGAGGACCAGGTCATCTGGGATGTCGGGCACCAGACCTATGCCCACAAGATCATCACCGGCCGGGCCGACCGGTTCTCGACCCTGCGCCAGAAGGATGGCCTGAGCGGGTTTCCCAAGCGTGCCGAAAGCCCTTACGACGCATTCGACACCGGCCACGCCGGCGACTCAATCTCGGCCGCGCTCGGCCTGGCGGTGGCCGACCAATTGCAGGGCACCAAACGCAAGGCCATCGCGGTCATCGGTGACGGCTCGATTGTCACCGGCATGGCGTTCGAGGCCCTGAACAACGCCGGCGGCCTGAAGAAGAACCTGATTGTCGTGCTCAATGACAACGAGATGTCCATCGCCAAGTCAACCGGCGGGTTCGCCACCTATTTGAACCGGATAATCACCGGCCGCCACTATAACATGTTGCGCACTGACGTCTGGAACATGCTCGGCCGCCTGCCCACGAACATGAGCGGCAATGCCCGGCTGGCGGTCCGCAAGGTGGAAGAGGGATTGAAGAACCTGGTCGCGCCCAGTGTCATCTTCGAGGAACTCGGCTTCCGCTATTTCGGCCCGTTCGACGGCCATAACCTGATCAGCCTGATTGACGTGTTCCGGAAAGTGCAGCTGATTGACGCGCCGATTGTGGTCCATGTCGTGACTCGCAAAGGCAAAGGCTATCCCCCGGCTGAACAGCATCCTGAGCGCTTCCACGGCGCCGGCAAGTTCGACATCCCGACCGGTAAATGGGCCTCGACCGCCCAGACCAGCTTCACCAGCACGTTTGGCGAAACCATGGTTCGCCTGGCCCGGCAGGATCCGAAGGTCGTGGCCATCAGCGCGGGCATGACCCTGGGCACCGGCCTCGCCGCATTCCGCGAGCAGTTCCCGGACCGGTTCTTCGACACCGGCATCTCGGAACAGCACGCGGTCACGTTCGCCGCCGGGCTGGCACTGGCCGGCATGCGGCCGGTCGTGGCGATTTACTCAACGTTCCTGGCCCGGGCCTATGACCAGATTATCCAGGACGTCTGCCTGCAGAACCTGCCGGTGGTGTTCGCGATTGACCGGGCCGGGCTGGTCGGCGAGGATGGACCGACCCATCACGGCACGCTTGACCTGAGCTACCTGCGCGCGATTCCCAATCTCAGCGTGATGGCGCCCGCGACCGAAGACGAGCTCAGCGCGATGCTCGGCCATGCCCTGCAGCCCAGAACCACGCCGATTGCGATTCGCTATCCGAAGGGCGCGAGCGGCCCGCTGCCGGCCCAGCCGCTGCCTGCGCCGGACATTGTCGAGGGCAGAGGACGGGTCCTGACCGAGGGCAAGGACATTGCCATCCTGGCCGTGGGTTCGATGGTCCTGCCGGCCCTGGCCGCGGCCGGGAAGCTGACACAACAGGGCGTGAGCGCGCTGGTCGCCGACATGCGGTTTGTCAAGCCGCTGGACTTCGAACTGATCCGGGACGCGGCCGGGCGCGCCAGGCGTATCTTCACGATTGAGGAGAATACGACCCAGGGCGGTTTCGGAACGGCGGTGCTGGAGGCCGCGGCGAGTCTTGGCATCAAGTCGCGCATTACCCAGCTCGGCCTCGAGGACCGGTTCCTGACCCACGCCAGCCGTAACCAGCTTCTGGTCATGGCGCAGCTCGACCCGGAATCCCTTGTCCGCCGCATCCTCGAAGAACTGGGAGAATAGACCGGGATGCAACCCGCCGGACGCATGACGCTTCACGCTCTACGCGTTACGCTCTATGCTCTACGCGTCCGACGCAAGGCGTGCTGCGTCTTGCTTGGACTCCTGCTCCCTCTCTCCCTGCTGCTTGCCCAGACCAACTGGACCCCGCCCGAGCCGCGCCCCAGGATTGACTACCCGCTGGGCCTGGTGTATTACGAAGACTGGAGCGAAGGCTATTACACCGGCGTCACCCGGGTCGAGTCACTGGACTCCTACCTGAACCGGCTCACGCGCCGATCGCTGACCCAGTCCTACCAGGAAGCGGCCAAACAGCAGCAGCTCAGCGAGGAGCTGACCTTTGACCAGGAAGGACTGATACCCGAGATAACGCTGCCGAAAATCCCGCTTTTCGGCGAGAGCAAGATTGACATCGCCGGCCAGGACCGGATTACGTTCGGCGGCTCTCAGACCAGCATCACCGGCCTGCCTCAGTTGACGCAAAACCAGTCCTGGCTACCGGAACTGAAGATGGAACAAGCGCTCAAGATCAACCTGAACGGCACCATCGGCGACAAGACCCGGGTCTTCCTGGACCACGACTCGGAGCGCGAGGAAGCCCAGAACAAAATCAAGTTGACCTACACCGGCAGCGAAGACGAAATAATCCAGTCCATCGAGGCCGGCGATGCCGCGCTCTCGATTCCGGGCACCGGCTACACCGGAGACCTGCCCAGCCACAAAGGGCTGTTCGGCCTCGCGGCGAAGGGCAAGCTCGGCGGTATCGACTTGTACGGGGTCGCGGCCCGCGAGCAGTCCGAGAGCCAGTCCCAGACCTTCCAGCTCAAGAACCAGAGCCACACCGATACCCTCTTCGACACCGACTTCCTGCGTTTCACGTTCTACGCCATCGACACCCCCATCGGCCAATATCTGCATGCCCCGAGCGGGACGCTGACCAACCTGCGCGTCTACGTCGACGACGGCAACCCATACAACAACACCGGCGCCCAGCGGGGCCGGGCCACAGTTTATCCCTCTTCGCCGGGCGACAGTGCGCGGTACTCCGGCGACGTATTCGACGGCTATTTCGACCTCAAAATGCCGAACACCGACTACATCTTCACCAGTTCCTCTGGCGTCATCCAGTTCGTCCTGCCCATCAGTTCCAACTACACCATCGGCATCGCCTACAACGAAGGTACGGACGCGGTCGGCGGCTACAACTGGTGGAACCCGGAGACCGGCGAAAGCCTGCTGGTCCTGAAGCTCATCAAGCCCCAGCGCCCGGATTCGACCTCGCTCACCTGGACCAACGAACTCAAGAACGTTTACCGGCTCAGTGCGCGCGACATCAAGCTCGACACCGTGAAAGTCGTCCGCTGGCTGCCGAGCGAAAACCCGACCGAGGTCGACGAGAACGGCGTCAAGTTCACGCGGCTCATCGGTCTCGACCCGGACGGCGATGACATCATCAACTATCCCCAGGTTGACCGGGCCAACGGCTACCTGATACCGAACCGACTCTATCCCTTCATCGCCGAATCGCTGACCGTGCCGGACTCAATCTACCGGCTGGCCAACCCGAGTTCATGGCCCAACCGCAAATACCGGTTCGTCGTCACGTATTCGACCGCCAAAGAGTCTTACAGCCTCAACCAGATTGACATCATGGAGAACTCGGAGAAGGTGTATGTCGACAACGTGCTCTGGACCTCGGGCACCGACTACACCATCGACTACAAATCCGGCGAACTCAGTTTCAAGCGCGCCCTGCCGGCCGACGCCGACATCCGGGTGACCTTCGAGTACACCCCGCTTTTTTCAGTCTCCCAGAAATCGGTTGTCGGCGCCCGGGCCGAGTGGAAGTTCTCGGACCAGGGCAAATTGGGCACATCCGTGTTTTATCGCACCGAGGGCACGCCCGATGACCGGCCCAGCCTCGGGTCCGAGCCGTTCCGGCGCATGGTGGGCGAAACCGACTTCAACTACGACTTGGCTTCGGCTTTCGTCACCTCGTTGCTGGACAAAGTCCCGCTGGTCCGGGTTGACGCGCCGACCGCGTTCCATGTCGGCGCCGAGGGCGCGGTCTCACTGCCTGACCCCAACACCCTGGGCGCAGCCTATCTGGACGACTTCGAAGGCACGACCGTGTCCCGTGACGTCACCACCTCGCTTCGTCTCTGGCAGTTCGCTTCGGTGCCGCTCGGCAAAGGCGATACCGAATTGGCCCGCCAGCCCATCCGCTGGCTGAATCCGACGCGAATCCGCAAGGACTCGATCTTCAAGGGCCTGGGGGATGAAGGCAGTGAGACGGTTGAGTTCCTGCGCATGTGCTTCTTTCCGGACAACCTCGGTTCCTGGGCCGGGCTGATGAACTGCCCGTCCCGGCTGGGCATGAATCTCACCGAGCTGGAGAACCTGGAGGCCGTGTTCCGGACCCGGCACCGTTCGGGCCGCGTCCACATCACGGTCGCGACCAGCATTGACGAGGACGCGCCCCGGCGCGACAAAGGCGGAAAGATCGTCGGCCTCAACGGCCACGAGGATACCGAGGACAAGAACCAGAACGGAGTGCTGGACCAGGCCGACGGCGAGGACGTCGGGATTGACGGCGTGAGCGGCAATGATGCCGCGTATCCCAGCGTCACCGGCGACGACGGCAACGACGACTTCAACACCACCAGCAACCCGACCGGCACCGAAGGCAACGGTCAACTCGACGGCGAGGACCTGATGGGCTCGGGCTGGACCACGGCCAATGACTATCTCGAATTCAGTTTCCGGCTCGACGACACGGCGGTCGTCACGAACCTCAACCAGGACTGGAAATCGCTCCGCATCCCGCTCAATGACTCGACGCGCTACACCGTCCAGGGCAGCCCCCGGCTCGACGACATCCGGGTTGTGCGCGTCTGGTTTGACAGCTTCCCCCAGTCCGACACGATTGACTTCTACACCCTCCAGTTCGTGGGCAGCAAATGGCGCAACCCGAGCGTGGACACCCTGCCCGGTTCCGGTCCCGCCGACCCGGATGAAAAGGTCAAGGTCGCGCTCATCAGCAAGAAGACCGACCCGGACTACAATCCGCCGTTCGAACCCAAGAAGGACGCGCTCGGCAACACCGAACTCGAAGCCGCCCTGAGCCTGTCCTACGACCAGCTCAAGCCCCAGCACCGCGCAATCGTCCGCAAGGTCGCGCTCGACCACGACGACTACCGCGACTACGGCGTGCTCCGGGTCTATGTTCACGACGACCAGTCCGACCCGACGTTCTTCCTGCAGGTCGGCGCCGATTCAGCCAACTACTACGAGTTCCGCCAGCCGGTCGGCACCGCGGCCCCGGTCGCCGGCCGCCCGAACTGGTATGAACTACAGATCCGGCTCGACACCCTGCCGACCCTCAAGGCCCGGTTCGGCACCCGGCCCGACACCGTCACCCGGCTCGACGTCTACAGCCTGGTCGGCAATCCGTCGCTTTCCGACGTGCGTTACATGGGGCTCGGCGTCGAGAACACTACCGGTTCCCGGCTCTCGGGCGACATCTGGGTTGACGACATCCGGCTCACCGCGCCGGCCAGGACCATCGGCTTCGGATTCAACAGCTCGATGTCACTCCGGCTCTCGGACCTGGCCTCGGTCGGACTGAGCTACCGCTACGACGACCCCAACTTCCGCCGGTTCAGCGAAGGCCGCGAAGTCAAGGTCGGCGGCTACGACAACACCGTCGGCCTGACCGTCGACGCGGCGCTCGACCGTCTGACCCCGGCGTCCTGGGGCATGTCCCTGCCGTTCAACTACAGCGTCAACTCGGCCTCGGTCATCCCCAAATACTCGTCGAGCTACCCGGACCTTCGCCTGCACACTGATTCCAGCCGGACCAAGGAGAACGGCGCCAATCGTAACGAGTCCTACAGCATCAGCGTCCGCAAGAACCCGTCCAAGAGCCGAATTCTCAACTACACGCTGGAGGCGCTCGGCTACAGCTATCGTCATTCCAGCGGTCTCGCTCGCAGCCTGCTCGACTCCTCATCGGCCGCGGCGGACGACCACTCCGCGACCTACAGCGTCAGCCCGGATCTGGCATTTCACATCGGCGAAACCGAAATCAGCTACTTTCCCCAGAGCGTGCACCTGACCGGCGGCCTGACCAACAACCGCAGCCCGGTCTGGCACCGGAATACCGACACCACCGCCTGGACCGCGATTCGCAACGACTCCACGCTCAATGCGTCGTATGATTTCGGGGTCGAGTACTCGCCGATATCCGACGTCTCGTTTGACTACTCGACCAGTGCCGACCTCGACCGCACCGATACCGGCCGCGTCGCGGGTATCAAGCTCGGTCAGGAATCCAACCGCGACAATAGCTTCAGCATCTCATATGACATGGACCTTAACGCGCTGTTCGGCGAGAAATCGGGCATCGGCGACTGGCTCAGCCCCAAGCTCGACTACGACGGCAGTTACAGCGAGGAGCGACCCCGGCTCGCCGGCCACTACGGTGACAACCGCAACGTCAACAACGAAGGCAGTGTCGACATCACAACCGACTTCGACCTGCCCGAGGCGCTCGCCGCGCTCGGCAAACTGCGTGACACGCGCCGGGACGCCAAGGCCCAGGCCGGCTCGCTGCAGTGGTTGATGGCCCAGCTTGAAAAGAGCAGCGATGTCCTCAGCTCGGTCGATTTCACCTACTCCTATTCCGTTAATTCCAGTTACCCTGACATCCTCCACCGGCCCTCAGTATTCTATCAGCTCGGATTCACCGACAGCTACCTGGACACCCTCAACCCGGCCATCAACGAAACCCGCGAGCGCAACAACGAGCTGAGCCTCCAGACCGGCCTGCGCGTCAAGAACCTGGATACGCGCTGGCGTTTTGACCGCACCTGGACCCGGGATGTGGCCGGCTCCAGCCCGGCCGGCGGCTATGACCTCACCTGGCCTGACGTCGGGCTCACCCTGTCCCGGGTCGAGCTCATCGCGCCCAAACTGCTCACCACCTCGTCGCTCTCCAGCAACTACCAGCGCCGGGTCAGCTTCGACGGCACAATCGATTCCCCGACCGACACGTTCCAGCTCGTCAACCGCCGGATTGCGACCAGCAACAACCTGTCGCCGCTCCTGTCCTGGCAGGCGACCTGGAAGAACAAGTTCTCGACCACCCTGTCCGCCAACTACTCGAACAGCACCGGTCTCACCTACCTTGAGGCCCAGCGCTACAGTTCCAACCGCACCCTCAGTGAGAACCTCGCGTTCAACCTCGGCTACTCGTTCAGCGCGCCGCAGGGCCTGAAGATACCCGGGCTCAAGAAATTCAAGTTCACCTCCGACCTCAGCGTGAGCTGGGGCCTCACCTACGGCAATACCTTCTCCTCGACTACCGGCATCGACGGCAGCAGCAACGTAACCGACAACAGCCGGGACATCGGGACGACGATTTCGCTGTCCTACCGATTCTCGCGCAGCATTGAGTCCGGCTTGAACGGCGGGTACACCACGCACAACAACATCCAGCGCGGCATCAACACCCGCACCACCAACCTGAACTTCTGGGTCTTGTTCAAGTTCTAGACCGAAATGCCAGCCCGCCTACCGCCTATCGCCAACCGCCTGCCGCAGTTGAATCCCAAAGAATGCACGGTACTTGTCTTCCTCATCGCGGTCCTGCTCGCCGGCGCCGGCGTCAGCGCCTGGCATCATCACCAGGTGCAGAAGAACCTCAGGACCGCGCAGACCGCGATCGTCGAGGACTCAATCGCAAAGGCCCGGTCCGCAGTCAGCGACTCTCAGTCCGCAGTTCACCGTTCGCAGTCCTCAGCCCTCATGGACCTCAACACGGCCTCGGCGAGCGAGTTCGACCTCCTGCCCGGCATCGGCCCGGCGTTCGCCCAGCGCATCATCGAATACCGCACCCGGCACAACGGGTTCAAGGCGATCGACGAACTGCTCCAGGTCCCGGGCATCGGCCCGAAGAAGCTCGAAGCCATCAAAGACCGCGTAACCGTCAACCGCTGACGCCCGCCGGCCGCACGGGCCGTTTCCAGTCCCGGGCTTCGGTACTTCAAAGTACCAAATCTGGTTCATCTTGAGCACAGCGGACTCCACGTTCAGAAACCGCCATTCTCAGCCTAATACTATGACCATCGAGTTCTTGCCAATCGAGCCGGTTTCAAAGGCAGTGCTCCCCCCCACGCTCCCCCCCACTCTCCCCTGGACTCTCCGGTGGACTCTCCCCCACACGCTCCCCCCCGCTCTCCGGGGGACGCTCCCCCGGACGCTGCCCCCCATGCTCCGGGGGACTCTGCGGGGCACTCTGTAGGGGACTCTGCGGGGCACTCTCCGGAGGACTCTCCAGGGGACTCTCCGGGGGACTCTCTACTGGTCTCTGGGGGTGTTCGAGCGAGTTCCAGGTCTTATCGGCCGTTCCGGTGCCGGCGGGATAGTTATTCGAGAATCAGCTTTCTGGTCGCCTTGCAGTCCGCGCTCTCCAGTCTGAGCAGGTAGATGCCATGGGCGAGACCAGCAAGACTGACACTCGTGACGTGGTTGCCGGCCGAGATACAGCCGTTCGCCAGTGTCGTGACCTGCCTGCCCGTCACATCATACAGCTTCAGGCTGACATTCCCGGGTTCGCTCAGGCTGAAGCTCACGCGACAGGCGTTTCTGACCGGATTCGGCTCAACCGCAAGGAAGCGGGTTTCGGGCTGTGTCGAGGTTTCACTGGCTATTCCGGTGAACGGCCCGAGCTTGCCCCAGATGCGGTCGGTGTTGTAGGTTCTCCCGTCCACGATTCCGGCCCAGCCCTGGTATGCAAGCAGAACCTGGCTGCCGGTTCCGTGGGCAAGTGCCGGGTAGCTTCGGTTCCCGGCTCCGGTAGCCACCGAGAACGTGTCCATGACCACGCCGCCTGCGGAAACCCGCGCGCCTCGGATATCCCAAGAGGTGTCGCATGAATCCTGCCAGACGATGAGGAAGCTCGTGCCGTCGAAACTGACTGCCGGGTGTACCTGTTCGCCGGCCAGAACCGGAATCGGTATCCCTGATGTGTCCAAGGTCACGCCCTCGGGTGTGACCCTCGCGCAGAAGATCTGCCACGATACGTCATTCCGATGGTCCAGCCACGCGACCAGAGAGTTGGTGCCGTCAAAGGCAATTGCTGGATGCACCTGGTCGTGGATTGCGGTCGAAATCGGAATCCCTGCCGTGTCGCGCACGGTTCCGTCCGGGCTGACCCGGGCGCCATAGATATCGAAGTTGTCGGCACGCAGGTCCTGCCAGACCACCAGATAGTCCGTATCGACGAAGCTGATTGCCGGGTTCTCTTGATAGCGCCGCGCAACAGAGATAGGTATGCCGGAGGTGTCCTCAACGACACCGTCCAGGCTCACGCGCGCGCCATACACATCCCACGAGCCGACCCGGAAGTCCTGCCAGACGACAAGGTACTCTGAACCATCAGACGCCACTGCCGAAGGCCCCTGATTCCGGGCGGCGGTCGAAATCGGAATGCCCTGCGGGTCAAGCACGTCACCGGCTGTAGTTGCCCGCGCACCGTAGATGTCGGACTCCGACCCGCTTCGGAAATCGCTCCAGGTCACCAGATAATCTTCACCGTCAGAAGCCAACGCGGGCGATGTCTGGTTGTATCTTGCTGCCGAAACTACGATACCGCCCGAGTCAAGCGGCTCCCCCTGCCCGCTGATCCGCGCGGCCATGATGTCGCAGGTTGAATCGGTCCGATGGTCTTGCCAACCCACCAGGAAATCGCTGGAGCCGAAGCACACGGCCGGTGCGCCCTGATCGGCGACCACGGTGGAGAGCACCAGTGGCGTCGAATCCAGAACTTGAGCCTCAGGCGTAACCCGCGCGCCATAGACGTCATAACCCGTCCGATAGCTGTTCTCCAGCCAGACCACGCCGAAATTGGTTCCGCCGAAGTTCACGGCCGGACCCTGCGGGTTACGTATTTCTCCCGCGGGCGAGACACATACGCCGGAGGTGTCCAGGACCGTTCCATCCGGCGCAACCCGGGCGCAGAAGGTGGCGTTGGTCAGGGTGTCGCGATAGTCGAGCCAAATCACCAGGTAATTCGCGCCGTCAAAGGCGATTGCCGGAAACCACTGCATGCTCGCCGCCCGGGAGACTGCCAGCCCAGCCGTGTCGAGCACAATCCCCCCGGGCGTCACCCGCGCACCGTAGATGTCACCCTCATCAGTGCGCTTGTCTTGCCAGACCACTAGGAAGTTGCTCCCATCCCAACTGACTGCCGGGTATTGCTGCGTGTTTGGCGCTCTTGAGATAGCGATGGCCGGGGAGTCAAGCAGCGCGCCGCCCGGTGTCACCCGGGCGCCATAGATATCGAAAGCGGAACTCCATACAACCAGGAAGTTCGTGCCGTCAAAGGCGACTGAAGGACGGTTGCCGTCCGCAGTGTCACCTGAAATGACGAAGCCCGATGTATCGAGCACCTGCCCCTCAGGAGACACGCGCGCGCCACGGACACGCCACGAGCCAGAGAATCTGTCAATCCAGACAACCAGGAAGTTGACGCCGTCCCAGCAGACCGATGGGTACATCTGGTCGTTGTCCAATGCCGAAACCGTGATTACCACGGAATCCAGCACAACACCGTCAGTTGATACGCGCATGCAGTAGATATTGTTGGCGTAGGTTTCCGCTTGCCAGGCAACAAGGAACTCACCTCCGCCGAAAACGACGGCCGGATAGCCGGACAAGAAGAACCGCACGGTGTCGCGTGGCCGCGTGATTGTGATGCCATCCGGTTCGAGGACGCTCCCGCCGGGTGTCATGCGGGTCCCACGAATGGCTCCGAGCCGCATGCGGCTGTCGCTCCAGACGACCAGTGAGTTCGCGCCGCCAAAAGCCATGGCCGCATCTTCCTGGTATCTCGGCTCGGGCAACAGCGAGATGTTCGTGTCAACCAGAAACTCGGGCGAATCGAATCCCTGACTCGAACTGCCGACCTGCCGGAGTATCGCCTTCGGGTCGAACCCGGACCGTGTCGCAGACAACATCGTTCCGCACAAGCTGAATAACAGAACGGCGCTATTCACGACAGCCCTCCGAACACTGTCAGAAGCACAGTCTTCCCCGTCCCATGCCGAAAGTCTAGAGTCACCTATTCAGAAGTCAATGGTCAAGTGCGGGAGACAAGGGACGCGCAACCAACTTGGCCTCGACTTAGCGCCCCGAACCCCTTCACACCCTCCCCTTGACATTCAAGGAGCGCAAACCGATAATCGCACAATGGATATGACGCCGCGGAGAGCCGATTCAACTCCGAAGAGGTGCACGGCGAGTACCCTCAAGTCCCTTTTCGTTCTACTCTGGGCTTTCGCGCCTCTTCCTGCCATACAAATGACACGAATCGCCCTGCTCAGTGAGCATCTTGGCGGAAACTACTCCTGCGGCATCTCCAGGCACAATGGCCGCAACGCAGTCTATGGCGAGAACTACAACATGACTCCTGATTCAGTCGTCGCTTATGAGTACGAGGGTAACAACCAGTTTCAGCGCGTAGTCTCGGGCGGCCTGAGCCTTGAAGGGGTCTGGGCGTTCGGGGACGGCGACGGCGACAGCTTGATGGAGCTCGTAGTGCCCGGCCGTCATGGTGGCGCCTCGGTAGTCATCCTTGAGTCTCGCACCGACACTTCGTTTCCCACCGATAGTGTCTGGGGCGCGGACCCCAGTCCCACTTCGGGGAACAACCCGTATCCGAGGTACATGGACCTTGACCGCGACGGACATCAGGAACTTGCCCTGCTCGGCGAGGGACATGGCATCTTTCTCTATGAGAACACCGGCAATAATCAGTACAACCTTGCCGCGGTTCTCGGGGACACCTATCCGTTCAGCGGTCCGGACGGCGACTTCGATGTCGGCGACCTGGACCAGGACAGTCTGATGGAACTGGTGGCCGGTAGCGGGGGCTATTGCTTCTTTGTCTATAAGGCCACGGGCCAGGACAACCAGTACGTCCTGGCCGGCCGTTGTTCCACCGAGGCCGGCGCAGAT
>Ga0209777_10004052_pt1 | contig 17580 bp, 13 predicted proteins | sample FrelakmetHBP12HB_FD_187147 | JGI IMG/M metagenome (GOLD analysis project Ga0209777, IMG submission 187147) | Freshwater lake sediment microbial communities from the University of Notre Dame, USA, for methane emissions studies -HBP12 HB (SPAdes)... | ecosystem: Environmental > Aquatic >...
CCCGCCACAGGTATCAGTGCTTTTCGAATCAAGACTCTACCTCGTTTTCTATCTCCGCTTTCATATTGTACCCCTGTTTTTTCGGCAACTTCTATTTTCCTTAATGCCGTTAGCTTCTGACGTGGCAAATCCGAGGAAGGTAGGCTTCAGAATCAAATAAAGAGCGTTTAGTACACCGTAGAATTTCATGTTAGGCATTTAAAATTGTCAACAGAGACCTAAACGAATCAACAATCATAAATGATAATCAGCTGGTTAGCCCTTTTCCGGGCGGAAGCTCCCTGGGCTGCATACGGCTGCAAATCTCCAGGTGGAGCTTTTGAGGTCGCACTTGTCAAATGCAGTTTTCAAACGATGCAGACTATGTAACATCATGGCGATTAGTATCTCCTCTGCTCACATTATGGGGACCGCAGAACCGGCAAATTCTTCGGCGGTACAAAACTTCTGTGCTCAAGTGCCCCTATATCCACTTCTCTGCCTCGAATTGTAGTCCCTCTGAAGTCTTGGTTAAGGCCAACAGCTATTCCAGCATCAATGCAAGGAGAAATAGCTTGCAGATAGAAATCATTATTCGATGGGTCGACAAATTGTGGATTATCTGTGATAGAATTGACATCTTGACCTGAGACGGTTTTCCAGCTTTTATATGGATATGCAGTCGCTCCCCATGCAAATGGAATAGCACTTCCGCCATAATAATTGTTATAATTACAAACGAAATTTGTTGTCGGATTAGCTATTATAAATCGGTAAGTTGTAGTATGAAATATGTTGTTCTTTACGCTAATCCCAGAACCACCAGTTGATTGCCATACTCCTGTTCCTACTCCATAAAAAACATTGTTATATACGGTGTGTCCAGATGCAGCTTCGGTTAGAACACCCCATGTTTGTACACCATCACCTTTTGAGAAGATATTATAATAAACTTGGCAACCATTTTTGGCATTACCTGATATTTTAACACAAGCCCCTGTTTCAACTCCACCGTTGTAGTGGTAGTTATATCTCCAAATCAGCCTACCATTCTTGTGATAGATTCCATGGTCATGATAACCAGAACCAACATAATCTCCTACATGAGTAAAAGTATTGCTTTCTACAGTTACCAAAAAATCACTATCAGCTTTAGAATCCACATCAATTGCACTACCTGCACCTTCTAAATGTACAAGACCACTATATTCAAAAGTACAATTTTGAATTAAATAATTGGAACCAGCAGCAATTGCTCCCCAGACTCCTATGTGTTGATAGCCCGATTGTAAAATACCGCAGGCGTTAATAATAATCTCATTTGAACTACCACCTATGTTAACTCCTGTACCAGGGCCTGCAGAACCCGAATGAATCAAATCTATATTAGTTATTGTTATATAATTCTTATCAATAATGTAAATGCAATTTGTTCTTCCTCCTGCTTCTATGCCAGGGCTTTTATATGCCCCATTCGGGTCAGAAGTTGAATACACATAAAGGACATCTGCTGCCCACACCCACTCTTTTGCAGCAGAAAGTTTTTCTTTGGCAGATTCCTTGGTTCCTATTGATGTATCAAACCATACTGCCCTAGGCTCGGTTGTTACATCGGCCTTCCAAACATTACCTCCATCATTCACCCAAGTGGATACTAAATCAGACCCTTTAATAATCGGGTTGTTCCCTGTACCATAAGCGCCGAAGGTAATCGGACTACCGGCAGAGCCTGAAGTAGGAACTGTTAATGTCTCTCGCCAAACATTTCCTCTCTTGAGCTTGACGTGGTCGCCGGGCAACAAATTTGAGTTGCTGACCTTTGATAGACTCTTCCAGGCTGTTGATGACGAGATCCCTTTATCTTCATCCTTGCCATTTGTGGCATCCACATAGTAGGTCGTTGCCCAAGCCGAGGGGGATAAGAGACAGACGCTCCAAGAAAGAATCCACACAACTATAACTCTATACATAAGTGCCTTTCTAATTATCACTTTGCTCGAATCATAACCAGATCGCAGCATTCCATGTATAACAAGCAATTATATCCCTAAAACAAAACCTTATGAAGTAGTTTACCTCGATTTTTCCCATATGTGTACATTTATTAAGTAAAGGGGGGTAGTAGGTTGGCTCCTCCTTGTTGCTACTTGCCAAATATGCAACCAGTAACAGCATGGGTGATGTCACTCTCTGTAACAGCCCAGGAGCCTTGATCCGCCACCAGTGGTTGGTTGTATTGCCATCATATTAATTGAACACCTTATTATCGCCATATCAGGCAAGAGGAGCTAACCGCCCATCCCCTTTTAAGTAATTGCGATTACAGTACCTTTCTTGAACCCTATATTCGAAGATACCTCTAAATATTTTAAAGGCCGTTGTTCGGACAGATATCTATGCATTCTCAAATAGAACCTCAAAATCACCAGTTTCATGCCGTTCAACAAAAATAGAACGTCCATGAAAACGCAAATAGCCTAAATCATGATGCGCGGGTTTTGGGCTGGATGATAATTCATAGAGTGTATTAGAACCTGAAAAAATTAAGTGCGTTTGTGGGTTGTCTGTGCTATTCGAACTGGATGGTTTAGCTTCAACCTCGAAGACTTCGCTATTCTGGCTTTGAATTAACGTACCAATGCAATTCGACGAAGTCATAATCGCGCTAAAAGAAACGACGTCGGTCATGGTCAAGAGACCTGATTCGAAGCTAACCCATCCTTGCATAGGGTCTGACTCTCCACGGACTAATTTTATGACACCCTTTTTGCCAAAAATAGTTATGTTCGCATAGGGGTTTGTTGCGTTGTATACCTGGACAGATCCTTCTTGGTTAATTGTGGCCTTTTTATCCGGAGCCAAATGATACAGAATTTCAACTTGATGCTCCCCATCGCCAATCAGTCTGTCCAGGACACAAAAAAAGTGCCTTTTGACAAGAATTATCTCCCTCTGATGTATTACCCCAAATGAGTGGAGATATCCATCATGTGTACCGGAAAAGTAGTCGACATTCTCGGTCGTATGCCATTCGCACGCAAGTGGCCTTGCAACTCTTAGCACGTCCCTGTAGCCGATTAAATCAGATCGATTGCTATGGTTTAGCACAAGGACATTATGGGACCTTGCCCCTCTGAAATACTCTCGCCAATTATTGGCTTCTGGTGCATCATCAGGCGAGCCAACATTACCACTATCAACAATCAAAAGGGAGTTATTGAGACTCAGTTCAAAACTCAAGATATCGTCGTGACCATGAGCTGGAATCTTATCATCACAAAAAGGGCCGCAATCTATAACTGCTTTTAAACCTAAGCTCTCGTCCTGCATGAAGTAATATCCGGAAACCGGAAAACATAGTGATCTTATTAGGATCGGCTGTGAAACTAAACTGTTATATTTCCTAATACCCTCAGATCCTAAAATAAAATACGTCAGGTCTTCTTCACCTGTTGCAATTGCAGCACCTTTGTATTTAGGTCTGTCGAAAACAGTTGCGGCTATCATGAAAGGGTTGAAGCGGTAGTGTGTATCTACAGAGGTAGCGTCTCCAATCACAGGGGAGGAGCCATCTGGTCGTATCATTGAGTAAAAAAACTCAGACATTGCCATTAAGGGAGCTTCAAATAATGATGCACACTGTGAATCTTCGTTCTTTAGGGCAAGCGCATAAACTTCTAAAACCTCAGAGTTTATAATCCGATGATAAGTTGTTGATTGTTCTGTATGCCCCCCATCGTCCTTCACTTGGCGCGTAAATTCTCTCAGGAGATAGTGGAAAGCTTTCTTGCGCCATTTATTCGCTAGTGGAAAAGGAAAGAGCAAGCTAGCTTCATAGAGAGTCTTAGTCTCCAATAGGAGATGATTATTCGGTATATGGATTTCCATGAATAGAAATAGATAAGACCCGTGTTGATAAATACCTTCCAATAATATTTTCAGCAGGAGAGGTGATACTCCCCTTAATTCGTTGATTAGATAAAATAACCATATCCAGTTATTTAGCCGCGCCGCAACTTCGAATGGTTCATTCCAATTAGGGTTGTTTAAGTTAAGTGGGTTTTTCTTAAGCCAATCGACGACTACTTCATATATTCTATCTATGTATTTTGGATTATTAGAATAGAGATACGCTCGTGCTAATGTTAATAAAAAAGAATGGTGATTTATATCCCATCGCCAATTTTTATTTTTGCCAGGTTCAACAAACCAATCTATTCGATCAACAAAAGTTTGTGAAATACCTTGAAAACAGAATTGATAGGACATAATACCCTCAGCATCTCTAAGGGTTTTCTCCTGCATTGCAATCGGGATAAGATTGATTATTTTGTCTCTTTCTAAGCTATCAAAGTGGAAATTAAAGACATTGCCTGTGGAAGACTTGGCACGGTAGTCAGTGAAAAGACCATTGATTACAGAATCATTTAGAGCATCTAATCGTAACAGCTTGGTTGCCAACTTTGGAAAACGTTTAGCTGCCCGAGTCAGCATTCGATGATATGCGAATTCAAGAGCACCCTTGACCTTCTTCCGGCAAAGTTTGTTTATGACGATTCGGATTTTAAGTATGATCATATAATTGTATACTTGCGATCAGTTGGGATTTATTATCGGTTTTTGACCAGCGAACTATAAAGATCAGCGAACTGTTTCATCACGATGCTTCTGGAGTAGTTTGTATGGCAATATTGGATTCCAGTTTCGGCAATATTTTTGGCAAAGACCCGATCGTCAAGCAGAATGCGCAGTTGCTTAGCGAGATCAAATGGATTTCCTGGCTCAAATAGCAGGCCGGCCTTGCCATTGTCGACACCATCAGGAATACCGCCAATACGGCTTGCAACTACAGGCAATCCATGAAGTTGCGCCTCTTGGATCACCATGCCTTGTGCTTCTACCCATCCGTCCTTTCCTCTGATGCTAGAAAGCACGAAAATATCGGAAAACATATATCTGCGATAGACCTCCTCCTGCTGCATCCAACCAGTAAAGTTTACAATGTGTCGGATGCCTAACTTCTCTGCTAGTTTTTCTAATTTATGCCGGCAAGGGCCATCACCGACCACGGTATAGTTGACATCATAATCCGCCTCCCGCAATAACTGAATGGCGCGGAGACAAACATGGACCCCCTTCGATTCAACTAATCTTGCAACAGTTAGAATATGCGTAGTATTCGAAATGGATTCTTTTTTTATAAAATCAACTCCAGGATCTTTGGGAACCTCTGGTATTTTCACAATCTTATCTGCTAAGCAGCCCATTCTAACGAGGCATTCTTTTCCATAATTTGAATTTGCCACAAATGCATCCCCGAAACGAAATAGCTTTTTATACATTGGGTGCCCAAACCGGCCGAACATAATTAAATCCCTACCATGGAAACTGGTTACCAAAGGCGTGTGAAGCAACTTTCCGAGAAAATAAAGTGCCATACCATTCTGTCCAAAATGGCAATGGATAATATCAAAGTTGCCAGTGGCTAACCCCTTAAAAACATACAAGGCTTTCAATGAAAGGGCACCAATACCGTGACGAAAGAAGTTCATACAATATAGGGCCTCTCTTGGCTTTAATTGCCACAGCATCTTTGGGAGATAAAGAAAGCGGAACTTGAGTCGGGGGATGTGAGGATAATGGGTTTTGTTTGCCAGATCATATCGCGTGAAATCGGGGTGAAAAATGCCTGCTGGCGGCCGCGATGAAAATACTGTAACCTCGTGACCAGCATCAATGAGGCCGGTGATGTGATTCAAGATGAAGGACTCTGATAGATATGGGAACGTTCCAACGACGATTGCGATTTTCAAAATAGAATTCCTTTCTTTGTTTTGTTTAGTATAGGTCAAGCTTTCTAATTGAGCTGTGGCTATTTCTTTGATGAACGGTATGACGAAAATATTGCAGGGCAATTGGACCTTGATAGAACGGTGCGCCAAGCCCGCTTCGGAATCACACCTAAACTCCTCAGTAGAGCACCGTAGACAACCGCTGAAACCAGAGCGGCTGCCAACACATTTACAAAAGAGATCAGCGATATGTCTTCCATCAGCTTGCCAAAAAAAGTGGCTATCAGCCCACTTATGAATATCTTAAGCCACTTGGATATCTCATAATTCAGTGTTAAAACCCTGCCAGCCAGCAGAACAGACAGAGCCAAACCAAACAAGTATGCCAATATCGTTGCCAATGCTGCCCCAAACATTCCCTGAGTGGGGATCAGCAGCGTATTCAACATTAGTGCCAACGAGGAAATGACAAGCATGACTATCATGTTCCAACGCAAGTGACCTTGGGTTACAACGGAAGTCATTAAGACTCCGGTTACTCCGAATAAAAGACCTCCAGTCGAGATAATAGGAATGAGATATGCCCCGGGGAGGAAGTTGCTTCCCCCGAAGAGCAGCAGTAGCGGCTTGGCCGCAGAGGAAACCATGACAGTAAATAACATGCCTATCCCCCATAGATATAGCGCCGCCTTACTCGCGAGTTCGCCGATTCTGATTGAGTTTTTCTCGGAAAATATAATGGCAGGCCAGGCAGTGACAAACGGAACAGCAACCAACATGGATGCTCCGGACCCGATCTTATAGGAAAGCCCATAAACGCCCAGAATCTCCAGACTACAGAAGGAGTTTAAAAAGTACCTATCGGAGATGGACAGTATGAGGTTGGCCAGATTCATCGGAACCAAAGTTATTGCGAAAATCATCACCGGCTTCAGGGATCCCCAGTTGAATCTCTTTGAAATTCTGCTGCGCATGACAAATATCAAAACAACGTTTGCCAGTAGGTTTCCAGCTAAAAATGACCCAAAAACACCCTCCAATCCAAGGTTATAAACCCCGACAAACCCTGCAGTCAGTGCCAGAGTACCAACAAGTTGGCTCAGAGCAACCAGCCCGTATAAAACTGGCTGCTGTGCAGCTCGAAGCCCTCCCAGTCCCAGTTGGATCGAAGTCTCGAATCCGAGGCTGAGTAGAATAAAAAGACCGACGGTAGTCAAATTGCTCTCAGAATGGATAAACCATGATGGCCACTGGGGGATACTTATTCCTGCAATAATAAAAATTGCCGAAATCAATAACGATAAAAGGCTCATGGTACCCAAAAGCCCTCTTCTTTCATCATCCGTATGGGAATGTTTGCATAAGCCGTAGACCAAGGCGGAAGAGAGTGGAAGGAGCAGCAAAGCCCTCATTGCTATGTATGAGGCCAGGAGGATTTCATACGTTCCATATTGTGAAACGCTCAGTCTGCGGGTCAATAAAGGGGCCATCGCAATCTGACCGACGCTCAAACATACAGTCCCTATTACGAAAACTGCAGCATGGCCCCAGGCTTTTTTAATAACCGATGATATGGGTTGTTCCTCTATTCGCTCTAACATAGGCGTTTCAGATTCTGCGGATAATGGGCACAAAATAGTTATGGTTCCTTGAAATTTCTTTTCTTGACTACATATTTGGCATGTGCGTTTCAGACCTATGGGTCCCAAGCGGGAAAAAACAATAGTCACTTGAAATTCTTTTTATTCACAGTACTTGTACTGTCCCATTTTAATATTTAACATAACATGTTACGGGAAAATAAGTTATGAATATTTTGAACTCGACCGGCATTTGTGGCTGAGGTTTACTATGAACAACGAAATCCACTGGAAAACCCTGTCGAATGTTACTTTCAGAAATCTGGGGGATGTTATTCATATGAGAATAATCCTCTTGAGACTTCTCCTAAGTCCTTTTATTAAAAACAGTTATGTTAATTATGAAGTGTGACAGTACAAGTACAATGAACTAAACATTAGCAACAGCTTTTCTATGCAATGCTAAGGGGTTTACGGCGGTTACTTACGACAAACCGCCATTAGATCAAGGCATCTGCTGGTGTATTCGCCTATATCAAAATCGATTAGGCTGAACTTTTGTAGCAAATTGTCTCCTGCAATTAGCTGCTTTTTATCAACCGTAGTTGCGTTACTTTTATGCCGCCGTGCTTGAATAGATGAAATGACAGATTTTGGCAGAATAATTCCTGCCAGGTGCTTCATTGGGGATCGGTAAATTCTCTTCCGATCGATGGAGTTAACTTTATCATTTCCGTGTACGCCAAATATTCTAACCTCGCTAAAACTTTGCCTCAGTTCATTATTAAGGCTCTTATAACTGTATTCCCGTATATGCTCTGGATTCCAAGGCTTTTCAAAAGGGACCAAGCGATGATGCCTGTTCGGCGTGGTGATAAATAACAAACCTTCATCTTTCAAAAGCCTCTTTAGTTCATAAAGATATCGATGAACATCAGACAAATGTTCTATAACCTGAAATGATACGATAATGTCGAAATATTTATTTTCATATGGTAGGTGATAATCTGCCGTTACTTGTTTGAATGTAACATTATCCTTTCGGTATCTTTCATTGCAATAGTTAATTATTTGTTTATTAATATCGACCCCAATGACCGACTTGGCATATTCGGACATGGCGATCACACCATATCCGCTTCCACATCCGTAATCCAAAACACATTTGTCAATGCAATAGGGCTTAACATATTCGTATGACTTACTCTGCATGAGGAAAAGAACATATTCCTCTACGCTTTGCCACTTTTCTTTAGGTGAAACCCATGCTCCTACATTTTTGGTGTTGCTGCATGAATTCATTATTTCAAGGCCTCCATGTTGAATACTATTTATTCTCCCCGGCATTTGCACCAGAGTTCTTAGACCCACGCAATTTCAACTAGACATTCTTTTCAATATAGTAAGGCTTCCCAAAGAGCAACTTGTATAGAATTTTGTTAAAGCTTAACACTTTTCCAAAACTTAAAGGCAATAAAACCCCTGAAGTCACAGCGAGCCCGAAACCGACAAAACTACTCGAGAGATCATATGCGTATAATACTTTTCTTATAATAACAAAGAACGGCATATGGAATACGAAGATGAGAAGCGAATTGCTTCCACAGACATCAATGAACCTAAAAGGTCGTTTATTAAGTGAGTGTTTGAGATTTATAGCCAAGCCTAATAAAAAGAAACTGCCGCTGATACCACAAATCATATGGAATAATGGCTTTTGGAAAGGCATACAGATAAATGACAAATACCAAACGATTAAAAGTAATGGAAAGAAGAGAGTTAGCTTTTCAACCCTTTCATTGAGGATCCAGTCTGATTTCATATAGCCAACAACGTAAAATACAAAATAATAGGGGACCCTGTTAAAACCAAAGATTTGTATGCTGTCGAAATAAGGATGAAAGAGTTTAAGCAAAATAGCCGCTATAAGTACACCGTATTGGGTAATTCTAGTACTTTTGAACACTGCATAGATTAGAATGGCGAATATGATTAGGGTAAACAAGAACCACAGAACGCCGGAAGGAAGATTCTCAGTATCCGATTGCCTTATAAGCATTGCTGTGATCATTTGTCTTGCGCTGGGGGCAGAAGGAAGAAGTGCCTTTGGAGTAATTATATTAATTATAAAGAAACATATTCCCAGTGAGTAAAATGGAATGAGTAGACTACTGGTTACTTTTCTAAAAAGCCCGGTCCAATCTAAATTATATTTATCAACAGTTTTCCTCAATAATGCAGCAGATATTATAAAAAAAAATGGCATATGGAAGGAATATATCACATCGTGCATTAACTCGAGATGTTCGGTATAAAAGGAGGGAGCCATCAGCTTTATGTCGGCATGTGCCCATACAACAAGAACAATTGCGATTCCTCTGGAGAAATCCAAGGATAATACTCGACGGCTGTCATTCATACTTTATTTCAAATTCCTCATTTTGAAATAGTTTTGCGATTCTTGGTTCTTCCTTTCCCTCTGCGTTATAACCGCAATGGAGCACTTTTGTACTGAGAATACAATTTGTTAGCACTTGCCCCAAGTGCCACAATTACGAGAATGAGAGCTTGCGATGAATGTTCCAAAGCATTGTTAGAAAAACAGAACAGGACTAGTAACCCTGGTATTATTCCAAGTAGCGCATAAATGATACATTTGTATTGCTCCTCCCCTCCGCGCAGGTGTGTTTTGAAGCATCTGACGAAAAGAATGATAAAAATAGATACGAAGCTCATTAACCCAAACACCCCGGTTTCTAACCATACCATCAGGTAAGTGCTGTGGGGACTGTAGTAATGGCCGCGAGACTCGAACTGTGTCCAATATAGATTTGTTCCAGAGCCGGTGCCAAAGAAGAAATTTATCGGATCATGGAATATGACCTCCAATGATCTTTGCCAGATGTCCAGCCTGAAGAAAAACGATAACGATTCCTCATAACCCCTGGATACGAAGGTAGTGATGGTGAATATGGCAAAACCAGCGATAGCTGAGATGCTGAAGAAAAAGAAGATCGGCCTAGCTCGATACTTTACTAAAAGCATGATCACCAGACCCAGTGCTGCTCCGAGCAAAATACTCCGAGAGTAAGTCAGTACAAGTACACTAATTGTCAGACCCGCTAGGGGAATAGCAACCTTTCGGCTAATGAACTTTCCTGAGATAACAAAGGAGACCAGCAAGGGTACGAACAACATAAGATAAAGGCCAAATGCATTAAAATGGCCAAAGGTGCCATAGGCATTCGTTACTAATGGACTGCCAAAACCAGTCAGGTAATAGATATACCCCCTCGTGGTTTCTTGCGGGTACCAATTTTCACCTCCTGGAGTCCAATTACCCACTGTACCCAACCATTTAACGTGAGCGAGGGATTGAAGTATTCCTAAGATCGACTCGAAACAGAGAACGGTGAGCATGCACAATAGGAGCGATTTGATATTTCTCTTTTCAGAGAGAAAATCGGTTACGATAAAATACAGAAGAACGGGCTCAACTGTACGCAAATTGTACCACATGCCGCCTTCCATGAATGTTCCCGCATGTTCAGGCATCCTTATGCTGCTAAGGATATTAACGAAAAGGAATACGATGATCGCCAGATTCAGAGCGTCTATTTTTATGTTTATTCGTTTGGTGATCGCGATATGATAAGACCAAAACAGAAGACATAGAATCAGGGACAATTCCCAAACCTGGATATTCAATAGCCCACCAAATCTATACATCCTCGGAAAAACCAGCAAACTAATAGTAATAAATATGCCAATCTTATTGATCATATTACTCCGAGCGATATATATTGAACAAGTTATAGAGCCGCATATCGAACGCTATTATGGTTGAAATAGGATTTCACCTTTTCCGGTCGTCGTTGCATACTTCGCAGGTACGAACGGATCTGCCGCACCATCTGAGGCCAATCCTCCGGCCGCTGCCGGCCGACGGCATTGGTCTTGACATCCTGATTCAGATACTCGTCCGGATTCAGATCCGGGCTGTACCCCGGCAGAAAAAACAACTGAATCCGACCTTTCTGCCTGGCCACCCACCGATCCACGGCCTTGGAGAGATGGACTGGATGACTGTCGATGATCAAGAAGATCGTCCGATCCACCTGACGCAACAACCGTCGCAGAAACCGGATCATCACCGGGGCCGCAAACCGCTCCCGAAACACCATAAAGGCCAGTCGTCCCCGACCGGTCACCGTCGAGATCAGGTTACATCCGAACCGCTGGCCCGTCCCCGGAATCACCGGCGTGTGCCCTTTGCGGCCGTAACTGCGTCCGGCCTGATGATCCGACCGCATTCCCATCTCGTCGCCCCAATGGATTTCGGCCTTGTTTTTCAGGGCCAGACGACGAATCCCCGTATACTGGCGTTTCAGCCACTGCTGGACGGCCTTCGGATCCCGTTCATACGCCCGTCGCAGCGGCTTTTGCGGCGTAAAGCCCCACCGTTTCAGGTATCGCCCGATCGTCCAGACCGACAGCGACAGGCCATATCGACGCTCGATCAGGTCTGCCACCGCCTGCCGAGTCCAGAGAGCAAACGGCAGTTTCAATTGGTCCGGGCAACGGTCTTCGATCAGGGTAACGATCGTGGCCGCCTGAACCCCCGTCAGACGCGACCGGGGAGGTCGACCCCGTTTGCCTGCCTTCAGTACGTTTCGGCCCCCTGTACGAACCGCTTTGAGCCAATTGTGAATCGAGGTCCGACCCACGCCGAACACCCGAATCGCTTCGACTTGCGGCATCCCTTCGTCCAGGATCGCCGAAACCACCCGCTTGCGAAGGGCTTCCTGGGCTTCCGGACTCAATTGTCTTCCATCGTTCGTTTTCATCCTCCTTTCTACGATGGATATTCAAGAATGTTCAATATATTATGCTCCGGTTAGTATGTTGATGCCTTCGTCAAAAGTATGCTCAGGTGGCGATGCTGAGCTTTGAATATTTCTCAAATTCCCGGCGATGTGATAAAAATCGCCCGCTCACATAGAGACAAAGACTTTCGACCGCTATTATTATCCTCGAAAACATGAAATTGAACCAAAATACGGCCATATTGGCCTTTGCGTACACAATTTCGCGCATCTTTGCGCACACCAATTCCCGCATAATATTCCAGCCGGCAATCTTGAAATAAATCGTATGAAAATGCCGGTTGGCCTCGGACTCGTAATCGGCCTAAGCCCGTTTTTCGTTTCAATCCGCTGTTGGTCCCTTTAATGCCGCCGCGAATTTTATAGCGTCCCCTAAAAACTTTCTTAGCTTGTTCTTTGCGACGGATGGCAATACGTCTGGCTTTGGCGGTATGATCAAGCTGATAGCCATCGCGAGTTATTTTCACTGGACACTGCTTACGAAATTCACATTGCCCGCAGATCGATTCGGCCATCACGGTTTTGGTTTTGCCAGTGTCGCTGTTGTGCTCTGAACTCTCAGGTTCATATCCCGCAGGGCAACAAATGACCTCTTCGGTTTCTTCATCGATATTAAAATCGCATACATTAAAATGTGCTTCATCTTCGATTGAACATCTAGGAACTGGTACGACAAGCTCTACACCTTGCTGAGCGGCAAGCTGAACATTATCGTCGCCAGAATAACCGGTAACCTGCTCCTACTGTGCGGCTCGCTCTGTAGTCCTTGTTTGTCTTCACCTTCTTAATCAAGCGCGGACGAGGTTACGTCTTTCCGAATACCATGTATGACTTGGTCGCTCCTAGTACCTTTTCGGTACATATGGTTCCATCAGGGAACATTGTCCTCAGATCCCTTCTCGAAAGTAGCCTTATTCTTTTTGCCTCCTCCACTCGGTTGGTTCCCCTAAACCAGCCACAATTGAATTTCCGTACCAAAGCCACACGCCCCGCCTCTGGAAGGAACTGGAAGAAGGGAATTAAGAAATGCGGTTCGATAGGGAAATATTTATTGGGCGTTTGAAGAAAATAGCCATCTCCAACTCGTATCATTTCTTTTGCCATTCTCAATTGATCAGCGAATACACCAACGTGCTCGATTACCGAATTAGAAAAAACAACCGTAAAGGATTTATCCGAAAACAATTCTAAATTTCGCGCATCGCCGATAACGCTACACATATGCGAGTGATTTACTTTTATCCTTTCCCGGTTAAGGAGAACTATCTTTACATCCTCATCACCAATGAAATCCATTCTTTCCCAAAATTCCTGGGTACCACCCAAATCGAGGATTCTGAGGGGCTTCTTGAAATCGCTTAGGAATGACAAAAAGAACCGGAAACGGCGATGGCGCATCCGATCCGCGATCGTATCCTGTTTTCGGTTATCGGTTAATTTCCTTAGCGCATCCGATAAAAGGCTGCCGACTTTCATTTATAGCCCCCCAACAATCACTGATGGTCATCCGGTTTCTCATGTTCAAGAATTTCATAATAGAGTCGCTCCAAATCTTTACTATATTTTGCCATTGAAAATTTTTCTTTAAGTAATCGCTTAGCTTCCCGCCCCATTCTATTCCTAAGCCCGTCATCTTTAAGAAGCGTTATTATTCTGTCTGCCATTCCCCTCAAGTCACCGACTGGGACCAGGTACCCTGTCAATGCATCCACGACAAGCTCTCCAGGCCCTCCATTGTCAAAGGCAACTATCGGCTTCCCAGAAGCCATTGATTCTAAAATCGTTCTACCATAAGCTTCTTGAGATTCAGAGGTATGGACAAATACATCAAATGAGGCGTAGACATTTTGAATATCATCGCGAAATCCTGTAAAAAAGACATCACCATTAAGTCCCAGACTCGTGCACAAATCAATTAGGTAAGAGTCTACTTTGCCCTGCTCGTAAAACAAATCACCTGCAACTACAAATTTTACTTCTGGATAGTTTTCTTTAACCATACGAGCAACTGATAAGAATCGAGTTTGCCCCTTCTGTGGTCTCAACATACCAACATTCCCAACAATTTTATCCTTCTGTGGAATTGAATATTCACCTCGAATTGAAGCCTGAGCCGTTTCAAATCTTCTAATATCCACGCCATGAGACAGAACAATATACTTTGCATTATCTGTTCTGCAACATGAGCTGTAGTTAGCTTTTACTACTTCACTTATAGCTATGGCTTTATCACATAACCGTGGTATTATAGTGCGATATAAAAAGCGAACTATCTTTGGAGTAACGACCAACTCCCGTATATGCCATATATGTGGCGTTCGTGTCAACGTTGCGGCAACAGCACTTGCAATGCAGGCAGATGAATTTGAATGAACTACATGTGCTCGTTCACGTTTGATGATAAACATAATTCTTATGACGGAAAGTATCAATCGCATTAAGAATCGAAGTACTCCTAATGGTCTTAAATAGCGTCTTTCTACATGTACAAAATTTTCGACTATTGTCTTAACATCTAGTTTGCTTAATTCATCTAAGAGAGGACCCTTTTCTGGTAATAAGACAATGGGTATGAATCTTTTTCTGTCCAATAAACTTATCAATTCCAACAATGATTTATCTGCGCCATAGAGTCTAGCACTTGAATTAACATAAAGGACCTTATTTATTCCAATATTATTTCTCATGTTTAAAGTGCCTTGGAATCGAGTTCTGCTAGAATCCCAGAAAAGAATAATGCCAAGTATATGTCAAGTCGTCAACTAATTAGAGATTCAAAAAGTTGCTCGTATTGGTCGGTTATTGCATCCCATGAGTAGTGCTTGGCCACTCGATCTAAAGCCCGTTTTCTATATTCGAGTACTGTTTCTCGCTCACTCAGCAAGTTTTGAAGCCTTGAATAGAGATTAACAGATTTATCTTCAGCATTGAACCACACACCAGCATCACCGATGACTTCGAGATTTGCGGGGCTATCATTAACAAGAACACAGTTACTAAAACCCATTTGATCAAGTAATACGGGTCTCGTACCGTCCACTTGAGAAGGCAATACAAACAAATAACAATGTGAACTCAACGACTGATATCCCTCACCAAACTGATATCCCGTGAATATAACATTGCTACCAGCCATTGCTTTCAATTCTGCTTTATATGTCTCCGCATAAGGAGCATCGCCGACTATTACAAGTTTATAATTTGTATTTAATTGATTGAATGCTTGAATCAATAAATGTGCATTGTTTTCTGGTACCAGTCTTCCGACAAATAGAATATATTTGTCTGGTTCCAAACCGAATTTTGTTACGTAGCTTGTATCTGTGCTCCTGGTAACATTGGCTCCGTATGGAATAAATAACGTTTGTGTTTTGTAATCTTCAAGATATCTTTCCCTGATCACCTTAGAGTCTGAGATGATAACATGTGGAAAGAGAGTTGCTACATATTCAGATAATTTGAGATAAACCTTCTCAAGTCCTCGCCATTTACCTCTTTTCCAGTCTTCTCCATCTACATTTAATAGGGTCTTTACCCCAAGCAATCTAGTAACTAAGGTTAAGGGGCTATTGCCCACGATGGAAAAGTACGCTATATCATATCGCTGGAATGCTGCATGTATCACAGAGACGAACGTATGAAAAAGTGTGTCTATATGCTTGGTTCGAATTGTAGGAAAAGTAACCAACCGAACACCTTTGTAATACTTCGCTGTATAATTGATGTACTGTTTCCTGTTATAAACTGTTACATCGTGACCTCGAGCTGCTAACCTTACGGCCAGATTCTCGTAAAAAGTCTCGAATCCACTGTAACAGGCTGGAATGCCTCTGGTACCCAACAATGCGATTTTCATGCGTCAGACTGCCCCCTTCCGCGAAAGCACCGCTGGTAGAGTCTTCAAAAGAATCTTGAGATCGAGGAGCGGTGAGCGTTCGTTGATGTACTCGATGTCTAACCTTGTCCAGCGGTCGAAGCATGTGTCGTGCCGAGCGTATACCTGCCATAGACAGGTTATGCCAGGCGTGACAGAGAGGCGTCTGTCTTGCCACTGGTTGTGCTGCAATGCCTCGTTGACCGGAAGGGGCCTTGGTCCAACGAGAGAAATATCGCCACAAACTACATTGAAGAGCTGAGGCAATTCATCCATACTCCATTTGCGGATGAAGTTGCCGACACGGGTAACACGGGGGTCGTTGGTCATTTTGAATGCGGGCCCTGTCCGTTCATTGTGTTTCAGAAGGTCTTCCTTTCTGTCCTCAGCGTCGATGACCATAGAACGGAATTTGTAGAACGTGAAGGGTATTCCACCAAGTCCAGCCCGCTGCTGCTTGAAAAGTATCGGGCCTTTGGAGGTTAATTTTATCGCGATAGCAACAGCAATCATAATTGGCAAGAAAACTATAAGAGCCACTGTAGCTCCGACAATATCCATGGCACGTTTCCAGATTGGCAGTGGACGGAGTAAGAATGGTTTAATCCCCTCCGCTAATTCTCCACAGTCCGGCGTCCTATTGGCCTTAGGCTGCTGGGAAGTAAAGTCGGTTTTTCTCCTGCCAGTATGTTTTGCGGATGCAGAAGAATATGGCGACGCTGTTGTCTTCTGTTTTGATGGTATGTCTTGGATACGAAACGGGCCTGAATTCCCACTTCGGTCAGAGGGCTCCTTTGATATTGGTGGGTAGGTGTGGATGGTGTACTTTGGTGGTAAAGACCTGATAGAAATCTTCTGGCAAACATCCTCAGCCAGTTTCCGAGCACCAGTTGCCTGCGTGTAAGGCAAAAGAACACCTATATGTTGCCTACCCAACCATCCCGCTTCGTCAATGGAACGAATGCGGTTAGCGAGTACGTGTGCCAAATTTCGCACTTGGTTGCTATCGGTCTCAGAATCACCTACCTCGAAATCTACCAAGGAAAACTCATGCTGGCTGCGATCACATCGGGCTCGCTCGCGTTCAAGTACGATGCGGAATCGCTTTTCTGAGTGGATACCCTCCAATGCTTTTGTCTGCCTCAGGCGGACAAGTGTATTAAAGAATTTTGATAGAATCATTTCTTGTATTCCTATTGTATTCCTTCGCTTTGTGTCGATTTCTTTGCCACTACAAAGTCTGTTACAACGTCCGGTACAACCACCCTGGAATGTGGAACCGTCTTTTGTTAAGAACAACTCCGAGAACATTGGCTTGCGCTTTCACTAGCCGCTCTTTCATCCTCTGTACGACTTCCCATCGCAACCGCTCGGCTTCAACAACCATGATGACGCCGTCACACAAGCTGGCCAGTCGAGGTACGATGCTCATCTGGATCATAGCCGGCAGGTCGATCACCGCAAACTGG
>Ga0209777_10004053_pt1 | contig 17577 bp, 13 predicted proteins | sample FrelakmetHBP12HB_FD_187147 | JGI IMG/M metagenome (GOLD analysis project Ga0209777, IMG submission 187147) | Freshwater lake sediment microbial communities from the University of Notre Dame, USA, for methane emissions studies -HBP12 HB (SPAdes)... | ecosystem: Environmental > Aquatic >...
TATTATGCATCATCAGGCAGCAGATAACCGTATTCAGACAGACTGTTTTGCCGCTGCCGGTAGCCCCGGCAATCAGCAGGTGAGGCATCTTGGTAAGGTCAGCGGCGATAGCCTCACCACCGGCGCCCTTGCCTAAAGCCAGCGCCATTTTTGTCTTGGAAACCAGTTTCTGGAAAGCGCCGGTCTCTACCACACCGCGCAAACTGACCATATCGGAGGTGGTATTAGGCACCTCCACCCCGATAAACGACTTGCCCGGTACCGGGGCTTCAATCCTGATAGTAGGTGCAGCCAGCGCCAGCGCCAGGTCATTGGAAAGAGAATTAATCCGCTCTACCTTGACCCTGGTCTTGGATACTTCCTCTCTCCTTATCTGAATCTTGCCGTCGCGGTCTTTTTCTCTGATTTCCTTATACCTTACGTCCCAGCCCGGCTCCACGCCAAACTGGGTAACCGTAGGACCGGCGTTAATCTGCACTACCTTGGCGTCGACGCCATAGCTGGCCAGCGTATCCTCTATGAGCTTAGCGCGCTGTAAATTATCGGCTTCACTGAACTGGACTTCCGGAGACGTATCGAGGATATCCACGGGCGGTAGACTCCAACCGTCGACAACTACCAGGTCAGTCGATTGGCCGTATTTCTTCCAAACGTCCCCGGCAACCTGCCGCAGGTCGGATTTGGGAGATGTAGAGGGTTCCACCGGTTTAGCACCGGGTTTTAGCGAGGCTGCCTTGTCCGCCAGGTCTTTCAACTTTTTCTGCGACTTGGCGACTTCCGGCGACGTCGGTGGTTCATCATATTCCTCGTCGCGCGGAGGGATTCTATCATAAGACGGTCCATCATTTAAAGACGGCCTGGTCTGGATGCCGCGCGGCACGGGTTGTCTTGTTTCTTTACCCGGGCGCTCATGGGAAACTTTAACGCCCGTCAAAGACCATATCCAGGCCGAGAATCTCTTCACCAAAAGGTAACAGCGACCCGGCAAAATAAAAACGATGCCGAGAATGGCAAACCCCAGAATGCAAAGGATGCCGGTAAATGTGCCCATGCCACCCGGGTCAGGGCTGCCGACAATAGAAAACCCGAAGCTGCCGCCCAGACCATTGGGCAGCAGGTCATTGGTGTAGCGGATTAACCCCAGTATTGCCCAGGCCGCGAAGACAAAGGCGATGCCGCCAAGCCAGCGGTTCCAGTAGGTGACAAAAGACCGGAGACTGCGGCGGAAGGCCATGGTAATAATAGTCAGGATAGCGATAAGGACGAATAGCAAGCCCCAGCCGATAGCCGCACGGACGTTTACAAAAAACGTAGACAGTCGTTCCCGGAATACCGCTACCAGCACGATGAGAATAAAGATAACCACCATCTGCCAGAACGGCTTGGCGGCGAAAAACTGGAAGCCCCCGGACGAACCCCGTTTTAGTGGTTTATTCTTCGGCTTGGTCTTACTATTGGAAAATACCTTTTTTCTGGCCATTCAACTCCTGATTAGTCGTTATAATTAAAAGCTACACTTTGACCATGAACGGGAGAATCATGGGACGGCGTTTCGTGCGGTCGTAATAAAACTTATCCAGCGTGTCCCTGACCTTGGTGTTGATAAAGCTCCACTCGGTTATGCGGCCGCCGCTGTGGTCGAGCGTCTTGGCCAGCAGCTCGCGGCTTTCTTCCATCATCTCGCTGAAATCTTTGGGGTCGATAAAGCCCCGGGTAACGATATCGGGTCGCCCCACCAGTTTGCCGGTCTGCTTGTTAACGGCGATTATCACCACGACAATGCCATCACGGGAGAGCATCTTCCTGGTGCGAAGGATAACTCCCCCGATATCGCCAACGCTTAAGCCATCGACGTATACATGTCCCGAGCTCACCTTCCCGTTTATTTTAGCAGAAGTGGCATTGAGTTCGAGGATATCTCCGTCTTCCAGGACGAAGATATTTGCGGCAGGTATGCCTACGGACTCCGCCAGGCGGGCGTGCAGGCTGAGGTGCCGGTATTCTCCATGCACCGGAGCGAAGAACTTGGGTTTAACCAGGCTAAGAATAAGTTTCAACTCTTCCTGGCTGCCGTGGCCGTGGACATGTACCTGGCCCAGCTTGTTATAAATCACCTGGGCGCCCTGCTTGAAAAGACTGTCTACCGTCCGGTTTACGAGGGACTCATTCCCCGGAACGGGTGTTGATGATAATATGATGGTGTCGCCGCGCTGGATGTGTACATGTTTATGGTCGCGGTTAGCCATCCGCACCAGCGCCGAGGTAGGCTCACCCTGGCTGCCGGTGGTAATCAGGACGATTTTATTATTCGGGAAGCCTTTCATGTCCTCAATCCTGCCTATGATGCCTTCGGGGGCGATAATGTAACCGAGCTCAAGGGCAATACGCACCGTCTCGGTCATGCTGCGTCCCACGACAAAGACACGCCGCTGGTGCTTGGCGGCAGCGTCAATCACCTGCTGGATGCGTGAAATCAAAGAGGAAAAGGTAGTGACAATCACCCTGCCTTGGGCGTTAGCGATAAAATGCTCCAGGGACTCACCGACTGACTGTTCAGAAGGAGTATAGCCGGGTAGTTCGGCGTAGGTGGAATCGGAAAGCAGCAGCAACACGCCTTGGGCTCCCAGCTGGGCTAAACGCGAAAGGTCGGTCGGTTTACCGCTGACCGGCGTATGGTCGATTTTAAAATCGCCGCTGTGAATGACGATACCTTCGGGTGTGCGGATGATGATGCCGCAGGCGTCCGGGATGCTGTGGCAGACGGGGAAAAGCTCTATCCTGAATTTGCCGAGGGCTATTTCTTTGCCGGGAGCCAGCACTTTAAGGTTAACGCCCTCGTGTGTCCTTCTTTCCTTGAGCTTAACGCGGATAAGTCCTTCGGTCAACTTCGTGGCGTAAACGGGCACGTTATCGAGTTGGGGAAGCAGATAGGGCAGAGCGCCGATATGGTCTTCGTGTCCATGAGTAATGATGATGCCTCTGACCTTATCTTTTCTTTCGGTGACATAGCTGAAATCCGGGATAACCAGGTCGATGCCGAGCATTTCTTCCTCGGGGAACATGAGGCCGGCATCGATGATGATGATATCGTTTTCATATTCTATCACCATCATGTTTTTGCCGATTTCTCCCAGCCCGCCGAGAGGAATGACTTTTAGTTTTGACTTGGACATATAGTTTAAACCTCAAACATATTTAGTTGCTGTGGCTTTGGCTTTTCTTCCTGAACGTTTTTAGTCTCGGCCAGGAGCTGCAGTATTTTCAGCATATCCGCTTCAATGGCCTGCTTCAGACTCTGCTGGTGGAGAGCGGCGGCCGGGTGGTACATGGCGTAATAGACCACATTATCACGCTTCACCGCCGTGCCGTGAATTTTACTGATGGTTTTTCCCGGGAAATACCTGGCCATGGAATATCGTCCTAGCGTGACAATCATTTTCGGATGAATTAACGTTATCTGGCTGTCCAGCCAGCTAGAGCAATTTTGAATTTCAATGGGAAGCGGATCACGATTATCCGGAGGACGACACTTAATGACATTAGCGATATAGACCTGCCTGCGGTCAAGATTTATCGAGGCTAAAAGCCTGTCCAGGAACTGACCGGCCTGCCCGACAAACGGGCGGCCCTGCTGGTCTTCGTGCCAGCCGGGAGCCTCGCCGATGAACATGATTTCGGCGTTTTCGGCGCCCTCGCCAGGCACAACCTTGGTGCGCAATTTAGCAATATCACACTTATGGCAAAGCGCTATCTGCTGGTAAAGCTCAGTCAGTGCAGACATGTCGATAATCTCTGAGAGTATGATAACACCGCAGATATGTCAAGTCAATCGTAGCTCATGAGTTGACAAGCTATTTGACCACCGGTAAGCCTTGCACCATCCAGTCGGTAATGCCGCCTATCATACTGTATATTTGCTGAAATCCAAGTTCCTGCATCACATCGCGGGCAGAGGCGCTCCGAGCACCGGAATGGCAATAGAGCAGGTATATTTTGCTCTTATCAAATATAGCAATATCATCTTTAAATGTCGGCGAATTAAGATCCCGGTTAATAGCGCCCGGAATATGCCCGGCGGCGTATTCTGCCGGAGTCCGCACATCGATAAGGGTGAAATTGACGTGACCGGCGTTTAGAGCGATGACGGCGTAGGCTTCAGTGGGTGAAATATTCTTGATGAGTTCTACCGGTAACCGGGTCTGGATGGACCCGTTTAAAGTCGCGCCGGTAATATAGTTGCAGCCGTTGAGCAGCAAAAAAGAAGCCGCCAGCAACAGTAGGACAGATATTAAGACGAACCGGGTTCTTTTCATCGGTTAAAGCGCTACCAGCTTGACAGAAAACACATCCGGGATAGCCAGAATCTGCTGCTGGGCTTTGGCCGGCAGCGGTTCATCGAGGCTGAGCACCAGTAAAGCCTGTCCCCTCGGGTTGAGACGCCCCAGGTGCATCGAGCTGATGTTTACATTAGCATCGCCGGTGATTTTACCCACCGCCCCGATAAATCCAGGACGGTCACGGTGGTCGCTGAAAAGGAAGTAAGAGCCGGGAGGCGGTACGATATCGAGCCAGTAATCGTTAACCCGTACGATGTGTGACTCATTATTCATGATAGTACCGGCTACTGTCCAGACTCCCGTGGTCGTAGTTATTTCCAGCGTTAGCAGGGAGGCATAGTTGACGCAGGTAGCTTCCTTTTCTTCAATAATGGTCAGACCGCGCTTGGCGGCAATCAGGTTGCAGTTGACGATATTGACTCTTTCTTCGCTGATTCCTGAAATCAGCCCGCCGACTACCGCCGATTTGAGGATATTCGTATCATAGTTGGCGATATCGCCATTGTATTTAATGCGAATGGTCTTGGATTGCCCCTCGGCCAGTTTATAGGCAAGTTTACATAAAGATAGTGTCAATTTGATATACGGGGTTAATGCCGTCAGCGCCTCTGACGGTATGTAAGGAACGTTGATGGCAGCACGGGCCGGTAAGCCTTTAAAGACGTCAACGATTTGCTCGGCAACATCCCTGGCTGCCAGCACCTGTGCCTCGTTGGTGGAAGCGCCCAGGTGGGGTGTAACGATAATTTTATCTTCGCCGAACAGCACACTTTCCGTGCAGGGCTCTTTCTCGAATACGTCTATCGCTGCTCCAGCGACCCGTTTTTCATGAATAGCTTTAACCAGCTCTTTTTCGTCGATAAGGCCGCCGCGGGCGCAGTTGATGATGCGCATATTTGGCTTGGCCATCGCCAGCTCTTTAGCGCCGATCATGCCTCTGGTCTGGGAGGTCAGGGGAATATGGAGGGTAATAAAGTCCGCTTCCTTCATAAGTTGCGGCAACTCCACCAGTGTGACACCCAGCTTCTTGGCATATTCCTCGGAAACCAGCGGGTCTTTGCCTAAAAGCCTCATTTCAAAAGCTGCGGCGCGCTTGGCTACCTCCGAACCTACGTTACCCAGGCCGATAATGCCCAGGGTTTTTCCCCTCAATTCGGTGCCCATGAACTCGTTGCGCTTCCACTCACAGCTTTTCAGGGAAGCGTTAGCCTGCGGAATATTGCGCGCCAGGGCCAGCAAAAGAGCCAGGGCGTGTTCGGCGGCGGAGACGGTATTGCCGGTGGGCGCGTTGACTACGACCACGCCGCAGCGTGTAGCTGCTTCCACGTCCACGTTATCGATACCGACGCCGGCACGGGCGATAACCTGGAGGTTCTTACCGGCTTCGATAATGGCGGCGGTCACCTTGGTCTGACTGCGCACCATAAGGGCATCGTAATTGCCGATAATCGCGATGATTTCCTCCGGTTTCAGGTTGGTCTTAATATCTACCTGCGCTTCTTTAAGCAGGATATCAATACCTTCCTCGGAAACGGGGTCAGTAATCAATACTTTCTTTCGTTTGTCCGCCATAAGGCCTTCCTTATTACTCAACTATTTTTTAAAACCGGCTACGGGTAAAACTTTTTCTATTGCCGTAAGAATTTCCTTGATATCCTTTTCATTGACCATGCCCAGGTGGCCGATGCGGAATATCTTACCATCGAGTGTCTGCTGGCCTCCGGCCAGTACCACCTTATATTCTTCACGCAGAACCTGGCGGAATTTCTTGCCGTCGAGTCCTTCCGGAATGCTCACGGCCGTAACCGTATTGGAGGCATGGCTTTCCTCGGCGAAGAGGGGGAGCCCCAACTTTTTAACGCCGTCACGGGTCATCTGTGCCACGCGCGCATGCCGGTCGAAGATATTGTCAATACCCTCTTGCAGCATCATCTTCAGCGCTACGGTAAGGGCAAAAACGATGGAGATTGCCGGTGTCCAGGGGTTTTCTTTTTTCTCTTCAAGGTACTTCTTCGCCCGGGTATAGTCCCAGTAAAAGCGGGGCATTTTAGACGCCGCCTGGGCTTTCCAGGCTTCCTCGCTGACGCTGACCATGGCCATGCCGGGCGGGACCATCCAGCCTTTCTGCGAGCCAGAAATGACCACATCGCAACCCCACTTGTCGACGGGAAGATTAATCGAACTCATGCTGCTGATGGCATCAACGACGAGCAGCTTGCCGGCGCCTTTTACGACCTTGCTGAGAGCTCCGAGGTCATTGGTGACACCGGTGGATGTCTCATTATGGGTAATAAACACAGCTTTAACGCCGGGATTTTCTTTGATGGCTTTTTTTACGGCGTCGGGGTCGGCGGCTTTGCCCCATTCCACCTTGAGCGAAGTAACATCAGCCCCGAAAGTCTTCGCAATGCTGCCAAAGCGGTCGCCGAAAACACCGATACTGACGGATAGCACCTTGTCTCCCGGGGAAAGCGTGTTGACTACGGCTGACTCCAGGCCGCCGGTGCCGGAACCTGTGAGTAGCAAGACATCATTCTTGGTCTGGAACACCTTTTTTAAGCCTTCGGTCACATCGGTAAGCATTTGATGGAACTCCGGGCCGCGATGGTTGACCATTTGCCAGGCCATCGCCTTGAGAACCTCTGGCGGGCACGGGGTAGGGCCGGGAACGCGTAACTGTGTCATGTGAGTTTCTCCTTGTATTTATTTATCAGTATTAATTATTTTTGCAAAAATATGTTTGCCAATTCTAACATTAATTTCTCTGGCATCTGAAATGACATACATATAACTAGTAATTTTTTCGCCGTTTATTTCCACTGCGCCTTGATTAATCAATCTTGTATTTGCTGAAGTACTTGCCGCCAAGCCCGTTGCAACAAATAATTTGTTTATATTAATCTCTCCACTTTGATTCATATACGGACTCCAGGAAATTTCTCTTTCAGGTCTTTGCTCAGGTTCTTTTCTTTCCTGGTGTACCCTTTCAAAGTGTTTTTCAGCACCGCTTGCCTCTTGCTCGCTGTAAAGCTGGGTGACGATTTCTTTTGCCAGGCGCTTTTTCAGTGACATCGGGTTAACGCCCTTTTCCAACTGGCGTTTGAACTCCGCCAGCTCTTCGTCAGGCACGTCCGTCAGCGTCTCTAAGTATATCATGATGAAGTCGTCCTTGATAGACATGGTCTTGCCGTAAATGTCTTCCGGAGGCTCGGTAATGCCGATGTAGTTACCCAGGCTCTTACTCATCTTCTGCACGCCATCGGTGCCCACGAGCAGCGGCACCGTAAATATCTGCTGCGGCGGCTGGCCCATCAATGACTGAAGCTCACGGCCGACTAAAAAGTTGAATTTCTGGTCGGTGCCGCCTAACTCCATATCGGCTTTCACGGCCACCGAGTCGTAAGCCTGCATCAGCGGGTAGAGCAACTCGGAGATAGCGATGGGTTTCTGCTCATTAAATCTCTTATTAAAGTCTTCCCTCGCCAGAAACTGGGCGACGGTGAATTTGCTGGTCAGCCGCACGACATCGGCCAGGTTGAATTTGCCGAACCATTCGCTCTGCAATCTTATCTCGGTCTTGTCTTTATCCACTATCTTAAAAAACTGCTTGAGATAGGTCTCGGCATTGGCATTAACCTGCTCGGCGGTTAGCATGGGGCGGGTAGCCGACCGGCCGCTGGGGTCGCCGATTTGCGCCGTCCAGTCGCCCACGATGATGACAATCTGATGTCCTAAATCCTGGAACTGCCGCATCTTGCGCAGGCCGACCATGTGTCCAACGTGAATATCGGGGGAACTGGGGTCCAGCCCCTCTTTGATACGCAGCTTTTTCCCCGAACGGAGCAGTTGCCTTAACTCGGTTTCTGAGATAACCTCAGCCACGCCGCGCCTTAAGACATAATCTATATCGTTTCTATTCACTGGTTTACCTTTTATCGCCTTTATTTATTTGCACTCGCGGCATTCAGGATGATTTTTCCCTGCCTGACATCCTCGGTTACCTGCTTTTGCAGCTCTTCGGCACTCTTGAACTTAATTTCGTTGCGGAGTCTTGCCACAAAATCCACAGACAATTCATGCCCGTACAGGTCGCCGCTGTAGTCGAGGAGAAAAGACTCGACGGTACGTTCATTCTTCCCGAAAGTCGGGTTGCGCCCGATGTTAGTCATCGCCTGATGCACCTTACCGTTAATATGAGCCAGCCCGGCATAAACGCCATCCGGGGGAATCGCCTGTCCGGACTTAATGTCAAGATTTGCGGTAGGGAAGCCCAGTTCTTCTCCCCGGTGAGTGCCGGTAACCACCCTGCCGTGAAGGCTGAACGGATGCCCGGTCAACCGGTGATATTTTTGCATGTCACCGTCAGCCAGCGCCTGCCTGATGGCGGTGGAACTGACTACCTCGCCGTTTAGCTTTAGCGGAGGCACGATGGTGATGGTGAAATCAAGCTCACGTCCTAATTTCTTCAGGGTACTAATATCACCCTGCCTGGCTTTGCCCAGGGCAAAGTCCGAACCCACCACCAGACCGCGCATTTTCAGATATTTCTGCAGCAGTCCGGTAAACAGGCGGGCATCGAGGTTTGCCAGCTGCGTGTCGAAGGACAGCGGCACCACGAAATCGACGCCGGCTTCCTCAAGCAGCTTTATCCTGGTTTCAATATCCGTAATAAAAGGCAGTTTTTTCCCGGACGACAGCAGGTCTTCGGGGTGCTGACGGAAAGTCACGACGCCGGCCAGCATTTTCTTATGTTTAGCCTGATTCAACAGCTCGGCAATCAGGTGCCGGTGACCGAGGTGCACTCCGTCAAAAACACCGATAGTCAGCACGGATTCTTGTTGGGATGAAAACCTGGCTAACTCTTCCTCAACCAACACGCCTGCAACTCCTGGAGCCGGGGTATTGTTCCTGGAAGTATCAAGAAAAAGACCAGGAAATAAGTCCGGCCAATCATTAATATGTTATCATAAGCCTAGATAGGCGTCAAACGTAAAAACACATTATTTCGTCCCCTGGTGAGCCTGGAAAAAAGATAAGACTACTCGGGAAAAACACAGATATTAGACGAAGCGGTAGGAGACCAGTCCGGCTGGCACTTTAGGGTAAAAGTAGGTCGATTTTCTGGGCATACGGTCGCCGATATCAGCAATAGCCTTGATAACCGCGGGCTTAACCGGGTTGACGATAATACCCAGCTGGTATTCACCATCCAGCACCTTTTTTAGAGCCTCCGGAGCGTCGTTAACAAAGTCCAGAAAAGCTCCGGCTTTATCATGTGTAAGGCCGAGTAGCTCCTCCAGGATTACGTGGTCGACAATACTGACATCGAGCTTCTGGTAAAGCTCCGAATGAAAGGCCGGGAACATCGGGCGGACAACATTGGTATCGCGCAGGGTCAGCACCTGGAGACAGCCTTTCTTTAAGCCGCAAAGCACGAGTTTAGCCTCTTCATCGTTTTCCGCAAGCAGACCTTTTATCTGCGACCTCACATCGGTCTTATTGATAGGATACTCTACGACGTTAAAGAAGGTTTCCAATCTTGAAGGCAGCTCATCCAGCGCCGAAGGTTCCAGACCGCGCACCAGGCGGTGGGCTGGCAGGATAATCAGGCTGGGGTCGCCAATATCTATCAGCGTCATCATCACGAAGTCGTACGGCTCCTCTTTTATCCCCGGTGAAGAACTGCTGTGTCTCTCACGCTGGTACGCCAGGGCGCTCTCATAACGGTGATGCCCGTCAGCGATATAAAGCGGCTGGTCACTTAAACTGCCGCGTATCCGGTCGATGACAACTTCACTGGTAATGGACCACATCCGGTGGCTTTCCCCGTTGACATTGGAGGCATTGAAAGCGGACTTTTTCTTAGTTTCCTTATCCAGTAAAGAAGCTATTTCGCCCCTGATGTCCTCGTAGAGGGCCATGATGGGGCTGGTATCTGCCTGGAGCGCCCACAAAAGACTTAAACGGTCGCTCTTGGGCTTGGCAAGGGTCCCTTCATGAGGGCGGATAATCATCTTGCTCCAGTCCTCGAGCTTTACCAGGCAATTGATGCTGTGGCGGCGGAGTGTCTTGCCCTGGTGGGTAAAATGGTGTTCGTCGAGGTATAAGGCAGGTGTACCATCAGCCATGAGGATTTGCTGTTCCAGCCACCGCTTTAGTGTGGCAGCGGCGCGGGTGTATTTATTATTGGTGTCTTTATCCTGAGGCAGTTCTTTGCCGTATTCTATACGGACGAAGTTATTTTCACTGCGCTGGTAGAGCTCCTGCTGCAACTGGGGGGAAATAATGTCATAAGGAGGACAAATGACCTTCGAGAGGTCTTTTTCCAGCGAGGGATTGTAATGCACACCGTGAAACGGACGAATCTCCGCCAAGTTAGACTCCTTATAAAACTATACAAATTAGTTTAGCTTATACTATGGAAATAGCGCAAGAGGTTCGGTTATACTATTTATATCAGGAGGATACCTTGATTGTCAGAAAACTAACGGTGGGGCCTTATGCCAGTAATTGCTATATTGTAGGCTCGGAAACGACTAAAGAGGGCATGATAATCGATCCCGGCGCAGAAGCTAAAGAAATTATGCGGACGGTAGAGAAGCTGGGGTTAAAGATAAAGCTTATCGTTTTAACTCACCGCCACCCCGACCATGTTGGCGCGGCGGCACAGGTCAAGGAAGCTACCAGAGCGCCGATGGCTTCCCACGCCGAGTGCGCCAAATACCTGCCGCAGTCGCCGGACTATCTTTTTGAGCCTCCTTTCGAGGGCGCCCCAAAGCCGGAAAGAATTCTCGCTGATGGCGACAGCATCGATATCGGCGACCTGCATTTTAAAGTGCTGCATACACCGGGGCATACACCTTGCGGCATCAGCCTCTACGGCGAAGGTCATGTCTTTACCGGGGACACGCTTTTCAACTACGGTATCGGCCGGTATGACTTGATAGACGGCGACTATAATGCACTGATAAAAGGAATAAAAACCAAGCTGCTGACCCTGCCTCCCGAGACTATCGTCCATCCCGGACATGGGCCGGATTCAACCATTGCCACGGAAATACGGGCGAATACGTTTTTAAGATAATCATTTGTCTTGTCATTGCGAGGAGCGTTAGCGACGTGGCAATCCCTATCGAAAAATAAGGCGATGATTGAGATTGCCACGCCTTCCCTTCGGGAATGGCTCGCAATGACAACGAGAAAACAAGAAGGGGCACAACTTTTTAAGTCATGCCCCTTTTCTATTTCCGAAAAGCTGTTTTATTTTAGATAAAGAGCGGACACATCACCAGCGTGATGGTCGCCAGGAGTTTCACCAGGACGTGCAGAGACGGCCCCGCGGTGTCTTTTAACGGGTCGCCGAGAGTGTCGCCGACGACAGCTGCCTGATGGGCGAAAGACTTCTTGCCTAATACTTCTCCGTTTTCACCTTTAAGCTGGCCGTCTTCGATCATCTTCTTGGCGTTATCCCAGGCGCCGCCGCCGTTGTTCATGAAGGACGCCATCAAAATGCCGACGATGGTGCCGACCATCAGCACCGCGGCGACGACCATGGCGGCGTCAATGTTCATCGACTTGAAGGAGGGGATTTTACCAAGGTATTTGAATGCAACTCCGATGACAATTGGACTCAATACCACCAGCAGCCCGGGGGCAATCATTTCCCGGAGGCCGGCGCGAGTTGTGATATCAACACATTTGGCATAATCCGGCGCATGCGGGTGTTCCGGGTCTTTGGGATTAAGAATCTCGGGATCGGCGCGGAACTGGCGGCGGACTTCCTCGATGATTTTTGAGGCAGTCTTGCCGACGGCCTTAATTGCCCAGGCGCTGAAGAGGTAGACAATCATTGCCGCCAGAAAAGCTCCAATAAATACCTCGATACGGGCAATGTTGACAATGTTGTATTGGCCTTCCGTACCGAATTTGATAAGCGAAACCCTGTCGAGGTAAGCCTGGAATAAAAGGAAAGCAGCCAGACCGGCGGAGACCATGGCATAACCCTTGGTCAAAGCTTTAGTGGTATTGCCGACGGCATCCAGTCGGTCGGTTATCTTACGGACTTCCGGTCCGGCACCGGCCATTTCGTTGATGCCGTTGGCGTTATCGGTGATAGGCCCGAAAGTATCCATGGAAAGTACATAAGGACAGGTCATCAGCATGCCCATCGTGGCGACAGCAGTACCGAAAGCTCCTGCACCCTGGACGCCGCTCTGTGTGCCCATCCAGTAGGCCAACAGCAGGGAGACGCCGATGATAAGAGCGGTAGCGAAGGTAGTGGAAAAACCTACCGACATACCCATAATGATATTGGTAGCCGGCCCGGTCTTGGATGCCTCCGCTATCGAGCGTACCGGGCTAAAGCGCCACTCCGTATAGTACTGGGTGACAAAAACAATCACGATACTGGCAACGATGCCAACCATGCCGGCGCCGAAGAGCCACCAGTTATCCAGCATATAGTGGACGGTAATCGCCAGGCCGGCAATGGAAAGAACGATGGCGACGTAATACCCGCGGTTAAGGGCGTTCATAGCGTTCTCGTTCTCTTTGGCGCGTACGCAGAGAAGGCCAATCATACTGGCTATCATGCCGAAGCCGCGTACGCAGAGCGGGAACAATATCCAGGCAATATTCTTCGTAGCCATATAAGCAAAAACGCCGAGAATCATCGCGCCGATATTTTCCGCGGCGGTCGATTCGAAAAGGTCGGCACCACGGCCGGCGCAGTCGCCCACATTATCACCGACGAGGTCGGCAATAACGGCGGGGTTGCGCGGGTCGTCTTCCGGGATACCGGACTCAACTTTGCCGACGAGGTCAGCGCCGACGTCAGCCGCTTTGGTATAAATACCACCGCCAAGCTGGGCGAAAAGCGCCACGAAGCTGGCGCCGAAACCAAAGCCGACAATAAGATGCGGTGCAATTTGCGGGTGATTATTACCGCCGTAAGCGAAAAAGATAGCGGTAACGCCGATAAGGCTAAGGGCGGTGATAAGGAATCCGGAGACAGCGCCGCCACGAATGGCGACTTCTACGGCCTCCTTCAGGCTTCTCTGGGCGGCAGCGGCACAGCGGACGTTGGATTTAACCGCGATGTACATGCCGATAAAGCCGGCCAGGCCGGAACAGAAAGCGCCCACCAGGAAAGCTATTGAAGTACGCCAGCCTATATCCAGCCCGCTATAGCCATCTTTCTCCAGACCGGTGTGCCCCAGCACACCCACCAGTACACCGATGATGATGGCAATGGCCACCGAGAAGATGGATATCGTGCTGTACTGGCGTTTGAGAAATGCCCAGGCGCCCTGGAAGATGATATCCCCGATTTCTTTCATCTTGGGGGTGCCGGTGGGGCGTTTCATCACGTTTCTGACAAGAAAAAGCGCGAAGATAATGGTGATTACCCCGGCTGCAGGTACAATCCAAAAGATGTTTGGTAGTGTCATATCTCCTCTCTCTTCTATAAATATTTCCTAAAGCGTTATTTCCGCTTTTTATACTTCCCGGCGGGCTTCGGCTCTTTAGCCAGATTCAACCCGCCCGGCTTATTTGGAGTTGTTAAAAAAACATAGAGCAGGCAATAATTGCATCTGCTCTATGCTGACTAACCACTGCTAGAACATGGTCGAACATGATTAATATATGATAACACATATTGTCCAGATTTCTGTTATTTATTTTAAAAAATCGCTGTAATTACTTTTTCTTTGGTATCGGAAGGTCAGGCGGTGGGGGCGTCCCGGCTTTGCCCATGACATACTGCGGTGTTAGGGCTATGTTCATAAAGATTACTGGCTTATTGACCACCTTGAAGTTCAAAGGACAATGAATTGTATCCTTGGGAATATGCAGGACGGTAGGCTCGGTGATAATGTGATTTTCCCCCTCTTCACCCAGCGATATTTCCACCACGGCGTCGAATTCTTTCATGTGCATCGGATCGGCGCCGTAAAAATGCAGAAACTGGTCGAAGTCGTGGGCATGAGGGTCAGCTACCATGAGGTACGGTTCGGTAATGCAGTTCCAGAGGACGGAGAAGTTTTTCTCTCCTACCTCCGGGTGCTGCCGGCTGAAGAACATTAATCTATCGCAGAATTTACCGGGCACGATCGGGTTTTTAAAGAAGTATTTCCCGTATTTATCCTTCGCCAAGTTATTTCAAACCTCCCTTATTCAAGAGAGAAATCTACAACAAGCCGGTATATGTAAATCGGGTTATTTCTTGCCGAATTTAATCCTGGGCAAGCTGGCTTCCTTCATGCTGTCAGCCATGGTCCAGAAGTAAGCCTCGCCGGTATTTACCTGGAAGACGGCCAGCAGCGGATTGCTCGGCTCGGTAATGCCGAAGTTCTTAACGAAAGGGCGCTCTTCGATGCACTTGGCTCTGATTTTATTGTCCGTAATGATTTTAGCCTTGCCGGTGACTCGCATTACCTTGCTGAAATCCTTGGCGTTAAAATAAAGCTCCACCTTGGGATTGTTCTCAAGTTGCTTGTAGAAGGCTTTTACGGTCTGCCCCTGGAAATAGAAGCCGGTCTCGTCAGCGTACCACATCCCCAAAGCTCTTACCCTGGGCTGGTCGCCTTCGGCCGTTGCCAGGTAACAGGTCTTGTTTTCGTTGGCAAATTTGACGCAATCTTTAAAGTCCATTATTGTCTCCTTTTATACTGAGAATTTGTTATTTGCTCTTAGGATTTTGATTCAAGTTAGCGTATTTTTTCCTTAATTTGGGTTTTTCTATCTTGCCGGTGGGGTTGCGCGGCACGTCGTCGAACACGATGATGCGCGGCCAGGCATACTTGGGCAGCTGCGGCTCGTAGTAGGCTTTCATCTCTTCCTCGGTCAGGTTAACGCCCTCCTTGGGCTGGATGACCGCCGCCACAATCTCGCCGTACCTTTCGTCCGGCACGCCGATAACCGCCACGTCCTTAACCTTAGGCTGGCCGATGAGTACAGACTCGAGATCGACCGGGTAGATGTTTTCGCCGCCGCTGATGATTAAGTCCTTCTTGCGATCGACATAAGAGATAAAGCCTTCTTCGTCCTGTCTGACGAGGTCGCCGGTGTACAGCCATCCGTCTTTCAGGGTTTCCGCTGTCTTTTCCGGGTTCTTGTAGTAGCACTTCATGACGTTGGCGCCGCGGAGGATAATCTCGCCGACAGTCCCCGGCGGTACATCTTTGCCTTTTTCGTCAACCACTCTGGCGTCGACGTTGAGCTTTGGATAGCCGAAAGAGCCCAGTTTATGGAAATTTTCCAGTCCCAGGTGCATGCAGGGCCCGGCCGACTCGGTAAGACCGTAGTTTTCATCGTAGTCGATATCCGGGAAATATTTCAGGAAACGGCGCACCAGCACCGGCGGGATGGGCTGCGCGCCGGAGTGCACCAGCCGCAGGGAGCTGACATCATATTCGGCAAGCTTTAGTTCGCCTTTCTCAAGGGCGCCGACGATATCCTGGAGCCAGGGGACGAGTAGCATGCAAAGGGTAATTTTCTCTTTGGCGATGGTTTCCAAGATTATCTTAGCCGTGACTCTCTCGGTGCCGGTGGTCATGACCGCCCTGGCTCCGCCGATAAGGCTGCCGAACCAGTGCATTTTACCACCGGTGTGGTAAAGGGGCGGGAGCAGGAGGAAGCGGTCTTTCCGGTTCTCGCGGTGGGAGAAATTCTCGTTAACAGCGGTGTGTTCCAGACTACGGTGGCACAATAAAGTTGCTTTCGGGTCGCCGGTTGTACCTGAAGTAAAGTAAAGTCCGGCATCGTCCTGGCTGGTGAGCTGTATTTTCGGCGGCGACAGAGATGCTTTCGCCAATACAGCCTCGAAAGACTCCATACCCGGCGGTAGTTTTTCACCGACGAAGATGTATTTCTTAATGGTCTTAAGCTCCGGGCGGATTTCATTAATTCTATCGGTAAATTCCTGGTCGAGAATCATGATTTTCGGTTCGGCGATATCCACACAGTACTTTATCTGGCGGGCGATGAACCTGAAGTTCAGCGGGGCAGCGATGGCGCCGGTTTTCAGAATACCGAAATACGCCTCGAGCCAGTTGATGGAGTTCATCATCAGGTGCATAACGACGTCGCCTTTTTTGATGCCGCGGTTGATGAGGGCATTGGCAACGCGATTAGCTCTATCGTCGAATTCTTTCCAGGTAATGGCCTTTCTCAAACCTTTACTTGGTGTAATCTCTACCAGAGCGGTGGCATTAGGAATTAACCGGGCGTTTCTGGCGAGGATTTCTGTAATGGTCACAATAAGGCTCCTCTTAGCTTGTTTTTAGAGAGATTTTGTTATGGTGGACAGTTGAGAAAAATATATCATTATCAATGTTAAACAGATTGCCCGTTGAAGGCATGATAGACACGGTTTATTATAGTCTGTAAGTAAGAAACATGTCAATTCAGTTAGCTTTGAGAGCCGTGTGTCACTATGTTATAATCTGTTGAGAGTAAGAAGATGATTGAGCAGCTTGAGAGAATAGAAAAACGCTACCAGGAAATAGAAGAAAAAATGGCGCAGCAGGAAGTAGCGACGGATATGAGCCAGGTGCAAGCGCTGGCCAAGGAGCGCGCCGGACTTGAGGAAGTAGTCTCGAAATACCGCAAGTATAAGAAGGCCGCCAGAGAACTCGAAGATGTAAAGACCATGAGTGCCTCCGGTGCTGACCAAGACATGGCGGCGCTTATTAAACAGGAGGCGGCAACATTACAGGCGAAGCTGGACGGATTAACCGAAGAGCTAAGGCTGGCTTTGATACCCAAAGACCCCAATGCCGAAAAGGATATCATCGTGGAGATAAGGGCGGGGACCGGCGGCGATGAAGCCGCGCTGTTTGCCGCCGACCTCTACCGCATGTATAGCCGCTACGCGCAGAACCAGAAATGGAAAATCGATGTCATCAGCATGAGTGAAAGCGGCGGCGGCGGTCTGAAGGAAATAATTTTTGAGGTGAGAGGCAAAAGGGCATACAGTCGCCTTAAATACGAAAGCGGCGTGCACCGCGTCCAGCGTGTCCCGGTTACCGAGTCTTCCGGCAGGATTCATACCTCTACTGCGACGGTGGCGGTATTGCCAAAGGCGGAGGAAGTGGATATAAATATCAGCCCTGATGATTTACGGATAGATATCTTTCACAGCGGCGGCGCCGGCGGTCAGAACGTTAATAAAGTTGCCTCGGCGATTCGTATTACGCACCTGCCCACGGGTATGGTGGTGGTCTGCCAGGACGAACGT
>Ga0209777_10004054_pt1 | contig 17574 bp, 14 predicted proteins | sample FrelakmetHBP12HB_FD_187147 | JGI IMG/M metagenome (GOLD analysis project Ga0209777, IMG submission 187147) | Freshwater lake sediment microbial communities from the University of Notre Dame, USA, for methane emissions studies -HBP12 HB (SPAdes)... | ecosystem: Environmental > Aquatic >...
CCACCACAGTAATGCCGTCCTGTTTGTTGAGTTCTTCCAGGATAGCTATGATGTCCAGGCTCGACCGGCTGTCCAGATTGCCCGTCGGCTCATCAGCAAGTATGATGGCAGGACTGCTGACCAGGGCTCGGGCAATGGCTACCCTCTGCTGCTCGCCACCGGAAAGCTCGGTTGGCTTATGGACCGCTCTCTGGCTCATGCCCACCCTCTCCAGCGCTTCCTGCGCCAGCTTTCTGCTGTTGCTCCTGTTTCCATAGAGGAGGGGCAACTCCACATTGTCCACCGCTGACGTACGAGGTATCAGGTTAAAGCTCTGAAATACGAAACCGATCTTATTGTTCCTGACCTCAGCCAGTTGCGAGTCGGAAAGCCTGCTCACCTCGACTCCCTCGAGGGAATAGCTGCCTGAGGTGGGCACATCGAGACAGCCCATGATGTTCATAAGAGTTGACTTGCCACACCCAGAGGGACCCATGATAGCCACCATCTCGCCCTTTTCGATGCGACAGCTCAATCCGCGCAACGCCTGAACCTCTACCCGGCCTATCTGGTATGTCTTAACGATGTCCTTGAGTTCAATCATATTTATCCACCTAGCGAATGAATACCGCACCCCCACCACCAAAACCACCGATCCCAAAACTTCCCTGTGAGCTACTGCTGGAACTGCTGCTGGAGGTGCTGGTGGAGGTAACTACTACCATATCACCCGCGCTGAGCCCTGACACTATCTCGGTCGACGTGTCATTGCTGACACCCAACTTGACCGATCTCACCTCTGGCGTACCGTTAACCATCACCCTTACCGTAGGGTTAGTGGAGCTGCTGCCGCTGATAGCCGTCGCGGGTACCAGCAGGACATTGTCTACCTCTTGAGTCGTGATGGTAGCTGTGGCGCTCATCCCTTCCCGCAACTGAACCCCTGAAGGTACAGTCAACTTAATGGTGACCGGGTACGACACCACTCCAGACTGGGAATTGGCAAAGGTTGATATGCTGGACACTTCCCCTGAGAACTCCGTGCCGGACAGAGCATCCAGAGATATGGTCGCCTTCTGCCCTTGTTGCACCTGCGCGATATCGATCTCATCCACAGTAGTGCTCACTTCGACATCCGACGGATCCACTATCTCAAGGGAAACCGTACCAGCACTCACCATCTGCCCTGCCACAAGATTTACTGCAGACACGATTCCATCGAATGGAGCTACCATGGTAGCGTTCCCCAGCTTTGCCAGCGCATTATCAAGGGCAGATTGAGCGCTGCTGAGCTGAGCCTGTTTCAATGCCACATCCAGAGGGTCAACTGCCATGTTTCCCAGGGCACTTTCGGCTGCGGCGAGATTATTCTGGGCATCAAGCACTGCCTTGTCTGCATTCTGCTTGGCAGTATCCAAGTCGAGTTTTGCTCTTTCCCAAGCCCTCTCTGCTTTGTTCATATCATCAAGGGTAATCTTATTGTCCATGTAATTAACTATACTATCGCCGTAGGCATTCTCATCCTGGGTAACCGTATACTCTTTATCGGCGACGTCGAGCGGCCCCCGAGCCTGAGCATCCGCAAGTTGCTGCTGCGCTTGCTGCACCGTCGCGTTAGCGGTGGCGATGCCCAATTCGGTGTAAGGATTCTGGGTATCCTCAAGGGCATTCCGTGCATTCTCCAGGTCAACCCTGGCACTAGCTACCGCCTGCTGCAATGAGAGGATAGATGTGTTATCAAGTTTGGCTAGTACATCGCCTTTTTTAACTGAATCACCTACCTCTGCATTCACCTCCTGCACAGTACCCGCACTGCCGAATGTGAGATCTTCTTTATTACCAAAAACCAGGCTGCCGCTGGCGCTAATCGAGCTGGTCAGGTTTCCGTACTGCACCTGCACAAGCCGAGCGTTAGCCGGAAGCGATGATGATGTGCTGGAGGCGATGGATCGGCCAAAGGCGCCATAGAACCCCCCAACGATACCAAAGACTACCAACAGCAGCACCACTACCTGCCAGGCCTTCAACGTTATAAATATCTTAAGCATCTTCCCCTCCAAATTGCCAAACAGGCAACTTCAATGTCCTATTATGCAGCGATAATAAGGAGATATTATGGAGAAATTCTGCTTTGTCTGTGTAACTTAATGTTGTAGAGCTGATAATGGCAAGGCCCACAAGCAGGCAATGGGAGAAGTGATGGCTGCGTCCCATAACTGGTGGAAATTCGATCTAGCCATATCCTATTTCCTCTTATCATCTAGGTCAATCCTTTTAAGCAACCAGTGCTTCCTCTACGAATCCCAGTTTGATTGGTTCTTGCTCCAATGCCTTTGATGCCTCCTCTATCCAGGCGATATCCTCAGCTTTCATCCTGACTTTCTGCCACTTCACCCTCTCTTCCTCCAGAAGACTGAAAACCATCACCAGGGCCGAGGTTTCATTTGGGAAGCGGCCAACCACTCTGGTCCTTCTCTTAACCTCCTTGAAGGCTCGTTCGATGACATTGCTGGTGCGGATTGTATGTAGTCAGCGGAAGTGGGACAATCAAGCCTGGGAAATAAGCGACACTTTAAGGGTCATTGCTCTTTTTCCGGGCACTTCTATTATAGTCCCTTCTTTCTTCTGATGTCCTCCTTTTTACCTCCTTCCTTCTCTGAATTATCTCATGATACTTGCCGGTATAGACGTCATAGGGTGTGACATTGCCTAGTCCTTCGTGATAACGCCGGTAGTTATAATATTCGATGAAGCCTCTAATGGCTTCCTTCAACTCACCCGGCATCTCATGAGGCACCTGGTTGATTTCTCCTTTCAGGGTGCGATGGTACCTCTCAATCTTGCCATTGGTCTGAGGATGGAAGGGCGAGGCGGTAATGTGCCTTATCCCCACGAGTCTCAGGTACTCATTGAATTGGTGGGAAATGTAGCCTGCCCCATTATCCGAAAGTAGCACCGTCCGGTCTTCCAGTGGCACATCGGTCATCCCGGTAAGGTCTACCGCCTGCTGGACCACATCCTCCAAAGATCCCCCAGCCATGTCTACCTTAAGGTCCCAGGCCAAAATAAAGCGGCTACAATCATCCATTACGCTCACCAGGTAATACCAGCCCCAGCCTATCACTTTAAGGTGGCAACAATCGCTGGCCCACAGCTCATTTGGTTGTTTGGTCTTACGCCGATACTCTTTGGCTGCCTTAAAGCCGATGATTTCTGCCGGCTTGATTAAGCCTGCCTTTTTCAGGATACGATAGACCGTGCTCTCGGAAAGATACGTTCCTTTAGAGTCGGTAATCGTCAAAGCCAATTGCCGGCAAGAGAGTTCCGGTGATGCCCTGGCTTCAGCCAGTATTCGGGTCTCTTCCTCCGGCCTGATCTTGTTCCAGGGTATCGGCGAGCCACCTCTCTTGTCCTTAAGCTGGCCTTTACTTAGCCGCTTTAACCAGCGGTAATAGGTGCTCCGCGGTAACCTTAACTGAGCTAACGCCCTGGAGGGTGGCAATCCAGATCGGCTGACCAGAGTGATAATCTCTGCCTTACCTTCAGCGCTCATCCGAGTATACCTCCCCTTTATTCCAGACCCGGTATCGCCGTTTTTTTTAGAACGTGGACCTGGAGAGATAGCTCGGCTACCAGTTGCTTCAACCGGGCGTTTTCCCGCTTGATGTCCTGCACCTCGCTCCTGGTGGCATCGCGGACAATATCGCGGGTGAGCCGGTCCTTACCTGCCTCCATGAAGTCTTTCAGCCAGGCATAGTAAGTGCCGGGATGAATGCCTTCCCGGTGGCAGAGATCTCGGATAGGGGTATCCCGGCGAAAGCCTTCCAATACAATGCGAATCTTTTCTTCGGCGGTGAACTTGCGGCGGGTGAGGCGTTTAATATCCTTGATGAACTTCTTGGTTTCTTCACTTCTGGCTTCCGCCTGCCAGAAGTTATCGGTCATCTGTTGTACCATGGCTTACTCCTTCTTTAATCGCTAATTTACCGCTTTGCCAACTCCGGAGCAAGCCCTTAAGTGTCTATTAGGTTATGTCTTCTAACTGTCCCATTTTCCCTGACGCCGAACAGACAAGTTTAGGAAAGGGGCTGTCGTCATTCAAGAAAATGCTGTAGACTATCATCCGGAAGGTAGGCTCACGTGAAGAAGTTCAGAGAACCGTTTCGCTTTTTTAACCGGGTGCATCTCACGGAATTGACTGGTATCAAGGCTAAGAACCTCAAGGAGCTGGTCGATATTTTGAAAAATGCCCCGGATTCAATCGTGTACTACCACACACACCATTTCCTGGAAGAGCACCACTACCTCACACCGGAGCCAGCCAATGACTTCGCAGTATGGGTGAGCGACGTCCTGGGAGATGAGACCTTGGGCGAAAAGCTAGCCAGCATCGACGCTTTTGAGTTCCCTACCTTGAGCGCACTGCGCGAAAGGATGGTCAACGTTATAGGAGAACATATATCATCAGGACAAGAGCTGCGGAAAGCGCCGGAAGGGAGAGAATTCCACTTTATGAAGTGGGTAAGCGTGATCCTGCCCACACCGTATGCAGCCCGAGACCTAAGGGAATTTGTAGAAGCGCTGCGCAAGCTGAGACTGGGTTCATTGTACTTCCACATTTTCGAGTCAAGGCTGCGATTGGGCAGAGTAACGAATGACTTCTCCGTCTGGATGAAGGACATTTTGGAGGAACAGGAGTTGGCAGAAGCAATAGAGAAGGTCGATCCATATACCTATACTCTGGAGGGCGTGAGATCACAACTGATAAAACTCGTCGAAAGACGCATAAAGTGAAGCTGAGTGACTATGAGCCCATAGTCGGTAAGGGCAGCATTGAAGAACTAAGTCTGCTGGCAAGTAAGCTCTCAGGCAAGGTAATCCAGAACATAAACTCCACCTTCACCGGCGGAGGTGTGGCTGAGATATTAGGTCGCATGCTGCCTCTGCTCTCTGAGCTTGGCGTGGACGCCCGTTGGAGCGTCATCAAGGGTGACGCAGCTTTCTTCGAGGTAACCAAGAAGCTACACAACGCCCTTCATGGCAGGGATGAAAAAGTCTCTCCGCGAGACATCTCCGTGTTCCAGGAAACAAGCCGGAAGAATATCCGGGAATTAGAACTCTACGGAGATATTATATTTGTCCACGACCCCCAGCCTGTAGCCCTGGTGGAAAGGAAAAAGGAGCTGGGCAAAAAATGGGTATGGCGGTGTCACATAGATGTTTCCAGTCCCCATGAGACAGCCTGGGACTTCATCAAGCCCTGGGTAACGCAATATGATGCAGCGGTATTCTCCGCCCCGGCTTTCTCTACCCCGCTTCCCATCCGGCAGTTCCTTGTCTCGCCCTCAATTGACCCTTTGAGCGACAAGAACAAAGAACTGAGCCAGGACATCATTGACTCCGTCCTGTCAAAGTATGGCATACCCAGCGATAAACCCTTGATTGTCCAGGTATCACGCTTCGATTATCTCAAAGACCCTGTAGGAGTGATCCAGGCCTTCAAGCAAGTGAGAAGGAGCATAGACTGCAGGCTGGTTCTGGCCGGCGGCACCGCAACCGACGACCCTGAGTCGGGCAAAGTATTAGCCGAGGTGATGAATAGAGCAGAGGGCGACCCGGATATCCAAATTTTAGTCCTCCCGCCTGGAAGCGATGTAGAGATTAACACTCTGCAAAGAGCGGCCACTGTTGTGGTGCAGAAATCGCTGAAGGAAGGGTTCGCACTCACAGTGAGCGAGGCTCTGTGGAAAGCCAAACCGGTAGTAGCTTCTGCTGTAGGGGGTATCCCCCTGCAGGTGAAAAACAAGTTCACCGGTCTCTTGTCACATGGAATCGAGGGCACAGCCTATGCCATCAAACAGCTCCTGGGCAATCCAGAATATGCAAGGTGGCTGGGACAAAACGGCAGAGAGCATGTGAAGCATAATTTCCTCATTACCCGACACGTTAAGGACTACATGGTCCTGTTCCTGACCCTGGGCCACTCGGAAGAGGTCATCTATCTATGAGGAGCCCTGAACGAGTACCCCTTGACAGGTTACCCCAAAGGTGGTATCGTCTACACGGTGTTTGCCGTTCGGAGAACAGGCAACAACAGATTAAGTTTATACCGCATAAATTTATAAACGTTTGCTTGCAAACTTCTATATAGTGTCACAATCATCACCTGGTGGTGAGTGATGAAAATATGCCTCCTAACCTACCGCGGTAACATGTACTGCGGGGGCCAGGGGATTTACATCTATTACCTGGCCCGTGAATTCCAGCACCTCGGGCATGAAGTCCACGTAATTTCAGGCCCTCCTTATCCTCAATTGCCCGAAGGGGTGAAGCTATACAAAGTCAAAAGCCACAGCGTATATGTCTCCAGATATCACATGGACAATCATTTGGACAATCATTCCGGGCCCATCCGCAACCCTGTCGATTTGTATGAGGCAGTCGCTACCCGAATGGGCATGTACAGCGAGCCATTGGCCTTCAGCATCAGAGCTTACGATGCCATACGGAAGCTAAACTCCAAGATCAAATTCGATGTGGTACACGACAACCAGTGCCTGGGCTACGGCTTGCCCCTGATAAAAAGACACAAACTGCCACTAGTGGCAACCATACATCACCCTATGGCTCTGGACCGTGATTCCGACTTCGCACAGGCCCGAAACCAAATCGAGAAGTGGCGCCGCTGGTGGTTCTACTCAGTATATGTACCCATGCAATCATTTGTGGGACGCCGGGCCGACCGGGTAATCACTGTTTCCGAGTGTTCAGCCCGCGAAATAGAGCGCCTCATGGGTATACCTTCGAGCCGTATCAGGGTTGTATATAACGGTATAGATCCGGATGTCTTCACCAATCAAGACGGCTTGCCCAAGAAGTCGAATAGCTTGATCTTCGTGGGTAACACCGAGGACAGGAAGAAAGGCATTATCTACCTGCTACAGGCAATCAAGATGCTGGAGAATGAGTGCCCGGTGAAACTGACAATCATTGACGGCGGCGCACCCGAAGCTCAATACGTACCCGCCCTGATGAAGCAGATCAATCTCAATGGCCGCGTTACATTCGCCCGCAGGTTGAGTGGAGACGACTTAGTAAAGTGGTACTCAGCAGCGGATATAGCTGTCGTCCCATCCATGTTCGAGGGGTTCGGTTTCCCCGCTGCGGAAGCCATGGCATGCGGAATACCTGTGATAGCTTTCAGTGCCGGAGCGCTGCCGGAGCTAGTTGACGATGGTAAGACAGGTATACTGGTGCCACCGGCCGATGTCCCCAAACTGGCTGCCGCTATAAAGAAACTCGTGGAGAACAAGGATCTGCGCTGCGAGATGGGAAAGGAAGCCCGGAAGAGGGTGCTGCGCAAATTCAACTGGCAACAGGCAGCCAAGCAAATCATCGACGTCTATCAGGAAGTTCTATAGATTCAGCTTAGCGCCCCAGACTAACGTGCTCTCCCGTAGAGAGTTGTCAGTTCCCTGAGCCTGTTTTTGATCCCCTCGGCCAGCATCTCGTGTCTGAAGCGCCAGGTCCAGTTGCCACTTATTGTGGCGGGACGGTTCATCCTGGCTTCGCCGCCCAACCCCAGGACGTCTTGAAGAGGGATAATAGCCGTATCGGCAACAGACATCAGGGCCAGGCGGATAAAGTCCCAGTTAAACTCTCTGCCATCGCTGCCGATATATTTCAAGGCCAGCCGCCTCTCCGCCTCTCTCACCTCTCTGCTCTGGGTACTGTCATCGCTAACCTCCTCTCTGAGCCAGCCGATAGTGGTATTGTTGTCGTGAGTGCCTGTGTATACCACACAGTTTCGCGGGTAGTTGTGGGGCCTGTAATCGTCGGCTTTAGGGTCGCTGCCGAAGGCAAACTGGAGGACCCTCATCCCCGGAAATCCCAGACGCTCCCTCAGAGCATCGACCTCCGGCGTGATCAAGCCCAAATCCTCGGCGATGATAGGCAGAGTACCTAGCGCATTCTTAATGGCTTCAAATAACGCAGCACCTGGGCCAGGCACCCACCGCCCATTCCTGGCAGTAGTGTCACCACCGGGAATCTCCCAGTATTTCTCAAAGCCGCGGAAATGGTCCAGCCTGACGATGTCCACCAGTGAGCATGTTGCCTTGAGGCGCTCAATCCACCAGGAATAGCCATCGCTGGCCATTACATCCCAGCGATAGAGAGGGTTACCCCATAACTGTCCGGTTTCGCTGAAGTAGTCAGGCGGCACCCCTGCAACCACCGTGGGCTTGCCATCAGCGTCCAGATAGAACAGCTCCGGATGCAGCCACACTGTGGCGCTATCGAGTGCAATGAATATGGGCATATCACCTATGAGCATGATGTCGCGGTCATGGCAATACTTTTTGAGCTTAGACCATTGTCTGAAGAACTGGTATTGCTGGTATTTGTAGTACCGTATCTCACGGGCCAGCTTCCTGCTCCAGCGCTTAACAGCTTCAGAACGCCGCATTCTTATATCCTTCTCCCACACATTCCAGGCAACAGAACCATGAGCTTCTCTCAGTGCCATATAAAGTGCGTAGTCATCGAGCCATGAGTCTTTCTCCTTGCAGAAGGACTCGAACTCGCTATGCGGCGCCGACTCAGCCTTACTCTCGAAGACCTCAAAAGACTTCTTTAACAGAGGCATCTTGAACGCTATGACTGCGTCAAAGTCAACGGAATGCTCCGGGAAAAGGGACGCATTAGCCAGGTCGGCAGCTTCCAGCAGACCTTCTTCGACCAGCATCTCCAGGCTCAGGAGCAGCGGATTTCCAGCGAAGACCGAGTGGCATTGGTAAGGAGAGTTGCCGTCGCCTGTAGGGCCCAGGGGTAGCATCTGCCACAAACGCTGCCTGGTGTCGACCAGAAAATCAGCGAAACGATATGCCTCGCTTCCCAGGTCTCCTATGCCGAATCGACCTGGGAGTGAGGTGGGGTGCAATAGTATGCCACTTGACCTGGCAGAACTCACTTTACAATCAGCCTCCGTTGTGGGTAGGTTGGAGCATCCGCTCCAAACCTCTAAATTACGTTGAACCATTAAGAGATTAATGAGATAGTCTTAATCAACCCCCTATGTCCCCCAATCTTGGGGGATTTTTAAGCTTGGGGGACACCCCCAAGCCCCTGGCAGGAGGAATCCTGCACCTCTGCACTCCCCGGTTACTAACCCATTGGGAAGTCGGGCGAGGTCACCTCGCCCCTACACGTAATCAGTCAGGCCAATCCCATCGACAAGCTCAATGGTGGGTTTCGCTACGCTTCACCCATCCTACGATTTTGTGGGTAGGGTAGGGTTCCACGGGCAGAGCCCGTGGAACCCTACCCTTCGGTTTTTTGGAGTAGGTGCTCCAGGCTACCCGATTTATTGGGTACACAGTGCACTGTGCCCCTATATAACCACTCATGTTAGGGGAGGGAGAATCCCAGCCCTTCTCTCATCTGACTGGAAAAGTCCTTCCCAAAGGAAGGTTGATTGTGATGATATTCAGTATCTCTTTTATCCTCTTGCCACTCCAGAACCAGTGCGACCTCTGCAGGATCAAGGGTCACGGTCTTATCCAGAAGCGGCTCTCCAGCCCAGGGACTATTATCCCGGCAGATGCGGTAAAGGCGATGGTTAGGGCTGAGGGCAGCTACGCCGTCGAGGGTCACTGTCACAGATTTATCCAGGGTCTTATTCACTAATATCCAACCCGCCTTGTCTGGAGCCTGGGCTGTTCGCCTTTCCAAGACAAGTACATCGGGATCTTTTTTCGCTACCTGAAAGGTCCCCTCTCCGTGAAGCAAGGGGTGCTCTAATTTGAGCAGATTGACCCTTTGTATGAATTGCCTTATATCGAATGTAGGCGTCTCCCCATGATTAGGATTTGTGAAAACAACATCCAGTCCCTGCTTGAAGCCGAACTCATAGCCTATGGGTATCATAAGCCCGGCTGAGAATACCGCAGCGAAGGCGTAGCGCTGCCGCTGTATGACCTCGTTGCCATCGGTATCAGCCGCAAGGCGGCGAGTATCATGGCTCTCAGGAAAAGAGATGGATGGAGCGATTTTGCCTAATTTCTCATGCTGAGCCAGGCACCACGGCTGCTCGAAGTCCCACCACTTGGAGCTATTGAAAAAGTAGTGTAGCCCTGTACCGTTGAGAGCCAGCGTTTGCTCCTCGGTAGCCCCCAATGTCTCCGCGAAGAACATCGCCTCCGGATCGACACTAGCTCCCGCCTCAACCAGGTGGCGCCATAGTTCGGCAGGCACCTTATAGGCTGTGTCACACCGGAAGCCTTTGAAACCCAGGCGCAGGTAGTGCTTTACCAGCTCAGCCCAGTAAGCCCAGAGCCCCTCCCGATCGGTCGAGCCACTGTTGTCTATCTCTGCCAGGTCATCCCAGACCGTTATCTTCTTCGGGTCGTCCACATCCTGGGCAAAGGGGCTGACGAGTTCGGCATGATCACCATGCAAGTACCAGGAGGGATGTTCCCGTATCAGAGGGCAGTCGCGGGAGGTATGGTTGACAATCAGGTCCATCATAGGCCACAGCCCCATATCACGGAATTGCCGCAGTGTCTGCTCCAGAAGGACCATGCCATCCTTCTTGGCGCCGCGTGGCAGAAAAAGCGGGTTAACCAGATAGTGGTGCTTTATAGCATAGAGGCTTCCTGAGTACCCTGTGTAGAGAACGGGGTTGATATACAGCCAGTTGAAGCCCATATCCACAGCGCGGGCGGCATGTTGCAGCCAAGCGGGCATGGTTCCCGCCAAGCGGGGGAAAAGGTTGTAGATTATAGGGATTTGCTTTTGAGAGTTCATGACAGCCTCACTCAATATCTAATACCTGCGCGCTTTGCGCATAGTATAGCTACGAACAGTGGTTGGTGCAACTACTACAGCAGCGGCCAGGGTATTGACAAAAGGGGGTTTCCTGATATAATAATGAGTGAGTGCTCACTCATTGAGATTAATCAACGGCTGAGGTGGATACATGGAAACAAGTACAAACAAGAGAAGGCAGAAGCTCACTACAAAAAGAGAGCGACAAATCCTGGACGCTGCCCTAAGCATCTTCTCGCAAAAAGGCTTTTCCCAGGCCACTACCGCTGAGATAGCTCAAGCTGCCGGGGTCGCCGAGGGCACCATATACAACTATTACCGGAGCAAGCGTGATTTATTGTTATCCCTGATCAGCAGCTATATTGAGGCCGAGCATGCGATTGGCATTTTAGAGCACCCTTCAGAAGCAGGAGACAGGGTTCTGCTTCACTCCCTAATCAAAGACCGTATAAATACCGGCTTTGCTAATGTGGACCGTTTGCTTCTTCTAATGAGCGAAATACAGCGCGACCCGGAACTGCGCCAACAGTACCTCGATAAGGTAGGGAAACCAATCCTCGAACGATTGCAGGAGTATTTGGAGTCAGGTATAGAGCGAAAATCTTTTCGCCCGCTAATTACCACTGTAACAGCGCGGGCCTTGATGGGCATGGTCATAGGCCTGGCTATCCTTTATTACATGGAGGGCGAAAAGGGGCCGCTGAGGAAGATTCCGTCGAGCGTAACAGCAAACGAAGTACACAAGCTTTTTTTGGAAGGCATCCAACTAAAAAGGGGGAAAGGAGGATAATCAGATGAAACTCGGCAAACCACAAGGTATAGCTATCATGACTTTGGGGCTGCTGCTCCTGGCTGCTGCTATTCTGGTCCTGGTCTATGTGCCATCATGGGGGCACTGGATAGGGACGTACCCTGAACGCCTAGCTCAAGCGCAGGTGCCGGCCGAGGCAGAGGGCGTGGTAAAAGGGATCAAGGGTGGCCTGGGCCCGCTTATAACTCAGATAGGCGACAACTATGTAAGGACAGCGGGCTACTTCATCGGCAGCCTGCTGACAATAGTATCCTTTGCCGTAACATCGGTTGGAGTGATGGTGACAAAGAATGCCAAGGGCCAGACTTAAACAGGTACGGGGTGATTCCTTACAGACTTCAAACTCGTATAATCATAGGGTGAGCATTTCAGCTTCATCCAACCAAAAACCTATTTTTCGTAACTAATCAGGTTGCCTTTTTGGAAGCCTACTGACTTCCAAAACCCTACAAGTCGCTTGTCATCACCCACCACAACCACCCTTACCTTAACTCCCCGCTTCTGGCACTCCTGGCAAAAAGACTCCACCAACATCCGCCCTATCCCTTTGCTCTGATGCCTGGGAGATACACCCATCATGTCTATCCACCCGCCTACGTCCGTTCCGTACTCCACCCCCCGTATATCCCCCAGTATGAAGCCCGCCACCTCACCCTCTACCTCAGCCACGAAACTGGGCATACCACGATAAATCCACCAGTGGGCTTCAACCCTCACCGGCCATGAGATGGAGCGATGCGGACCGACAAGCTCTTTATCTATGTCCTTTACCTTTTGCAGGTCCGCCTCGGTCATCTTCCTGATTTTGGCTTCTGCCTTACTTTTTACCATAGCACCACCCCCTCGGAAGAAATTCTAAATCCTAATTTCTAAGCACTGGACAAAATCAGCCTACCTTCTCTTGCTGATTGACTTGGCGGCTGGTAGGTACAACTGATCGGTGTACTCCTTCAGCATGCGCCGGGCACAGAACCTAGGCACAACTGTGCGGATGGCCTCTTTGATAACACCAACCCAGCCGTGCGGCACGCCACCGCGGTCTCGATCATAATAAAGCGGCGCAAGCTTTTCTTCCAACAGGCGATACAACGCCTCGGCATCAGCTCTATCTTCCTCCTCCGGGCTATATGTCCCAGGACCATCGCCGATCGCCCAACCGTTTTCCCCATTGTACCCTTCATACCACCACCCATCCAGTACACTCAGATGAGGGACTCCGTTCAGCGATGCCTTCATGCCGCTGGTGCCACATGCCTCTCTCAGGCGTCGCGGATTGTTTAACCATACGTCTACGCCCTGTACCAGGTAGCGCGCCATGTGTATGTCGTAGTCTTCCACAAAGGCTATCCGACCCTGAAAATCGCGGTCCGTGGCCAGGTCGTACACCTGGTGCAGGAGATATTTAGATGGAAAATCAGCAGGATGAGACTTGCCGGCAAATACTATCTGAATTGGCCGCCACCTATCCTTGACCAGCCTCTTCAGCCGTTCGACATCCCGGAAGATAAGCGCCGGCCGTTTGTACTCAGCAAAACGCCGTACAAATCCAATAGTAAGCACCTCGGGGTGGAGCAAGGAACCCATCGCCAGCACCTGCTGCGGCATTACCTCAGCTTCAGACCATCGTCTCTGTGCCCAATCTAGCATGGCTCCCTTAAGTTTACGCTTCAAAAGTTCGCGGGCTGCCCAGAGTTCTTCGTCGGGGATATCCATTATCCGCTCCCAAAGCTTGGGGTCATCATGCCTTTCCATCCAGTCCTCTCCCAGATACTTTTCGTAGAGGCGACTCATCTCGGGAGCAACCCAGGTGGGCACATGGATTCCATTGGTCACCGAAAAGATAGGGACTTCATCTTCCTTGAATTCAGGCCAGAGCACGTGCCACATTCTTCGTGTCACTGTACCGTGAAGCTGGCTCACAGCATTGCACTGACCAGCCATTGCCAGGGCGAGCGCCGTCATATTAAAGGCCTGGCCTCCATCGCCATCCTGCCGCCCCAGTCCCAGAAATTTCTCCCTCCCTATCCCCAGCGAACCCCAGTAGTTGTGAAATGACTTCTCTACAAGGTCCATGGAGAAAATATCGTGACCAGCAGGAACCGGCGTATGGGTAGTGAAAGCGGTAGTTGCCCGCACCTTTTGGACAGCTTTGTCAAAAGTTGCACCCTGCTCTACTTCCTCCCTGACACGTTCCAACATCATGAAAGCTGTATGGCCTTCGTTAGCATGCCAGAGGGCTGGTTTGATGCCCAGAGCGCGGAGAACGCGTACACCGCCAATCCCTAAAACCATCTCCTGCTGCATACGCAACTCCCTGTCAGCTATATAGAGGCGGGCGGACAACTGACGGTCCTGAGGAGCATTCTCCTCAACATTGGTATCCAGCAAATATACAGTGGTGCGGCCCACCTGGACTTGCCAAGCGCCAATATACACAGACCTATCGTCTAACTGAACTTTGACTAAAGGGCCCCGGCCACTAGAGGAGGGAACCAGACTTATAGGTGTCTCACTGAAATCCAACTGACTGTATATCTCTTCCTGCCAGCCTTCGGCAGACATATGCTGGTGGAAATAGCCCTGGGGATACATAAATCCTACCCCGACCAGGGGCAACCCCAAGTCGCTCGCTTCCTTGCAGATGTCGCCAGCAAGTATCCCCAGCCCGCCAGCATAAATGGGTAGGGAGTTATGGATGGCAAACTCCATGGAGAAATAGGCAACAGGACCCGGCAGCAGGTCGGGATAATTAGTATTGAACCAGGTGTCCTGGGCTGACATATCAGCGTCAAAGGCTGCCATCACGGAATCATACAAGGAGAGAAAGGCAGGATCGCTGGCGGCGGCTTTCAGTTTATCAGGATTTAAATCGCGTAACTGCTTGACCGGATTGTGACCAGTTATCCTCCACATGGGATAGTCCAACGCCCTGAACAGGTCACGCGCCTGCTGATGCCAGCTCCACCACAGGTTGTGAGCAAGCTCGTCCAGTCTCCCTATGCGTTTAGGCAGTGTCAGTTTTGAGAACACGTTCCCCGTTTTCCCCGCTTTATCTCAAGGGCTAGATAGCTTTCGACTATAGTATTATACACCCGTAGTTGAAAGCTATAATGGGCTATGAATGCGCTTCCTTATAGAGAGGCCATAGCTAAAGGAAGTAATCCCCCTGTATCCCCCTTTTCTAAAGGGGGATACAGGGGCAATTCATGAATTGCCCCTACAGGCACGGCTGGAGCAGGTGCTCTAACCTACCCGTTCGTGGTGAACCCATCGAATCATAAACGGCCCTTCGACAGGCTCAGGGCGAACGAATTAAACTCGCCCCTACAATTTTATCTCACAAGCAAAGCTGGCTTGACTAGCCTTCGAGCCTATGTTAGAATTTTACCTTGGGTGGGGTCTATCCGACGAGTCCCTTGATTTTTACTGTGATTTACTGTTGCTTTTTCGAGAGAAGATGCCTTGGACACCTTGTGCTATGAGGGCACGAGAGGACGAGGCTTTTTATTTGTTGCACAGAATCAAATAAACGTTATCTAAGGAGTGTGCTATGCCTAAAGTACAGACAAAGCTCTTCCGAAGACCCGAGGATGCAAAGAAGGCAATAAGCGAGCTCAAGGCCAAGGGCTTTAAGGCGGAGGAGATAGGAATCGTCACCAGCGGCAAGGGTAAGAAGGAGATGGGTGACGTCAAACCGGTGGCGGATGTGGGCCCGGTGACTGCTATGGGCCATGCTACCTCACTATCCCACGCAGGCAGCGACCTGGCAAAAGCGCTGGGTGAGTTCTGGAGCGTACCCGAGGATACAGTCAACTACTATCAGCGTGCTGTCTGTCTAGGCGGCATAGTGGTGAGCGTACATGCCGATGAGGCTCATGCTGAGAAAGCCCATGAGGTACTAAGGACAGCAACCGCCCACCCACGCAAGAAATCACCCCTGCAGGAAATCAGCCCGGGGTTCCTCAAGGCCAGCCGTATGAGTTCCACCAATCCTATAGACGCACCGATGTCCGGCGACTTCCGAAGATATTAAGGGAGGCTTAGAAAGATGTCGAAATTTATCGCCACCAGAGCAATCAAAGGCGCTCACGCCGCCGTAAAAATGGCGGACGATATGCTTCAGGATGCACTGAAGAAAATGGGGCCAGATACCCCCATCGTATTTAAGGATACAGCAGGCGGTGGTACCGCATTCCATCTCCCCACCATCTGGGGGCTTCTGGGTATTAAGGTACAGAAGCTGGGTGAGCTTAAACCCGTTGTGGAATACGCTAAGGGTCTGCTGCCACCGGTGCCCGGTGAGAATATGTGGCTGCCGTACCTCGGTGAGACCCTGGACGCCGGAGCAGCTACACTATACGCCTTCGAAACCATAGAGGGTATACGCTTCGCCAAGGGCGAGCAGCCCGAGAAGAAGGATGGCTTCGTGTACAACGGCCCCATCAATGACGCCCAAATGAGAGGCTGGGGCATTCAGCTCGTCGACGGCAGAATGTCAGGTTTCGCTGCCCTGGTCGGCTGCGCCAAGAGCAACGAGGTAGCAGTCAAGATTGTACGCGAATTGCAGTCCAAGGGACAGCTCATCTTCATATGCAGCAACAGGAATGGTCGCAATGTCGCCGACCAACTGCGAGAGTCCGGCGTGGAGATGGGGTATAATACCTTCATCGTCCCCTTCGGCTCCGATATCGTCTCGGCTATCTACGCTCTGGGCTTCGCCACCCGCGCAGCCTTGAGCTTCGGAGGTATCGAGCCGGGCGATTTCCGCCGCATACTGCTGTATAACAAGTTCCGCTGTTTCGCTTTCGTGCTTGCCCTGGGCCCGATTACCGACATGGAATACGCTGCGGCAGCCGGAGCCATTAACTACGGCTTCCCGGCATTCGCCGACACCGTGATACCCAATATCCTGCCCACAGGAATAACTAAGTTCGAGCACGTGGTCAGCATGCCCTTCGATGACATCCCAGGCAAGGATGACCTGGAGAAAGCAGAGAGGCTGGTGCAGCGTTGCATCGAGCTTCGCGGCATTAAGCTTAAGATAGCCAAGGTCCCCATACCCGTTGCCTTTGGCGCTGCTTTCGAGGGCGAGGTAGTGCGCAAGGCCGACCTGGCCTGTGAGTTCGGCGGCAAGGGCGGCATGTGCTTCGAATGGTTGAGAATGAAGAAGCTGGATGAGGTCGAGGACGGCAAGATTACAGTGGTCGGCCCCGATATGGACACCTTCGCCGTGGGTTCAAAGAACCCGCTGGGCATCGTGGTGGATGTAGCCGGGCGCAAGATGCAGAAAGACTTCGAGTCGGTGCTGGAGCGACAGATTCACCACATGATGAACGGTGCCGAGGGTGTGTCCCACCAGGGGCAGAGAGACATCACCTGGATACGAATTCACAAGAACGCAGTCGCCAAAGGAGTAAAGCTGCGGCACTTAGGCGACATTCTGCATACCTGCCTGAAAAATGATTTCGGCGCTATTGTGGACAAAGTGCAGGTAACAGTATACAGCGACCCCGCCAAGGTAAAAGAATTATTCGAACAGGCACGCGCTGTGTACAAAGAGCGAAACGCTCGTATGGCCGGCCTTAGCGATGAGGCTGTGGACACCTTCTATAGCTGCACTTTGTGTCAGTCCTTCGCCCCGACTCACGTGTGCGTGATCAATCCGGAGCGTGTGGGCCTGTGCGGTGCTTATAGCTGGCTCGACTGCCGGGCAGCTTTCGAGATGAAACCCGCTGGCCCCAACCAGCCAGTGCCTAAAGGGAAGGTAATTAACGAGAAGACCGGTGAGTGGGAAGGTGTGAACACGTTCATCCATGAGCACTCCCAGAAAAAGTTGACCAGGTTCACCATCTACTCACTGATGGATGCCCCATTGACCACCTGCGGCTGCTGCGAATGCGTCATGGCCGTCATCCCCGAGGCCAACGGTGTTATGGTCGTCTCACGTGATGACTACG
>Ga0209777_10004055_pt1 | contig 17571 bp, 15 predicted proteins | sample FrelakmetHBP12HB_FD_187147 | JGI IMG/M metagenome (GOLD analysis project Ga0209777, IMG submission 187147) | Freshwater lake sediment microbial communities from the University of Notre Dame, USA, for methane emissions studies -HBP12 HB (SPAdes)... | ecosystem: Environmental > Aquatic >...
CCGATTTCCCTAGAGCTCTGCCAGTGAAACACAGACTATCAACATTATTCCCCTTTATGTATATACCAATCATATATGAGCCATCTTCAATGTCTTCCTTCCTTATCTTCGCCGTGAACCCTGAAGAATCAAGATTCAGACCAAGTTTCTCGAAGACATGGGTAACATCAGGTCTCTTTTCTACGAGCGTGTCAAAGACATAGACACTACTACTGGACTGTAAGACTAGGTATATACGGTCATTCTCGGTGCTAGATGCTTGATTAAAGGCCCAGCCTGCTACATTCACAATCGCTGTTTCGTCTTCTACTGCCTCTGCCAAAGTGTCTATAGCAAACTCTATATTTTTGGATTCTTCAGGTAGCGCGATTCTCTGCAACGACGATGTCCAATCAGTGAACTGCATCGTTTCTCCAGATTTAACTATGGCCCTATCTGAAAACTGCAGAGCTTCAATATCTCCTTTCCTAACGTAGATGCCCAACTGATATTCACCGGCGCTGATTTTCCTCACCGGAATATTGCAGACAAAACCTGACAGATCCAAATCTAAGTTCAAACTCTTGAAGGCATCTGTAACATCTGTCCTTGTTACTACCTTTGTATCAAAAACATAGCTTTGTTCATCGGATTTCAACACCACATATTTGTAGTTGTTCTCAGAGCTTTGACCATCAATAAACGCCCAACCCATTACCTCTATTGCAGATGTACCGACTTCCAGCCCAGAGTCAATAGCATAGTGCATGTTTTCCGACCTGACGGGTAACGATATATGCTGCAGTTTAGACTCGCCCTGTATTGCCTCAAACCTGTCAAATAGAGCCCCAGACAAAAAAATACAATAAAAAAGGAAGCCAAGAAGAATCAAGCCATGCACCATTATCTGCATTCTATGAGCTCTCAGACACTTACTCACCTTCGTCAACACCTTGCCACCCCTTTCTACGTATGTAGCTCATAGTCTGCATCGAAATAAAGGTCAAATATCAGCCGAAATGAATCAACTGGTGATATCGAATCATATAAGGCCTCTTTGCCATTATCGGGCAGGTAATAGGCATTCAGTATCTTCTGCCATTCATCACTACCAACCTGGATACCGGGATGATACGGTCTGATCCCGTGGTCTGACTGAATGATTATAATCGGCGGGGTTCTTGATTTTCCCAACAATGCGCTGATTACGCCTTCTATTTGCATATTGGTGAAAATGTATTGTCCTCGATAGAACTGCTTATCTTGATAGTTAGACCAATTCGACGGATCAATGTACTCTCCGTTTGGCCCGAACACAAACGGCTCATGAGGGAGCATAAGGTGGGCAAAAACAAATTTCGGGCCTTCTATGTCTGGCATCTTTTTCAGTTGCTCTAGGCTCTCGATCTCACTCTGTCTGTGATAGCTCGAATACTCGCCCCCAGTCAAGTGGTCATAGAAAGGTCTCAGCATAGTTGTATTCCACAACATACGGGAAAAATCACTCACCGCACTACTGCCGCCCGACTGATAGAAATCGTAATATAGATCTGCATTGACCCTATACCTTCCCGTATCGAAATCGCTACCCATGTAAACATATTTGTAGCCTTGTGATCTTAGAACATCTGCCACCTTACTATCTGCGATCTCCTGATAAGCAACTTCAGTGGGTGCGTCAACTGGCAGCCATTCCATGTTTAGGGATGAAGCAATTGACCTCTCAGTCTGTCCCGTTTCGGTTTTACTTCCCAGCGCCACGAAGAACCCCTTGTTCGTGAGATAGTTGATAAACTGGCTATCATCGTAGTTATAGTACTGAGCCATAGTGTCGGGGTGGGCATACTCATCCAGGATGATGTAGTAAATATCGGGCAGGGTGTTGGCTTGCGTTGAGTTATCTGACATGATTTGTGATTCGCTTGCTGACAGTCTTGGTTTGGTGACCTGGTAATAGCCAATGCTGACCACGTTCACCAGGATCAGCACCACCGCCAGGACATTCAGCACCTTGGTGGTGTTCTTGAAATCCCTGCGCGTTATCTTGATGAAATAGACACAATATCCCCAGACGAGCAAGATTCCAGGCAGCAGAATCCCATGGCTGGGTACGAAGAAGCCCCATTTCTCCAACAGGTCATAGAAACGGCCGTAGGAGAAGAACAGGATAACGAAGAGAGTGGTCGCTAACCCCGCCTTGAGCGTGCTCTTTAGCAGGAGGCTCAGGAGTGCCCACAGGACCAGCGCCCCGGCAACTGAAAACAGCATGGGCAGGAGTACCTGGCTTGCCGATGTCTGGCTTATGTTATGTGTGTAGAGGAAGAGGATAGGGAACACCGCAAATAACAAAGCATGAACAAGAGGCAATAGCTTGGCAAGGACTCTTCTCATTTTCCGCTTCTTTCCATAAGGTACAGAGTCCTTTTGGAATCCGTTATTCCCGTCTTACTCAGTATCTTGAAGTGCTCACCAAATTCGTTTTCGAAGTGTTCTTCGGTGTAATCAGGGAAGATATCCTCTCTGGTTGACAGGAGTCGTTGAACCTGCGAGTCGCCCTTCGGCACAAACTCGACGATCAGTGTACCACAAATGCCGCTGAGAAAGTCAGCAATCTTGCTGAGAGGCAAATTATTAGAGATAGCCAGATGGTGGATTAAGGCCAGGGCAAACACTGTATCTGCCGGACCACGTTCCGCCAGGGACATCCTCTCTTCATTTTGCCAGCCTATGCCAGAGCTGGGGTTGGTGAGATCGATCACCAGGGGAAGCATATTAGTCTCACCTCTCTTGACGGACTCACGATAGTTCTTTTCCACCGCAGCAGGATCGATATCGAAGGATATAGTTGGTATGCCCCTATCGCTGGCGAGCCGACTGAAGACACCCACATTCCCGCCAAGGTCCCAAACATCTCCCGGCCTGATCCTCTCCAGGAACTCAGACACCACTTGTTTCTTGTGCGAAAACGCCTCGGGAGAGTAGTTGGTGTCTTCGTAGTACTCAGACCACTCCGTGCCTCTCGGTGCCCACCTGAGCTTGCCAATTGCCGAAGAGAGGCTGTCAATAATGCCGAGAAACCCTAAACGTCCCATCTTGTAGCGGTGTGTATCGACGGGCCTGTCGGCAAAGTGGCTCTGGCTCCGGGCGTGAAGATGGATGTGGGCAAGCAAGGGGAACTTGAAGCGCGTGCGGAGTGGGAGAAGCGAACTGGCCAGGTCCAGTGGGATACCATCTATGTGAATTCGGAATAGCTGGCTCAGCCTGATGTCTCTGTAGCTCATCAGCGCCAGCGGCGCCAGGAAATGCTGGCAGAATTGCCTGTAGGCCACCCACGGTCTTCCCTCATGGTACTTTTCGAAGGAGAGGGTATCAATGAATACCGGCTTGCCTTGCCTGAACTGTATGTTGTAGGCGCTGCAGTCTTTGAGGGACATCCCGTATTTGAGTGCGGTTTTCTGAATCTTGAGGGTAGTCAGAGCAGCGTCCTTCAACTGGCTGAAGCACCATTCGTACGGGTATGAGATGAACTGTATCGGCTCCGGTTTGATGATCCTGTAAGCCTTGTCAGATTCGGCGGGTTCAATGCTCGCTTCTTCGTGCGGGATGAATTGTCCTGCATCCACCAGAGTTCGATAGAGACCGCTATTCATTAAGTGGTCATAATCTTCTCCGTAGATCGTGTTCACCTGGCGATAAATGACCCCATCCCGCCGGAAAAGAAATCCGCTTGGATCTCGAAACGAGCTGGGTAGAATCGCACTAGAGTCTAGTTTCCTCATGATCCTCTGTCTTCTTTGCTCTGTGGAATATCTTGCTGAAGAAGGCCTTGATCTGGTTCCAGAATAATCTGAGGGCCACCAGGCCCCCAACCAAACCACCAATGACTGCCTGAATGATAAGGCTGCCAGTCCCCGCATCGAGATAGGCATGAATGTCCTGCTTGAAAACAAACCAGGGCAAGACAGCTAAAGCAGGGACAGCCGCAAAGCGTTTGAAGTCCTTCATTGTGATCACCTCCGATTTAGGGTTTGATAGTATACCAGAGATACCAGAAAGAACATAGGCTCTTGCCTGCTCTTTTCTGGGAGTCAAGTATTCCTCGATGGCTTCCTGCCAGGATGGCATTGACCTTGTATCTTGGCAGATGGTGTAAGGTTATGACAAGGAGGCGCTCTATGCTGTGCTGGGTGACCCCGAGGGCAGCTCGGCATAAGATCAAGCAGAATTATCCTGCTTCCTACTCGCGTCCACTGCCTTTTGTGCTCTCGTGGTACGCCTCCACAACCATAGCTCCATAACGATGTAGAAGACGGCGATGACGTAGCCTACCGCAGCAAAGATATAGGACTCACGTACCATCATCAAGACACCAATGGCAAGCCATGCCACGATCAGGAGTACCCAAAAGGCGCGTTCTTTAAGTCTTTTCACCATATTTCTCCTCTCCTGAATTCTCGCATTGTCTCATCAGCGTAGTTGAAGCCTGGAAATTTGTCAAACACTGTCATCCTGGATCGCACGGATAGGGGAGGCCACTCTTCCAATGAGGCGATGGCAGAACAGAGGCACATTAGTTAGAAAGCCAGCTTTGAACTCCGGCCCACCATCAGTCTGGATGAGATGCACATGTCCCCCAAATCTCCTCTTCATGCTCTGAAATAGGAACCCGGTGCCATACTTTGCGGTCAGCTCCGGAGCTAAGAGGATATCAGCTTCTCTGGTGAAAGTGTCAATGGCGGTGAAGGCATAGATATCACCAAAGTCCATTGAATCCATCTGCACTACCTCTCTGGGCATAGATGCTTCTGGTATCGGCCCCCTTTCTTTGTTCTTCTTCCATCTGGAGCGTATAACATATTTCTCAGCCAGAATCTCATAGATCTTGGGGACCGACAGGTGGATACCATGCTCAAGCTCCAGGAAATACTGAATCTTCTAGCCACAACAGTGAAATTCACGCTCTCTTATTCTCCACACCAGCCTCTTTACTATCGGATATACCTGTCTCCTTGTCCGCTCACCTTTCTTGGCCTGCTCATACTTGTCCAGGAAGCCTGGTAGTCCATATCGTTCGATGCTCTTTATTCAAATGTCGAGCGTCTCTCGGTGCTTACCTAGCCTTTCCGCAATACGTGTCTTCGGCATCCCTTGCTCATACAGCTCCCAGCAAAGAGTGATTAGCGTGTTGTTTTGCATGTCCATGATTCTACATGAACTGTCGGATTTCTACGGAAACAATTCGCTACACTTACCGGCTGTCGCTTGAGCTTCACAGCCAGCAGGATTACCGGTATTTGTATCGCATCAACAACTGGAAACGTCCTTGGGCCGGCATGACTATGTCCGAATGGTCCAAGAACCTTGTTCGGCTCAAATAGAACGGCGATTAGTGGGGCTCACTTAACTCGGGGCCGATTGACCGCCCCGCTGCTCGCTAAGTCGGTCAATTGGTGGTCTTCTGTCTAGCTTGGTCCGCCCTGGCCTCCAGGGCGGAGGTCATATGCTCCGCCAGCAACGCTTCCTTTGCGGCAGCTCACGAACGCAGTTGTAGCCTCTCCCTAGGAGCCTGTCCGAGTAATAGGTTGGCCATGCCTAGAAGAAGTCATGAATCAAGGTCTCCCACGCTCAGCACAGGTATTACTCGGACACACTCCTAGTCACTCTCAAGGCACGGTCGTATTCCCATTTCCTGGGACGTGAGCCACCCGCCGAAGGACGCTTGCTGTGAGTCTCCTGAGGATCTGTCTGGGGTGCATCATTGCCTTCAGTGCCAGCCCGGCAAGAAGCCTTCTTCTTGATCCCAGTGGCAATACCCTAATGGAAATGTGATGTAGCTTAGTAGCCACTCTCCAGGTTCGACTGGACCTTATGGCATCAAGTTCGTGCTGCAATCCAGCAATGACCAGAGTCTTGTCCGCCAGAATGGACTGCAGGCTTAATATCTGCATATCCTTTGCCAAATTTGCCGACTGCAGGCTTGATATCTCCGTATCCTTTGCCAAATTTGCCGACTGCAGGCTTGATATCTCCGTATCCTTTGCCAAATTTGTCGACTGCAGGCTTGATATCTGCGTATCCTTTGCCAAATGAAAAACGTCACGCTGTGCAGTCAGTGTATGAAAATCCCGATATCGGAATCCATAGTTATCTTCAAGGCCTCTCGCGATAACATGATCTCCAATAAAATTGTTCAGCACCTCTAACCCCCAAAGATGATGGAGACTCCATTCGACATCTAAAGCAAGCATGCCTAGAAAATAGGGGATAAACTCGCTCTTTACCTCGCCATAACGTTTGGCTTCGGGGAATACGTTCGAGAACATTTGCCTGTCCTTTATTGTCAGGTAGTGATTGAGGATTTGCTTCCACTCAAACCAGATTCGAATCCGGTTTGGCAGCCGGTCACCGCCGGCATTTGCCTCGCCATCTCTGATCCTGAAGCGAACCAGCCTCTCATCAACTACATGAATATCATATTTGAAACACAGTCTTACCCACATATCAAAATCATGGAGATTGAACATCCTTTTATTATAGAGGCCGATATCGTCCTGGGATTTCTTTCTGATCAAGACGCTCGGATGGCAGAGACCGTTCCCTTTGGAAAAGAAATTGTTTAGCCAGGCAAACCGCGACCTATTTTCTACATCGAAGATGTAGAAAAATTTGTAATCTCCAGGTCCGATCGGTTTGCTTGATTCATCCACAAGGGTAACTTTGGTGAAGACCGCCCCGATCTCCGGGTGCTCGTCTAGGTATTTCACCTGTACTGCCAGCTTCGTTGGCTCCCAGGCATCATCGGAGTTCAAGACAGCGATATATTCGCCTGCCGCCGCTTGGAGGCAGTGATTTAGCGCATTACATACGCCCATATTGTGCGTAAACGTATCAAGTCTTATTCTTGGATCATTAAACCGTCGAATGACTTCAACAGTCCTGTCGGATGAGCCATCGTCCGTTATAATGATCTCAAGGTCTTGATACGTCTGGTCTAATACGCTTTGAACGCATTCCCTGACATATTTTTCATGATTGAAAGAGGCAATGACAACGCTTACTCTGGGCATTTCAGTATTACTAACCCCCTTATGATCTCACAGATCCTTATCTACCGGAGAGATGTCCAGATTAGCACTAAAAGGCAAACGCAACACTACATCAAATGCAAACACCCTTTGCACGATTCATTCTCAGGGATCTTGACCGGCGGAAGTATTTGACTCTCATAACCGGATATGACCTGCCCCCAACAAGTGTACCACTTCTTAATTTACAGTTGCTAGGAGTGTCTCCGAGTAATAGTCGAGCCAAAGCTGGCGGAGATGGAAAAACGAGCCCTCTCAGGCACGACATCGGTATTACTCAGACAGGCTCCTACCTTCTTTCCTCCAGATCCGTTCTACTCTCTTATGGTTCACCTTCCAGTTCTCCTGTGTGAGTAACGCTGTGATCCGCCGGCATCCATAACTGCCATACTTTGTTGCCAGCTCAACGATCCGTGATGCAAGGTGCTCCTCCTCATCCGATACGTGTGGTGTGAGCCGTTGTGTTGTTCTGACCTGTTCTGCCCTATACCTTTCCTGACCATTTACTCCCCCTTTTCTTACTTAAGCCTAACATTACCTCTCGATACCTCTCGATCAGTTTTCGGGGGCCAGGTCACCTTGGTTTTCATCGCTATCTCCGCCTCGTCTTCTTGATAGTCACTGCGCACTTCGCATATCCCGAACTAGCCTGTTTTCATCTTGTCTGGTATCATTCCTTGCATATGGTTAAACGGATTCGCTTTCTTGCATACCGACTCTACCATCAATGGCAGTTTGTCCGCCAGGAGCGGCACATTTCCGTCAAGGATTCTACCGGCTGCGTTTGCGGCTTTTGCTCTGACCAGCTGTCACTGGGACTTGGCGTAAGCAATAGTCACCAGGAAGGACCAGCACTTTATGCGGTGCCTGTAGCCGAAGCGGTTGGAGGCAAGTGTTCCACATAACGATAGCATCCACATCATTAGCAATATCGATATTGGTTGTGTCGTTCTCTGCGACTTTCCTGGCCTTTCGTATGGCGATCCCTGCCTTCAGACGACGTGGGATAGTCGGCAGAGATATGCACAAGCCCGACATGCCCCTGGTACCCGAAATGGGCGGGTTGATTCTCGTTGGAGGGTTTTCTGCCGGCATACTCCTCATCGTCGCCTATAATACTTTTCTCTCCCATTTCCTTTCAATCGACATTACTGCCATCCTCGCCATCCTCTGCGTGGCACTGACCATGGCAGTTATAGGTGTCATGGATGATATTATGAAGCTTCGCCAAGGCATTAAAGTAGTCCTGCCGCTCTTTGCCTCGCTACCGCTGGTGGCATCAAGAATAGGCAATCCTTCTGTGACCATCCCCATAGCCGGAACTGTAGATTTTGGCCTGATCTATTCCATTGTATTCGTTCCACTTGGTGTTACAGGGGCAGCCAATGCGGTGAACATGTTGGCTGGGTTTAATGGAGTGGAGGCCGGGACGGGAATTGTCGCAGTGGGGGCTCTGGCCGTAGTTGCCTACCGTATGGGAGAGACAGGCCCATTTCTAGCTCTGCTTGCCGCCTTCGGCTCGTTACTGGCTACGCTTTACTTTAACTGGTACCCAGCCAAAGTGTTCATCGGCGATGCGGGAACATTGAGTATCGGTGCAATTATCGCGTCGGTGGTGATTGTGGGCAATTTTGAAATGGCAGGGGTTATCGTCATCATCCCGCACATGTTGGAGTTCTTGATAAAGGCACGATATCGTCTTCCGAGCAGTGGGTGGTGGCTGACGTACAAAGAAGGTAAGCTGTTCTGCCCGGAATCGGGCCCAAAGGGTCTGGGGCAACTCATTGTTAAAGTTGCTGGAGGGATGAGAGAGAGGGATGTGACATTGACCCTGATGGCATTAGAGGCAGTCTGTGGGGCATTCGCTATTTGGTGGTATTGGTGAAATACTGATTCACATTACGAAAGGCTGGTGGCTGCTTTTGTCAACTGTATAATGGTTCCCAAAATCGGCCATCGGGATCTACTTGCCCCAAAAAGGTGGTGAAGATTTACCGGATGAGATGGTTTCTGCAGGTTTTTTATCTCGGTGACAGCAAAAGTAGGCAGATCTAACCGTAAGAAGGACAAATTCACTCTTTCCTTGCTCCTGTGGCCTCGCCAAACCCACCAGGACGAACAACCTACTGTCGGGGTACCCATTTTCCACATACCCCAGCAACTTGTAGAACTTCAGCCTGTCCGCCTTTTGTATCCAGGCTAATGTTGGGGAGAACACATAGCACACAGCACACACAATCTTTGCCTTTGCCATGATTCTTGTGCTAATGTACAACTGGTTTTCCGGCAAGATACAGGGTTCGGTCAGGCAACTCTGCATCTGGTGTCCGAACACCGCAGGGCTACTCGTGAAGGGGGGATTAGCATAATAAGCGTCTATCAACCCGCAAAGGCTATGGTAGTCTCACTTCGTCCCAAGCAATGGTATAAGAATGTCCTGCTCTTTGTTGGCATAGTCTTCTCTGCCAACCTTCTCGATGGTTCCATGTGGGCGACCACAGTGCTGGCCTTTGTTTATTTCTGCATGCTTTCCGGAGCCGAATACCTGCTTAACGATATTCTGGACAGGGAAAGAGACCGGGTACACCCCATCAAGAGCCACAGACCCATAGCCTCCGGCAAGTTGAAGGTTTCGCATGCCCTCCTGTTGGCCACATTGTTGGCCGTTGCCTCCTTGGTTGGTGCCTATTTTACTGTGAATCTCGACTTCTTCATCAGCTCATTGGGATATCTGGTGCTAGTGATGTTGTACTCCCTTATCTTCAAGCACCACGTCATTGCCGATGTGCTGGTAGTTTCCGCTGGTTTTGTCATTCGTGCCGTCGCCGGGGCTCTGGCCATAGATGTTAGAGTCTCGCCTTGGCTTATTGTCTGTTCCTTTCTTCTGGCTCTTTTCCTGGCCTTTGGGAAGCGGTGGAATGAACTGATGACACTCTCAGATGAAGCCGGCAATCACAGGCCCGTTCTGGCTGAATACTCCACCGAGATAGTGGAACAGTTTACTGGCATCACCGCCGGAGCCCTCATAGTCGCCTATCTACTCTACACGACCTCTACTGAGAACGACATCATGCTGATTACGGCGCCCTTCGCCGTCTATGGTGTATTCCGTTACCTGTATCTGCTGCGCCAGAAGGGGGTGGCGGCGGAACCCGAAGTTGTGCTCAAAGACAAACCTATACTGATCAGCCTTGCCTTGTGGGGATTAGCAGTGATATCAATAATATTATATGAAGCAAGATCTTGAAGACAGCAAAGACAGCAGGGGCAGAAGAATCGACCTGCACGTTCATTCGAAATACTCCGATGATGGTGTCCTTGATCCGGAGCAAATCGTCAGGATAGCTAAGAAGATGGGCCTTGCTGGCATTGCCATAACCGATCACAACACCATAAGAGGTGGCCAGGAGGCGCAGAGATACGAGACTGAGGATTTCAAGGTCATTGTAGGTGCTGAGATAATGACCGATAAGGGCGAGATAACCGGGCTGTTCCTTTCCAAAGAGATCGGGGCAAGGCATCTGGAGGATGTCATCAATAAAATCAAGACCCAGGGAGGCATTGTTGTCGTGCCGCATCCCTTTGACGGGCTCAGGCGTTCGGCATTTCATATCACCGAAGAATACGCTGGCCTCGTGGATGCCATAGAAGTATTTAATTCGAGGTGTGTGCTGGGACGTTATAACAGACGGGCACTGGAATTCGCGGCTCGCTATGGCCTGCCAATTATCGGAGGGAGCGATGCTCACTATGCAAATGAGATAGGCCTGGCTGGTATAATCACCCATTCTGATGACATCAGGATGGCAATCCTACAGCACGACCTGGAAACATTTGGGAAACGCTCACCGTTACTGAATCATGTCAGAACCAAAACCCGAAAACTCTGGCGAAAAGCCACCAAGTGGACTCAGTAGAGGTCTAGTTGTCTCCATCATAGCTGGGGTGGCCGTTTTCATTGGCCTGGCCATCTATGGCGACATCGGATCTGTTGGACAAAGCTTTGCTGAATTCAGGTGGGCCTATATTCCTCTTATCCTGGGGCTCACCTTCTTGAATTACCTCCTCAGATTCTACAAGTGGGACTACTACTTGAAGACCCTCGGCATCAAGCTGAGGGGCAGGGATAGCCTGTCGATATTCTTGAGCGGCCTTGCCATGTCGGTGACGCCGGGCAAACTCGGCGAGGTCTTCAAATCCTATCTTTTGAAGAGACTGAACGGCACAGAGATGAGCCGGTCGGTTCCTGTAGTAGTTGCCGAGCGAATCACCGATGTTCTCGGCTTGCTGATACTGGCGGCCATTTCCTTCTCAGCCTTTCGATACGGGAAAGTGTTGCTGATAGTGGTGCTGGCCGCGTCACTGGCGCTGGTGCTCATCATCAAGTCGAGAAGAGTAAGTCTTTGGCTACTTGAGCGTACCAGGTCCCTCCCCCTTCTCAACCGTGTTTCGGACAGCCTTGCAGTAGCGTACGAAAGCGCCCATACGCTTTTCGGGTTCAAGAATCTCATAGTGGCCACGGTACTGAGCGTCGTGTCCTGGGGGTTTGAGTGTCTGGCAATGTATTTTGTTCTCCGTGGCTTCGGTGTTGATGCTTCGGTGCTGCTCGGCACCTTCGTCTTCTCCTTCTCCTCGCTGGCCGGAGCTGTATCCATGCTTCCCGGTGGCCTGCTGGTGGCGGAGGGGAGCTCCACGGGGCTGCTCATACTGGCAGGGTTTTCCAAAGCAGTGGCTGCCAGTGCTACAATGATTATCCGTATGTGCACATTGTGGTTTGGGGTCATGGTGGGTTTGATCACTGTGCTATTGACTAGAAGGAGAACAGGTGGTGATGTTCGATGAAAGGGCCAGGGCTACGAAGAAGAGACGGCTGGACCATAAGATTCAAGTGACAGAACAGATAAGGCTAGGCGTACGATGATTTCCGAAGTGGCATTACTGAAAACCTCTCCAAAGACGGTTGTTGGGGACTATGAGCACCTCATGCGCTCTGCGGAATATGAGAGATTCCTACCAAAGGCGAACAAGACCATTATCAAACTCAACTTATCGTGGACCTTGTTCTATCCTGCGTGCTCAACCCCACCCTGGCAACTTGAAGGAGTCTTGAAGACGTTGAGGAATGATGGCTACAAGGACATCGTGGCCGTGGAGAACCAGACCGTGGTCACACACCCGTGGAAGGGAGCCTACTACAACAAATGGTTGCCAGTCTTGAAGAAGTACGATGTGGCGTTCCAGCCGCTCACGGACGTTGAATGGATAGCATACAAACCGAAGGCTGAGACAGCAGCAATGTACGACATCTTCGACGAGATCCTGATCCCCAAGATCTTTATGGGAGCCAACATAGTGCACCTCCCCACCGTTAAGACGCACGGTCATACCACCACGACTGGGGCGATGAAAAACGCTTTCGGAGGACTAATTCCAAAGTACAGGCACCATGCTCACAAGAGAATACATGAAATACTCGTTGATTTGTTAGCCATCCAAAAAGAAGTCCATCCAGGCATATTGGCAGTAATGGACGGCTGTGTTTGCGGGAATGGAGCAGGCCCAAGAACAATGGAGCCCTACATCGGAAACCTGGTCCTGGCAGGTGGTGACCAAGTTGCCATCGACGCCGTAGCTGCCAGGGTCATGGGGTTTGATCCTTTGAAAATAGACTATATCAGAATGGCTCATGAACGGGGCCTCGGAATCGGGGATATCAACCAGATTCAAGTTGTTGGCATGGATGAGAATGATTTTCGGAGGCTGAATTTGAGCTTCAAGGTCAAGAAAAGCCCGGTGATCAGGTGGGATCAGATACTGAGGAAGAAGACCGCAGACATCCACTGGCTGCATCACATCTTGTTCAATTCCCCTGTGTTCAGGACTTTCATTTTCGCTTCAGAATCCTATCACGATCGCCTTTGGTATCCATTGATCGGGAGAAGGCGAATAGCCAAATTCATGAAAAGCACCTGGGGCCGCCTATTTCAGAAATACGAATATGGCGACTTTCCAAGGTATCGGAAGGTGAAGCATTGGGACCCTTATTGATATCGGCTCCATCCACGCCTGTAAGGCTCCCAGGATTTGCTCTTTGGACACGCACTCTGCCGTGCGAATAGGGGAGGATATAGATGAATATGAATGTAAGCAGAGGAGCGCTCAAGCTGCTCGGTTTGTCGCTTGTACTACTCTCTGCTATCTTGCTAGTGTATTGGCGGGTCTTCCATTACACGTTTATCGCGGATGACTGGGGTTACCTATATGACATTATTAGCAAAAGCGCGGCTGATTACTTTAGAGATGCATTCTCGCCTGTTGGAAAACTGACTAACCAGTATCGTCCTGTTGCATTTGCATACCTTTTTGTGATGTACAAACTGTTCGGATTGAACGCCACAACATATCACGCTTTCGCTATATTTATTCACTTCTGTAATTCTATTCTCGTGGTCTATATCGTCCAAAAACTGACGAATAATCAGCTGATCGCTTGGACAACTGGCCTGCTGTACGCCACTGCCATAAACATACTTATAGAGCCGCTGCTTTGGGCCTCGGGAATCTTCGAGTTGGGAGGGGCCTTTTTTCTCCTGCTATCCATAGCCCTATTCCTTAACCGCCGAGTGACACTGTCATCAGCTGCGTTTATGCTGGCACTGCTTACGAAAGAATCAACGCTGTTCCTCCCAGTTCTTCTATTGGTGTACGTGCTGATTCTTCAACAAAGGAGTACGCCCATAAGAAGCCGGTTGAAAGACCTTATCTCAAAACTATGGCCGTTTCTCATTGTATTGGTTGTATACTTCGGTCTTAGATCAAGAGCAGTTTCCCCATTTTCCTTGCCCGCAGACAACCCTTATAAAATTACACTCTGGGGAATGCACATATTCAATAATGCTTTCTACTATTTGAAGTGTGTTTTCGTCACCATAGTAACCCCCGCCAACACATTCTTGCTGGGGCACAACGATTTTGAACCAGGGTTTTATGTAATATCTTGGCGGCGACTCTTGATTTTTCTGGGCGCTCTGTGCATTCTTCTGGGCTTCGGACTTGGTCGAATCAAAGATACAATTGTTAGTGTCATAGTTGAAGGATTCAAGTCTTCAGTACTTTGGATAGCATGGCTGGTTCTAGGGATAGCTCCAGTTCTTTTCGTACCCAACCATTATTATCGATACTATGTGCTGCTTGCTCTGCCATCTGTTATCGTACTATTCCTACTATGTGTCCGAAAGCTTGTATTGGTCTTACGATGCCACCAGAGGCATGTCGCCACTATTTTTGGTGTTCTTGTATTAATAAGCATTATTTCTGCTTCATACTACTTCTACCTAAGGGACAATGAAGGAGTGAACAGCCGCGAATTGGAAATAGCTGCAGCTCGTCGAACGGATATTGTTCAGAATGGTCTGCTGGAAGCACACCCGACCTTACCAGAAAACTCCGTCCTAGTGTTCGATAGTGATAGTGTGTGCACCCAGTGTTTCTGGTATGATGTTGGGCCGCGAGTGTGGTATGCCGACGACACCATAGAAGTTTTCGATGGGAGGTTTCTGCATGTTGCAAGCGATGGAATTTACATAGAGACTCAAGCAGGCCAGAGGACCTATCTCGATCCTCAAAGGACATTCTACTTTCGTGTTGTTGACAATAAGCTTGTAGAGATTCAACTATCCACGCTGAACAAGTCTGGAGAGTAGGACGGGGTGACCTTGTTGCCAACTGCACAATTGTTGACCAAGGTGGCCCACAGGTTGGCCACCTGCTCCAAGTGGGGGAGGTGCTCATAGTGCACCTGTCTTCTCCAGCATCTACATTGGAATAGGAGCAGCGTTGGGGGCAGGAATACTGGGGGACAAGGTAAGCTACTTGACCTCGATCATGTTTAGCAGCTCAATCCGCGTTTCAAAAGAGAGCGTGCCTGCATTCTGACGCAGGAACACAATCAGGTCATAAGCGCCAGCCTTATCCAGTTTCGCCACGCTTAGCGTAAGACTGACCTCGGTGTTCTCACCATAGTGAACTACGAAGGCCGTGGCCGGTGCTCGATCGACCCATTCTAAATCTGACTTCCCGGACGGACGGATGAGACAGGACACATCTCCCTCTACCGAAGCGTTTGTGTCGACACTGGTGCCTGTGGTTAGTGACAAGGTAACCGTTGGCTCTTCTCCGATGGCATATTCCCTCTTGCCCATGACTACCGAAGCCAAACCTACGGGCTTGGCTTGGACAGCGGACATATTGTCCTGGATAGTGACAATTTCTCCCAGTACTGCCTCAGTGTATTCTCTCTCCGCACCAGGGCGCAAATGGTCGGCGTTCTGCATCTGGTCCGCCCGAAAGGTCATCGGTGTACTGAGGACCATATGGACATACTGGCTATCCGTAAACTGAGTGAGCCATTCTTCCATACCGCTCACCTTCGCCTGCCTATCGGGGTCCTTGTACGCCTCGTCCCATTCCGGTCCAATGGCGATGTACAACTGGAACCCGAGACTCCTGGCCAGGCCGGACATGTTCGTCAAGGCATTCATGCTGTCTGAGCTTGGGCTGAAAGGGTCGTACTGCCACGGCTCTTTTTCGCGATTGTAGTCTCCCATGGCGCTAGGGGCTATGGTGCCCATGGAGTAGTATGAAGAAGGCGTCGTCTTCGTGCTAGGTTGTGCAAACAAGTCCAAGGGGTGTATCAAGCGATATGTCAGGATGTCAGAGTCCGAATCCAGGACAGCGTACTTAGAGAGAAACAGCTCTCGCAGTTCGCCGGCCTTCCAGTCGGGCACGGTGCCCAGCCGATCCCACCAGCCCCATTCCAAAGGCACGACGGACATGAACTCCAAGTTGCGTCCATACTCATAGCCATGGCAGCATCTGAGCAGAATCACGTTGCGGGGCGGGCCAAACCTCTGCACGTAGTAGTCCAGCATCCAGGCATCGATGAGCAGCGACGAGAATACGTTGGTACTAACGTTCAGAACACTGCCACCTAGTCTGCCAGCTACCGGACCGGTCACCAGATTGACACCGGCCTCAGAGTCTCCCAGGATAATGGTATCCACGGGCTCCTTGAGATCAATCAGGCCATACCACCTTTGGAGCGTGGAACGTGGCCCAATCCCAAACTCAGACTCCGGGCCGCGAGCCGATACTGGCTGCCCTTCTAGGTAGCAGTAGGCGAGCATGTTCAAGACTAGAAGGGCAGCAAGAACACAGGCAACGGTGGCGGTGATGCCTGCCCATCCTCTGGGTCGTGCGATCCGGTGAAGCAGACTCGGTTTGGGCTTCTGTCCGCTTGGTGTGATCTGTGCTGAGGATGTTGGCTCTGCGGGGGCCGGTGCCGAAATCGGTGTCGTCCGGTTTCTTGCCGCAACCTTCATGGCCGCCTGAACCAGACTTTGGAACGATCGCGCTTCGGCAAGGCGTGGCCAAGCACGCGCTATCTTCTCCAAACGCACAGAGACATCTTGGTCAACAGGCTCATTGAGTCGGATGGCATCCGAAATCATTGCCAGTGCGCCGGCTGACTTAGCCAGCTCGACGCTATCCCTGCCGAGCGCGTCGATCCTGGACAGGTCTTCTGCCAATAGCATCGCGCTACGCCACTCACCATCTTCCAGGTGACGCCATACCTCGCTGCGGAGTCTATCTGCCTGTTCCTGCATTCCTGTTCCCTCCGTTAGTATGCCTCAGAATCCCTGGTAAATGAAATGGGCGATCTCGTGCTGCCTGAAGATGATTATACCTGCCACCAGACACCCATATGCCACCCCCCGTACCCAAGCGTTGAGCCTGGTCATGAATACTGGACTGCCGATACGCAACTGGAGAACCTGAACTACGATCAGCGGTAAGGTGAAGCTGAAGAGTTGCCATAGCCAACTTATTGTGTTATCAGAGTGGCTAAAGCCAAGATGGGAGAACAAGTAGGCCACCTGTGAAAACGACGTGGCCCTGAAGACGGCCCAACCGGCGGCCACAAGAATCAGCATGAGCAGCGTCCGCCCCGCGATGCTGAGTACCGACCGCCAATTCTTGACAGTCCGGTCCACACTCTGACCGGCTTGGCCAAAGAACCGGTAGATCACCAGCAGGCACCCATGCCAGGCACCCCATACTACAAAGGTCCAGGCCGCCCCGTGCCAAAGGCCACAGAGAACCATGGTCACCAACAGGTTGAGGCTGGTACGCCAGCGACCCTTGCGGTTGCCCCCCAGCGGTATATACACGTAGTCACGGAACCACGATGACAGTGAGATATGCCAGCGTGCCCAGAAGTCCGAGGGGTTCAGGGCGAAATAGGGGACGTTGAAATTGAGCAGCAGGTCGAAGCCAAGGAGACGTGCCACCCCTCGAGCAATATCCGTATATCCACCAAAGTCGGCCAGAATCTGGACTGTGTATGCAGCAATGGCTATGGCAATATCCAGGCCGTGGAACTGCGTCTGGTTGCCGTAGACCTGGTTTACGATCAGGCCGACTCTGTCCGCAATGACCAGCTTCTGGA
>Ga0209777_10004056_pt1 | contig 17570 bp, 21 predicted proteins | sample FrelakmetHBP12HB_FD_187147 | JGI IMG/M metagenome (GOLD analysis project Ga0209777, IMG submission 187147) | Freshwater lake sediment microbial communities from the University of Notre Dame, USA, for methane emissions studies -HBP12 HB (SPAdes)... | ecosystem: Environmental > Aquatic >...
CGCAAAGTCTAAGCGTCTTGCTCCTGCTTATTCGAAAGGTGCTGTTCAGTACATTACTGATGACGCTGATATTCAAACACTAGGAAGGAAAATAAAATGAATGAAAAACACCCAGATCAAGTTATCGAAGAGTTATATGATAAAATCTATCAATTCGCTGGAAATAATTTTGCTGAATATGATCCATTAGCTATTGCCGCAGTAATGATGGCTACTTCTTTGAGAATCTACAAAACAGGATTGTCTGATGCCGATTTTGATTTAATGGTTCAACATGTTTATGACAGTAAAGATAAAGTTCTTCCGTTTGATGCTCCAAAGTTGCAATGAAAATTAATGTGATGTCTGACCTGCACTTAGAGTTCGCCTCCATGGTACTTCCTGGAGGCGACGTGCTTTTGCTTGCAGGTGACATTTGTGTAGCTGCTTATCTGACTAACAGTAGAACTGATGCCAGAGCACGCGAACATCAAAAAATTTGCGATAAATTCTTTTATCAAGAATGCAAAAAGTATAGCAAAGTCTATTACATTGCAGGAAACCATGAACACTATCATGGTGTTTTTGATCACACTGTAGAAAAATTAAAACAATTTCTTGCAGGAAGTAATGTAACTGTTCTTGATAATGAAATGGTGGATCTAGGTGACTGGAATCTTTTCGGGGCAACTTTCTGGACAGATTACAACAAAGATAATTTTTTTGCGAAATTAACTGCTGGTAAAGCAATGAATGATCACCACATTATTCACAAAGTGCATAAGAATGGTGTAATTGCTAAATTTAGTCCAGAAGATGCTTACGAAGAGCATAAAAAAACAATTGCTATTTTGGATGAAACCCTATATAATTGGGAGGTCGTTGATAAACCAACCATCGTGATGGGGCATCATGGACCAACATATAAAAGCATCCACCCCAAATATGGTGTTGATGATTTGAATTATGCTTATTCTAGTGATTTAAGCGAAGTTATTTTCAGACACACCAATATCAAATATTGGTTCCACGGTCACACTCATGATAGTTTCGACTATATGGTTGGCGACTGTCGTGTAATTGCTAATCCTAGAGGTTATGCTCGCAAATATACTGCGGATCGCGCAGGTGAACCAGAGAATAAAAGTTTTAACGTAGATTTTGAATTGGAGATTTAAAATGCTTTCTAAAGAATTTAGACAAGATAAATTTACTTTCACTCATACTGATTTTGATGACAAGGAGTACACCATGGTTCTACATGGTGAAAAAACTGTAAATCAACTTTTAGAACATTTTTTAATGTTCATGAAAGGATGCGGCTATCAATTTAAATTAAATGATCGCCTTGAACTTGTAAAGGATGAGGATGAGGGTGTGTCTTCAAAAGACACTGATCATTTTAAACCTTTAGATGATGTAATTGAAACTGCTTCTGAAAAAGAACAAAGAGAAATGCAAGAAATCTTAGAAAGATGGAAACAAAAAGAGTTAGAGAAAACTAATTATGTTTCTACAACTGCTTTTGATGATCAGTTTAGATCTGACCCAACTGTAGATGCTGAAGATCCTAATGCACCATTTACAGCTAAATCTGAAATTAGTTTAGAACAACTCAATGACACGATTCTTCCATTTTTAGAAAGTTTAAAATTGGATCCTGAGAAGTCAATGATTCATTGGCCAAATCGTGCTGAAGTTGTTGATGAACAAATTCAAAAGATCAAAGAAATTATTGGAGATAACAATGCCAGCTAAAGTAGGAACAAAAGGATTTGGTAAAGGTAGAGCCAAATTAGGCTCAAAGAAAAGAGCAGCTCGTCGCAACAAGCAGAAATCATGAAACCATTAGTAACTGTAATTACTGCTACAACTGGCAACCCTCTACTAAATAAATGTATTGAGTCTGTGAGAAATCAGACTTGGGGTAATGTTCAACATCTCGTAACAATAGATGGTCCAGAACGCAGCGCCAAAGCATATGAGATTATTGGTGGGTTGCCAGAATACAAAAAGGACGGTTATAGATTAGATGTTATTGATCTCCCTTATTCAATCGGAAAAGATAGGTGGAATGGTCATCGCATTTATGGCAGTGGTACTTTTGTTGCTGACGGCGATTTTCTTATTTTCCTTGATGATGATAACGCTCTTGAGCCTACTCATATACAAGATTGTTACGATGTTATACAAAAAGGTAACGACTGGGCGTTTTCATTCAGAAAAATCGTAGACAACCAACATAACTTTCTTTGCGAAGATAACTGCGAAAGTTTAGGTAAATGGCCAAGTATTTTACATCCACAAGATTATTTTGTAGATGTTAACTGCTATTTCCTTCCACGACTATTAGCAGTTTCCATGGTTCCTGTTTGGTATTGTAAATTCAGAGAACCTGGACAGCCAGAGATTGATCGTAAGATGATGCACTTCCTAAGACAAGTTGCTCCAAAATACGATACTACATATAAGTATACGGTAAATTATACTGTTGGAAATTCAGGATTGTCAGTTCAGCGTGAGTTCTTTGATAGAGGTAATGCTGAAATGTTGAAACGTAATAATGGAGTTCTCCCTTGGAAAAAATAAATGCATGTATTGTCTCTTTCTTCATGGGTAATGTAAACCCAAAGACTGCAGAACTACAAAGAAAAGTTGTTGAGAAGTTTAATGTGAGCAGATATCCTCACTACTCAATTCAAACAAACATAATGCCTGGACCAATGATGGATTATGTTTGGTGTATGAATGGTCAGAATACTGGAACATTTAAAGATCCTATTGAAAAGAAACTTGATCATGATGTCATTTTCTTTTTAGATATTGATGCGATTCCAACTAACGTGTTAGCTATTGATTTAATTATTGATGCTGCTGCTGAAGGAATTTTAGTTGGTAATGCTCAACGTTCAGGTCATATTGAAAACAATCAACACGTATTCGCTGCACCTTCTTGTGTGGCAATGAGTAAAGATGTATTTGAGAAGATTGGTAAGCCATCAGCTATTCCTAATGCTCGTGGTGACGTTTGTGAAGAGTGGACATTCATGGCAGAAGAGGAAGGAGTTCCTGTTCAAACATTTATGCCTTTGAAATTTGATGCTCCACCTATTCGCATGGACTGGGAAACCAATCAAGAACCATTCTGGCGTTTAGCCGATGGGATGCCGCATTATGGTTTAGGTACTACTTTCACAAGTGGAATCTATCATAACTTCCAGATTTTCCATCCTGGACAGCAAGAACGTTTTTGGGCTAAGTGTGAATCATATCTATAATTGAGGTATATTTTATGGCAGCAAGATCAGATTTTGATAGTGCAACTCTTCCACGTTATTTAAAAAGAATGATGGGGTTGAAAGATTTTAAAGACAGTCATGAGCGTGGTGCATGGAAGCGAGCATTTATTGAAGCTCATGCCATTCATAAAGCTGCAAAGAATAAGAAGCGTATGACTGATAATTCTTCTAAAGAAGAATCAACTGAATCAACATAAATAATTAATTGCGGGTTAGCTCAGAGGCAGAGCGATGGACTCATAATCCATAGGTCGTAGGTTCGAGTCCTGCACCCGCTAGAATTTGGAGAGCATAATGCCAAAAATATACGAAAGTCCTGACAAGGGCAAGACAGTTTATGAGCGCGAATTCGGTGCTCATCCATCAACTCGTAAATTGGTAAAGACAAAGAAAACTAAACAAGGTAATGATAAGAGTTCTTAAAAACATAAGAACATACCTATTATTGTCTGGTCTGTTTCTTTCGTCAGCTGCTGCTTATTATTCAATAGCAGGTCTCATAGCAATATTTCCAGGAGCCACTACACCTATATTATTAATGGGTGGCTCTCTGGAATTTGCCAAAATAGTAACCGCAACTTATCTTTACAAAAGCGGTAACTCAATAAAACTCTTCATGCGAATATACATGACCATCGCTGTGGTCATTCTGATGTTCATCACATCAATGGGAATCTTTGGATTCCTTTCAAAAGCCCATATTGAAAATAATATTAACAGATCAGCTGACGTAGACGCAGTTGTAGTCGAATTACAATCTGATATAAAAGCAGATGAGAAAATTGTAGCTGATGCTGACAAGCAATTAAATTTACTTGATAATACAGTAAAAGAAGATTATAATATCATCCTTAGTCAAAAAAGAACTCGCACTGCCTTGACAAATGAAAAGAAAGAAGCGACTAAAAGGCTAAGGGAAAACAATAAGAAGTTGGCTGAGGCTCAACTTCAAGTTGAAAAGAACGAAGTTGATATTGGTCCATTGAAATACATTGCGGAGTTGATATATGGGCAAAATGCAAAGAGTCATTTTGATGATGCAGTGCGATTGGTTATTATACTTATTGTCATTGTTTTTGATCCTCTTGCTGTCATGCTTTTAATTGCAGCAACGAAAAGAAATGTTGATGATGGTGAGAGTTTTGTTGTGACTGAAGATGATTTTTTAAACTTAGAAAAGGAAGATTTATGAGCGTTAAGATTTTTAAATTGATGACTGGTGAAGAAGTTGTTGCCGAAATTACTAATGAGACCGATAACAGCGTTTCATTAAAGAACTGCGTTGCTTTAGTTCTTCAACCATCACGTGATGGTAAACTTGGTTTTGGTTTTGTTCCATTTGGCGCAATGGTTGATGGTGACATTACTATTAGCAAGGACAAGCTATTGTTTACAGCTGAAGCTTCTGATGACTTGAAGAATAACTACAACTCAATGTTCGGTGGTATTGTAACTCCTCCAAAAACTTTGATCACAGGTTAATTCATGTTCTATACTAATGTCGCGATGATTGGCGATAACATTCTTTTCCGTGGTGTAAAAGACGGTAAAAGAGTTCGTCAAAAGATCAAGTACAAACCAAAGTTGTTTGTCAGAAGTAATAAGTCTGGCACAAAATGGAAGTCTCTAAAGGGCGAGCCGCTCGAGGAGATGAAGTTTGATTCTATTCGCGACGCACGTGAATTTGTAAAACAATATGATGGGGTGAGCAATTTCCCCATCTATGGTAATGTTCGTAATGAATATGCTTTCATCTCAGACGTATTCCAAGATGATATTGATTGGGATATGTCTAAGATGTCAGTTGCATATATAGACATTGAAGTTGGATCTGAAAATGGATTTCCTGAACCTGAGCGCGCAAATGAAGCAATTACAGCAATTACAATATTTCTTGGTGGAAAATATCATATATTTGGATGCGGAGATTATAGCCAGCATCGGGACGACGTTGTCTACAATCTCTGTGCTGATGAATATGAATTAGTTGATAAGTTCCTAGACCTTTGGACGTTACATTATCCAGATGCAATTACTGGATGGAACATCAACTTCTTTGATATTCCTTATCTAATCAATCGAATCAAGCGTTTATTTGGTGACGAAAAGATCGCCAAGTTTTCTCCATGGGGTAAAGTCAATGCTCGTGAAGTTGAATTCAAGAGCAAGAAACAATCCGTCTATGAGATCATGGGCGTGGCGATGCTTGACTATTATGAGATGTATCGCAAGTTCTCATCTAATCCTAACCAAGAAAGCTATAAGCTGGATTACATCGCCGATATAGAACTGGGCGAAAAGAAATTAGATTATTCTCAGTATGGTAATCTACATCAATTATATAAAAACAATTATCAAAAGTTTATCGAGTATAACGTCCGCGACGTTGAGCTTGTTTGTAAACTTGAAGATAAGATTCGCCTAATTGAACTGGTATGCACTTTGGCTTATTATGCTAAAGTGAATCTAGATGACGTATTCTCGCAGGTAAGAATGTGGGATACAATTACATACAACATTCTAAAGAAAAAACATATCGCTGTTGCGCCAAAGAAAGCTGCTAGAAAAGATTCACAGTATGCTGGTGCTTTTGTAAAAAATCCAATCATAGGATTTCATAAATGGGTCGCGTCATTCGATCTAAACAGTCTATATCCGCATCTTATCATGATGTACAATCTGTCGCCTGAGACATTGATTGAACCTGATATGCTAAATGCTGAACTGAGAAAGTTCTTTGCTGAAAATGGATCAAACATTAATGTTGATAATCTCTTGAGGCAAGAGATTGATACCAGCATTCTAAAACAACATAAAGTTGCGTTGACTCCTAATGCTCAGTTGTTCAGTATTCAAAAGCAAGGATTCTTGCCTGAGATTATGGAAACGATGTATGAAGATCGCGCCCTGTATAAGTCTAAGGCAATTGAAGCTCGTAAGCGAAAAGAAAAAGCTGTAAGCGAATCTGAAAAGAATGAGCTTGATAAACAGATTGCTCGCTTTAATAACATTCAGTTAGCTATGAAAGTTACATTGAACTCCGCTTACGGTGCTATCGGTAACGAATACTTCCGTTTCTTTGATATTCGCATTGCGGAAGCGATTACTCTTTCAGGTCAACTTGCTATTCGTTGGATTGAAAGAAAACTAAATGGGCATTTGAATAGTATGCTTGGGACTCGTGAAGTTGATTATGTTATTGCTTCAGATACAGACTCAATCTACTTGAATCTGGGTGGGTTAGTTGACAAATATATTAAAGATACTTCTGATCCTAAGCGCACTATTCGAATGCTCGACAAATTCTGTGAAGACCGTATTCAACCATTCATTGATCAGTGTTATCAAGAGTTGGCTGATTATATGAATGCTTATGCGCAGAAAATGAAAATGAAGCGCGAAGCGTTGGCTGACAAGGCAATCTGGACAGCCAAGAAAAACTATCTTCTCAATGTTTACAATAACGAAGGCGTTGAATATGCCAAACCTAAAATGAAAATTATGGGTCTGGCTGCGATTAAATCGTCAACTCCATCAGCTTGCCGCGATAAGATTAAAGAAGCATTTGAGGTTATCTTAAGCAAAGATCAAAATGCGCTTTATGAGTTTATTGAAACATTCCGAGAAGAGTTTTCAAAATTGCCAATTGATGAAATTTCATTCCCTAGAGGTGTGAATGGTCTTGAAAAATATAGCGATAGCAAAACAATCTATGGTTCAAAGACACCGATTCATGTGAGAGGTTCTTTGTTATATAATCATCAATTAGTTAAGTTAGGTTTGGTTAAACAGTATGAACAGATTAAAGATGGTGAAAAAATCAAATATGTTTATCTAAAACAACCTAATACAATTCAATCTGATGTAATTTCTTTTATGGGAACTATCCCAAAAGAATTTGACTTGGATAAGTATATAGATTATAATACGATGTATGATAAAGCGTTTATTGAACCGTTAAAGGCAGTTCTTGATGCGATTGATTGGAAAGCTGAACGAAGTAATACACTTGAAGATTTCTTTACATGAGGACAAATAAATGAGTTTACTAGATAAGATTAAAAAGAATACCACTATTAAAGATTCGGCTATTCTTTCAAAATCAAAGCTCTTTGTTGACAAGGATATGATTCCAACAAAGATTCCTGTGGTTAATATTGCATTGTCTGGAAAATTAGACGGTGGTCTAACTCCAGGTCTTACAATGTGGGCTGGTCCATCAAAGCACTTTAAAACTGCATTCAGTTTGTTGATGGCTAAAGCATATCAAGACAAGTATGAAGACGCTGTAATTTTGTTTTATGACTCAGAGTTCGGTACTCCGCAAAACTACTTTAACAGTTTTGGTATTGATACTGATCGAGTTGTTCATACTCCAATTACAGATATTGAACAGTTGAAGTTTGATATTATGGCTCAGTTGCGTGAGATTAATCGCGGCGAGCGTGTGATGATTGTCATTGACTCAATCGGTAACTTGGCTTCAAAGAAAGAAGTTGAAGATGCTCTTGAGCAAAAGTCAGCAGCAGATATGACTCGTGCTAAACAAATCAAGTCATTGTTCCGTATGGTTACACCTCATTTGACTTTGAAAGATATTCCGATGGTTGTTGTGAACCATACCTATATGGAAATTGGTATGTTCCCGAAAGCAATTGTTGGTGGTGGTTGTGTAATTGCTGGAACAAAGATTCAACTTGCTGATGGAACTTGTAAGAGTGTTGAAGATTTCGTTGTTGGCGATTTAGTTAAAACACTAAATGGTCCGCAGGAAGTTACTGCTATCTGGAATCCAGAAACTCTAGATGATGGTGAACCTGAATGTTATGAAATTGAGTTTGATGATGGGCATAAAGTTATATGTTCAGATAAACATAAATTCCTTATTCCATATGTAAGAGATAATGGTAGCGGCGCGGATTGGATTGAGGCTAAAAATATGACAGTTGATATGGAGGTATTGTCAGTAGAATACGAGGAAATTATGAAAATTAAAAGTATTACTTCGGTCGGCAAAAGAAAAGTTTATGATCTTTCTGTAAAGGAAGCAGAACATTATGTTTTAGAAAATGGTGTTGTCACCCATAACACAGGTAGTTATTACAGCGCAGATAACATTTATATTCTTGGTCGTCAGCAAGAGAAAGAAGGTACAGAGATTGTAGGTTATAACTTTATCATTAACGTTGAGAAGTCACGTTATGTTAGAGAGAAAGCAAAGATTCCTGTGACTGTAACCTTTGAAGGTGGTATCAGTAAATGGTCTGGTTTGTTAGAAATGGCTCTTGAATCGGGTCACGTTGTAAAGCCAAGCAATGGTTGGTATTCTCGAGTGAACACCGAAACTGGTGAAGTTGAAGATAAGAAATATCGTATTGCTGATACAGACAGTAAAGAGTTCTGGGAACCAATTCTAGCAGATGAAACATTCAAAGAATGGATTGCTAAGACTTATCAGCAAAACACTGGTTCTATTTTCAAAGATGAAGAAACGGAGAGTGACGATGAGTAAGCTATTACAACCAATTATTGACAAATACCAAAGATGGAATCGTGAGAGAAAATATAAAAGAGACAAATACTTCAAGATCTCTACTCCTCCCAGCGATGAACTTCTTTCTATTTTAAAAGTAGAATTGCTTGCTGGACCATATAAAGGTGTTGTATATTCTTATGGTCCAATTACAATTGGTGATAATTTAGGATATAGAGGCGCGGATGCTTCATATGAACTTTTTATAAATGTTGGTGAAAATAATTTGCTAAATGATAAAAAGTTTACTAAAATAGTAAGTGATATTTTGTTATTGATAATTGATGAAGCTGTAAAAGCTCAAGCTGAAAAGTTTGCGTTGGAGAATTTGAATGAAGAAGTTAGAGAAGATTATATTGAAGAACCTGTTCCTCAACGAACCGTTCGTAAGAAAAATTCTTCCGTATCTAAAAAGCGAGTATCTTCAGGAAAGAAGCGAAAGAGTCCTGTTCGAAGAGGTACAAAAGTACGTCCTCCAGTACAACCAGATTCCCACTCATGAAGCAATCCAGATTTCTCTAAACAATAGAGAAAATCTATATGAAGAAGATTTTAAAAAGTGTTCTGAATTAATTGATGATATTCAGAAAGATTTAGAATCTACTCCAAACGAATGGTTGATGATTGAAACTGAGAAGTTCTGTCAAGAAAAAGCAATCCATAATGCCATTCTAGAATCGATTCAGATTCTAGATGGTAAAACTAAAACTGATAAGACTAAGGGCGCGATTCCTAAAATCCTATCCGATGCCCTATCAGTTTCATTTGATCCAAATATCGGTCACGATTACTTGGAAGATTCAGATGCTCGTTATGAGTTTTATCATAAGACTGAAAAACGTATTCCTTTTGATCTAGATTATTTTAATCGAATCACCAAAGGTGGTTTGCCGATTAAAACATTGAACATCGCACTTGCAGGTACAGGTGTCGGTAAGTCATTGTTTATGTGTCACGTTGCCGCTTCTAGTTTGTCTCAGAATTATAACGTTCTCTACATAACTATGGAAATGGCTAAGGAAAAGATTGCGGAACGTATTGACGCCAATCTACTTAATGTAAAACTTGACGATCTTTCTAATCTTCCTAAAGACATGTATGATCGTAAGATTTCTCGTTTGAAGGAAAGCATTAAAGGTAAACTAATCATTGAGGAATATCCAACTGCCTCGGCTTCAACGATTCACTTTCGTAATTTGATTAATGACTTGTCTTTGAAAAAGAACTTCAAACCAGACATTATCTTTATTGACTATTTGAACATCTGTGCTTCAGCTCGTTTGAAACATGGTGCTAATGTTAACTCATATTCATACATTAAAGCCATCGCTGAAGAACTGCGTGGTCTTGCTGTTGAATTTGGCGTTCCTGTTGTTTCAGCAACTCAAACGACTCGTTCTGGTTATACTAATACAGATCCAGGTCTTGAGGATACTTCAGAGTCATTTGGTTTGCCAGCAACTGCGGATATGATGTTTGCGTTGGTTACAAGCGAAGAACTGGAAAGTCTTGGTCAGATTATGGTCAAGCAGTTAAAGAATCGTTATAATGACCCGACGCTAAATAAAAGGTTCGCTATTGGCGTTGACCGTTCAAAGATGAGACTTTATGATATTGAACAAGGCGCACAACAAAAGATTGCCGATTCAGGTCAAGAGTTTGATTCTCCAGAACCAAGACGCGATAGTAAATCTAAATTCAGTGGATTGAAAGTTTAATGAAGACAAGTTCAAACGATAATGTAAAACGAACTGCAGTAAAGAAATCTTTATCAAGAAAGAATTCTGCACTCAATGTTACAAATCTTTTGAGTTTGATTACACCTTCAAACATTGTAAATAACTATTTCTATAAACCTGATAATGTTATCAGAAAAAGAGTTAGGGAAATGGGAAGAATGATTAGTGCGCCATCTACTGATTATGCATTATTGGCTCAATATGCATCAGATGTATTAATGGCTGCTAAAAAGGCACTTAACGCAAAAAACAAAAAGAAGTAATTTATGGCAATATTAGTGACTGGTGGCTGCGGATTTATCGGCAGCAATTTTATAAGATACTTTACTAAAAAGTATAAAGAAAAAGTATATAATGTCGACAAGCTGACATATGCTGCTTGTTATCCTGATAACATCCACATCAATAAACAAACTATGCTCATAGTGGGTGACATTTGCGATAGACAATTGCTCACTAAGTTTATGGTGAACAATAATATCAGAGCAGTTATAAATTTCGCAGCAGAATCCCATGTTGATAATTCTATAAAAAGTTCTATGCCTTTCGTTACAACTAACGTATTAGGTACTGTAAATCTATTAGATATTGTAAAAGATAATATTGATATTCTCGATAAGAAATTCAAGTTCATACACGTTTCTACGGATGAGGTTTACGGCTCTCTAGAGGGTCCAGAGGGGTCTTTCACCGAGGAAACTAGATATGACCCTCGATCACCTTACTCAGCCTCCAAAGCGGCTTCTGATCACTTTGTAATGGCATACCGTAACACATATAAACTTCCTGTAATTATTACAAACTGTTCTAACAATTATGGACCATATCAACATCCAGAAAAGTTTATTCCAACCGTTATAAGTAAAGCGTTGAAGAACGAAAAGATTCCAGTTTATGGAAACGGAATGAATGTTCGAGATTGGTTATATGTTGACGATCACTGTAAAGCTATTTGTCAAGTTTTAGACAAAGGTAAAATCGGTGAGAAGTACAACATTGGTGGTAATAACGAGATTTCAAATATAGACCTCGCAAAGAAGATACTCAAATTAATGGGCAAACCCGAGTCATTAATTGAGTATGTTACTGATCGTCCAGGTCACGATTTTAGATACAGCATAGATAATAGTAAGATCGTGAATGAGCTTAACTGGTCACCAGAAACTGACTTCGATGCAGGTCTAATGAAAACTATTGATTTTTACAAATTGAGAAATTTATGAAAACATTGGGAATAATTCTAGCAGCAGGAAAGTCGTCTAGACTTTATCCAACTACTTTGGGTGTAACAAAACAACTGCTGCCAATATACGATAAACCATTAATCTATTATCCATTGTCAACTTTGATGCTTGCTGGCATCAAAGACATTGCCATCATTGTTTCACCAAGTGAATATGATGTATTCAAAAGATTATTCGATCAAAATCATTTAGCAGAATTGGGCGTGGATATTAAATTCATAGCTCAAACTGCACCGAGAGGAATTGCTGATGCATTACTTCTCGCTGATGATTGGTATGACATGAGAGATAGAAAAGGATTTAAAACAGGATTCGATAGAACTTGTTTAATTCTTGGTGATAACTTCTTTTATGGTGCAGGTTTAACAGGCGAATTAAGAAAAGCAAACAAAACAAAAAATCCTGTTGTGTTTGCAACTAAAGTAAAAGATCCCGAACGTTTTGGCGTTGTAGAAATAAAAGATTTCGATCTTAAATTTAAAACATCGATTAGCATTGAAGAGAAACCAGAAAAGCCAAAAAGTAATTTGGCTGTAACTGGACTTTATTTCTATCCAAACAGCGTTTATGAACATGCTCGAAATCTGAAACCATCAGCTCGAGGCGAATTAGAAATTACAGATATAAACAAAATCTATAATGAAACGCAAGAGCTTCGTGTAATACCATTACAACGTGGAATTACATGGTTCGATACAGGAACCTTCGATTCAATGATGGAGGCTGGGCACTTTGTGCAAACCATTCAAAAACAACAAGGTTTTTTAGTTGGTTCTCCACACGAAATAGGGTATAATAATGGCTGGATTTCTAAAGATGTAATGTTAAAAGTTGCAGCAAGATTTAAAAATAGTTATGGTGAATACTTAAAGGAAATGGTGGAACATGGATAAAGATAAAGTAAGTGATTTGATTGATCAGTTGGTTGCTGAGGTTGGTACACCTAAATATGCATATAACTGTAAACAATTTAATCCAGATAAGGATACTGTATTCTACAGTGGTCCATATTGGGACGATAAAGAAGTTAAAGCTGGCGTCAAAGCATTTTTGACAGGCAAGTGGCTTGTTTCTGGCGAGAACGTTGCCAAGTTTCAAGTCAAGTTTGGTAGAAAGTTTAATGTTAAGTATTCGCATATGGTGAACTCAGGTTCATCAGCTAACTTGACATTAGTGAGTGCAGTGAAGAAACATTTAGATTGGCAAGATGGTGATGAAGTTATCGTTTCACCAGTGGGATTCCCAACTACAATTGCTCCGCTCGTACAAAATAATTTAAAACCAGTATTCATTGATATTGAAATGGATACTTTGAACTTCGATATCTTTAAGATTGCAGAGAAGATTACTTCTCGTACAAAAGCAATCTTTGTTTCTCCTGTTCTTGGCAATCCACCACATATGGATTTCCTAAAGAAATTGTGTGAAGATCATGGTTTGATATTGTTAGGTGATAATTGTGATTCTCTTGGTACTAAATGGGACAACAAACTACTAACGGAATACTACTATGCTTGGACAACTTCTTTCTATCCAGCGCACCACATCTCAACAGGTGAAGGGGGCATGGTCTGCTCTAATGACGAAGCTCTCATCAACACAGCAAGATCAATATCTTGGTGGGGTCGCGACTGTCGTTGTATTGGTTCTGCTAACTTGTTGGCTTGCGGCACTTGCGGCAACCGCTTTGATAAGTGGCTTGAAGGCTATAATGGGATAATTGATCACAAGTATCTCTTCAGCAACATGGGTTACAATCTAAAGCCATTAGATATGCAAGGCGCAATCGGAATGGAACAGTTAGAAAAGATCGATGAGATTGACGTTAAGCGCCGTGCTAATTTCGAACGCATCAAAGCAATGTTCGAGAAATATGTTCCAGGTGTAAAGATTGCTACTCGATTGCTTGAAGCTGACCCATCATGGTTCGGTGTTCCATTGATTACTGATACGCCAGAAATGAAAGAACAGTTGCAAGCATATCTCGAAAAGAATCGCATTCAAACTCGCAACTACTTTGCTGGTAACATTCTATTACATCCAGGTTACAAACACTTAGGAAACGCTGAAGATTATCCTAACGCTAACAAGGCATTAAGCAACGTATTCTTTGTTGGATGTCCACCACACTATGGTGATGATGTGTTTGCTTACTACGAATCGGTGCTCCATAAATGGATGGGCTAAGTGTATACGGTGGCACAGGTTTTATCGGCAGCCGCTACGTCAAAAGATTTGGCGGCGAAGTAATTCCTAGAATTGAGCATACACCAAAAAGTCAAGACGTATTGTATTTTATCAGCACCACTGATAATTATAATGTGTTTACTGACATTCACGTTGATGTAGATACAAATCTTAGCCACCTTCTAGATACTCTGGACGCTTGTCGCAAGGCTAACGTCCAGACGTTCAACTTTATCTCCAGCTGGTTTGTCTATGGAGACACAGACTTACCAGCCAAAGAGACCTCATATTGCGATCCAAAAGGATTCTATTCTATTACAAAAAGAGCAGCCGAACAGTTGCTTATTTCGTATTGTCAAACCTTTGGTATGAATTATCGTATTCTGAGATTAGGTAACGTGGTTGGTCGCGGAGACGGTAGAGTTTCGGCTAAAAAGAATGCTCTACAGTATCTCATAAACCGCCTGAAAGAGAATGAGCCAATCGAACTTTATGAGAATGGCGAGTTCTACCGCGATTATATCCATGTAAAAGACTGTATCGAAGCCATAAATTTGGTCATAAACAGAGGCGAACTGAACGAAATCTATAATATTGCAAACGGTGAAGCGACTCTTTTTAGAGACGTTATTACTATGGCATATGAGAAGATTGGCTCAAAGAGTGTGATCGTATCAATCCCACAGAAAGACTTCCATAAAATCGTTCAAGTCAAGTCCATGTACCTCGATAATACCAAGTTGAAGTCTCTGGGATATGTACAGAATTATACCGTGGAAGGCATCGTGAACGACTTAATTAAATAATAAATAGACTATCGATATCAGTATTTCGGTAGCAAATGAAAAAGTTTAAACAATTCCTAAATGAATCTAAGAACGATATGCACCACTTTGTGGGATTCGCATGCCATCACTTAGGTATTGCTAATCCTCCGAAAATCCACCTGATAGACGATAAAGCGCAAGCTAAAAAGAATAAGAGCTTCGGGGGATATCATCCCGAACATAAAGCCATCTACGTTAATACCGCTGGACGTCACAAAGTTGATGTCATGCGTACAATTGCGCACGAATTAACACATTACAAACAAGACGTGGAAAATAGAATCCATGCTGAATCTGGTGCGACTGGAAGCGATATAGAAAACGAAGCCAACGCTGAAGCTGGCATTATTATGCGCAATTATGGTCGCACTAATCCAAATATTTTTGAATCAGCTGCACACGCTGGCGCATTACATGCATTTGACATCGATGGAACTTTAATGCATACTACTGCTAAAGTTCATGTTATGAACAATAAAGGTCAGCATGTTGGTTCTTTGACTCATAGCGAATTTAATTCACATAAACTTCCTTCTAATCATCATTATGATTTTAGCGAGTTTCGTTCTTCAGATAAATTTGAACACGAAAAGCCAATTCATCCAATGATGAGAAAATTAAAAGCCATTCATAAAACTGTAAAACAACATCCAAACAGTAAAGTGATTATGGCAACTGCTCGTTCTAACTTTGATAATAAAGAAAAGTTTTTAAATACTTGGCGCAAACATGGTGTTGATATTGACCACATTCGTGTTGAAAGAGCAGGTAATATTGAGACCGATCATTCAACAGCTCAAAAGAAAGCACAAGTTATTCGTCATCATTTAAAGACTGGTAAGTATAGAGAAGCTCATTTGTATGATGATGATAAGAAAAACCTCCATGAGTTTTTGAAGTTGAAACACGAATTTCCTCATATAGATTTCCATGCGCATCACGTTGATGAACATGGACACTCTCAAGAATATAAAGGTGAATAATGTTCGGATTTAAAACATTTTTAAGAGAACAAGCAGAAGCAGCTCAAGAACCATCTCATTTAAAGCATTTGACCCATGTCAATATGCATCATATTGATGAAGGTGAGCCTGGATATCATAAAGCTGTTCATATGTTAAATGCTGTACATGGTCACATTACAACTGGTGGGCATAATGGTACTCGTATCACAACCAAATATGACGGATCACCTTCTCTAGTATTTGGCCATCACCCAAGCACTGGCAAGTTTTTTGTTGCTACAAAATCAGCATTTAATAAAACACCAAAAATAAACTATTCAGAAAAAGATATTGAAGCAAATCATGGAGATAAACCAGGTCTTGCTGAAAAAATGAAAGAAGCATTAAAACATCTTAAAAAGGTAGCACCAAAACATGGTGTATATCAAGGCGATTTAATGTATGGTGAAGGCGATGTTAAACACGATAAAGGCACAACATCATTTACACCAAATACAATCACTTATACTGCTCATGGCGATGAAGCTAAGAAAGTAAAAAAATCTAAACTCGGTGTAGTTGTTCACACCAAGTATCATGGCCCAACATTAGAAACAATGAGAGCTGCTCCTGCAGAACATTTACATGACTTCGGTAAACACCCAGATGTAAATTTAATTGATCCTGAAATTGACATGTCAAAAGCAAAACATGAAAAAGAACATGAAAAAGAATTTCAGCATCATATGGCAGAAGCAGAAAAAGCCCACAAGAGTGCGCCACATAATATGCACTCTGTTGTTGTTCCTCACTCCGAACATCTTAACACTTACTTAAATGATACAGTGAAAACTGGAGAAGCTCCTTCTGTAGAAGGTTATAAGAAACACTTATCAACAAAGTTTGGTAAAAAAGCCGATAAGCTTTCTAGCGAAAAAGGTAAAGCTAAAATTTCTGCTGATTTAACTTCACATTTAGCCCATGTTGATCAACATAAGAAACAATTTGATTCAGCATTAAAGATTCATCATCATTTACAGCAAGCTAAAAACGCTTTAGTTAAATCTTTGGGACCAACACAAAAGTACGAAACAAAAATTGGAGAAACTCCAACAAGCGATGAGGGATATGTTGCAAGCCATTCAAAACATGGAATGACTAAGTTGGTTAATCAAGAGGATTTCTCTCGTGCAAACCTTTTAAAAAGTCGTAATAAATAAATAATACTTACTTAACCTATCCCCAAAGTGTGGGAAAACTATGCAAAAACAGTTAAATTCAAATAAAATTTTAGAGGAAAAAGAATTGCATCATACTATGGCATTTGTGCGCATGAACCCTCCACACGCAGGGCATGGTGAATTGGTTGATAAAGTCCACGGAGAACAAAAGAAACACGGCGGATCCTCAAGCATAGTTCTTTCTAAGACACACGATCCTAAAAAGAATCCATTGTCACCAGAACAAAAATTACATCACGTGAAGAATGCATTTCCTCACGCTCATGTTGAATCAGATAGCGGATTACTTCAGCATCTATCTAAGCTCCATAAAAACGGTGTAACTCATCTTCATATGGTTGCTGGTGCAGATAGAACAGAAGGAATGCATAAGTTGATTCACCAATATAATGGTGTAAAAGGTCCACACGGATATTATAAATTTAAACATGTCAGTATGACATCATCAGGTGAAAGAGATCCTGACTCAGAAGGAATTGAAGGTCATTCTGCTTCTAAGATGAGAAAGCATGCCAAAGATAATGATTATGGATCATTTGCTGCTTCTGCTCAAGAAACAATGGCAGCTAAACACGTT